>WBZP01005035.1_pt1 | contig 13571 bp, 10 predicted proteins | sample 5204301 | NCBI WGS metagenome assembly WBZP01 (sample SAMN12412401, study PRJNA552823) | activated sludge metagenome | isolation source: activated sludge from nitrification reactor of wastewater treatment plant... | place: USA: Pennsylvania | collected 2017 | reverse complement strand
CGCACTTCTACGGCGGCAGCGGGGTCGGCAACGGGGGGATCGATCTGATCGCCGAGGCGCGGCCCTGGATGGAGCACCCCTACTCGATCACCATTACCGTACCACCGCTGGGGGGCCTGGTGCTCAAGCCGGACCCCCTGCCGGAACCGGTCGTGGTCGCCGCCCTCGAGGCTGAACAACCGCTAGCCGCCAAAACCCCGGAAGCAGTGGCAACGGCGCTCGAAACCCCGGTCGCGGCCAAACCCGCGCCGGTAGAAAAGGAAGAGGAATTGGCCCAGCCGGAATAAACCGCCGGCCCAAGGCTTGAAATCACCGAGGCGCGGATTCTGGTCCGCGCCTCGAATCGCTTTAAACATAACCGCCGGCGATCAACTCGGAGATGATGAGCTTCTGAATCATCTTCTCCTTCTGGCTGGTCGGCTCATCAAGCTTGAGGCGAGCCAGATAACGCATGGCCCCGTCCGGCGCCGATCCCACGGTCATCGCCTTGACGATGGTCTTCATCAGATCGCCCTTGGTCGCAAACCGCGCCTTGAGACCCTTGAGCACCCGTCCCAGAATGATTTCTTCTTCGGTGAAATCGGTGCCCAGCGGGAAATCCGGGCATAGCCCCATCTTCTTGAATTTGGATAACCGCGCTTGGATCCGTCCCGGTGTATTGTGACAATGCCGCGACGGGATCGCGTAATCCTGGGGAATTTTGCCCGCCCGCTTGGCTTTCTCCAGCAATTCCGGCTGAAAGCGCGAATCGGCGATATTCAGCAGGGCAATGATCACCTCCTTGTCCGATCGTCCGCGCAGATCGGCGATGCCGTACTCGGTCACCACGATATCGCGTAAATGGCGCGGGATAGTGGTATGACCGTAGTTCCAGACGATGTTCGAACTCACGATCAGTCCGCTCTCGCGGGTACTGCGCAACATCAGGATGGAGCGGGCGTCCGGCAGTTCGTGGGCCATCGCCACGAAATTGTACTGACCGCCCACCCCGCTGATCACCTGGCCGTTTTCCAGACCGTCGGACACTGCCGCGCCCATCAACGTCACCATGATGGTGGTGTTGATAAAACGGGCGTCCCGCCGCTGCAAAACCGCCAGTTCCTGGTTCCCATACAGATGATTGACCCGTTTCACCGTAGTCATGCAAATTTGCCGGTTATCCGCCTCTGGCATGGTGCGCAGCGCCTCGTAGAAGCTCTGCGGTCCCATGAAGAAACCGCCATGCATGACGATGCCGCCCTTGAGGCGGCTACCCAGCCCACTCGCGACCACCGCCGCCCAGCTTTCCGGCTGGTCCAGATCGGACGGAACCCGCGCGGCGTCGCCGATCAGCAGATCGCCGGCCGCATAGCGCACTCGGTCGGTAAAAATCCCGAACTGGCGTAAAAACTCGACCTCTTTTTCGCCCAGACAGGCCGGAATCACGCCCCGTTCCAGCAATACCCGCAAAGTTTGCTCGTCGACCGCCTCGGTGATCGCTCCTTCGTTGAGCAACCGTTGCAGCGGGACGCTGTCGTAAACCCGACGCTTGAGGATGCCATCCCGATACAGGTACAAGAAACCGTTCACGAACATCTCGCTGGAGCCATACAGCCCCTGTTCGAACGGTTCGACACCGCCGATGCGCCCGATCAAGTCACCGTCATGCTCCAAAATCCGCAGATCGGACAACATTTGCTGATAGAGGGCGTTTTGCTGCTGTCGCAACTGGCAGAAATAGACGATGGCGTCGCCCAGGCAGCCGATGCCGATCTGCAGGGTGCCGCCGTCGCGGATCAGAGCGCTGGCTTGCAGACCCAGCATATAGTCCGCGTTATCCACCGACATGTTGGGCGCGCCAAACTGCTGGAAGTCATAGCGGGGATGGTCAAGCACCAGATCGAACACGGATGGTTGGACCATGGCGTCGTTATACATGAACGGTATCTCGCGATTGACTTGGGCGATGGTGACCACCCGCTGGCCGCGACGGCGCGCTTCCCCGATCATCGGAAATAAATCCAGGGCTACCTCGGGATTGCTGCACAGGCTCAACCACCACTCGCCATTCACCTCGCGCTTGGCGACCTGTTGCGCCAACACGTTGACGCCATTGTCCATTAAATCCCGGGCGGCATAGGTATAGTTGGTGCTGATGTAGTTCTGCTGCTGCATCGGCACATTCAGGTAACCACCCGGCTTGAAGAAGAATTCCGCGATTTCGACATTGGGCGGCATCTGGCCGGCTCGCAAGTCGATGGCGTATTCCAGGTCGGGGTAATTGCCGAACACCCGCTCGACGAACGGCTCCAGAAACCGCTGTTCCAGATCGCTGGAGCCCTTGGGGGTTTCGACGGTAATCGCGGTGAAAATCTTCAGCCGCAGATCTGGATTTGTCTTGACCCGCCGGTAGAGAGCATTCACCAATGGATTGGGCTTGCCGATCCCCAATGGGATGCCGAGTACGATCCGCTGGCCGACCATGGCGATGATTTCATCCACGCAGCGTTCGACATCCTGAAAATACGACGGGCTTGGTTGCGGCATGATCCGATCTCCCGGCCGGTTGATTGTGATGCGAAATTATAGCAGTTATCCCAAATCTGGCCCCGTGACGCGCCGCTGGCCAAGAGACTACACTAAAGGCCGTTTCGATCGCCGCGTCACGCGGAACCCCACGCCGAAGGAGGATTGCCGATGTCAGACAACAACACGCTGGAAACCAACAAAGCGCGGGTCCGGCGCAATTTCGAAGTCATCTGGAGCGATTGCAACCTGGACGTCGCCGATGAACTGATCGCGTCCGATTACGTCGGCCATATCGCCACCCTGCCGGAGGCGGTGCGCGGCGTCGAGGCGTTCAAGCAAGTGGTCATGCTCTTTCACTTGTCTTCCCCCGATATCCGCTTTGAAATTCAGGATCAAATCGCTGAAGGTGACAAAGTCGCCACGCGCTGGATCGCCCGCGGCACTCATAAGGGCGAATTCATGGGTATCGCGCCCAGCGGCCAGCGGCTCTCCGTGACGGGCATGAGTTTTCACCGCGTCGAAAATGGCCGCATCCAGGAGTCTTGGGACGACTGGGACGCGCTGAGCATGCTGCAGAACATGACCGAGGATGTCTTTCAATCGCTGTCCATGCGGATCTGAACGGCCCGGCGGCTCCCCTGGCCGCCGTTGGCTACTCGCGGCTTTACCAGTTCCATCCGCCGTGGGCGCTGAAGCGCGATTACCCCGGCGTTTCCGGCGGAACGCTGGTGGCGCCAGCGCTCATGTCGTGGCCATCACCTTGCCGCGAACGAATTCGTAAATCTTGCCCATGGTCTCGAAGGTCTCGGCGCTGATCTCGTCATCGGCGATCTGAATCTCGAACTGTTGCTCCAGCGCATGGATCAATGTAAACACCGCCATTGAGTCGAATTCCGGGATGCTCCCCAGCAACGGAGTCTCCGGACCGAAGGCCCGCGTCCGGTCGCCCAGTTGCAGGATTTCGCCAATCAACAGCTTCACCTCATCGAACTCCACCATCCAGACCGTCCCCCGAGTGAGCAACCCAGAACATCGCGCGGTACTGGAACCCAAACCGCTGCTGGCCGCGCGCAAAGGCCGCCAAGATAGCGTTACCGCCGACAAGAATCCAGTCATCAATCAATAACGGCGACGGGTTTGCGGGCCAGCGCCACCTGTCCCACCACCGCTTGATCGCCATCCTGGCGCAGCGTGGCGTCCGCCCGCGTCCGCAGCTCTAGGCCAGCGCCCGCCAGCACGCGTTCCAGATATTCGGCCGTGTGGCTGTAGCGACCGCTCTGGTTGAGACAATAACCGTCCGGCGCCGCGCTCGCCGTGGTCTGCTCCGCCGTGAACGCCAGCCAGCCGCCGGGACGCAGGGCGGCGACGACGACCCGGCCCACCGTCTCCAGCACGCCGAAGTACACCAGGGTGTCGGCCGATACGATCAGGTCGTAAGCTCCGGGCCGCTCGTTCAGAAACGCGGTCAGTTCCGCCACCGCCAGTTCGTCGTACCCGCCCCGCGCGCGCGCCTTCTCAACCATCCGTGGCGACAAATCCACACCGGTCAGGCGGCGGGCGTAAGGCCGCAACAGTGGCGCGCACAAACCGGTGCCGCAACCCGCGTCCAGAACATCCAGTCGCGCGGTCGCTTCCCCCAGAATTTTGGTCAGCCACGCTCCAATCACCGCCGGGGCCTGGTAGTCGAGTTGCCCGACCAGATGCTGGTCGAAACTCGCCGCGTAGCGATTAAAGAGATCGGTTACATAAGCATTGGAAGCGCGGGCCGGAGTCTCCTTCCCGAACCACGCCGCCAGGCGGTGTTGGGCCACTGGATCGTCCGGCATCAATCGCAGCCAGTGTTGCAGCAGGGTTAGCGCCCCCTTGGCGCCGCCCCGCTGAAATACCACGTTTCCAACAATATTCCGCGCTTCCTCAATTCGCCCCTGGCGTCGCAACAGGGTAACCAACAGCACAATCGCCTCATCGTGATCCGGGTTACCCTGGTACGCCGTCTCCAGAGCGGTGATCGCCTCCTCGTTCTGTCCCAGTTCCGCCAACAGCACGCCCAGACGGTAATGAATTTCGGCATCCGCCGGGTGCTGGGCGCTAGCCTGCCGATAGGCGTCAACCGCCTCCGGCAAGCGTCCCAACTCCCCCAGCAAAGCGCCCAGCTCGACGCAGGCGTCCACCTCATCCGGCCGGATCTGGATCGCCTGTTGGAAAGCGGCGATGGCCTCCTCATGGCGCTTCCGCCCGATCAACAGCTTGGCGAGATTGACATACGCCGCCGCATAACCGGGAGCGCTGCGGATGGCCCGGCGGATCGATTGCTCCGCCTGGACCCACTGCCCCTGCTGCTGCAGGAGAATTCCCAGCAAATTGAGAGCTTCGGGATGGCTGGGCTGGACCGCCAAAACGCGCTGGCATAGGGTCCGCGCCTCGACTGGATGACCCCTGCGCTGCCAGACCAGCGCCTGGGTTAGCCATTCGGCGATCTTCGCGGGCGATGGGTGGCTATCGGGCGCTTGGTTGGAACCCGCGGATTGTTGATCGTCATCATCGCGACTCAAGGCGTTTCCTCATCCTCGCCCCAATCAAATTCCGTCTCCAGCGGGAAGCTTGCGCGCCGATATCAGAAATCCGACCACCGGCTGGCCACTCTCCAGGCGCAAGGTGGCGGTTTCCAGGATCAGGACCGCCATTCCGACCATGGCCAACACGCGCCGCAGATAGGATTCGGCATGTCGATAGCGGCCACTGGGATCGAGAAGAAAACCCTCCGTTGCGTCCGCGTCGTCAACGCGCTCCATGGTGAAAGTCAGCCAGCCTCTTGGCCGTAAAGCCGCGGTGGCTGCTGTCAGGATCGGTTCCAATCGACCGAAATAAATCAGGGTATCGGCGGATACGATCAGATCGAAGGTCTCGGGATGCTCATTGAGAAACGCGGTCAGCTCCGCAACGACCAGTTCATCGTAAACCTCGCGGACTCGCGCTTGCGCGATCATGCGCGGCGCCAGATCGACCCCAATCAAACGGCGTGCATACGGGCGCACTATCGGACCGCACAGTCCCGTCCCGCAGCCGGCGTCCAGCACGTCGAGCCGCGCGGCCGGCGCTCCCACGCCCTCGACCAGCCGCGCCCCGATGATCGACGGCGCCTGGTAGCCCAGTTGCTCCACCAGATGCTGGTCGAAACTCTCCGCATAGCGATCAAAGAAATCGATCACATAGGCGTCGGACGCGCGGGCCGGCACATCGCATCCCGAATGGGCCGCCAGCATGTGCCGGGCGACCGGATTGGCCGGATCCTGCGTCAGCCAGTCCCGAAACAGCGCGGCGGCTTCCTTGCCGCAGTTGAGCTTGTACAACAGGAGGCCCAGGCTCTTGTAGGCCATCGGATAATCGGGTTGCAGGCGCAGAGTTTCCCGATAGGCGACGATGGCTGCTTCGTGCTCGCCCTGGGCGGCCAACGCCTTGCCCAGACTGAAATGCGCTTCCGCCAAGTCGGGGGCCAGGGCGATGGCCTGCCGTAAGGCGGCGACCGCTTCCTCCAGCCGGTCGGACCGCAACAGTATGACGCCCAGATTGCAATGGGCGCTGGGGTTGCCGGGCGCCAGATCGATGGTCCGCTGGTAAGCCGCCACCGCCTCGTCCCAGTGATCCATCACCGCCAGCACGTTACCCAGATTGTTCCAGGCGTCGGCGTATTGCGGATTCAGGGCCAGCGCCCGGCGAATCAACTCGGCGGCTTCCGGATACCGACCCCGCTGCAAGGTTAGCACCCCCAGAAAATGCAGGGCATCAACCTGTTGCGCATTCCGCTGGAGCTCCCGCCGATACACCGCTTCCGCCTCGTCCAGCCGCCCCTGCCGATGCCACTGAATGGCTTGCGCCAGCGATTCCGGGCCGTGGCCCGCTCCCGCCTGCTCCCGGCTGGCGAGCGCCCGCCGCTGTTTGCGATTCATCGCTTACTCGAACGCATAGGCAAAATCGCCATCCCGAACCTGGAGTTGCACGCGCGCGACCAGTTTCCCTTCCACCATCCGATTGAGAAATTCCTGGCTGATCACCGGCAACACGGTGTTGGTCAGGATCGCGTCCACCATCCGGCCGCCGCTCTCAAGCTCCGTGCAGCGACTGACGATCAACTTGACCACATCGTCGTCGTAGCCGAACGGAACCTTGTGGTTCTGCAAAACCCGCTTCTGAATCCGTCCCAGTTGCAGGCGCACGATATCGCCGATCATGTCGTCGCTGAGCGGGTAATAGGGAATCGTCACCAGCCGGCCGAGCAGCGCCGGGGGGAAAACCTTGAGCAAGGGCTCCCGCAACGCCTTGCCCAAACCTTCCGGATCGGGCAGCAGATCCGGGTCCTTGCACATGCCCATGATGAGATCGGTGCCGACGTTGGTGGTCAGCAGAATCAAGGTGTTCTTGAAGTCGATGTGCCGACCCTCGCCGTCTTCCATCCAACCCTTGTCGAACACCTGGAAGAAGATTTCATGCACGTCGTGATGCGCCTTCTCCACCTCATCGAGCAGCACCACGCTGTAGGGCCGGCGGCGCACCGCCTCGGTCAGCACTCCGCCTTCGCCGTAGCCGACGTAGCCCGGCGGCGCACCCTTGAGGGTGGAGACGGTATGCGCTTCCTGGAACTCGCTCATGTTGATGGTGATGACGTTCTGCTCGCCACCGTACAGCGCCTCGGCCAGAGCCAGCGCGGTTTCAGTCTTGCCTACCCCGGACGGGCCAGCCAGCATGAACACTCCGATCGGCTTGCTGGGATTGTCCAGCGCGGCGCGGGAGGTCTGAATCCGCCGGGCGATCATATCCAGGGCGTGGCGCTGGCCGATGATGCGACGGTTGATGATGTCGGCCAGCTTAAGCACGGTTTCGATTTCGTTCTTAACCATGCGCCCGACCGGGATGCCGGTCCAGTCGGCGACCACCGAGGCCACCGCCTGGGCGTCCACGCTGGGCAGAATCAGCGGCGTCTCGCCCTGTAAGGCATGCAACTGGGCCTGCAGGTCTTTCAGCTCGGCCAGCCAGGGTTGCCGTTCGGGATCGGATTCCGCGACGTTGGCCACATCGACCGCGCCGCCCTCGCCACGCAGCTTGGCCCGCAGTTCCAGAATCCGGTCCACCAAGCCTTTCTCTTCCTGCCAGCGGGCATCCAGTTGCGCCAACCGCGCTTCCTCGGCCTGCAACTTCTCCGTGGCGTTGGCCTGACGTTGGGCTGTGTCGATGCCGACCGCCGTTTCGCGGGCAATGATCTCCAATTCGGTGTTCAGTCCCTCGATACGGCGGCGGCTGTCCTCGACCTCGGCTGGCGTCGCGTGCAGGCTGATGGCCACCCGGGCGCTGGCGGTGTCCAGCAGGCTGACCGCCTTGTCCGGCAACTGGCGGGCCGGGATGTAGCGGTGCGACAGCTTGACCGCCGCCTCCAGCGCCTCGTCGAGAATCTGCACCCGATGGTGTTGCTCCATGGTCGAGGCCATGCCGCGCATCATCAGGATGGTCTTCTCCTCGCTCGGCTCGCCGACTTGCACTACCTGGAAACGGCGGGTCAGGGCGGGATCCTTCTCGATGTGCTTCTTGTATTCGGCCCAGGTGGTGGCGGCGATGGTGCGCAGCTTGCCACGCGCCAGCGCGGGTTTGAGCAGGTTGGCGGCATCGCCAGTACCGGCCGCACCGCCGGCGCCAACCAGGGTATGCGCTTCGTCGATAAACAGGATGATCGGTTTGGGAGAAGTTTGCACCTCGTCGATGACCTGCCGCAGCCGGTTCTCGAACTCGCCCTTCATGCTGGCGCCGGCCTGCAACAGGCCCACGTCCAGCACCCGCAGGGTCACATCCTTGAGCGGCGGCGGCACCTCGCCAGCGGCGATGCGCTGGGCGAAGCCCTCCACCACCGCCGTTTTGCCGACGCCGGCCTCACCGGTCAGAATTGGGTTATTCTGGCGGCGGCGCATCAGGATATCGACGATCTGGCGGATCTCCTCGTCGCGACCGACGATGGGGTCCAGCTCGCCCTTGCGCGCCCGCTCGGTCAGGTCCACGGAAAAGCGCTGCAAGGCTTCCTGTTTGCCCATCTGCGCCGGCGCCAGCGCCTCGCTGGCCTCGCCCGGCGCGGCGCCGCCACCCACTTGGGAACCGTCGCTGGCGCGCAACAAGGTTTCCGGGGAGGCGGCGACGATGTCGGCGAACCGCTCGGTCAGCGTGTCCAGCTTGATCTTGTCGAACTCGCGGGAGATGGCGAGCAGCGCGTTGCGCAAATCCGGCGTTTTGAGCATCCCGACCAGCAGATGCCCGGTGCGGACCTGCGAATCGCTGAACATCAGCGTGGCGTAGACCCAAGCCTCTTTCACCGCCGCGTCCACATGGGCGGACAAATCGGAAATCGCGGTCGCACCGCGCGGCAGGCGATCCAGCGCCTCGGTGAAGTCCTTGGCCACGCGGGAGGGATTCAGGCTGAACTGCTGGATGGCCCGGTGCAGGTCCGAATCCGGCAATTGCAGGATTTGGTGCAGCCAATGCACCAGCTCCACATAGGGATTGCCTCGTAGTTTGCAGAACACGGTGGCGCTTTCGATGGCTTTGTAGCCCAGGCTGTTCAGCTTCCCGAACAGAGCGACGCGACTGATTTCGGCCATGGGTTCAGGCTCCTTAAATCATGTGCAGTAGGTAACGGCATCCAGTTTCAAATCATCGGCGTCTCGGGCCAATGGCCGGCTGGTCAGCCAGGTAGTCCAGCCCAGCCGGGTTCCCGCGCCCAGCACCAGCGGCGGCACTGCTTCCTTCTTCAGGATTGGATTGAAATCCCACAGCAGTTCGTCGCCGACGTAGTTGCGCACCCAGGCGACCAGTCGCCGCAGACTCTCGCCGCCAGGCAGGAAACGCTGGAATTCAGCGAGTCCCATCGGCCCCATGACGACGCGGAACTTGTACTGACAATCCCACACCCGTTCGCCGATCACCGCCGTCATCCCGAGCTGACCGGTCGCCGGAGTTTCGCCCAGCCGGCAGCGGCTGGTCTCGGCCAGCAGCAACCAATGACCGACAAAGGTTTCGATCACCACCGGCAGCTTGAAAAAATCCGCCAGAATCGCCTGCAAGCCCTCTGGACCGCGGGTCTGGCTGACCAGCCGGCCAGCGTAATGGAACTTGGCCAGATCCGGAACCACGTCCCGGTTCCACAGCGACGGCATCCCCAGGCCAAACGGAGCGCCGACGTAGACGTTGAAACGATCGGTCTCCGGCCGGTCGAAACTGACCGTCGGCTGCGTATCCGCCCAAGCCCGGTAGAACAGACACAGGATCCGGTGATGAAAAACATCAGCGAACCGGGCGAAGGTGCGGTCGCCATGATTGCGCGACCGGTCGCGGACGTACTCCGTCAGATGCGTTGGCAACGGCCCTTGCGGACCGAACAACCCCAGGAAGTATTCGGACAGCCGGGGTGGTTGGCCATCGCTGCCCGGATCGAACACCGCCAGCGTAGCCGGGGCGAAGGCCAGCGAGGGCTCCTGCGCCAATCGCACCGGATCATCGGCGAGCCGGACGGACTTCCCCAGCCGGGGCAGTTCACGGTACCGGCACTCCAAACGCCGCAGCGCCTGGAAGAAATGGAACGCATACGGCTCGCGCCGCAACGCTTCGAACAAGGCTACAGCGTGTGCCGCCGTCCGATCCGGGCTGGCCATCGAATGATCTCGCCTCGCTCGGTCGATTTGACGACCGTCTCGGTGAAGGAATTGATGGATGCGTATTTGGCGAAAAACTGCTCCAGCACCGCCCCAAGGGTGAAGATTCCCACACCCTCGAACGCGCTCTCCTCCAGGGTCACCGCCACCTCCAAGCCGCGGGCAAAAGCGATGGGGCCGGGAATCGGCGCTCGCCGAGTCACCGGCGTGGCCTGAATGGAAGACACCCCATCAATCTGCTTGCGAACGGCGGAATCCGCCAGATCGCCATAGAGCGCCAGTAACTCCCGCAAGGCCACCGCGCCCTCGCGAGCATCGCTATCGACCAGCGATAGATAATTCAAGGTGAGATGGCTGATCAACCGCCAAGCGGTATCGCCGTGGGCATGGGACGGTCGCGGCTGGGTGGGACCCGCCAGACAGCGCACGGCGCTGACCGGCGCCCCGGACGCCAGGGTGAAATCGGTGTCGCCGCGTCCGACCGGCATGTGCAACGGCAGATCGCGATTGGTGCACAGGGTCGTCACCGCCAGTTGCCGCAGGCTGCCGCGATAGGGCGCCTCGTCGGCATCCACCAGCGACAGGTAAATTTCGCCGCCGACGTAGCTTGAGCGGGGTCCATGGCGCCGTTGCCGGTCGGACAACTGCCGCGGCAACCGGTGTACCGTATAAAAGGATCGCTGGTTGCGCTGGCCCAGCCGGTCGTAGCTGGCGTAGAACGGCAGAAAGTCCTGTTCCTCGTTCTCCGCGCCGATGCCGGTGACGCCGGTGACCTGGTATATCTCGAAATCCACCGGCCGGGTGCGATCCACCACCACGTGATGCTCGGCCACCTGATCGCTCAGGTGAATGCGGTCGGCCCTTTTGGGAAAAAGATTGATGGCCGGCGCGCAGAACAGCGCGAAATTCGCGGCGGCCACTATGTTCTCCAACGCCGGGTCGGCCCGGTTGAACAGGATCAACACCTCCAGTTCCTGGCCGGTACAGCGGCGCACCGCCGGCCGCAGCCCACCCAGTTCCACAAACAGATAGCGCTGCGAAAAGGCGAAATATTCGTGCAGCAACCGATAGCCGTGAAAGGAGGGTGGCGGACAGGGCAACAAAGCCTGCTCGTCCTCGAAGCCCAGCTGCCGGATCGCGCTCCCCGCGATTCTTTCGTACCAGGGCGCTGGCCGCTCGCCCGGCCGGGCAACCACCATCACCGTGTTGGCCAGCAATTGTTCATAAAGACGCCCTGGCAGGACATCGCCACCGTGCAGGAACAGTTCCAGGCGATCCAGCGCCAGTTTGTCAAAAGGCAAATCCGGCAGCGTGGTGCGCAGGCGCAACCGGACCCCGGCCCGCACCCGGGATAAATCCGGTAGTTCCAACTGCGCCACCGGTTCGCGGCCCGCGAAATACTGGGCCTCAACCAGTTCCAGCGGCCAGAGCGTAACATCGTGCGCGGTTCGGTACTCACAGGGCGTCTGCTCACCCTTCCCCAGAATACTGTGCAGTTCGCTGCTCCGGGGGATAACAAAGCCTTTTTCGAACGAACCTTCGGTGGGATCGGGCTGGAACTGGACCACCGCCATTGAGGGCGTCGGCGCCAGATAATGCGGATAAATGATTTCCAACAAGTGCTGGGTAAAACGCGGGAACTCGGCGTCCATCTTGAGCTGCACCCGCGCCGCCAGGAACCCGAAGCCCTCCAGCAACCGCTCGACATACGGGTCGGCGCATTCGAACCCCTCCAGCCCCAGCCGGCCGGCGATCTTGGGGAATTCCCGGGCGAATTCGCCGCCCAGTTCGCGCAGGTGTTGCAGTTCGCGGTTGTAATATTCGAGCAGGCGCGGATCCATCAGCGCTCCCGGGCCCGACTGGACTCCTCGACCTTGACCTGGCCGCTTTCCAGATCGATCTCGGTCTTCAGATACAACCGAAGCGGGATGGGCTGGGCCCACAGGTCGCCTTCGATTTCAAAGGTCAGGGCATTGTGGCTCATGCGCTCCTCGGTCAGCACCGCCAGGACTCGCAACGAGTTTCGATAAATGCGCGGCTCGAAATCGACGATCATCTGACGCAGCGACCGTTCCAGCACCGCCACGTCGAGACTTTGCGCCGTGACCCCCGATAGCGGCGGCAACCCGTAATTGATCACCGAGTGGGCCGCGAAGGGGTAACGCTCGATCTCCTCGTCGCTTGCCATCTGAGTGGCGTTAAATAGCCAAGCCAGGTCGCGCAGGACACACTCGCGCAAACGGGTGGTGGACAACACCCGCTTGTCCCGGGATTCCTGCGGGTGGTCCGGCTCGTCATCGGTCAAGCGATCCAGCAGCGAGGGCTGCAACCGCTCCTTCGGCGTCAGCTCAGCCATCGCCCTCGCCTGTCCCCACCGCGCTCTCCTCCGCTGGGGTTTGCCCGGAATTCAGCTCGATGCGCCGAATGTCGAGCAACGAATACTCGCCCTGATCGGTCGCCAGCATGCGCTGGCCCAGCCCCCAATAAATACCCGCTTCGCCTTCCAGCCACTCGGTCTTGCGTCCGAGCTGCACCAGCGGGTCGGCGCTGGCATACGATTCAGGATAACGCGCCGGGATAAGTCCCACGGTTTCACCACCGTTGGCCCAGGTGAACTGGGCCGGCACCCAGATGTAATCCCGTAGATCAGCGGGTTGCTCGAACGCAATGGTCCGAATCCGCTGGAACGGAATCCAGTAATAGCGACCGTTGACGATGGCTTCCAGCACCGGCCCCAGACGTGGGTCGGCGTCGGCGAGCCAGGCGAATGGTTGACCATCCACCGTTCCCGCCGTCGCCGCCGCCGCTTCGAACGCCTGGTCGCGCGCCACCTGAGCCTGCGCCGGATGACCCTCGCCGATCAGGCGCAAGGCTTCCAGCAACAACGCCACCCACGGCTCGGGGTCGCCGAACACCAGCGGCGAACGCCGGCCAGCGAACACGTCGACGCGCAGCAGTTCGCAACGGATCGCCTCGCGGTAGGTCTGCGTCATGGGCAGCGACGAGGCGTCCATTTCGCCCAGCACGTTCAACTGGTTCAACGCGCGTTCCCACTGGCCCAGCACCGCCAGCAATTGAAACAGGAAAACGCGGTATTTGGCGTTGGCGGGTTCCTTGCGCACCTGGGCCTGCAACTCGGCCAAGGCGTCCCGCACCCGCCCTTCGCGCAGACTCTGTTCGGCTTGCATACGATGCTCCTGGCGGTTCGTTGATCTTCAGAAAACCATCCGCGCACCCGGAACCTGATGGCGTTCCGGATGCGCGGACCCCGCGGTTGAATTGGGCAACCCGGTGGCGCTGGAAAAACGCGGTCAAACTTTCCTGGCTTCCTTGATATTGTAACCCACCTTGCCCGTGCTCTTGAGGACGCCCTTCTTA
>WBZP01005034.1_pt1 | contig 13572 bp, 8 predicted proteins | sample 5204301 | NCBI WGS metagenome assembly WBZP01 (sample SAMN12412401, study PRJNA552823) | activated sludge metagenome | isolation source: activated sludge from nitrification reactor of wastewater treatment plant... | place: USA: Pennsylvania | collected 2017 | reverse complement strand
GTCGAGCTCGGCCATGACCTTGATGCGCGAGATGATCGCCGAGTGCTGCGCCTTGGCGATCGGCCGGCTGGCCGGCTGCAGCACGCCGTCGATGCGGTACTTGACGACCACGGCATCGTCCTGCGTCTCGATGTGGATGTCGCTGGCCCGCCGCTGGATCGCGGTGAAGACCATGGCGTCGACCATGCGGATGATCGGGCTGTGGTCGCTCGTGAGCCGCTCGACGGTGAGGTCTTCGCTCGAGTCCTCGTCCTTGAGGACCTGGATGAAGTCCTCGGTCGCGTCATCGAGCACCCGCTGCGAGCTCTCGCTTTTCTTGAGGATGCCTTCGATGGCCGAGCGCGCGCCCACCATCACCCGCACCGGCGTGCCGAGCAGCACCGCCAGCTCGTCGATCATCGGCAGGTCGGTCGGGTCCGACACGACGATCACCAGGGCACGGCCCTCGCGGCGGAACGGCACGAAGCCGTAACGCAGCATCAGCTCGGCGGGAATGCCGCGGAACAGGGCCTGGTCGATGCGGAACAGGCTCATGTCGAGGAACTCGAGCCGGTAGCGCTCGGCCAGCCGGCGCGCGTGCTGTTCCTCGGCCTGCCGGGCACTGTCGGGCCCGGCCGGCACGAAGTCGTGCGCGATCTCCCCGGGCTCGAAGGCGTCGTTGGACTCGGCGATGGCCATGCAATGGGTCCTAGCGGCCGACCACCGTCGACAACTGGAAGATGGGCATGTAGAGCGCCAGCACGACGCCGGCGATGACGACGCCCATGAACACGAGCATCGTCGGCTCGACGAGCGTGACGAAGCGGCTGACTTCGGTCTCGACGTCCTCGTCGTAGAAGTCCGCGAGCGAGGTCAGCATCTCCTGCAGCGCGCCGGTCGACTCGCCCACTTCAACCATCTTGATGGCGACATCGGGCATCACGCGCCGCTCGAGCAGCGTCGCCGCGAAGCCCTTGCCCTCGCGCACCTTCTCCGCCACGACCCGCAGCTCGCTGCCGAGGAAGCGGTTGCCGGTCGAGGTGGCGGCGGTGTCGAGCGCGTTCACGAGCGGGATGCCGCCGCCGACCAGCGCCGCCAGCGTACGGGCGATCTGCGAAGTGGCGAACTTGTGGGCGATCGGCCCGATGAACGGCAGGTGCAGCACGACCCGATCGAAACGCGCCCGCTGGCCGGGCTGCCGCACCCACGAGAAGAACGCCACCAGGCCGCCGATGAGCGCCAGCGTCAGCAGCAGCAGGTTCGACCGCACCACGTCCGAGATGGCGATGATGATGCGGGTGATGAGCGGCAGCTCCTGATCGAAGCTGGCGTAGAAGCCCGAGAACGCCGGCACCACCTTCACGACGATGATGGCGACCAGCGTCACCGCCAGCGCCGAGAGGATCGCCGGATACAGCATGGCGGAGAACGTCTTCTTCCGCACCGTGTCGAGCACCTTCGAATACGACACGTACCGGCGCAGCACCTGGTCGAGCGATCCGCTGCGTTCGCCAGCGACCAGGGACGCCGTGTAGACGCCGGGGAACAGATCCGCGTGCGCGCCGAAGGCATCGGACAGCGCCGAACCGCCGCGCACCTTCTCGTGCACGTCGTCGAGCACGGCCTTGAAGACCGGGTTGGTCAGTCGCTGCCGCAGGATGTCGAGCGACTGCACGAGCGGCATGCCCGCCTTCAGCAGCGTCGCCAGTTCCTGGTTGAAGATGAGGAACTCGTCGCGGCGGATCTTCCGCCGGCCGATCGAGAAGCCCTGCACGCCGCCGCGCGGCGTGAGGGTCAGGACGTGCAGGCCCTTGTCCTCCAGCTCGCGGCGCAGGTGGGCCTCACTCGGGGCGACATAGATGCCCTCGATGACCTGCCCTGCGGCGGTGCCGAGCCTGCAGCGGAATTCCATGATGACCGGGTGTTACGACCCCTGCGGCTGCACGAACGCGTGGAACACCCGCGCGCCGAGTTCCCGCGGATCATTGGACGCCGCGCCGGGTTCGAGAGCCGGGACGAACGTCTGGTCGACGACCAGCCGGATCTCGACCATGTCGCCGGCGCCGAGCACCGCGGCCGGCAGCGGAATCTTGTGCACCGGCGCGTCGGGCACCAGTTTCACGGTCTCGAGCACCTGGTCACCGATCCGCAGTTCGACCTGGGTGGCGGCGGTGGCGGCCTTGCCGGGGTTGTCGGCCTGGAAATAGAGCATCGAATCGCGGCGTGGATTGCGGAACGCCAGCGTCGCTTCCTTCTTGGTCCACTGCCACTCCACCATCGAGTTATCGGCCGCGGCCTCGACGGCATGCCAGCCGTCCTTGAAGATGAGGAAGACGTTCTCGGTCTGCGGCAGCAGCTCGAAGGTCGCCACCTCGTACGACCGGCCGCCGGCGTCGGTGCCGCCCATGCGCACGCGATCGCCGTTCGACGGATCGTAGAGGCCGGCGACGACGCGCGTCCTGCCGACGTAGGGATACACGGGCGCGAAGACCGTGCGCGTGTACTCGATGGTCTGTCCGGGCTTCCATCCCGTGGTGGGCGTCGGCGGATCGTGATCGTCCGTCCACATCTGCTCGTTGTCGGCGTCGAGGAAGTGCACGAAGGCCTTGCGGGTACCGAGCGGCGCGGCGTCGGGCGCGAGCGTGAACTTGTAGGTAATTTCGACCGGGCTGCCGAGCGCCACGCGGGGCCGGGACAGGCTGACGGCGATGGTGCCCTGGACGGGCGCGGTGTCTTCCTTCTTCCCGCAGGCGGCGGTGGTGACGGCAACCGCCACCACGGCGAGCCCGACGGCCAGGCGAGAGTGACTGAAGTTGTACATAACCTTGTGAGGCAACATGATAGCGTCTCCAGCCCGACGGCGCCACCGGCGGGAAACGAGTGTGCTACAGTGCGGCCCGTTCACGCAGGGAGCCGGATCGGCACATGGACTTCGCACAGGACGCACTCGGCATGGTCGAGACCCGGGGCTTCATCGGGTCGGTGGAAGCGGCCGACGCCATGGTGAAAGCCGCCAATGTCGTGCTGGTCGGCACCGAATACATCGGGGCCGCCTACGTCACGGTGCTCGTACGGGGTGACGTGGGCGCCGTGAAGGCCGCGACCGACGCCGGGGCCGCCGCCGCCCGCCGGGTCGGTGAACTGGTCTCGGTGCACGTGATTCCCAGGCCGCACGCCGACGTCGAGCGGCTGCTTCCGAAGGGCTAGCCCGGCCCCGGCCGTCCCATGGCCTCCCCGACGCCCGCGGCACCGACCGAACGCGACCTCGCGTCCGCGGCCGAGGCCCGCGCCCTCGCCAGGCGCGCCAAGGCCGCGCAGCAGCAGCTCGCCGAGTTCAGTCAGGCGCACATCGACGCCATCGTCGCCCGCATGGCGGAGGTGGCCGAAGCCGAAGCCGAGCCCCTCGCCCGCCTCGCTGTCGAGGAAACCGGTTACGGCGTCGTCGCCGACAAGGTCCAGAAGAACCTGTTCGCGGCGCGCGACGTGCACGCCTTCATCCGGCCCATGAAGACCGTGGGCGTGGTGGCCCGGCACGACGACCGGAAGGTGGTCGAGATTGCCGAGCCGTTCGGCGTGGTCGCCGCCATCGTGCCGTCGACCAATCCGACGTCCACGGCCATCTACAAGCTGCTCATCAGCCTCAAGGCGCGCTGCGGTGTCGTGATCACGCCGCATCCGTCGGCGGCCCGCTGTATCACCCGCACGGCGACGCTGCTGAACGACGCCGCGCGGCAGGCCGGCATGCCCGACGGCGCCATCGGCTGGCTGTCGACCGTGACGCTGCACGGCACGCAGGAGCTGATGCGCTCCCGAGACGTCGCGGTGATCCTCGCCACCGGCGGTCTCGGGCTGGTCCGTGCCGCCTACTCGGCCGGCAAGCCGGCCTACGGCGTGGGGCCGGGCAACGCACCCTGTTACGTCGAGGCCTCGGCGGACGTGGCCAAGGCGGCCGACGACATCCTCGCTGGCAAGGCCTTCGACAACGGCGTCCTGTGCTCGTCGCCGAATTCGATCGTGGTGGACCGCGCCGTGGCGCCGGCGCTGCGCCAGGCCCTGACCGCCGGCGGGGGGCACTTCCTGTCGGACGCCGATGCCGCCAGACTCGCCGCCGCACTGGTCTCGCCGGAGCGGCTGCCCAACCCGGCACTCGTCGGCAGGTCGGCGACACACATCGCCCAGGTGGTCGGCCTCAGCGTGCCCGACGGCACGCGCGCGCTCATCGCCCCGCTGACGGGCGTGGGCCGCGACCATCCGCTGTCGATCGAGAAGCTCTGCCCGGTGCTCTCGTACTACGAGGTGGCCGACTGGCGCGAGGGCTGCGAGCGCGCGAAGCAGATCCTGCGGTACGGCGGCATGGGCCACACCATGTCGATCCACTCGCGGAACGAACAGGTGATCCTCGAGTTCGGGCTGCACAAGCCGGCGTTCCGCATCTGCGTGAACACGCCGACCACGCACGGCTCGATCGGCCTGACCACCGGGCTGGATCCAGCGATGACGCTCGGCTGCGGCGGCTACGGCGGCAACATCACCTCCGACAACATCTCGCCGCGCCACCTGCTGAACATCAAACGCCTGGCCTACGAGGTGCGCCCACGCCCGGGCGCCCGTCCCCATGGGACGCCCACCGCGGCCGCGAGCGCGCCCGTCTCCGGGGCGCCGCCACTGCCGCAGCCGCCCGCCCGTCCTTCCCCGCTCCCCGTGTCGGCCGACCAGGTGCGCGACGGTCTCGAACGTGTGCTGGCTGGGCGCGGTGGAGCGCCGTCGCCGGCACCGCCCGCGGCGCCCTCGCTGCCCTCCGCGCCCGCTGAGTTCATCTGCGAAGACGACGTGCGCCGCGCCATCCGCGAGGACCGGCGCCTGCTGGTGGGTCCGCGCACGATCATCACGCCGGCCGCGCGCGACGCCGGCACGGCGAGCGGCACGCTCGTGTGGCAGGACGGATCGCGCCGCTAACCGCCGGTGGCGCCGTGGGTTGGCGCACAGACTGGACCTCGGCTGCGCGGTTTGACCGGCCGGACCGCCCGTGTTAGCGTCTGACGGTCTGTCACGGATGCGACGCCTCGGACTTTTCCTCGTGACGGTGGGTGCGGCGGCCTGTGCCTCGCGTACGCCCACTCCGGTTGCCACGGCGCCCGTGCCGAAGGCACCCGTGCCCGTCGTCGCGCCCGCGCCCGTCCAGGTCGATCCCGTCGCCCAGGCCATCGCCGCCGCCGACGCGGCGTTCGAAGCCGGCCGGGCCGCGACGGCGCAGGGTCACATGCGGGATGCCCGCCTGGCGTTCGACCTGGCGCTCGACACCCTGCTGCTGGTGCCCGGCGGGGCCCGGTCCGACGCCCGGCTGTCGGCAGCGCTCGATGGCCTGGTCGACCGCATCTCGGCCCTTGAACTCGACATGCTGTCGCGCGGCGACGGCTTCACCGAGACCACCGAATCGGAACCCGCGTCGATCGACGCGCTGCTGTCATTGCCGGCCGCCGAGGCAGACGCCACACCGGCGCCGGAAGTGGCCAGCGTGGTACGCGGCGACCTGGCCACCACGGCCCACGACATCCCGATTCCGCTCAACGACCGCGTGCTGCGCTTCGTCGAGCTGTTCCAGGGCCGCCTGCGCGGGTTCCTCACGGAAGGCCTGACGCGCGGCGCCGTGTACCTGCCGATGGTCCAGACGGTCTTCCGCGAGGAAGGCCTGCCGCTGGATCTTGGCTTCGTGCCCCTGGTCGAAAGCGCGTTCAAGGTGAGCGCGTTGTCGCGGGCGAGCGCCCGCGGCGTCTGGCAGTTCATGCGCGGCACCGGCAAGGAAAACGGCTTGTCGCACGACTGGTACATCGACGAGCGTGCCGACCCCGAAAAGGCCACGCGCGCCGCCGCGAAGTACCTGAAGACCCTCCACAACATGTTCGGCGACTGGCACCTGGCGCTGGCCTCGTACAACGGCGGCCCGGGCCGTGTGCAGCGCGCCATCAAACGATCGGGACTCGAGGACTTCTGGGACCTGACGGCCACCTCGCGCCACCTGCCGCGCGAGACGCGCGACTACGTGCCGATGATTCTCGCCGCCGCCATCATCGCGAGGAATCCCGCCCAGTACGGCTTCGATGTGCCGGCCGCGCTGCCCTTCGCGAGCGACGTGCTGACGGTGTCGCGGCCGGTCGACCTGCGGCGCGTCGCCGAGTGGGCCGGTGTGCCGGCCGACGACATCCGTGCGCTGAATCCCGAGCTGCGGCGCTGGACCACGCCGATCCGCGCCAAGGAATACCAGCTGCGCGTGCCGGTGGGCTCGCTGTCGTCGGTGGTCGACGGCTACACGTCGGCGTCGCCCGACGACGCCGCCTCGCTGCAGTGGTACACCGTGAAGAAGGGCGAGTCGCTGCCGACCATCGCGCGGCGCCTGCGTGTGTCGCGCACCGATCTCGCCGAAGCGAACTACCTCAGCGCCAAGGCGCGTGTGTTGCCCGGACAGCGCCTGGTCGTGCCCCGCGCGCCCTCGGCGGCGTTGCTCGCCAGCCGCGGGCCCAGCCCCGCGGTCGAAGACTCGGGGGCCACGACCTCGACCTCCGAGACCCGCACGGCACGCCCGGCCCGCGCCGAGAAAGCCGAGCCGGTGCGCACCGTCTACCGCGTGCGCCAGGGCGACACGCTGTACGCCATCGCGCGTCGCCACGGTGTCAGCGTCGACGACCTGCGCAAGTGGAACCGCCTGAAGGGTTCGGCGCTCTCGATCGGCGACCGGCTCGAGATTCTGTCGGCGCGCGCCGCGAACGCCCAGTAGACGTTCGCAGTTCCTGCCCGTTCCGGGCGTGTCCGCCCCAGCAGTCTTCGCCACCTCCCAGCGGCCGCAGGCGCCATTCCTGCGGAATCCGCACGCCCGGATGACTGGCACGCCGTGTGGACTTCGGCACGCCGATGCTGGCGCAGATCCAGACCGCGGCCCTCAAGGGTATCGAGGCGTTTCCCGTGCACGTCGAGGTCGACGTGTCATTCGGCCTGCCGGTGTTCGCGATGGTCGGCCTGCCCGACGCGAGCGTGCGCGAAAGCCGTGATCGCGTACGAGCGGCCATCCGCAACTCCGGCTTCGACTTCCCCGCGCACCGCATCACCGTGAACCTGGCGCCGGCCGATGTGCGGAAGGCCGGCGCGGCATTCGACCTCCCCATCGCGCTCGCCATCCTGGCCGCGTCGGGTGTGGTGCCACGGCCGGCTCCGGGCGCGCTGGCCGTGGTGGGGGAACTCTCGCTCGACGGCGCCGTCCTGCCGACGCGCGGCGTGTTGCCGGTGGCCATCGGTCTGCATCGCCAGGGCGTGCCGGCCCTGTTGCTGCCCGACGGCAACGCGGCCGAGGCCGCGGTCGTGCAGGCGCTGCGCGTCCTCCCCATCCGCACGCTGGCCGACGCCGTCGCGCGGCTGCAGCAGGCGCCCGACGCGTGGGTGGGCGTCGCTGTCGATCCACGGGCCGCGGCCCGCGAACCCGGGCCCGACCTGGCCGAGGTACGAGGGCAGGCTCTGGCCCGCCGGGGTCTCGAAATTGCAGCCGCCGGCGGCCATCACATGCTCTTCGTGGGCCCGCCTGGTGCCGGCAAGACCATGCTCGCGCGCCGTATGCCGGGTCTCCTTCCGCCGCTCACCTTCGACGAGGCACTCGAGGTCACCGCCATCCATTCGGTGGCCGGCGCGCTGCCGCCGGGCGGCACGCTCATCGAGGCGCGACCGTTTCGCGCGCCGCATCACACCGCCTCCGACGCGGCGCTGGTCGGGGGCGGCACGCAGCCACGCCCGGGAGACATCACGCTGGCCCACCACGGCGTACTTTTCCTCGATGAGCTGCCGGAGTTCGGCCGGCGGGCACTCGAGGCCCTGCGTCAGCCGCTCGAGGAAGGCGTGGTGCGCATCGCGCGGGCATCGGGCACGGTCGACTTCCCCGCCGCCTTCACCCTGGTGGCCGCGATGAATCCCTGCCCGTGCGGATATACCGGACACCCCGTGCGCCCGTGCCGCTGCACGCCGGCCGCGGTGATGCGCTACCACGAGCGCGTCTCGGGTCCGCTCCGCGACCGCCTCGACCTCACGGTGGAACTGGCGCCGGTGCCGTTCGACGCGCTGGCCGGCCCGGCCGACGGCGAACCCTCGTCGGTCGTGCAGGCACGCGTGGCCGCGGCCCGGGCCCGTCAACGCGCGCGCGGCGCGTTGACCGGCGTGACCGTGAACGGTCGCGTCGGGCCGGCGCACCTGAGCCGCATCGCCGCGCTCGACCTCGAGGGCGCGGCCCTGCTCGCCACCGCGGCCTCGCGGCTGAGCCTCAGCAGTCGCGCCGTGCATCGCACCTTGCGGGTGGCGCGCACCATCGCCGACCTCGCGGGCCACGAGACGGTGGCTGCGGACGACCTCGCAGAGGCCCTGCAGTTCCGGGCCGCGGTCACCCCCGCGGCGCCATAGGACGCTTTCGCCAGATGTTCGCCAGTCGGCGGTTGCCGGGATCCCGAAGCCCGGCCAGCATGGTATGCTCGCCGGGTTGCGTCCTGTTCACCGGACGCCTGCAGTACCGTTCCACATCCCTGATGCCGTCTTCGCGCTACACGATCCTGCTTGCCGACCGCCAGACCGGCGTGATGCGGCGCTTCACCGTCGGGCTCCGGCCCGCGCTGGCGGTGATCGGCACGATCGTGACTTTGCCGATCCTGATCGGCATGGGCGCGGCGTGGAAGGCCAAGTCCGACGTCGCCGACCTCTACGCGTCGCACACCACTCTCGAACTCGAACTCTCGAGCTACCGCGAGACCACCGAAGCGCTCACCGGGCAGATCCAGGGCCTGCAGACCGCGCTCGATGATCTGGGCGGCCGCTCCGCGCTCGACCCGGCGCTGCGGTCCGCGATGGACAAGCTGCCCGCCATCGTGAAGTCGCGCGCCATGGGCGGCGGCACCGAGGCAGGTTCGGCCGGGCTGGCCCTGCTGCCCAGCCTGAGTTCGCCAGAAGACACGTTCGGCCTGCTGCGCGATCTGCTGCAGGGTCTCGAGAGCCGGCTGCAGTCGGTGCAGTCGGGTGTTGAGAAGCGGAACAAACTGGCCGCGGCCACGCCGTCCATCTGGCCGGCCGCCGGCTGGCTCACCTCGTCGGTGGGCAATCGCCGCGACCCGTTCACCGGCGGCGCCGACTTTCACCCCGGTCTCGACATCTCCGCCGATCGCGGCTCGCCGGTCTATGCGACCGCCGACGGCAAGGTGGTACACGCCAGCCCCTACGGTGCCTACGGCAACCTGGTGCGCATCGATCACGGCTTCGGTCTCGAGTCGCGCTACGGCCACCTGCAGACGATCGACGTCGCGGTCGGCAGCACGGTGAAGCGCGGTGACAAGATCGGCACGGTGGGCTCCACCGGCCGCGCCACCGGCCCTCACTTGCACTACGAAGTGCGCGTGAACGACCGGCTGCTCAATCCCCTGCAGTTCCTGCTGAAGAACGCGCGTCAGGCGGCGGACTAGCTTCCGCGCCGGCGTCGTGCCTCCGTTCCTTGACGGTCTCCGGCGACGCCGGTAAGATCGTTTGAATCTCCTGACCCGTGTCAGCCCCGCATGGTCGGTAATCTACTCGCCAAGGTCTTCGGTACCCAGAACGACCGCGACTTGAAGCGGCTCCGGCCGCTCGTCGCGCAGATCGGCGAGCGTGAGTCGTCGATGCGGGCCCTCAGCGACGACGGGCTCCGTGAAAAGACGCTCGCCTTCCGCACCCGCGCCGCCAACGGCGAATCGCTCGACGACCTGCTGCCCGACGCCTTCGCGCTGGTGCGCGAGGCCGGCCGCCGCGTGCTCAACATGCGGCACTACGACGTGCAGCTCATCGGCGGCATGGTGCTGCACCAGGGCCGCATCGGCGAGATGAAGACCGGTGAAGGCAAGACGCTCATGGCCACGCTGCCCGCGTATCTCAACGCGCTCAGCGGCAAAGGTGTCCACGTCGTCACCGTGAACGACTACCTGGCCCGCCGCGACGCCGAGTGGATGGGCAAGATCTACCGCTTCCTCGGGCTCAGCGTCGGCGTCATCCAGCACGACCTGAACGACGAGCAGCGCCAGGCCGCCTACGCCTGCGACATCACCTACGGCACGAACAACGAGTTCGGCTTCGACTACCTGCGCGACAACATGAAGTTCGAGCTGTCGCGCATGGTGCAGCGCGGCCACAACTTCGCGATCGTCGACGAGGTCGACAGCATCCTCATCGACGAGGCCCGCACGCCGCTCATCATCTCGGGGCCGGCCGAGGAATCGACCGATCTCTACTACGAGGTCGACCGCATCATCCCGTCGCTCACCAGGGGCCTGGTACACCAGGGCCAGATGAAGACGGAAGACCGGGACCGCATGGAAGCCTCGGGTGACTACACGGTCGACGAGAAGAACAAGACCGTCACGCTCACCGAAGCCGGCATCGCCAAAGCGGAACGACTGCTCTCGCACCGCCTGCAGCCCGGCGGCCTGTACGACCCGGCCAACATGCCGCTGCTGCACCACGTGCAGCAGGGCCTGCGGGCGCACACGCACTACCGGCTCGACGTCGAGTACATGATCAAGGACGGCCAGGTCGTCATCGTCGACGAGTTCACCGGCCGCCTCATGCCGGGCCGACGCTGGAGCGACGGCCTGCACCAGGCCGTGGAAGCCAAGGAAGGCGTGAAGATCGAGCGCGAGAACCAGACGCTCGCCACCATCACCTTCCAGAACTACTTCCGCAAGTACGCCAAGCTCGGCGGCATGACCGGCACGGCCGAGACCGAGGCCCCCGAGTTCAGCAAGATCTACAAGCTCGAGGTCACCGTCGTCCCGACGAACAAGGCGATGCGCCGCATCGAGGAACCCGACCTCGTGTACCGCACCGCCGGCGAGAAGTACGAAGCCATCGTCGGCGACATCATCGAGAAACAGCAGCAGGGCCGCCCCGTGCTGGTCGGCACGGTGAGCATCGAGAAGTCCGAGAAGATCTCGGCGATGCTGAAGCGCCGCGGCATCAAGCACGTGGTGCTGAACGCCAAGTACCACGCGCAGGAAGCCGAGATCGTGGCGCAGGCCGGCCGCAAGGCCGCCGTCACCATCGCCACCAACATGGCCGGCCGCGGCACCGACATCCTGCTCGGCGGCAACGCCGAATACATGTCGCGGCAGCAGTGCCTGCACGAAGAGGTGGCCCAGAAGCTCGAACGCGGCCAGGAGAAGTTCGTCGACGACGACGAGTTCGTGTACTTCTCGCACGGCACCGAGCACTACCGCGTGCCGCGCCCCGACTGGGACCGCATCCATACGCACTTCAAGCGTCAGTGCGAAGCGGAACACGACGAGGTCGTCGCGATTGGCGGCCTGCACATCCTCGGCACCGAACGCCACGAAGCGCGGCGCATCGACAACCAGCTGCGCGGCCGCGCCGGCCGTCAGGGCGACCCGGGCAGCTCTCGGTTCTACCTCTCGCTCGAAGACGACCTGATGCGCATCTTCGGGTCGGATCGCATTTCCGGCCTCATGCAGCGCCTGGGCATGGAAGAGGGCGTGCCGATCGAACACGGCATGGTCACCCGCGCCATCGAACGCGCGCAGAAGCAGGTGGAGGCGCAGAACTTCGCCGTCCGCAAGCACCTGCTCGAGTACGACGACGTCATGAACAAGCAGCGCGAGAGCGTCTACACGCTGCGCCGCGAGATCCTCGAGGGCACCGTGCGTGTCACCGAGGACGAGACGTCAGACACGCGCGGCTACCTGCTGGCCACCGCCGAGGAACTGGTCGAGGACAAGGTCGATCTCTACTGCCCGAAGGACGGTGACCACAGCACGTGGGATCTCGAGGCGCTGCGCCGCGAGATGACCGAGTTGTTCGCCATCGAGGGCGACGACTTCAACGCCGTGCCCTGGAACGACCGCCCCGTCGCCATCGCCGAGGCCCTGCAGGGCCTGGTACGCCGGCGCTACGAGGACAAGGAAGCGATCATCCCCGCCGACATCCTGCGTCGCGTGGAACGCGACCTGATGCTCCAGATCGTCGACACGCAGTGGAAGGACCACCTCTACTCGCTCGACCACTTGAAGGACGGCATCAGCCTGCGCAGCTACGGCCAGCGCGATCCGCTGGTCGAGTACAAGAAAGAGAGCTACACCCTCTTCCAGGACATGCGCAGCCGCATCGAGGCGGAGATGGTGCGCTACCTGTGGTGGCTGCGGCCGGTGGTCGAGTCCGGCCCCGGCCAGGCCGCGCCCGAACCGGTGGTGCCGCGCCCGGCGCCTCGCAAGGCGACGCCGCTCACCTACAGCGGGCCGTCCGACGCCGCTCCGGCCTTTCCTCCGCCCGCGCCGCCAGCCGAGGCCGCACCGGTAGCCGGCGGCTTCCCGCCGCCTGCCGCGCGCACGCCGGCTCGCGTGGGCGGCGACGACGCGCCCATCACCACGGTGAAGAACACCGAGCCGAAAGTCGGCCGGAACGACCCGTGCTGGTGCGGCAGCGGCAAGAAATACAAGAAGTGCCACGGAGCCAATTGATGCCCGCGTGGTTCCCCGTACGCCCGCGACTTCGACTGAGGAAGGCCGACCCGCGCGTCGGCCTTTCGTGTATCTGACCCGACCATCGCCTTCGAGACGATCGCCATGAGCCTGCCCGCCGCGTCCGCCACCTCCACCCGCTCCTCGCTCGACAGCCGCCTCGCCACGGCGCTCACGTTCGACGACGTGCTGCTCGTGCCGCGCTACTCGAACGTGCTGCCGGCCCAGGTCGACGTGTCGACGAAGCTCACGCGCAACATTCCGCTCTACGTGCCGCTGCTCAGCGCCGCGATGGACACGGTGACCGAGAGCGCGATGGCGATCGCGATGGCGCAGCAGGGCGGCATCGGCGTCATCCACAAGAACCTCTCGATCGAGGAACAGGCGGCCGAGGTGGATCGCGTGAAGCGGTCGGAGAGCGGCATGATCGTCAATCCGATCACCCTCTCCCCCACTCACAAGATCCACGAAGCGCTCGAGATGATGAAGCACTACCGCATCTCGGGCGTGCCGGTCACCGACGACGGCAGCAAGGAAGGCCGGCTGGTCGGCATCCTGACCAACCGCGACCTGCGCTTCGAAACTAACGTCAGCCGAGACGTCGCCGACGTGATGACGAAGGAGAACCTCATCACCGTGCCGGTGGGCACGACGCTCGACGAGGCGCGCGAGATCCTGCACCAGAAGAAGGTCGAGAAGCTGCTGGTCGTCGACCACGCCTTCCGCCTGAAAGGCCTCATCACCGTCAAGGACATCCAGAAGGCGATCAAGTATCCGAACGCCTGCAAGGACTCGCTCGGCCGTCTGCGCTGCGCGGCGGCGGTGGGCACGGCGAAGAACACCGTGGAGCGCGCCGAGGCGCTGGTGGCCGCGCACGTCGACATCATCATCATCGACACCGCGCACGGCCACAGCCAGGGCGTACTCGACATCGTGAAGGACCTGCGTCGCCGCTTCCCCGACGTGGACCTCATCGCCGGCAACGTCGCCACGGCCGAGGCGACCGAGGCACTGATCCGGCTCGGCGTCGACGCGGTGAAGGTGGGCATCGGCGCCGGCGCGATCTGCACGACGCGCG
>WBZP01005033.1_pt1 | contig 13574 bp, 15 predicted proteins | sample 5204301 | NCBI WGS metagenome assembly WBZP01 (sample SAMN12412401, study PRJNA552823) | activated sludge metagenome | isolation source: activated sludge from nitrification reactor of wastewater treatment plant... | place: USA: Pennsylvania | collected 2017 | reverse complement strand
GGTCCAGGCGGGGTTCACCGTCTTGTTCTGGATCGTGTAGGTGCCGGCCGGCGTTTCGAGGCCGACGGCTCCGACGGCGATGTCGTAGGTCTTGACCTTCTCGAGCTTCTTGTACAGCGTCAGCTGGAAACGACCGCGGTTGACGACGAGCGCCGTGTCGTAGCCGGCCTTCGCCTGTGCCGTTGTCACCTTGGGCTGCGTCTTCTCGGTCTTCGCGCTGAGCCGCCGTGACTTCGTCGCGGATGCGATCGCCGCCCGCATCCGGTCGTGCAGGGCGGTGGCCTGGACCTCCAGCCCCGGGCGGCCCTCTTCGACCGCGGGCCCGCCGAGGCCGAGCTTGACCGACGCATCGATCGCCTTGCGGTCGACATCCTTGCGCACGCGGTCGATCAGGCGAACGATCGCCGCGTCCGAGTACGTGACACTAGGGGTGAGCGCGACGCCGAGCTCGGAGCCCGTCAGCGACCTCCACGTCCGCGTCAACACGCTGCCGCTACGGCTCGCCCGGACGGCCTCGTCGACCGATGCGGGGAGATCGGCGGTGATCCTCGCCTCCTTGGGCCCGAGCACCCAGCTGTGATCGCCGTGGTCGACCCGCAGCGGCGTTCTCAGGACGGGAAGCAGCCTCGCTTCGAGCCGTTCGGCCGCCTCGGCACGGTCGAGCCCGCCGACATCGACGCCGCCGACAGTGACGCCGGGAGCGATGACGTCACGCCTGCTGTGGTCGTAGAGCCAGAGTCCGGCGGACAACGCGACGACGAGCGCGGCCAGCAGCGCCAGCATCCGGTACGGATGAGCTCGTGCCGCTTGACCGATCCTCACACGCACGAGGGTAGACGAGGTTCCGGTGCACCGGAAGGGCAGCAGCCTGGATTGCAGGCCTACTGCGTCACACGCTGCGCGGTGACGCGATCGATCGCCTTGAGAACGCCTGCACGCGCCGGGCCGGCGACCTCGTGGTCACGGAGGGCGAAGAGGTCGTCGTCGGAGAGGCTCGGTAGCAGGCCGACGATCTCCTTGACCGTCAGCGACTCCCACCCCGGCCCGCTGCCGGCCGCCACGTCCTCGAGCTCCTTGGGTCTGCGCCGCACGTTCGGGCTGAAGCGCAGAAACTCCTCGACGGCCTTCTCATAGCGGTAGGAGCCCGATCCGTCGGCCGGCTGGAGCGGCGCGAGCTTGAGGTGCTTGCGCAGCGCGAGCAGCGTCTCGCGCGTCGTGTGGGTGAAGCGGAACCCGGTCGCCTTGTAGCGCCGGTTGTCGACGGCCTTGCCGAAGCGGAGCGTGCGCTCGAGGTCCGGATGGACGGGGACGCCGGCCCGCTGCATCAGGGCCATCGCGGCCTCGGTGCCGACCGGGGGCAGGACCGGAGCGGTCGGAGTCCCGAGCAGGCCGGCGACCTCCGACAGTGCGAGCACGCCGTCCGCAGCGCAGTTGTAGATGCCATCGAGGTCGAAGCGGACCGCGTGCTCGAGGCAGTGCGCCATGTCGTCCTCGTGGATGAACTGGATCCGCGGGTCGAAGCCGAGGATCGTCGGGATCACAGGGGCGCTGAGGTAGCGCTGCCAGGCCGAACGGACGTCCGGACCGATCTCGGTGGCGAACCGAAGCACCGTGACGATCTTCTCGGGGTGACGATCGCGGAAGGTGCGCAGCGCGTCCTCGACCTCGCATACGTCCTTGTCGAGCAGGTTCTTCGGGGGGTGCGGGCGGCGCATCTCCTCGGTGAAGAACGCCGGATCGTCCTGGTGGACGCCGTAGTAGCGCGTGCTCGAGCGGACGACGAGCTTGCGGACCGGTGAGTCCGGACCCGAGCAGGCCGTCAGGATGTTCATCGTGCCGATGACGTTGTTCTCGTGGGCGCGCTTCGGCGTCGTGATCAACGGATCGAGCACCAGCCGGGTGTCGACCACGGTGTCGATCTCGGCCGCGTCGACGATCCGCCGGATCAGCGAATGAGCGTCGGCGACCTCGACGAACTCGGTCCGTTCGAGCGCGAGCTTCGGCGGCCTGCGGTCGATGCCGATGATCGTCTCGATCCCGGGGTCGCGCTCGAGCGCCTGCGCCAGGCGCCCTCCCCAGTAGGTCGAGAGGCCGGTGATCAGGACCCTGCGTGCGCCAGAGCTCATCCGAACCACACCGATCGGCGCTGGCCGAGCATGTCGTAGAGCTCGTCCTGGATCAGCCGCCGCACGTCGTGCGCGACCGTCTGCACGAGGCCGGTGTCACGCCACGGGCGCTCTCCGAGCCCCGCGGTCGGGACCGGCGGCAGGAACCGAATCTTGAACTTCGCCGGCAGGTATGTGAACCCGCCGAGCAGCCCGAGCAATGGGAACGTCGGCGTCACCGGCGCGTACGGGAGCCGCGCGACCCGCTGGAGCGTGTTCAGCTTGAGGAAGATCGGCATCGCCTCCTCGGCTCCGACGACGCAGATCGGCACGATCGGAACCTCGGCGCGCATCGCCGTCGCGACGAAGCCGCCGCGGCCGAAGCGCTGAACCCGGTAGCGGTCGCGGTAGAGCTTCTCGGTGCCTTTGCGGCCTTCGGGGAACACGAGCGCGAGCTGCTGCTCGTCGTGGAGCAGTCGGTGCGCGTTCGCCGGATGGGCCGGCACGCCGCCGATCTTCGGGAGCATCTGGCTGAAGAACGGGTAGCCCTTGAAGAAGTGCTCCATCAGCAGGTGGAGCGGGCGCGGGCTCGGATGCTCCTCGCGGATCGCCTTGGCGATCATCGAAGCGTCTGGCGGGATCGCCCCGGAGTGGTTTGAGACGAGCAGCGCTCCACCGGAGGCCGGCACGTTCTCGATCCCCTCGACCTCGCAACGGAACCACAGGTGGTAGTAGAAGTCGATCACCGTGCGGTCGAAGAACTCCTCGACGCGCCGCGACCTGCCCCAGTCGGTGAGGTCGCGATCGGGCTCGATCGCGGGCAGTAGGTCGCGCAGGTCCTGCGCGGGGAGCTGCGATGCCGCCGTGGCAGCGGAGCCCCGCCGTTCTGGGGTGATCGCGGTCGTCATCGGCGGTCAGTCTCGCAGGCGGCGCTCAGCGCTCAGCGTGGGATCGGTCACCGCCGGCGAGCTGCGGTTCGAGCGCGGCCTCGAGCGCCGGCCAGTCGGGCGCTCTGATCACGTCCTCCGTGGCGCAGAAGTCGGCGTTCCAGGGATGGTCGAGCGTGGCGGCGAGAATCCCGGCCTCGAGAGCCTGCTCGAGGTTGAGCGGGCTGTCGTCGATCAGCAGACCGGCGCCGATCTCGCAGCAGACCGGGATCTTGTCCGGCACACAGTGAAGCGCGGCCGGACGTAGCCCGATCTGCTCGAGCCAGCGAGCGGTGACATCGTGCGCTTCGGCCGCCCTGTGCGAAGCGATGTGGATCTCGTGCCCCGCGTCGATCCAGCGGTTGATCACGTCGACGGCTCCGGGGTAGGGCTCGGCGGTCAGCACGTGCTCGTCGCGATGGCTCTCGGCTACGCACCAGTCGACCTGCTCGGGCCGGAGCCGCGTGATGCCCCAGGTGTCCTGGAGGTCGTAGGGCAGCGAGACGCCGAACCGGCGCTCGGCGATCGCCGAGAACTGGTGCCAGTACTCGTGCAGCGTCGAATCGATGTCGATCGCGATGATCATCGGCCCCGAGCGGTCCCGGGTCAGCCCGCCGGTTGCGAGCGCTCTCGTTCGAGCCTGCGGAGCCGCGCCTGCTCCCACTGGCCCAGTCGCCAGAGGTCGCGGCGGAGCTGCTCGATGTCGTGGCCGCGGCCGGGCAGGTGGAAGTCGGCCTCACCGACCGTCATCTGCTCGTCCTCGCGCAACGCGAGCAGCTTCGCGAGGACGTCGTCGGCCGGCGACGGAGCGCCACCGGACCAGCTGCGCCTGCCCGCGAGCCGCGGCAGCGTCAGCTCACCGAGCAGGTCACGCGTCTGCGGCAGGTAGGTGACCACCGGCGCGTCGGGGTAGATCAGGTACGCGTAAGGAGCGCCCGCGCGCGTGGTGCGCGTTCCACCTTGGGGCGGTCCCTCGGCGAGTGCGCCCCAGACCCGGACGATCCCGAGCTCGCGGTACATCTCCCACTCCTCGGCGCTCGTGTTGGCCTGGAGGAAGCGACGAGCCTGCTGCTCGGCCCGCCGCTCCGCGCCCGGGTCCGCGATGTCGATCCCGTCGAGCGCGAACGGCATCCGGCGGCTCTCCCGGCGCCGGCGCAGGCTGGCACCGGCGAGCATCGCGCCCACCGCCAGAACCGCGCCCAGAATCACGCCCACGAACATCTGCGGCGAGTATGTCAGAGCACCGCGGCCCGCGGCCCCGCAGCGATCACCGAACCGAGCACGTCGACCGGGCCCGCCCCGGCACCGAGGGCCCGAAGGCCGTGCTCGACCGCCTCGCCTGCCAGGCGGCGTGCGAGACGAGCGGCGTCCGGCAGAGACATGCCCGAGGCGAGCCCGGCCGCGAGGACGGACGCGTGCGTGCAGCCCGAGCCGTGCGCGGCGCCGTCGGGATGCCGCGGGCCGGCTATCCGCTCGACCTGCCCTTGCGGGCCGGTCAGGAGGACGTCTTCGGCCTCGTCGCGGTGGCCGCCGGTCAGGACGACCGACCGCGCGCCGGCGGCGATGACGGCGCGGGCCAGCGCCTCGGCATCGGCCGGCGCTTCCGCGGCGCCTGCCAGCACGAGGGCCTCGGGCACGTTCGGCGTGACGACGTCCGCACGCGGGAGCAGGCGGCCGATCAAAGCCTGCTCGGCGGCCAGGTCGAGCAGCCGCGCCCCCGACTCGGCGATCATCACCGGGTCGAGCACGACCGGGACGTCCGGCCCGATCAGCGCGAGACCTTCGAGCACGGCCTCGATCGCCGCCTCGCCCCCGACCATCCCGATCTTCACTGCGGCCGGCGGCAGGTCGGTCGCGACCGCCCGGATCTGCGCGACGATCATCTCCGGCGGCACCGCCAGGACCGCCTCGACGGCGACGGTGTTCTGGGCCGTGATCGCGGTGATCGCGGTGGTTCCGTGCACGCCGCAGCGAGCGAACGCCTTGAGATCGGCCTGGATGCCGGCGCCACCGCCGGAATCCGACCCTGCGATCGAGAGGACGACGGGCGGAGCCGGTGCCATCCGGCCGATCCTAGAGCGCCCGGGCCGGCGCGAGCCTGCCGCCCGGGACACGGACGATCACGCCGCGCAGCTCGAGCTCGGTCAGCGACGCCTGGACCCGTCCCGCGTCACCGATCCGGCCTGCCAACGCCGAGACGGTGTCGCAGCCGTCGCCGATCGCGTCGGCGACCTCGCGCAACGGCTCGGGCAACCGCTCGGCGGCGGGCGCGACCGCCGGAAGCGGCGAGACGAGCGCGAGCCGTTCGATCACGTCCTCGGCGGTGCGGACCACCGCCGCCCCGTCACGAAGCATCTCGTTGGTCCCGGCTGCACGCCAGCTGAGCGGTGTCCCCGGAACCGCGCCCACGTCACGCCCCAGATCGAGTGCCATCTCGGCGGTGACGAGCGACCCGGACCGCTCGGCGGCCTCGACGACGACCGTCATGTCGGCCAATCCGGCGATGATCCGGTTGCGGGCCAGGAACTGCCAGGCGAAGACCGAGCCGCCGGGCGGCGCCTCGGAGACGACTGCGGCGCGCTCGACGAGCTCCGCGTGGGTCACCGCCCGGCGCCGCGGATAGGCCGTGCCGGCAGGGCCGGCGAGCACCGCGATCGTCCGTGCGCCACCGGCGAGAGCACCGTCGTGAGCGGCGCCGTCGACGCCGAGCGCCATGCCGCTGACGACGGTGATGCCCGCGACCGAGAGCCGCCGGCCAAGATCCCGCGCGATCTCGAGTCCCTCCGGCGACGCGCGTCTGGTTCCGACGATCGCGACGGCCGGAGCCCGGACGGCGGTGCCGGCGAGCACTGCCCAGCGATCGACATCGCCTGCGAGGTAGAGCACGGCCGGCGCCGAGCGGTCCTCGACCAGCCGTTCGGGGTACAACGCGTCGTGCCGGCAGATCGGCACCGTCCCGGCGCCACCGTGGCGCGCTCGATCGAACTCGAGCGGCCGGGCGCCGACCGCGGCAATCAACGCATCGTTCTCGAGCGCGAGGACATCTCTGATGAACCGCTTCTCGCGACGGAGAATCTCGATCCTGCCCGCGAGCGCCGAGATCAGCGCTGAGCGCCGCAGGCACTCGTCGCAGGCCCGGGTCACGCCGGCACCGCCGGATGCAGGCCTGCGGAGCGCAGCGCGAGCGCCTCGAGCACGTCGTCGGAGCCGATCCGCTCGCGGCCGTCGAGGTCGGCGATCGTCCTCGCGACCCGCAGCACCCTGTCACGACCACGCGGGCTCAGCAGTCCGTGGCGGTAGGCACGACGGAGCACGTGATCGGCGGCGGGATCGGCCGGGAGAGCATGGAGGACCGACGTCGGGAGGCGGCTGTTCCAGACCGGGGCGCCACCTTCGGGTGAACGCTCGCGCTGCAACACCCGCGCCGCGATCACCGCCTCGCGGACGCTCGTGCTGCACGCGACCGGCTCCCCGTGAAGATCCTCCTCGGACGGCCGCTCGACGTCGACGACGAGGTCGATCCGGTCGATCAGCGGGCCGCTGACGCGCCGCGCGTATTGCTCGAGCTCGGCCTCGCCGCACCTGCAGCGAGGAGTCCCGAGCTGCCCGCACGGACACGGGTTCCGCGCGGCGACGAGCTGCACCTCGGCCGGGTAGGTCGTCGCACGCTGTCCGCGGACGACTGTCAGGTGCCCGTCCTCGAGCGGCTGCCGCAGAGCCTCGAGCGCCTGCCGCGAGAACTCGGGCAGCTCGTCGAGGAACAGGACGCCACGGTGGGCGAGCGTGATCTCGCCCGGCGTCGGAACCGCTCCACCGCCGACGAGCCCGGCGGACGAGATCGAATGGTGAGGAGCCCTGAAGGGCCGGTGCCCTCGTGGGGCGCCGTACCCGAGACCGGTGATGCTGCGGATCCGCAGCACCTCGAGCTCCTCGGCCGGCGCGAGCGGCGGGAGGATCCTCGGCAACCGCCGTGCCAGCATCGACTTGCCGGTGCCCGGCGGCCCTGTCAGCAGCAGGTGATGGGCGCCCGCGGCAGCGATCTCCAGCGCACGGACCGGCCCTGCGTGCCCGCGGACATCTTCGAGGCCGGGCAGTTCGGGCTCCCGGTATCCGCGACGGGAGGGCGCCGCCCTACCGGCCGAGTCGCCGGCCAGGATCGCGGCCACCTCTGCGAGATCGCCGGCGCCGAAGACGCCGATCGCGGTGGCGGCGCCTGCCTCCTCGATCTGCTCGGCCGGCACCACGATCGCGTCGAGGCCGGCAGCGCTGGCGCCTTCGGCGACTGCCAGGGCACCGCGACAGGGACGGAGCTCACCGCTGAGACCGAGCTCGCCGAAAACGGCCTTGCCATCGATCGCCTCTGCAGCTATCTCACCGACCGAGAGCAGCACCCCGCAGGCGATGGCGAGATCGAACCCCGGCCCCTCCTTGCGCAGGTCGGCCGGGGCGAGGTTGACGGTGACCCGCTGCTGCGGGAAGGCCCAGCCGGCGTTCTGGATCGCCGCCTTGACCCGCTCCCGCGCCTCGCGCACGGCGCGATCGCCGAGGCCGACGATCGTGAAGGCCGGCAGACCGGGCCGCACATCGACCTCGACGTCGACGCGGTGCGGTGTGACGCCGTCGAGTGTGAACGTGGTGATCGAGGAGAGCATCGGCGGCGACGCTAGGCGCGCTTGTGCTGAGCGAGAGCCTGCATTCGCGCAGCAGCTCAGGCGGCATCGCGACGGACCGCAGGTTCTGCGCAGACAGGTGGTCTTCTGCAGCGTTTCCGTCCGTACGGTCGCCGCCATGGAAGCCCAGGCGGACTCACGGCGAGCACTCGGGGACCGCGGTGAGACGCTCGCGGCCGAGCATCTCGAGCGCCTCGGTTTCGAGATCGTCGCCCGCCAGCACCGGACACGGTTCGGAGAGATCGACCTCGTCGCGTTCGACGGCCGCACGCTGGCGTTCTGCGAGGTCAAGACGCGACGGCCGCCCGGCTCCCCGTTCGACGCGCTGGGCCCACGCAAACAGCTCCAGGTGCGGCGGATGGCCGCGGCCTACCTGGCCGACGAAGGAACGTCGCGGCCACGTGCCCACGAGATTCGCTTCGACGCGATCGGCGTTGTGATCGGCCCGAGTGGCGAGCTGCTGAGGCTCGACCACCTCGCAGGCGCATTCTGAGTGTTCGTTCACGAAGGGCATCCCTGGGATGCCCTTCGTGAACTAGCTTCCTAGAACTTCAGCTGGGTGTATGCCGTCGACGCGAACGACATCCGGTGAATCGGGCTGACTCCGTGCAGCGCGATCGCCTCACGGTGAGCGGGCGTGGAGTAGCCGACGTGCTCCTCGAAGCCCCAGTGGGGATGGATCTCCGCGGCCCGTCGCATCGCCCGGTCGCGCGTGACCTTCGCGACGATGCTCGCAGCCGCGATCGCTGCGCTGGTGGAATCGCCCTTGACGATCGCGCGGCTCTCGCAGCCGTCGATCGCTCCGACCGAGAATCCGTCCGAGAGGCAGATCGCCCCCGGGACCGCGACCGCCTCGAGGGCGTCGCGCAACGACGCGAGGTTCGAGACGTGGAGCCCGTCCTTGTCGATCGTGCGAGCCGAGCGGACGATCGAGACGCTGCACACGGCGATCCGCATGACGACCGGAAGCAGCTCCTGGCGGGTCTGCTCGGAGAGCCTCTTCGAATCATCGAGCAGCCCCAGGGCGCGAACCTCACGGGGGCCGATCCGGTCGAGGTCGAGCAGCACGCCGCCGGCGACGAGAGGCCCGGCGAGACAACCGCGGCCTGCCTCGTCGGCGCCGGCGACGAAGCGGTGACCGAGCGCGCGATCGTGCTGGACGAGCCGGCGCCCGGGGCGCCTAGACGCCGCCGATGCGGTCGACCGGCCAGTAGGTGGCGAACGCCGGGCCGATGATCCAGTCGGTCGGGACGGGGCCCCAGAAGCGGCTGTCGTCGGAGGCGCCACGATTGTCCCCCATCATGAACCAGTGACCGGCGGGCACGCGGATCGGCTCCTCAAGGTTGCAGCCGGCGCCCGCGCCACACGGCGTCGTGAAGCCGTCGGCCTGGCGCTTGCCGTTGACGAAAGCGTGACCGTTGCGGACGAAGACGGTGTCACCGGGGCCGGCGACGATCCGCTTGATGAAGTACTCGTCCGACCGTTCCGAGACGGGCTTTCCGCAGGGTTGGTCGTCGCGCTGATTGGGATCCCCACAACGCTCGCTGCCGTCGACCGAGCCGGCGCCGAGCGGCGGATGGAAGACAGTGACGTCACCGACCTCGGGCTCGCCGAAGCGATGGCTGAGGCGGTTGACGAGAACCCGCTGCCCCTCGACTAGCGTCGGGATCATCGAGCCGCTCGGGATCTTGTACGGCTTGACCAGGAACGCCTGGATCACGAGCGCGAGCCCGAGAGCGACCGCCACGATCACGACGATCTCGACGACCGCGGCGATCCCGGTGCGCCCCTCCTTCTCCTCGGAGGAGCTGCGGCTCACGCTTGAGATTCTTCTGCGTCCGCGCCGTCAGCCACAGCTTCTGCGGGAGTCTCGTCCGCAGCTTCAGGGGCATCGGCGGGCGCCTCATCGGCCGACGCCTCGTCAGACACGGGCTCTGCGGAAACGGATTCATCCGTTTCCGCGACGGTAAGCGCCTCCGCAGGAGGCGCGTCCGCCGTCTCCTCGGGAGCGAGCGTGTGCCCCTCGGCGTCGGTCGCGCCGGCGCCGGCAGCGGCCTCGGCTTCGAGCGCGGCCGACGGGTCGTGCAGCAGCCCGGCCTCGACGACCTCTTCGGGCCCGGTGTAGCGCTTCTCGCGGACACGCGAAGCCTTGCCGACCCGCTCTTCGAGGTAGTAGAGCTTCGCCCTGCGGACGTCGCCGCGCGCGGCGACCTCGATCTTCTCGATCTTCGGCGAGTGCAGCGGGAACGTACGGCCTACGCCGACGCCGAACGACTGCTTGCGGACGGTGAACGTCTCGCGGACGCCGTGCCCCTGGCGCTTGATGACGACGCCCTCGAAGACCTGGGTACGGCGGCGGGTGCCCTCGACGACCTGGAAGTGGACGCGGACGCGGTCCCCGGGCTGGAACGAAGGGACGCGGCGCAGCTGGGCGCGCTCAAGCTGATCGATGACGGTGCTCATGACGTTCTGATCGAGAGGAGGACTGAAGGCCGTGCGGTCCGGCAGGCGAATAAGCGGCCGCCGGCGGGGCCGCGCCATGGTAGCGAACGGCTGTTTTCAGCCTGCGAACGGGTCGGGACCCGACGGCGCGCCGCCGCCACCGCCGATCGGGCCGAACGGGTCCGGCCCGGCCGCCGTCTCTCCTGCGGGATCGGGCGGGTGGGCAGTCGGGCCGACGACGCCGCGCTCACGGCTCCGTGCGCGGCGCCAGGTCGCGATCTCGGCGTGGTTCCCAGACAGCAGCACCTGCGGGATCTCCCAGCCGCGGTATTCGGCCGGCCGTGTGTAGTGCGGGTACTCCGGGTCGCCGCCGAGCGCCGTCGAGAACGACTCCTCGACCGCCGATGCCTCGTGCCCGAGCGAGCCTGGCAGCTTGCGGATCACCGCATCCATCACGACCATCGCGGCCAGCTCGCCGCCGGCGAGCACGTAGCGCCCGACGCTGACCGCGTCGGTCGCGATCCGCTGGACGATCCGCTCGTCGAAGCCCTCGTAGCGGCCACATAGCAGCGTCAGGCCGCCGGGTTCGGCGGCCAGCTCATCGACGAACCGGTCGTCGAGCATCCGCCCGCCCGGCGTCAGCGCGAGAATCCGGCGGTCTTTGCGGATCTCGAGCGAGTCCTTGCCGTAGATCTCGCCGATCGCCTGGTCGATCACGTCGACCCTCAGCACCATCCCGGCACCGCCGCCGAACGGCGTGTCGTCGACCTGGCCACCGGTCAGCGGTGTCGTCGCACGTGGGTCGAACGTGCGGATCTCGTGGCCCTGCTCGATCGCGTTGCGGACGTGCCGCTGCGTCCGGAACCACTCGAACCACTCGGGGAACAGCGTCAGAACGTCAAGCTGCACCGTCGTCCTCCAATCCGATGAAGGCGGAATCGATGTCGATCCTCTTCGCCTCGACGTCAACCGACCGGACCGCATCTCCGATCAGCGGCACCAGCAGGGCGCCGGCGTCGCCGCCGCGAACGTCGAGCAGGTCGCAGGACGGGTACGGGAGCAGCGCCCTGACCTCTCCGATCGGCCGTTCGCCGTCCAGCACGCGGCAGCCGACGAGGTCCTCGGCGAGCCATTCGTCCTCACCGAGCGGCGGCGCCGCCGAGCGCTCGACCATCAGGTCGGTGCCGCGGAGCAGCTCAGCGGCCTCGCGTGACTCGACGCCGGCGATTCGCAGGACCGGGTTCTCCAGCGTGCCGCCCCGGTGGATGACCCGACGGTCGACGCCTGCGACCGTCACCGCCGCGGCAGCGTCGAGCAACCGTGTGCGCGGCTTGGTCACGTGGAACGCACCGGCGAGGCCATGTGGGCGCCCGACCCTGCCCGCGGGCAGGCGCTCAGTCGACGATGTCGACGAGGACGCGTTGCTCACGGCGGACCGCCGAGGCCTTGATGACCGTCCGGAGCGCGTTGGCGGTACGACCGCGCTTGCCGATGACACGGCCGTAGTCGTCATCGCCAACGGCCAGCTCGAGGACGACGGTGCCGTCCTCCTCCTCGAAACGCTCGACGTTCACGGCCTCCGGATCGTCGACGAGCTGCTTGGCGAGGTACTCGAGCAGCTCGTCCATGACAGCGCCCTCAGGCTTCGATGCCCTGCGTGCGCAGGAGCTTCTTGACCTGGGCGGTCGGCTGCGCGCCACGATCGAGCCAGCCGCGAACCTTGTCCTCGTCGACGACGATCGTCGACGGCTCGGTCTGCGGGTTGTACTGGCCGACTATCTCGATGTTGCGGCCGTCACGCGGGGCGCGCTGGTCGGCGGCGACGATACGCCAGATTGCGTTCTTCTTGCCACCCACGCGGGTGAGACGGAGTCGGACTGACATGAGCCGGGCAGGTTAGCGCGCCTGGCGCATGAGAGCGGACATGTCGGGCATCCGGCCTTTGCTCATGTTCTTCATCAGCTTGCGCATCTGGTCGAACTGCTTGATCAGCTGGTTGACCTGCTGCACGCTCGTGCCCGACCCCTTCGCGATGCGTGCGCGCCGCGAGCCCTTGATGATCTTCGGGTTCCGCCGTTCGCCGGGTGTCATCGAGAGGATGATCGCCTGCACGCGGTCGAGCTCGCGATCGTCGATGTTGACGTTCTTGAGCTGTGCGCCCGCCCCGGGGATCATCCCAAGCAGCGAGGTCAGCGGGCCCATCTTGCGGATCTGCTTGAGCTGCCCCAGGAAGTCCTCCAGGTTGAACTCGTCGCGCCGCATCTTGCGCTCGAGTTCCTTGGCCTGATCCTCGTCGAACTGCTCCTCGGCCTTCTCGATCAGGGACAGCACGTCGCCCATGCCGAGGATCCGCTGCGCCATCCGGTCCGGGTGGAAGGGCTCGAACTTGTCGAGCGTCTCCCCCGTCGAGGCGAACAGCACCGGCTTGCCGGTCACCGCCTTGACCGACAGCGCGGCCCCGCCACGGGCGTCGCCGTCGAGCTTCGAGAGGACGACACCGTCGAAGTCGACCGCCTCTGCGAACTGCTCGGCGACGGCGACGGCGTCCTGGCCGGTCATCGCGTCGACGACGAGCAGGATCTGAGTCGGCTTGACCGCCTTGCGGATCTCCTTGAGCTCGTCCATGAGCTTCTCGTCGACGTGCAGGCGGCCCGCCGTGTCGACGATCAGCACGTCCTTGCCGGCCATCTTCGCCTGGTCGAGCGCCCAGCGGGCGATCGCCACGGGGTCCTCGTCGGTTCCGCGCTGGTAGACCTCGGCCCCGGCCTGGCCGCCGACCGTCACGAGCTGGTCGACGGCTGCCGGCCGGTAGACGTCACATGCGGCGACCGCCACCGACGAGCCGTGCTGCTCTTTGAGGTGACGGGCGAGCTTCGCCGTCGCCGTGGTCTTGCCCGAACCTTGGAGGCCGGCCATCAAGATCACGGTCGGGGGCCGGGGAGAGAACGTGACCTGGGCGGATGTGCCGCCCATCAGCGCCGCCAGCTCCTCGCGGACGATCTTGACGACCTGCTGGCCGGGATTGAGCTGGTCGAGCACGCCCGACCCGATCGCGCGCTCGCGAACGCCCTCGGTGAACGCCTTGACGACCTTGAAGTTGACGTCGGCCTCGAGCAGCGCGAGCCGGATCTCGCGCATCGCCTTCGCGATGTCGTCCTCGGTCAGCGCGCCGCGGCCACGGACGTCGGAGAGGGTCTCCTGCAGCTTCTCGCCGAGCGCATCGAACACGCGGCGAGTGTATGCACGAATCCGCAACTCAGCGAGATTGCCCGGTTTGGCATCCCTAGACTGCCCGGACTTCAGTTCTACCGAGGAAGAGACCACTGAGATGAGCCGCATCACCCGCACCGCCGCCCTTGCCCTCGCCGCGAGCTGCGTGGCAGCCGCACCGGCGGCCGCAGCCCCGACCCAGGACTTCATCGCCGGAGCCG
>WBZP01005032.1_pt1 | contig 13575 bp, 8 predicted proteins | sample 5204301 | NCBI WGS metagenome assembly WBZP01 (sample SAMN12412401, study PRJNA552823) | activated sludge metagenome | isolation source: activated sludge from nitrification reactor of wastewater treatment plant... | place: USA: Pennsylvania | collected 2017 | reverse complement strand
TTCCATCCGTTCCTCGTTCGGACTCTCAAGTCCGCTACGAACGATAACGGAAGTGACCACCGCCTACCGGTCGGTTCGGCAATGAATCATCCCTCTAGAGCGGAACCGCGAGCCGCTCCATCGATGCCTTGCATGTGCGCCTGAATGGCTTCTTGTGGTACCTCTGGCAGCCGCTTAGGGATCTCTAGCTAACTAACAACCCTCCGAAAGTCGCTCTGGCGCGTACTGCTGGCGATTTTCGGGCGCTGTAATTTGACCGTCAGTTGCAGAGAGTTCACCGTTGGTCAGCGTATCTTGCAAAGACGCATGGAAATGGCGGACAGACTGATGGTGTTCGGGAATTCTTTGGGCCTCCGGCGAGCAGTGCTTGAGTTGAGAAAGCCCCGTGATACGCTGCGCCGTTCCATGTGCTCTTTACCGGGCTTCTGAGAACATGATCTGCACCGTCTGAACCCGGTGCGGGTCACCTTCACGACGAGACTGTTATTCCAACCGGAACACCGCACAAATAGATGGACGGCGTTAAGAACAAAAGATTCGTCCTCACGGCCGCGCATTGCCGGTCGGCGCGAGGGCTGCTTCACCTAACGCAACAGCAGGTTGCAGAAGCTGCCGGCGTCAGCGAGCGAACCATCCAGCTCTTCGAAGCAGAAGAACGACGATCGTACCGCGACACGTTGAAGCGCATCCAAGTCGCCTTCGAGAAGCGCAACATCGAGTTTCTCAACAGCGGCTCGCTGGGGGTCCGACTGCGCGGGGAAGACCGGGCGAGCGAATAACCCTGCGTTTCGTCAGCCCATCGAGGCATCAGGCAGTCCCAAATGACACCGAACCCCTCACCAGCATCGCAGGCCCACCGACTGTACCGGGAGGGGAAATTTGAAGAGGCCCTGCGTCTAAACGTCAACGAGTTAGAAGCTGCTCGCTCGAAGAAAAGCCGGACACAGGAGCGGGACAGCAGCTTACATGTCGGTCTCTGTCAATACTGGCTACATCGCTTTGATGAATCAGAGCACTTCATTCGAGTCGCTCTCAAGATCGCAGAGGAGGATCGCGATCAACTTCAGAGCTTAATCATCCGAAATCACCTTGGTGCTACATTACGCGGCAAAGGAGACCTCCTCGCGGCGTATCAGATCTTTGAAGAGGCGCTCGAAGAGGCGGCTTCCCCCGACCTGCATGTTGCCCGGATGCGCTTGCTCGGCAACTTCGGAGCGCTGCTTGATGAACTCGGACAGCGAGAGCAGGCTGACGACTGCTACTCCCGCTACGAAGAGCTGGCCCAACTAACAGGCGATCTAGATCGTCTGGCGAACGCGCGCGGACTTGTCGCGCGTAGCGCAGAGTTACGTAAGGATTGGGATCTGGCGGCAGCGAAGTTCCAACAGGAGCGACATCTGGCAGAGCAGTCCGGCAACAAGCTGCGTCAGCTCGCTGCCCGCCTACACAACGCACGCATGGTTGCCAAGAGCAGCCGAAAGGAGGAGGCAGCGGCGTTGTTAGAGGAGGCGGTGAACGACGCCCGGAGAGTGGGCAACTCGCGCCGACTTGCGGAAGCACTTGAGTCTCAAGGGGCATTTCTGGCAGATCACAATCTTGGACACGCATTCGAACTTATTGGTGAAGCCAGAGGAATCTGTCAGCCCGAAGAGAATTATTCCGAGCGCCTGGCAAACATTGATCATCAGCTTGCATTGATTGCTCAGAAAGCGGGACTGCATGGCGAGTCGCTGTTCTACCTGATGCGATCCGTGGATCGGCGTTACAAGCTATATGAACTGCTGCGTCGCGACCCAAAGCTCCGGCAGAGAGCGCAGCGCCGTTTGGACGAGCCCGCGAGACTGGCAAGCGAATTGGTAGATGAAGCATGCCGCGTTTCTCGCAGCACAGAGGAAAAGCAAAAGCTGCTGGAACTACACAATCGGCTGCATGACAGTCAGCAGACGTGGGAACACCTAATTCAACTTCAGAAGCAAGATCAGTCCTCAACCGAGCATCCCTGGGAGTATGTCGGTCGTGTGCGAAAGGAATCGGAGCAGCGTTGGAAGACGGTACTTCTTCCGGGCTGCTTAGAGAAACTCTCTCCTGAGACACAAGAAGATCTGATCCAAGCTGAGGTCTCCTATACGACCACCGTGAATGATCTGCCGCGCTGTGTTCATCTACTCGCCACGGCGATCGAGCGCGAAGTCCGGCTACGATTGTTCGGTCCAGTCCCTGAATCGGCACGACCGCCGACGCTTGGCAGCTTCAAGAAATTCTTAACCGATCACTCTGTAAATGCTGGGACCGCGTTTCGAGAGCGGTTCTCTCGCATAGGCCCGCGTGCCAATGCCCTTCGTCATATCCTAACCGAGGATATCGTCGCCCTGGATGGCAGTAAGCTCTCCCTTGTCGATCTCCGCAATGCGGTGGCTCATGGGAATGAGCGCGCCGAGTATCCATACCTGAGTCGGCTCCTTGTTGATGCTGTCAAGCGGCACGCTGTCTTGACGCCCCCATCAGCACTTCAGCTACTGGCCGAGCAACCTGTGCTCTAGTCAAGCGGTAACCGCGACGCGCCATGGAAGATTCTTCGCAGAAATCCTGTGCGGCCCATACCAGCATGGAGGGCATTGCCGCTAGGCAGATTCTTGTCATAGGAAACATCTGCGCAGGAAAAACTACGCTCGGACAGGCATTGGCCGCACAGCTAGGTTATACGCACGTGGGAATTGATGACTGTCGACGACTGCGTGGCGATGGCTCTGCTTCAGGGGAGGCTGCCGCTTGGGCATTGTTCTTGGCTCGTGCAGCAGATCCGCTACCCACAATTCTCGAATGCTCTGGGTCTGGTCCGTTTATTGACCTCCTCAGGCATTCCCTTCACAGAGCTGGTCAGGCTGTCGTCGTGATTTGGGTAGATACGCCTCTCGATGTGTGTATCTCACGAGCTGCCCAGCGTCCCTTCGATACTCCGTACCCTGATTTCGGAGTGCCGATGTCTGAAGTGATTCGGCAGCTACACGGCCGCTTACAAAGCGAGCTTCCGACGCGCTTCGAGTGGCCCATGCTACGTGTGGATGGGTGCCAAAGTACACACGACTCGCGTGATACAGCGATCGCCACACTAAAGCTCACCGCGCCATCCTGTCCCACCAAGAGCTTGCCGGTAGAACACTCGGCGGAGCAACTCATCTCTGCGCTAACTGACTGGGCGAGGAGGGTCCCCAACCTCATTGATGCGGTTCTGCTGTACGGCTCTGCGGCTCGTGGTTCCTCGGCTGCAAGCAGCGATCTCGATGTTGCGTTACTTCTGGCTGCGGGCTTTGCGTCAGCACACGTCTTGATCCAAGCCGAAGCTGTCTGGGATGATTCCGTGAGAGGTTCTGTGGCCACAGAAAACGGTAGGACGCTCTGGATCGGCCCGGAGCTACGCCGCATCGACCTGCTGTGCGTTAGCGACCCCGAGCAACTCGCCTGGATCGCTGATTCCCGAGATGTCCATGTACCCCGACTGCGCGTTGTGTTCGATCAAACCACTGGGGCGCGGGCGAGTGCGTTGCAAAGCGTCACTATGCGCGCAGCACTGGCGGTGTTACCAAACTCTGCACTGCGCTGTCATCGCACGAAGGAAGAATTCGATAAGTTTACTTCTGCTTTGGACTCCGCCATCCGAGCCTTCTGCGCAGGAGATCAATACGCCACCTATTTTCAGCATGGGCTCGCACTGCATCGGCTGGCGCGCGTGGCGGAGCTACTCTATGGAGCGGGACACTATCTATATTCACCGCGCGCGCTGCTCGACAAGACGGTACCCAAAGAGGTCGCGGAACGTTTTTTGCAGAGCACGGCGACGCTGGATTCCGAAGAGAGCCAGCGACTGTGTCATCTTGTCGATCTGGCTCAAATGCTTGCAAGTCAAGCACTGTTAACGGTCGGTCTGCTGACAGATCCTCGTCCATTATGGCAGGCCTTGATCGGGATGCTGGCTGGAGTCGTTAGACCGTAGAACGAACTCCACAGACCAATACATTCAACCATCGGTTGAGCGGCTGGGGGCACAGAAGCACTAATCCTGCTGCTGCAAGCAGGCCATCAAAGTCTCGTTGGGTGCGTTCGCGACCGGATGTAGACACCATCATGTGAAGATCGAGGAGTCCGCCGTGTCCTTGCGACTGCGAGAGAAGCCCCTCGATAATGTAGAGCCTGCCCTTGTCGCCCGATGGTGTGAGTGACGTCCGAGCGTGCTGCAAGATGTTCGCGGCCTCGTTATCTGGCCAGTCATGGAGGACCTTGGCCAAGCACACGGCATCCGCAGTCCGTCCCCAAGGAGACAGAAAATCACCGGGCCATACCTGAATCCTCTGTGCGATTGGCGAAGGCCACGTGGCCAGGGCTGCGACTTCGGGCCGTTCGAGGAGAGTCCCCCGCAGATGAGGATGGCAGGATAGAAGCATCTCCAGCAGAGCGCCAGTTCCTCCTCCCGCATCAAGGACGTGCTCATGGCTCTGCCAAAAAGGTAGCGTCGCGATAGATGCGTAATCGTGGCGTGCATAGCTTGTGAGTATCCTATGGTAGGCAGCGAGCGCTTCTGGCGAGTCCTGAAGCTGGGCGAACCACGAGCGCCCGATGTCGGTGGTGCCCCTGGAGAGCACGGAGCTAAGGGCCGCCCAGTCGGCACCATAAGAATCTGCCCAGTGCAGCGCCGCCTCGCGTAAAGAGAATGGATGCTCTGTGCGTAGGCACTGGCCTCGGCCGGTGGCTTGGAAGATCGCTTTACGGTGCGGATCTGTCGCTTGGGTGGTTTCTTCGACGAGATGTAGCTCGGAGAGCGCACGAAGCAACCGAAGCATCCAGGCGCAGTTCACCCCGCAGCGCTGCGAAACCTCATCGAGCGAACCGGGCAGCACATCTAGCACGCGCAGCTCTGCGGCAGCCCGGAGCGCGTACGTTTTCCAGAACCCAACCATGTCCGCCGAAAGCATTGAAAAATCGTCATGCAGCGCTGCTCGCAGTTCCACGAGCGGCTCGCCGTTTTCGTCAATTACCTCTAGGCCGCCATCACTGCGCTCGACGCGAGCCTGGCCATTATAAAAAGGCTCTACCGCAGCGAAGCGTCGTGCATATCGAGGCATTCCATCTTCGGTGATATGCATCCATCCGCCATCGTCACGGGCGCGGGCGGCGCCCTTGTGAAAGACATCGAGGTCCCAGTACCACTGCCCGTGCACGAGTTGGCCTCTGCTATCGATATGGGTCGAGCGTCCGTTTCGCTCCTGCACGACTGCGAATCCGTCACGAAAGTCGCCAGCATATGCGTAGCGTGCGGAGTAGGCTGGACCGCCGACCTGATCAAGATGCAGGTATTCACCGTTCTTGTTGCGGACGGCGCAGCGTCCTCCTTGAAAATTGCCGCACCAAGCATATCGCTCACGATACAGCTCGCCTCCATCGGGATATATATGGACCCATCCGTCTTCTCCAGCCACTGCAGCGGTCCCCTCGTAGAAACCAAAAGTACGGAGAAAGCGAACCGGGTATGCCTCGGTGCCATTGATGTTGATGTGCCACGCGAGCCCACCCCGGCGCACGGGAGCCAGGCCCGGCGCATGGAATTTGAGGACTTCATCGAAACGCACTGAATAGACGGGACGGCCGTCACGCAAGTGGTGAGTCTTGTCCTCGGAAATCGTGACCTTCGACCAGTCAGGAGGGGTCATTTCTGGTCCGTCGGTCGGCGCATATTGCAGGAGAGACAGAGCGCACGGGTTCGGTAGGTAGCTACTAGATGACGATACTCGGGACTGTTCCAAATCTCTGGAAGGCTTCGCTCATGAAGGTTTCCAAAGTCACCGAGAGTACGGCGCTGTGCATCGGGCGCACAGCAGGGATCGAAACGGCCCGCAGCGCTGACCCATGCTTCTTGACCCAAGAACGGACAGGGGCCACCTGGCGCAAGGTCTTCTTGAGCCGCTGGATCAAGCGGAAAGATGTTCTCTAGGAGAATGCGCTGCGCATTTGAGCGGTTGTGCTCATAGGCTACAGCCTGGGCCGCACGAACCGCTTGGTTCCACAACTCAATGGCCTGGGTGTCTCGACGCATCGAGTCCTGCTTGATTGCGTCAAAGTGCGCCCAAAGATGGTGGCCTTTCACCCGATCCACGCCAAGAGCGATTGCCAGGCGGACAATATCGGCAAGCTCGCGGACGTTCTGTTCCAAGAATGTGAGCTGGAACGTGACGCGGCAACGATTCCCACCCGTGCTGCCATGCGCGTCACGGACAGCGATGAAATCACGCACGTTACTGAGCACCCTGTCCCAGCGTGTGCCGATCATGATCAGTTCTTGCGTCTCAGCCCTGGCTCCGTTCCACGAGATCTTCACATCAGAAGTGACCGGCACAATCCGCTTGGCCCACTCCTTCGCTCCCCGCCCCGGAAATGTCCCATTGGTGGTGAGGTTGAGTTGCAAGCCGTATCTCTCGCAGAGGTCTACAATCTCGTCGAAGTGCTCGTACAGGAGAGGCTCGCCCATAGTGGACGGAATGACCTCACGAACGCCCATCGCAGCAGCATCCGCCAGTACCCTGCGCAATAGCTCGATCGGCATCAGTCGGCGCTGCTCGCCGCGTGCCTTGCGCTCTGATTGTGACAGGCTGTGCGGCGAGTGCTCTTCACACATGACGCAGTGCAAGTTGCAGGTATCGGGATTGGTGTCGAACGTGATCCGCCATGGGCCTGGGCGCTGGACTGCTTTTGCGGAGTCGCGCTTGCGGATTAGGTCTGCGTAGATCTGCTCGATAGCAGCGGCATGACTCTGCATGTCCGGAATGTCGCCGCTTTCCGATTGAGCATAGCCACGTGAGCCAAGTCTGGCTGCGAGCCCTGGCTCATCGAGCAAGCGCTGCATCTGTGCGCTCATCGCTTCGGGACTGCGGTGCCGGAATAGGAGGCCATTCTGTTCGTGGCGCACGTACTCAGCCATGCCGCCTACGTCAGCGGTAATAACAGGCACGCGCGCTTGGAGTGCTTCATGTATCACCAGCGGCGAGTTCTCGACCCATACTGAAGGCACGACAATGGCATCCACGCGGTCGAACACGTCGCGCACGATCTCTTGATTGCGATACTCCGGTAGCCATTCAACGAGCTTGGCCAACCCTTCTGGAAGCGTAGCCACGAGGGCCTTGAGCGCCTCGGTTTCCTGCCCGCGCTGGCGTCCCCAAATTCGCAAGAGACAGTCGCCTTGCAGCCTACCGAAGGCTTCAATCAGATGATGGATTCCCTTGGCCGGAATGTGCGTGCCGATGTACCCAAACGTAAAAGGTTCTCCTCGCTGCCGCCTACGTCCGGCGTAGCGATTCAGGTGAAAGCCATAGTCCAAATAGATCAGCTTTCGCTGGGGAAGGCCAAACTCATCGCGGTAGCGGTCGTGCAGGTACTTCGCGGGGGCGACGAACAGATCGACGTGCTCCGTCACCTCCTTAATGTGCTTCATCCGGCGCGCGACCCATCCGGTCCAGTACGCCAGATCCTCTGCTTCCTCGTTTTTAGCGCCAGAGAAATAGCGTGCATAGCAGCGCTCTGCGCATTTTCGATCTGCCTGTCCATCGCAAGCTGCCCATAGGTCGACAGGGCTATCAGTCTGGGGGTGCATCTGCATGAACTGCCCACGTGGACACATCACCCAGTAGTCGTGGAGTGTGTAGACGATCGGAATCTGGCGCTGGGCAGCCTCAAAGACAAGCGAGGTCGAGAGATGGTTCAGATGACCGATGTGGACTACGTTCGGCTTCAGCGTGTCGCAGAGTGCAGCAAAGCGCTGGTCAATGCCGCTGTGACGGTAACGATCACGGCTACGTGGGACATTTACGAGGTGAAGGCGAATGCGCGGATCGGAATCATCAAGCCCCTCGCGCAGTGCAAAATCTGCTGCAAATGGATCTTCTTCGCGGGTAAACACATGGACTTCGTGACGGTCAGCGAGCGCTTGACACAGGCTCTGAGTGTAGACCTCTGAGCCTGCGTTATAACGCATTGGATAGCCATGGATGACCTTGAGGACTCTCATGCGCTCTCCGTTGGCAGTTCACCGCTCGACGAGCGTAGAGGCTGGTTGAGAGCTGCAAACTCGCGGACCAGTTGACTGACACCATCGCGCAGCTCGACCTCTGCGGAGAATCCCAGCAGTTCCTTGGCACGACTTGGGTTTCCAACAAAGCGGGCAACATCGAAGTGTCTCGGAGGTGCTTCGACGATGGGGCTGCGGTTGCCTGCTGCTGCGCTTGCCAGCAGCGCGAGCTGTCCGAGCGTGGTCGGCTTCCCGGTCAATAAGTGAATCGGAGGAAGCGCCTGTTCACCGTCCGTGAGCACGCGAATCATCGCGAGCAACCCACGAACGGTATCCGTAAGGTGAGTAAAGTCGAAGGTGTGCTCTCGGCCTTCGATGGATAATGGCAGACCCAAAGCCGCGCGAGCGGCAAAGCACGGAACGACCCGATCCGCATGATCACCCGTGCTTCCGTACACATTTGAGAGTCTGGCTATGGCTGTCTGCACGCCCCTGCTACGAGCACCTATGCAGAGCGCTTCTGCCGCCGCCTTCGAGCGACCATAGACGTTGACCGGATCGAGGGGCGTGTCTTCACTGACCGGCAGTACAGCGGCCTGGCCGTAGACCTCCCGGCTCGAAGCCAGCAAGACCCAGGGCCTAAGACGAGCTTGCCTGGCCGTGCGAAGAGCGTGGCGCGTGCCTTCGACGTTGGTTCGCCAGCACAGATCGGGCTCACGCTGCCCCCAGATGACCCGCGACACTGCGGCGAGGTGAACGATCCCGACACATCCTTCAGCGGCGTCGGTAAGTAGCGCAGGCTCAAGGACATCCAAAGGGCGTCCGCAGTGAGTGAGCTTGAGGTCATAAGGCCGCACGCCGAAGCCGCTCCAAAAAAGTGAGGCGGCAAGAGCGCGGCCGATGAGTCCTTCAGACCCCGTGATGAGAATCGTGCCCGTCATGGATATCGCCTAGATGCAGCCGACCTACGCCTCGGCTCTGTCGTGCCATAACGCGACGTCGTCGATGCGCGTACAAACCTGGTTCCCACCATCGCAGAGGCCAGCGAAGCGTGAACCATAGCGCTGAAAGGGTCGCGGATGAAGCGCCATTAGGAAGCACCTTGTGTTTCGGACACAGTTCCTCCAGCCTCCGGTGCTTCTGCGTCATCAATGTCGAACTGACTTATGTAGTCGCGGACAACTCGCTCGAAGAACAGGGGCGCAGGTAGCTTAGTCCACTCTCGATAGTGTCCGAAGCCATAGCGCAAGCGCTCCACGAACTCGGCCAAGCGGTCCGGTTCATCATCTTGTTGACGAAGCGTCACCACAATCTCAAGAGGTTGAGGCGATGGCCACTGGCCAATGTGAGGCGCATACCGCACCAAGCGATGCGTGTCACAGCCTGCGGCATTCACTGCCTTAGGTGCAGCAACGCGTCGTCCATCCTTCACAATCTTAGGCTTCCCAAGGAGCATAGTCTCTCGGTAGCAGCTCACGCCTCGTTTCTGCTGGTGGAGCGTTTTCTGTCCCACCGACAGATAGGTGACACACCCGGAGTCAGCGCCTGACTGAATTCTGAACAGTCCGCTTCCAGGAGACGTAGACACCCAGAGAGAACGATCAGGCTCGATTTGGTCCGAAGACCGCGTGTCTTCCATCCATGTTTCGGCCAGTGCCTCCCTCTTGTCTTCCACTAGATACGGAGCAAGCCCATGACGGATACGAATGATCCTTGCCTCCGCCCACACCGTCTGCATCCATTGCTTTTCACCGATGGAGATTTCGTCGGTGGTAATGCTCTTATCTGCTAGCCATGGCCAGAGATTTACGACGTTCGATGAATCAACAAGCACCACGGGCTGTGCCCCATCATCCACTGACTCGCTGATGACCTCTCCAACAAAGCGCATGAATCGGGTCTTGCGCTCGCGTGGATCTTCGGCGAATTTGACAGGCGATAGACGTGCGATCTGCGCTAGGGCGTCAGATAGCTGTTCCCATCTGCTACTCGTGTACCCACCCGATTGCGTTTCATAAGCAAACCGGAGGTCGCAGCGCCCCGTTGCCACATCTAGGCGAACTGCGATCGGCAGAAAACTCGGATCGTTAGAGTACAGGCGTCCCGATTCTTTGCGGACAATAGTGATGCCAATGATTTCTCTCGGCCTACGGTCTGGATTGGGAAAGCAGTCCTCGACTGCAGAGGGTAAAGTGTCGATACGACCTTGGTGCGCCCACAGAAGATCTTTCATTGCAGCCTGTAGACGCATCAAGAAATCAGCCAATTTGACTCCTTTCTTGGTCTGCTGCGGGGGCAACAAGAACTGAACCGTGCAGCCTGCACTCGCCAACGCCCGTCTGGTGGATGGCTTGTTTACGCGGTCGTCGTACTTCCCCCCGCTGGTACCTGTTGCATCCTCATAGTAGGCACGTGCCATGATCAGACAAGCATGGCGTTTGTCTGAACGTCGCAACTGATCAGTTACACCCTTCCATGCCTCGACCCTTCGTTGGGAACGATCGGCGGCTGGCGCACGTTTCCCATTAGGCAGCTTAGAATCAAGTGAGGATTCAGGGCCATGAGTGCCCTTGGGCAGTCGATTACAAACGATTTCCAAGTCTCCCCAGAGTAGCTTCACTGCTGCCTTGAAAAGCAATATGTCTGACTCTGCCTTAGGTCCATCTTCATGGAATAGCACAAGGGCAGGCAGGGACTCTCCATATACGCGATGCAGGGCTTCGCGGTTGAACTCGATAATCTGTTCGAGCGCAAGAGCGTGCTGCGCTGCTTGGCCCTTCCGTGATGCGCCGAGCAAGCGGTCAGCCTGTGCGATCTGCGATAGATTGAGTTTGAACTCCTCCAGCACTAACTCCGCAATCCGCTCTGGCGACAGAGTCTTCAGGTAATCAGGAGTGAATCGAGAGTCGTCATTAGGAGACTCCTTGGCCATCTCTAGCAGGGCGCCGAGAAGCGTAGGCGCCTCGATCATCCGGGCCGCTGCTTGATGATCAGTGCTGTGAGATGTATTGATGCGCCTCGCTCCTTCGAAGGGTTGCAAGCCGAATTCACGGAACAACTTCGTCGCTTCTTCGAACGCCTCCAACTTGTCACGCTCTGGAACACCCGCTTGGATTGCGTGCTGTTCGTCGGAGATCCCCGGACGATAGCTAAGACGGACGCTGGCGGTCTGCGTATTGCCTTCACCACGAAGGAGGCTGGCTGCATCGTTCACATGAAGCGGAAGTCCTAGCGTGCGGCGAATGGCTTCGTAGGCGTTATCTAAGGTCCACCTGTATCCATTGGGACCACGACGACGCTGCAATGCGAACCTGAATGCGCGATCTGGATGCGCATCTGAAAATACTGTTCCCCCTATCTGAGAACGATCAAAAGCATCCTCGTCAATGGACTCAAGCCATCGCCTCTTGGATACGTCCATGACCAGTAGTGGCTGATGTAGAGAAGGCATAGTTTCTACACTCAGCGATACAACCAAACTCAGCCTGCCGTGCTCACCAATCTTGACCGGTGCAGTCACAAGCTCTGAACAATTAGGGCGACCACTCGCAGAGATCAGCCGACGCATCGGTCCGAGGCCGCCGAACAATTCCTGCCCAGCAAGGGCCCTTGCCGCAAGATCTGTCAGAGCCTGGAATGCAAGTGGATCGGCACTGCGCGTCGTACCTGTCTTGCGCTCCCATGGCCATGGGAGCGCTGTTGACGCAAAGGCATGGCAATGGATCAAATTTTTGCTGTTAGCTAAATCGATGACTCGGTCCGTAAGCCGTCTGTCGACTTTTCCAGGTTCCGCATATTTGGGGATGAGGTTGTTGATGATCCAGTCGTTCAGGAGTGGCTGCAGTATCCGGTGCAGCGTCTGCTCAGAGGTGCTTTCCAGATACGCGAATGGCTCAAGTTCGCGCGCCCCTTGTTTTGAGAAGCCTGCCAAATTTCCCTTGCTCAGCCCCATGTCAGACTTGAGTCGAATAGCGCTGAGAACTTGAACTTCGATCGAGCCGCGAAGAAAGGCGAACGGGAAGTTCTTCAGGTATTCGGTATCTACTTCGCGGGCCGCACTGTAGATGGCGGCAAACGCTGCCATTGCTTCCCGCGTCCAAACCAAGCATGTTCCGTGAACTTGCCGCTGCGGAATGCTATCCGGAACAGTGAACGCAAGGGTAATGAGCTTCTTCGGCGGTGCTTTTAGTTTACGAAACAGTGGCTGTTCAGCCGTGGGCTGCGAGACGGCCTCACCAAGCTCGTCGTCAATATCTTCCAGCTCGATGTCTAAATTTTCCCTGGCGTCCATGTCAGTCCTCCAGCAACGGATCGGTATCGTCGAAACCATCGTCTTCGTATTCAGGGGACTCTGCGCCTGCGTCTCTCATGCTTGGCGGAAACTCAACCCCTTCGATTCGGCGTAACGGTTCTAAGAATGCACCGTAGAGTTCCTGATAGATGCGTCTCGATACGACATCTGGATGCGCAATACACTCTTCCAGGATCGAGCGCATTTGCACAAGCATGCTGCCTTGCGGTGTATCTGGCTCTCCTCGGGTCGAGTTTGGTGCCCATGCTGCGTCAACAAAGTAGACGGCGACCGGACATCCATTTCGCATCCCGCGCCCTATTGTCTGGAGGATGTTAACCATCTGGTTTGCAGTGAAGGGCTTGAATAGTTCCTGCCCTAAACGACTGGCCATGAGTGGCTCTTGCATCAAGCGCCTTGCGAGCCGAAAAGCCTTATGGCGCGCGGCATGGACAGCGGAGGCGATATCTCTCAGCTGCTCCTCGGGACCGAATCTTCGTTGACTTAGCACGAGGGTGTCCCGCCCAGCAATGCTGAGCATTAGTTGCATGTCGTCAGCTGAGGGATGGGGGCGGGTTAAGAAATAGATTGAGCCGATCGCTGCATCGCGAAGCCGGGGCCCTTTTGTGAAAACGATGTTGGTTCCTCTGCCCAATGCAGACATCGGCAGGACGATGATGTCGCAGTTATCATCATCCCCCAGCGCCTCAGCTTGGGCAGGGGTCACATAGTCGGCGGGGCGTTCCCGGCGACCGATGTCTCGGAGCACCGCCTTTGTCCGGCGTCCGACTTCACGATGGTGATGGTCGAGAAACGCTTTAATCGAGCGTGCTTGTTCATAGCTGTTTACTACCAGCGCAGCCTTTCGACGGATACCTTCGCGGACGTCGAAGTGATTGATTGATTTGTAAACTTCCGACTTCGAAGTACCTCCACGGACCAGCGCGTCAACCATTCGTTCTAGGTTGCGAGAACCGAGTTCGCCGGCGCCGCTGTATCTGAGAGGTTCATCGCTACTTTCGCGGTCGGGAATCCACTTGAACCGGTAGAAGCTCCGCGTGGGATCGTGTTCAGCTCGACGTGGACATAGCACGTAATGCGGTCCAACGTTAATGTGGTACGCAGGACTTGCTTCGAGGAATGATGTGGCCGACGTGAGTAAGACAGCGGGTCCGGGAAGACCGCCATCTGACTCCAGAAACTGATGGAAGCGGTGCATTAGGAGCCGAGG
>WBZP01001554.1_pt2 | contig 13576 bp, 13 predicted proteins | sample 5204301 | NCBI WGS metagenome assembly WBZP01 (sample SAMN12412401, study PRJNA552823) | activated sludge metagenome | isolation source: activated sludge from nitrification reactor of wastewater treatment plant... | place: USA: Pennsylvania | collected 2017 | reverse complement strand
GGGGGGGGGGGGGGGGGAATTCCCAGCCCGCGCCCCGTGTCTTTGCCCCCGAAAACAAGAACTTTGTGGGCGGGCCCGGCGCTACGCTCGCGCCTTCACTTCTCAAAGACGAAAGAGCCGCGCGACGGCAGAGGTGGGTTCGGCGGCGCCTTGGAGGGTCGAATGAGACTACATTCGATGTCGGCGTGCGCCATGGCCGTGGTCCTGCTCAGCGGGACCCTCGTTCCGCACGCACGGGCCACCACCATCGCGTCCTTCTCGGGTGACTTCCAGGCGGTTGCGCCCGCCTCCGGCTGGCAGTACCTCTGGAACTCGTCCGGGCCACTTGGGAACGCGGCCAACTACGTTCCTCTCGTATGGAACCCCGCCTTTGGGGGCGTCTATGCGGTGGACTCGCTGCTCTTCCCTGATGCCGTCGAGGGCTACACCGCCCTCAGCAACACCTACTCGCATCCAGGCCACGTCATGCCCTTCCAGAAGTACGTGATTGGCGCCTACACACTGCAGCCCGGAGAGGGCGGCATCCTTGCCGTGACAGGCGTGATCGAGATGCTGGATGCCAATCGCCTGCCGTCGAACAGCGATGGCCTGGACCTCCGGATCCTGCTGGGCGACACCATCGTCGGCTCCTTCTTCGTGCCAGTCTCCGCGCCGCTGAGCTTCTCGACGTCCGTTGGGCCGGCGCTGCCGGGAATGGAGGTGTACGTTGCCGTGGGTCCCGGCAACGACTACCTCTACGACGCGTTCAGGGTCGACTACCAGATCGACAGTCAGCCGGTGGCCGAGCCCGCCAGCATCGCCCTGCTCGGCGCCGGATTGGCCGGGCTGGTCTCGCGGCGACGCCGTCGAATCTGATCTCGCCATAGGCGCACCCGCGGGCATCGCGGTTCGGGAATCCGCGGATCGCTGCGCGACGACCTCCGTTCCGGGACCGCGAATCTCCAACAGCAGCGGCTCTTCTCGCACAGCTCGACGCCCTGGCGCGGGGAAGCCGCGGGGCTCAGCAATCCCGCAGTGATCTAGACGCTGCAGGCCTTCGGCGGCGGTCCCTGCCGTCGGCGGCGAAGGACGCCGCCCCGCCATGCACCAGATTCTCACGCGATGGCCGGTGAACTCCGTGGCGGTCGCGAGGGGTCAGAGAGCGAACCTCGATCCCGCGGGGGGGCGAGGGCTCGTTGGGCTCGTCCATCGACCCTGGGACGTCGAGAAGAAAGCGTGTGGGCCGAGATTGCCCCGGCCCGGCACAGCGACGCTCGCCAGGGCTCATTTCTCTGGCCTCAGACAGATCCCGGGCGCGCCCGCACCGGCACGTCTGCGGTGATCGCCGCTCCGAAGAAGGTGGTCGCCCGCACTCGTCTCTCTGGGCTCGGCTCCCGAGCGTACCGAAGCGCAGAAGCGGCCACGTTCCTCCGAACGGACCAAATACAGGCGTTCGCCCCACCGAACCGCCCGCAGCCGCACGGGCCCTTCGTCCCCCGGCACCCACGGCGCGTCGCGCATCACCAGGGGCCCGATTGTCGGATCTCGGACGCCGGGCCAACCGGACCCGGAGATGACCGGCGGGGGCCACCGCGGGCCTTGGCGAGTGTGTCGCACCTCAGTCCCGAGCACCACGTCACCATCGACCGCAACAGCGCGTCCCTCGCGAAGCTCCGCATCCGTGCACGCGAGCAGGTATCGCCCGTCACGCTGCAATCCAAGCACGCACTTCGCTGAACCATACGTGCCTGCCAGGTCGCTGAAGTTGACGTCCGCTCCGCCGGCCGCGGCTGCAGCCGCGGACACGGACCACAGGAGGCACACGCCCAATGGACGCGCCATCATCGGTTGACCTCCTCGCAGTACGCCAGCACGAATTCTGCTCTCAGGATGAGGGCAGTACGCGAAAAAAGAGATGAACGGCCGCAAATCGCGGCGCGACGCTCCGGCAGTGCGGGCGATCGACCTCCGGTGCGGGTCGGAGCGAAGCGTACCGCCAGAGCGAAACCTGTCTCGCTCGTAGGGGATGGTGCCGCCGTGGATGGCCGCCCTATCCCGAGCGGTCGTCCTCACGGAGTCGGCGCCGGTACTCCGCCGGGGAGAGCCCCAGCTCGCGCCGGAAGACCTTCCGAAACGACGGGACGTCGCTCACGCCGACCTGGGCCACGGCCTGCTCCACGCTCACGTCGGGCCGCCGGAGCAGGCGTCGCACGCTCTCGACTCGCTTCAGTTGCAGGAGCTTCTTGGGAGTGAGGCCGTACGCGCGCTCGAGCTCTCGATGGAGCGTCCTCGGGCTCAGGTGGCAGGCCGCGGCCATGTCCGCGACCGTCACCGGTCCGGAGAGGTGGGACTGGAGCCAGGCCTCCAGGCGCCGCAGGCGCGGGTCCTCGACGCGCGCCGCGACGAGGCGGGTTGCATAGACCGACTGGTGCTGCCGCGTGGAGTCGGCCAGCAGCAGCCGACCCAGTTCGCGCGAGACGGACCGCGAACAGGCCCGCTCGACGAGGGCCAGCGCCAGGTCGACCGCGGCCAGGTAACCGCCCGAGGTGACCACGTCGCCGTCATCGCACAGCATCCTCTGGGTGTCCCAGCGCACGGCCGGGAAGCGCGCGCTCGCGCGCTCCGCCCAGGCCCAGTGGGTGGTCGCGACGCGGCCGGCGAGGATGCCGGACTGGGCGACGACCAGCGAGCCCAGGCACGCGGAGCAGACGGTCGTCCCGTTCCGGTGGAGCCTCTCGACGAGGCGGGCCTCGGCGGGGCGAGGGATGAACGGATCGCGGCCGGGCGCCAGGGGGGGGACGACGAGATAATCGATCCGTCGAGCCGCGCGCCGGGTGCGCAGCGTGACCGGTCCGGCGACGATCCGGCGCAAGCCCGTCCGGGCCACGAAGCTCACGGCGAAGCGCTTGCGCTCCAGCAGCAGGTTCGCGCGTTCGAGGATGTCGCGAGTCAGGAGCGCCAGGCTCAGCGAGGCGTCTTCGTGCAGGAGGACGGAGACGGAGATGGGTTCATTTGCCATCATTAGTGGCAACTTTGCCACTGGTGCGCCGCCGCGGGCAAGACCATATTCGGTGGGAAAGGAGGCCACACCTTGCCCACCGCAGCCAGCCGTGACGCGTCGAGGACGCCCGCCATGGAGATCACGTACATCGGGGGTCCCACGGCCCTCGTCGAGATCGCCGGCGCGAGGTTCCTGACCGATCCGACCTTCGACGCCCCCGGACGCTACCCCATCGCCTCCGGGACGGTCGTCCTCGAGAAGACCGAAGGGCCGTCGATCCCACTCGAGAACGTGGGCCGCATCGACCTCGTCCTGCTGAGCCACGACCAGCATCCCGACAACCTCGATCCGGCCGGCCGGGCGCTCGTGGCCCGCCTGCCGACACTGACGACACCCGCCGGCGCCCGTCGGCTCGGCGGCGCCGCTGTCGGCCTGGCACCCTGGCAGTCGCGGGAGATCGAGACGCCGCAGGGGCAAAGGCTCCGCGTGACCGCGACGCCCGCGCGCCATGGCCCGGCCGGGATCGAGGCGATCGTCGGCGACGTGACCGGCTTCGTCATCTCGTCGATCGCGCCCGAGCGCGACCTGGTCTATGTCACGGGCGACACCGTCTGGTACGAAGGCGTCGCCGAGGTGGCGCGCCGCTTCCATCCCGCGGCCGTTCTGCTCTTCGCCGGTGCCGCGCGCACGCGCGGGCCCTTCCACCTGACGATGGACACGAATGACGCGGTCGAGGCCGCGTCGGCGTTCCGTGGCGCGGCCATCGTGCCCCTTCACCACGCGGGCTGGGCGCACTTCACCGAGTCGCAGGACGACATCGTCAGGACGTTCGAGGCGCTGGGCCTTCGAGATCGGCTGCGCCCCGTCTCGCCGGCCGGGACGATCGGCGTCGACTGATGCCGCGGGTGCCGGGCTCGCTATTGGTATCCTCGCGTCCATGGGTCCCCGTACCATCAGGCATCGCGCGCGGAATCTCGCCCTGTCAGTTCTTGTCTTGAGCTCCTGGCAGGTCGCTGACGCGGCCGGACAGACGTCGGCTCGCCTAGCCAACGACCTCGTCCGCGTCGAGGCGGAGACCGTGGAGGGGCAGCTGCGGGAGCGCTATCTCGCTCGGCGGGACCGCGAATGGGTGCGGGTCGCGGACGCCATTTCTCCCGTCGCGATCGTGGACGGGGAGGGGAAGGAGATTCCGGTCGCGGTCCGGAGTGTTGCGGCGGATGCGACGGAGCTGACCGAGGAGTTCCTGGCCGGAGGCATGCGCATCGAGCGCACGGTCCGGCTGACGACCGGCAGCGGCTGGATCCGCGTCGCTGTGCGTCTGACGCCTACGGAGGGAGTGAGGCTGCACCGGTTCGTGGATCGGTTTGCCTTCGCGCAGCCGGCCGACTGGAGCTATGCGCCTTCGGTCGGTGGGTTCGTCTCCGATGCGCTGTACAAGGCGCCGGTGGTGATGGTGCAGGCGGGCCGGACGGCGTTCGGTATCGTCCCCGATCTGCGGACGCTCGATCGCGCGGCGCTACAGCGCTGCAGCCACGCGCTCGACCTCGACGTGCGCGGGACGCCGCAGCTCGCTGTCGGCTTCGTGCCGGCGCACATGGCGCGGCACTCCGTTTATGAAGAGGACAAGGCGCGCTCGTGGACGGCGGACGGCGCAGTCGTCAATGCCTACTCGCTGCTGGTGACCGCTACGGCGGAGCCGGGCGCGGCGTATCGCGAGGCGGTGCGGTTCCACTGGAGCGAGTTCGGCCGGCCGGCGCAGCGGCTCGCCGCGGAGCAGCAGCGGGGAACGCCGACGTCGAAGGATCTCTACGACTGGATCGGCAGCAAGCGGCCGGTGCCGCAGCAGATCGAGACGGACCGGCGCTTTCCTTCGCTCGCCCTGTGGGACGACTGGCGCGACGTGGTGTGGCGGGTGCAGACGCAGGAGAACTGGCTCGAGCTGCCGCTCCCGGGCGGGGTGACCGGTGGCGGCGTGTGGACGCATCGGTGGGGGCCGGGCCCGGCGATCTACCTCTCGGCCTGGTTCAACACCCTGCGCACGTCGCTCGGGCTGGCGCTCCACGCGCGCCGGACCGGCGATGCGGCGCTCCTCGCGAAGGCGAAGCAGACGGTCGAGGTGGCGCTCCGCGCGCCGGGGGTGGCGGGCGCCTTCAAGTGCGTCGGCGTCCGGGACGACGCGGCGAAGCGGATCGTCTGGGCGGCGGGCGACGGCACCGGCGCCGGTGTCGAGGAGGGCTTCCTCGGGTACGACATGAGCTGGACCGCGTATTGGCTGCTGCGCTGGGCTGAGGCGGGGCTCGTCGACCGGGAGACGGTCCTGCCGCGCTGTCGGGCGCTGGCGCAGTTCTTCGTCGAACGACAGATGGCCGACGGGATGCTGCCGACGCGGTTCGCCGAAGACGGCTCCGTGCTCGTCGATCCCTCGCGCACGGTGAAGGCCGAGACGGGCCCCGTCGCGCTCTTCCTGCTGGAACTCCACGCGGTGGCGCCCGATACGCGATGGCTCCGCGCGGGCCTCGCGGGCCTGCGCTTCCTCGACGAGCGCGTGGTGCCGCGTCGGGAGTGGCACGACTTCGAGACGTTCTGGAGCTGCAGCCCGCGCGACGCGGGCTTCGACGAGCGCTCGGGCCAGTCGCCGGCCAACGACCTCGCGCTCGGGCAGGCGGTGGCGGCGTATCTGGCGGCCTATCGCGTGACCGGCGACAAAGGTTACCTGGCGCGCGGCGAGAGCGTGCTCGACTACCTGCTCCTCTATCAGCAGGTGTGGACGAATCCGGCGATCGAAGGCGTCACCGGGCCGAGCATGCTGCTCGGCGGGTTCACGACGCAGAACTCCGACGCGGAGTGGTCGGATGCGCGGCAGAGCCAGTTCGGCAACGTGCTGCTCGACTACTACCGCGCGACGGACAAGGCCGAGTACCTGGAGCGCGGGGTGGCGGCGCTCCGGTCGCAGTTCCCGGTCTCGCCGGCGGAGAACTGGGCGCACTCGGGGCTCGGGCCGAAGAGCGGCATCAGCAGCTTCCACTGGGGCACGGGGAGCGGGATGGCGGGAGTCGAGCTGGAGGAGGACTTCCTGCGCGATGCCGTCGTCGACGTCGCGACGGGGGCTGGCGTCGGGGTGAACGGACTGAACGTCACCCGCTGCACAGTCGCGGGGGACACGATCGAGCTCGAGATCGGCAGCCCGTTCCGGTGGAACCGGGAGCCGGTTGCGATCTTCCACGGCGCCGAGGCGAACCGCGTCTACCGGGTCATCGTGAACGGCGCCGACCTCGGCCCGAAGCGCGGCGAGGAGCTGGCTCGGGGGCTCAAGCTGCCCTCACGATGGTGACGTCCGTTGACATGCATATGCATGCATGTTGGGATTGGCCATGCGGACGACGATCGAGCTCAGCCCGGCGCACCGAGCACAACTCGCCCGCCTCGCTGCGGAGCGGGGCGAGAAGGGCTTTTCCCGCTTCATCGCCGAGGCGCTGGAGGCGTACTTCGACAGCCGCGGCTCCGATGACGGGACCAAGCCCGCGCGGAGCCTCCGCGGAGTGCTGGGCGAGGCGGGCGCGCGGGAGCTGGAGGAACGCGTGCGGAAGATCCGCGAGGACTGGCGGTGATCGTCGCGGACAGCGACGTCCTCATCGACTTCCTCGCGGGTCGCGACCCCGCTGCCCGGCGGGTCGAGATCGAGCTGGAGTCGCGCGCCTTCGCCACGACGGCCGTCTCACGTTTCGAGCTGCTGGCCGGAGCCCGCGACAAGGCGGCCGAGGGACCGGTGCGCCGTCTGCTCGACTCGATGCTCACGCTTCCGCTCGATCGTGAGTCGGCCGACCGCGCCGCAGCCGTCCGGCGAGCTCTCGAGCTCCGCGGCGCGCCCATCGGCATGGCCGACAGCCTGATCGCCGGGATCGCGATGACGCACGACGCGCTCCTGCTGACCCGCAACCGGAAGCACTTCGATCGCGTGGAAGGGCTGAAGCTGGCCACTCTGCCGTAGCCGACTCCACCGCCGTGCCTTGCCAGAGCACGGGGGGCGGTCCGGGTGCGACGCTAACAGCGAATCGCCTCGGGGTCGTACGCTGTCTTCCGCATGCGACGAGCGCGGGTAGCGAAGTTGGCGGGTGCGGCGTTCTGTGTCGGCCTGTCTAGTCTCAATGCCGTCGCTTACCGGCAGGCGTGGGTGTTCACTCACTTTGCGCCGCCGGGGCCACGGACGAAGGCAGGGCAGCTTTCGCTTGGAGACGCGGCTCGCCTCCTGATCGACGGCGTTCGGATTCCGCGACCGGAGAACCGGCGGACTCCCGCTGATGTCGGGCTGGCCTACGAGCGCCACGTCTTCGCGGGCGGGCGGGGTATCGCACTCGAGGCGTGGCTGGTGCCGTGCCCGGATGCCCGCGTAGCCGATGACGACCTGCGGCCGGCGGCTATCGTCGTCGAGTGTCCCTTCGACACGCTGATCGGCGCGGTCCGCCATCGCTTCAGCCGCCACGGGTTGCCCTCCTTCCCGCTGGCGGACCTGCTCGTCTTCTGGGGAGGCGCCCAGGAAGGCTTCGACGCGCTCGGCTTTCGTCCGGTGGACCTGGCGCCCCGAGTGCGCGTGCCCACGCTCCTGATGAACGGTGATCAGGACGAGTGGGTCCGCGTGGAGGAGGCGCGGGCCATCTTCGACGCGCTACCGGGACCGAAGACGCTCCACTTCTTCGCCGGCGTCGGTCACGACTCGGGTCTGCGGAATCGACCCGACGAGTGGAAGGCCGTCGTCGGGGACTTCCTGGAGAACCACGTCGACACTGGCCGGGGCGGCGTCGCCGCCGCGGAAGTGGACCCGCCTCTCAGCGAGGCAGGCCGGCGACCAGGGGGCTGGGCTTCGTCGGCTCGGGCTTCGCGAGAGCGTCGATGAAGGCCTCGACCGAGGCCGCCTTCTCGTCGGCGAGGAAGGCCGCGAGCCCGTCGCCCTCGAGCAGTTCGATCCTCCGTCGCAGCTCCTTGCGGAACGATGGGGTGAAGTAGAAGCCCGTGGTCGCGGAGTCGTGCAGCGACTCGAGGGGCGCGAGGAAGACGAGGGCGTCGTAGGCGTCCGCCATGGTCTGGTCGGCCCGGGTCGAGAGCATGCTGTTCCCCTCGTAGGGCGCCGCGCCGAAGGCGTTGCCCGCCAGCGGCAGGGCCACCGGCCGATTGCCCGCCCGGGCGAAGGCCGCGTCCCAGCGTCCCTCGGCGGCGCGGGCCCAGCGGTACTGCATCCGCTCCATGCCGGCCGCCGTTCGCGGTCCGGTCGCGTCGCGTGCGGCCTCGACGCGGAGCGTCAGGTTGTGGACTCGCAGGGACATCGTGCGGCCCGGATTCCACTCGTGGAAGAAGGCGGCCGTGTTCCACATCGTGCGGCCGGCGCGGTCGCGCAGGCGCGCGTAGGCGTGGCGGGTGTTCGTGAGGAAGAGGCCCTTTCCCTTCCGGAAGTCGTCGGACGCCGAGAGGATCGACGCGTACATCGCGTAGTCGCGAGTGGCGAGGGTGTCCATGAAGAGGTCGTAGTCCTGCCGCGCGTGCAGCCCCTCCCAGTAGATGGGCGGGTTCACTCCGACCACGCGAATCCGCTCGGCCTCGGGAAGGGCGCGGTTGATCTCCCGGACCCCGCGCAGGAGATCCAGGCAGGTCTCGTACCGCCAGCCGTAGCCGCTGTAGTCGTCCTGAAAGGCGCGAGCGAGGCGGGCGAGGTCGCCGTCGTCGCTCGCGAGGAAGGCGTCGATCGCGGGCTGCTCGGTGGTCGGCAGCACCTCCACGAAGACGAAGCGGATCTGGCCGCGCACGCGCGCGTCGCGCAGGAGCTGGAGGTAGAAGTCCCAGGGCTCGCGAGCGTTGTGCAGGGCGTCGTCGAAGATGAGCAGGTCGTGCCGGCCGAGGGCCTCGGCGACGAAGGCCACCGGTTCGCGGCCCTGTTCTCGGAGGGCGCGATCGTGCGCGTCTCCCGTGTCGGTGGCGTCGGCGCGACCGGCGAGCAGGGACAGCACCCCGAGAGCGGCGACCCAAGTAGCCACGCCCACCTCCCTCTCCGTCTTGGTCGATACGACGGGCGGGCGGCCGAAGTTCCCAGGGCATCTTGGTGCAACGAGGCCGACGTGGCGGCCCTTGCTCTTGGCCACCTGAACTCCGAACGGGCCGCCCGGCTCTCGTGAGGTTGACCAGGCCGGAGGCCCTCGCGGTTAGCGCGGATCAGGTTCTCTTGAGCGGGAGAACGCGAGCCCTGAGCCGAAACGGCTCGACGTTCACGAGGGCGGATCGCCGAGGGAAGACCAGTGAGCGGCTTCGCATCCCATCGTCCGAAGAGCCTCCACCCACGTGGGCGAGAGGTTCATGTCGATGAGAAGCTTCACGGTCTCGCGAGCGGAAGCTCGAGCTCCTCGGAGCGCCAGGCCGCATACGCCAGCGCCTGCGGAATGTCTTCCTCTTCCAGGTACGGATAGAGCCGGAGGATCTCCTCGTGGCTGTGGCCCGCGGCCACGAGGCCCACGACCGTACCGACGGTGACTCTCAGGCCCCGAATGCAGGGCTTGCCGCCCATCACCTGGGGGTCGACCGTGACTCGGTTCAGCTCATGCATGGAAGCGCCTGCTCTTGCTCGCATCTTAGCACCCGAGGCGAACCAGGCTCCGTGGTAGCGTGCGGGCATGCACAGAGCCCTGCGATTCGGCCTCGACATCGCGATCCTGATGGGCTCGATCGCCGTCGTGTCCGCGGCCGACGTGTCGCTGTCTCCGCGAGTGTTTCTACCCGACGGTACCGAGTTCGTGGCGTGGGAGTGCCGGACGGCGTGGACGAAGACGTACGTCGTCGACCAGATGCACCCAGAGGCCTCCGACGAGAACCCGGGGACCGAGGAAAAGCCGTTCCGCACCATCGGCCGCGCGGCCGAGGTGTTGCGGCCAGGGGAGCGCGTGATCGTCAAGTCGGGCGTCTACCGGGAGGAGGTCGTGCCGCGGCGGGGAGGCACGGGCCCGGATGCCATGATCGGCTACGAGGCGGCGCCGGGCGCCCGCGTCCTGATCAAGGGGTCGCGAGTTCTCGAGGCCCGCTGGACGCGCTCGAAGAACCCGGACGAGCACTCGGAGAAGCTGTGGATGGCGCCCCTGCCGCCGTCGCCCTTCCCCGGCGAGAATCCCTTCGCAATCGAGAACGCCAGCGCCGCGGACGTCGCCATCATGCCCTGGGCCACGGCGTGGGCGAATCGGCCCCCGTTCTCGATGCGGCGCGGCATCGTCTTCCAGGACGGCCGCCGCCTGCAGCAGCTCGCCGCCTACGTCGACCTCATGTGGGTCCCGGGCTCCTTCTGGGTCGACCCGTCCGGGACGGTGGTCCACGTCCACCCGTTCGACGACGCCGATCCCAACGGCGCGGTGATGGAGGTGACCGTCCGGCAGCACCTGTTCGCTCCCGCGGAGACCGACCTGGGATACATCCGCGTCGCCGGCTTCCACTTCCTCCACGCCGGCAACGGCTATCCGCGGACCGGCGTGGGCGCCGTGTTCACGCGCGGCGGGCATCACTGGCTGATCGAGGAGAACACGGTCTCCGACGTCAACTCCGTGGGGATCGAGATCGGCACCCGAAGCCTGGAGACGGCCGACGAAGAGCGGTCTCGCGCCGACGACGAGAGGGCCAGCCGCAGTCCCGGGCGGAACATCGTCCGCCGGAACCACGTCTACGGCTGCGGCCGCGGGGGGATCCAGGGCCTCGCCGTGCGCCGCGCCCTCGTTGACCAGAACTGGGTCCACGACAGCGGCTGGTGGGACGCCGAGCGGCTGTGGGAGACGGGCGGGATCAAGTTGCTCCTGAACGAGGGGACGCTCGTCCAGCGCAACCGCATCGAGCGCATCACGGGCGGCGGCGGCGTGTGGCTCGACTGGGACAACAAGAACAGCCGCGTGACGCGGAACCTGATCGTGGCCACGCACCCGTGCTGCAACGGGTCGATCTTCGTGGAGGCCTCGAGACAGACGAACTGGGTGGACCACAACGTGCTGTGGGACGTGCGGGGCACCGCGATCTCCGCGGGCGACACCGACAATCTCGTGGTCACCCACAACCTGATCGGGCCCACGGCCAGCGTCGGCGTGCGCGCTTCGGTCCTCACCGATCGGACCCTGGACGGCCGCGCCATGACCGCGCGCGGCAATCGCGTCCACGGCAACGTCATCCTCGCCCCGGTCCCCGTCTCGCTCGAGCAAGACGGGAACGCCTCAGACCACAACGTCTTCGGCGGGGAGGTCGTCGTCGACCTCTCGCCCCTGCCCTAGCCCTAGCCCTAGCCCGCTCCGCCAGTCTCGCGGTGGTGCGGGCTGCGGTCAGCACCAGACAGACGCTCTGACATCAAGATAGTCAGGACACCTGTTGCCGGCTGTAAAATATAGACTTATGCTTGACATCGTGGCTGACAAGAGCAGGGCCTACGAGGCGAGCCATCCGTGGCTTCGCTTCTCCCTGGATCTCCGCCCGGCGTCGCCCCGCCTCTGGATGCTGCTCGGGGAGGCCGCGTCGAAGTGCGAACACATCGCCGCGGTGCCCCTCGAGCCCGCGACCGCGGAGCGGCTGCATCGGCTCTATCTGGCCAAGGGGGCGCTCGCCACGACGGCCATCGAAGGCAACACCCTGACCGAGCAGGAGGTCCTCGCGCGCCTCGAGGGCAAGCTGCACCTGCCGAAGTCGAGGGAGTACCTCGGCCAGGAGATCGACAACGTCGTCCGCGCCTGCAACGAGCTTCCGGCGGCGGCTTCCGAGGGAGCTGTTGCGCTGACCGCCGAGCGCGTGTGCGCCTTCAACCGTCAGGTGATCGATCGTCTGAAGGTCGAGGAAGACGTCGTGCCGGGTGAGGTCCGCCGCCATTCGGTCACCGTCGGCCGCTACCTCGGCGCTCCCGCGGCAGACTGCCGATACCTCCTGGAGCGGCTCTGCGCCTGGCTCGAGAGCCGTGACTTCACGCCCCAGCCGGGCCTGGAGCTCGTCTACGCGATCCTGAAAGCGATCGTCGCTCACGTCTACCTGGCCTGGATCCACCCGTTCGGGGACGGCAATGGCCGCACCGCGCGCCTGATGGAGTTCCAGATCCTCATGGTCGCCGGCGTCCCCACGCCAGCGGCTCACCTCCTCAGCAACCACTACAACCAGACGCGGGCCGAGTACTACCGACAGCTCGATGCGGCCAGCCGGTCGGGCGGAGAACTGCTGCCGTTCATCGAGTACGCGGTGCAGGGATTCGTGGACGGCCTGCGCTCGCAGATCGAGGTGATTCGGGAACAGCAGTGGGACGTCGCATGGCGCGACTTCGTCTACCGGAGCTTCGGAGCCCACCCCGCCGCTCCCCAGGCGCGCCAATGCGAGCTCATCCTCGCGTTGGGAGGGCAGAGTGGCTTCGTGCCGATCGACGAGCTGGCCGCTCTCAGCGCACCGCTCGCGGCAGCCTACGCTCGCCGTTCGGCCAGGGTCGTGTACCGCGACGTCGCGGCCCTGCTTCACCGCGGCCTGGTGGAGCGAGCACCGGATGGGGTCCGCGCAAGGAAGGAGCTGATCCTCGCGTTCCTGCCATGGCGGAAGCGCGACTGAAGTCAGCCGGGTTCCTGAACAGCGAATCGCCTAGCCGCGCTCCTCGTGACAGGCCTTGCAGTCGTCTCGGGCCTTCTTCGCCTGGTGGCACGCGACGCACGAGCGCATGTTGTGATCGACCTCGCGGGCGATCACGTCTCGCTCCCGGACCGGGCCGTGGCACGTCTCGCAGGCCGTGCCGGCCTGCACGTGCACCCGGTGGCTGAAGTAGACGTACTCCTTGAGTTGATAGACGCGAACCCACGGGAGCGGCCTGCTCTCATTCGCGGCCGCGGCCAGCTTCTGGATGTGGGGGCTCTCCGCCTTGATCGCCTGGTGGCAGGTCATGCAGAAGCTCTCCGGCGGATAGCCCATCGACTCGCCCGGATCAGGGTTCGTGTGGCACGAGGCACACTCCAGCCCGAGCGCCAGGTGCGTCTTGTGGCTGTAGGGCACGGGCTGCTGCGGGCCCGGTGATGGCGGCTGCTGGCCCTGCGAGGCCGCCGCCGCCATCGACAATGCCGCGCCGAGAACGACCGCCGCGCCGAGAACGGCCGCCGCGCCGAGAACGGCCGCCCGTGTCAGAGGCGGCCGCGGCCTGCGCGCCATCTCGGTAGGTCGTGCCTGGCGGCGATCACCTGGGCGTCACGTGGATCAGGGCGCCGGGATTCGCGTCCTCCAGCAGCCACAGCGTCCCGTCGGGCGCCTGGGCGACGTCGCGGATGCGCTTGCCGAGACTCCATCGCTCCGCGGTCTTCGCGCCACCCTTGCCGTCGAAGACGATGCGGGTGAGGGACTGGCTCGCCAGGCCGCTCACGAAGCCGCTGCCGTCCCACTGCGGAAAGGCCTTCGTGCCGCGGTAGAACATGAAGTTGCCCGGCGCGATGACCGGCACCCAGTACAGCACGGGCTTCGTGAGCGCGGGCTGCGTGTCGGGCGTGGGGATCGGCACGTCGTTGTAGTTCACGCCGTAGGAGACGAGGGGCCAGCCGTAGTTCTTGCCCTTCTCGATGAGGTTCAGCTCGTCGCCGCCCT
>WBZP01005031.1_pt1 | contig 13578 bp, 10 predicted proteins | sample 5204301 | NCBI WGS metagenome assembly WBZP01 (sample SAMN12412401, study PRJNA552823) | activated sludge metagenome | isolation source: activated sludge from nitrification reactor of wastewater treatment plant... | place: USA: Pennsylvania | collected 2017 | reverse complement strand
CGGCGTCCAGCGGGATCATCGGGACCCCGCCGGCACGCAGGTCGTCGAGGCTGTCCGACGACCGCACGACGATGACCTGGGTGTCACACACCTGGCTCTGCAGTCGGGTGCCGGTCTTGACCATGTTGTCCTCCTCGGATTCAGGCGGTTGGTGACTTGAGTTCGTCGGCGAGTTGGCGGCGCAGCACCTTGCCGGTCGGCGTGGTCGGCAGCTCGTGGCGGAACACCACCCGGTCGGGCGTGCGTGAGCCCCGAAGGTGCTGCCGCACATGGGCGCGCAGGTCCTCCGGGTCCGGGGTGATGTGGGCGACCGGTACCACGACCGCCACCATGATCTGGCCCCACTCGGCGTCCTCGACACCGACGACGGCGACGTCACGCACGTGCGGGTGTTCGACGAGGACGTCCTCGACCTCGGCCGGCGCGATGTTCTCGCCGCCGCGGATGATGGTGTCGTCGGATCGCCCACCGATGAACAGATAGCCGTCGGCGTCGAGGTAGGCGACGTCCTTGGTCGGGAACCAGCCCTCGTCGTCGAGCACCGAGCCGATCTCGGCGTACCGGCCGGAGACCTGATCGCCCCGCACGTACAGTTCGCCGACCTCCTCGGGCCCGAGCACGGTGCCGTCCTCGGCGCGGATCTGCACCTCGATCCCCGGCACCGGCTGTCCCACCGAAGCCAGCCGCTTGCGGGTCGGTTCGTGGTCGGCCGCGTGCGCGGCGCGGTGGTCCTCCGGGGTGAGAACCGCGATGGTGGAACTGGTTTCGGTCAACCCGTAGGCGTTGACGAACCCGACCTCGGGCAGCAACTCGAGCGCCTTGCGCACCAGTGGCAGCGCGACCTTGGATCCGCCATAGGCCAGCGTCCGCAGCGCCGGCAACGGAACCGGGTCGGCCTCCAGTTCGGTGATGATCCGGTCCAGCATGGTGGGAACGACGGTGGCGCTGGTGACCGCTTCGCGCTGTGCCAGCCCGATCCACGCCCTGGGCTCGAACTTGCGCAGGTACACCATCTTGCGGCCGGCGTACAGGTTCGACAGCGCCGCCCCGACACCGGCGATGTGATACGGCGGCACGCAGATCAGCGCGGCGTCGCCGGGTTCGGCGGAGGCGAACTCGACGGTGCCGGTCACATAGCTGGTGAGGTTGTTGTGCGTCAGCTCAACGGCTTTGGGTCGCGACGTGGTGCCCGAGGTGAACAGCACGACGGCGACGTCGTCGGGGTCGGGGAACTCCGCGACGGACTCGGCCTCCCCGGCCGCCACGACGAAGTCCGCCGACTCCATCCGGCTGGCGCCCAAACCGGCTGCCACCTCGGCATATTCGGCGTCGAAGACGACGAGCGGTTCGGGTAGCCTGTCGACGAGTTCGGCCAGCGCCTCGGCGGAGAGCCGGTAGTTCAGCGGTGTGAACGGTCGTGCGGCCCGGGCCGAGGCGAAGATCAGCAGCGGAAGCATCAGACCACCGGTGCCCACGTACACCACGCTGTTCGCCCCGGTCCCGGCTATGACGCCGGCGCCGCCGTCGGCCAGCGCGTTGAGCTCCCCGACGGTCAGCCGCTGGTCGTCGGAGACCACACCGACCCGGTCCGGATCCGAGGCCGCCATCTCCAGGAGTAGCGCAACACTCATCGTCGGCTCCTACACCGGGTTGAACTCGGAGATCAGCCAGCGGCCGTCCTGGTTGACCATGGTCACCAGCACGCTGCTGGTGGCCAGCGCCGGGTCCGGCCGGTCCTTGCTGGTGGTCACCTGGTTGACGAACACCAGCACCACCGCATGGTCGGGTTGCATCTCCGATACCGCCGCGCGGGCGACGGTGGCCTCGGTCTTGACGCCCTTCTGCTTGGCCGCCGGCGCCACGATCTTGTCGGTGAAATCGCTGTAGTACTTCAGGAATTCGCCGGTCAGGTGCGACTTGGCGGTGGCCAGGTCCTTGTCCAGTGTCTCGGGCGCATAGGACAACAGCGCCACCGTGCCCTCCCGCGCGGCATCGGTGACCCGCTGCTGGGAGGCGGCGTTGGTCAGCCGATCGGGGCGGTAGATCCACCAGTAGACGCTGCCCGCGGCGGCGACCGAGGCCACCAGCAGCGCGGCGGCCGCCATGGCCAACCACGGCCGGCGGCGCTTGATGTCGGTAGTGGCGCCCTGCAGGTCGGGTTCGACCGAGATCTCGGCGCCCTCAGCGCCTTCGGTGTCGCCGACTTCTCCGGCGGTGGTCTCGGTTAGCTCCTCGGCCGCGCTGTCGGCGTCGGTGGCGGGGCCGGTCTTCTCATCGCTCACGGCACGAACTCCACATTCGACATCTTCAACTTGTCTCCGTCTCGGGTCATCGTCACGCTCATCCGCCACGCGCGGGGATCCTGACGGGCCCCGTTCGCGTTGGTCACCTGGGACGTCGCCGCAAGCAACACCACCCCGGTGTCACCGTTCTCCGATTCCAGCGCGGCCGCATTGATCTTCCCCACGGTCACCGCCTTGGACCCTTCGGCGGTCTTCACGAAATCCTGCGCGCCCTTGGTGAAGTCATCCCGGAACGTCCCGGTGGAAAGGTCGATCACCTTCTGCACGTCGGCCTTGGCGTGGTTGAAGTCGATCGACAGCAGCGCCACCACGCTCTCCTTCGCGGCGGTCACGAACTCGGCACGATGGGCGCGTTGCGCGCTGACCTGGCGGTGCCGCTGGACCATCAGACCGGTCAACACCAGCGCCGCACAGGTCACCAGGACACCGGCGGCCAGTCCGATCCTCGACCACCCCGGCCGCGACCACCGGCCGCGTGCGGGCTCGTCGGCATCCGGGCCGGCCCCGCCGTCAGTGTCGTCCTCGGCCGCCGCACCGTCATCGTCGGCCGGGATTGCATCGACATCCTCCGATGACCCGCGCAGCCGGGCTGCGGTGGCCTTCGCCCGGGCCGCGTCGGCTCGCGCCTCGGCCTCGGCGGCCTCGGCCTCCGCCAACTGCGCCATCACCTCCGACACGGCTGCCTCATCCGACGAACGGGACGGGACCGCAGCACCCTTGCGGTTCACCTCAGGCGCCATGCCACCTACACATGTCCGCACTCCTCCTCCGACCAAGCATCCCGCCAGCGTACGGGCGTCCGCTGGACGGTCGACGCCCCCCGCCGCTCACTGCAGGGCAACGGGGCCGAGAGACCGGGATGCCGCTTCCACCTACGCGCACATCGACCGGTCACCGGCGGTGAGAATGAGGTTATCATCTCGCGGTAATCCCGTTGTCGACGACGCGGTGCAGACGGTCGCAAACCGGCCTGAAGGTGCGGGAATGATATTTCCGCCACATCAGCGCAGCTGGTCCTTCATCACCTTGCCGGTCGCGTTGAGCGGCAGCGCGTCGAGGAATTCGACCGACCGCGGCACCTTGAACCCTGCCATTCGGTCGCGGCTCCATGCGATCAACTCGTCGGCGCCGACCTCGGAATGGCGTTTTCGCACCACGAACGCCTTGCCGACCTGGCCCAGCCGCTCGTCGGGCACTCCGATCACGGCGGCCTGGGCCACCGCCGGGTGTTCCATCAGGAAGCCCTCGATCTCGGCCGGGTAGGCGTTGAACCCACCGACGATGAACATGTCCTTCTTCCGGCCGACGATGCGCAGCCGCCCCGACCCGGTGAACTCCCCGAGATCGCCGGTGTGCAACCAGCCGTCCGCGTCGATCGCCTCGGCGGTCGCGGCCGGGTCGTCGAAGTAGCCCTGCATCACGCTGTACCCGCGCACCAGCACCTCACCGTCGCCGGCCAACCGCACCTCGACGTCGGCGACCGGCAGGCCGGCCGTGGTGGCAACGTCCTCGAAGGAGTCACCCGGTCGGGACATCGTGGCCGTGCCGGCCTCGGTGAGCCCGTATCCGGTGGCCAGCGTCTGGAACGGAAGCTCCTCGTGCACCCGGCGGATGAGCTCCACCGGGATGTCGGCCGCGCCGGTCACCCCGGCGCGCAGGGTGGCCAGCTTGGCCTTGTCCTCGACGGCAAGCAGCGAGTGGTACAGGGTCGGCGGCCCCGGCAGCATCGTAATGCGCTCGGCGGCAATGAGTTCCACGACAGTGTCGATGTCGAACACCGGAACCGGCAGCATGGTCGCACCGCGGATGAACGACGCGAGGCAGCCCGCCTTATAGCCGAAAGTGTGGAAGAACGGGTTGACGATCAGGTAGCGGTCACCGCGGCGCAGGTCGGCCAGGTCGCACCACTCGGCGTACATCCGCAGGTTCTGTGCGTGGTTCATCATCACGCCCTTGGGTCGGCCCGTCGTGCCGGAGGTGTAGATGATGTCGGCGATGTCCGTGCCGGTGACCGCACGCTCGAAGGGCGCCCCGTCTTCGAGGAACCCGGATTTCAGGTCGAGTGCGGGCACACCGGGTGGCGTGGTGAAATCACGCCCCAGGAAACCCTTCTCGACCAGCACGACCTTGGCGCCACTTCGGGTGATGATGTCGGCGGCCTCGGCGGTCTTGTACCGGGTGCCGACCGGCACCACCACACCGCCGGCGGTCAGCACGCCGAATGCCGCGATCATCCAGTACGCGGAGTTGGGCGCCCAGATCGCGACCCGATCACCCCTGTCCACGCCGAGATTCGCGAATGCGCCCGCCGCACGGCGGACCCGATCGGCCACCTCGGCGAAGGTGAGGCGCAGCGGACCGTCGACGACGGCCTCGGCATCGCCGAACCGGTCCGCTGCGCTCGCGACCATCTCCGGGATGGTCTGAAATGCGTTGTCAGGCAGGGTCACACGTTGACGAGGCGCGACAGGTTGCCGCCCATGATCTTCGCCTGGTCCTCCACCGGGAGGTGCTCGAGCGCCTTCGCGTAGTACGTCGGCTCGGCGAGTCCCTCGGGGTGCGGCCAGTCCGAGCCGTAGAGCACGTTCTCCACACCGATCAGGCCCACCAGGTCGTCGATGCCCTCCTCGTAGAACGGGCTGACGGCGATGCGGCTCTTGACCATCTCGACGGGATCGCTCGGGAAGGCCTCCGGAGCCTTCTTGAAGACCTCGGCCAACCCATCGAGCAGCGGGAACATCCACTTGGCGCCGGCCTCGACGATGGCGATCTTCAGCTTCGGGAAGCGGTAGAGCAGGCCGTGGATCACGCAGGAGGCCACCGCATCCTGGATGGGGCGCCACTCGTTGAGGATGGACATCGCGTTGGTCTGGAACGGCAGCATCTCCTGCGCCGCGCCGTCCCACTCCGAGGTGTAGCGGGAGTAGCCGCTGTCACTGGAGTGCATGCCGACCAGCAGGTCGTATTCGACGACCCGCTCCCAGAACGGGTCGAACTCGGGCAGCGCGAACGACCGTGGTCCGCGGAAGCCGGGCACCGGCGCCGGGCGGATCAGGATGCAGCGGGCACCGCGCTTGACCGCCCACTCCAGTTCCTCGATTGCCTTCTCGACGATCGGCAGGGTGATCACCGGAGTGGTGAAGATGCGGTTCTCGTAGTTGAAGCCCCAGACGTCGGCGAGCCACTCGTTCAGCGCGTGGATGATGACGTGAATCGCGACCGGATCGTCGCGCAGCCGCTCCTCGACGACGCTGGCCATGGTCGGGAACATCAGGGTGCGGTCCAGGCCGAGGGAGTCCATCACCTCCAGGCGCGGCCCGGGCTCGAAGAAGGCCGGGATCGCGCGCATCGGCTCGCCGAAGAGCTCGCGCTTGCTCTTGCCCTCCGGGTTGCCGTACTTGAAGTACTCCTCCCAGGCGCCCGGCTTGGCGACGACCTCGAAGGTCGGGTTGGGGATGTAGTTGCTGATCTGACCGCGCAGCGCGATCTTGGTACGGCCGTTGACCTGCACGTACTGGACGATGTCCTTGTACTCCTTCGGCAGGTACTTGGTCATCGCCTCCGGCGGCTCGTAGAGGTGATTGTCCGCGTCGAAAATCGGAAACGGCAAGTCAATGCGGGTGGACAGCTGCCCCATGGAATCCTCCTATACGGTTGATGAGAACGATATTCTCATTCTCGACTAACTGCAATACCCGATGGTCATCTGGTCGCTTTCGACCCGCCCATCGCGGGTGCCGTTCCGATCACGCCCTCGGCCTCCAGTGTGTCGATCTCCGCCCCGGACAGGCCGAGTTCGGCCAACACCTCGCGGTTGTGCTGGCCCAGCAGCGGCGCGGCCCGGATGTGGACGCGCTGCGGCCCGGACGAGAACCGGAACGGCAACGTGCTGAAGTGCGCAGGCGTGTTCACCGGATGCTCGAGGCGCTCGAAGAACCCGCGCGCGACGAGTTGCTCCAGTTCGGTCTGCCGGTGTGGCTGCATCACCTTGGCCACCGGCACCCCGGCCGGCCACAACGTGGCCACCACCTCTTCGCCGGTGCGCTGGCGGCACCAGGCGCCGAGGTGCTCGTCGACCAAATCTTCTTGCGCCCGGCGGCCGACCGCGGTGGCCAGGGCCGGGTCCGCGGCCCAGACCGGCTCGCCGAGGGCGGCTCGGAGCGACTCCCACTGCCCGTCGGTCTCGACCGCGATGGCCACCCAGGAGTCGTCCCGGCCGAACTCGTCGAGCTCACTGGTGCGGTACAGGTTCTGCGGCGCGGCCGTCGGCCCGCGGTTTCCGGCCCGGCGTAGCACCGCCCCGTAGGCGGTGTACTCGACGACCTGCTCGGCCGCGATGTTCAGCGCGGCGTCCACCATGGCCGCCTCGACAAGTGCCCCCTCCCCGGTGCGCCGCCGGTGTTCGAGGGCGAGCAGCACGCCGTTGAGCGCGTGCAGGCCGGCGTTGGGATCACCCACCGAGTACGGCTCGTACGGATTGCGGTCCGGGTAGCCGGTCAGCCAACTGATTCCGGCGGCCGCCTCGATCACGTAGGCGAAGGCCGGGTTGTCCCGCCAAGGCCCGTCCAGCCCGAAGCCCGGCATGCGCAGCATGACGATGCTGGGATTGATCCGTTGCACCGCACCGTAATCCAGGCCAAGCTGGTCGAGCACCCGCGGGGTGTAGTTCTCGGCGATCACGTCGGCGGTGCCGATCAATCGGATCAGCAGTTCCCGTCCCGCCTCGGTGGCCAGGTCCAGGGTGATGTCCTTCTTGTTGGTGTTCAGCGCGGCGAAGATCGGTTGCTTCTCCCACCAGCTGTTCTCGGTCACCGGTACGCCGGAGATCAGCCGGGTGCCATCCGGGCGGCGGGCCGACTCCACGTGGATCACCTCGGCTCCCAACAGCGCCATCGGATGGGTGCAGGACGGTCCCGCCCAGAATGTGGTCAGGTCCAGCACGCGAATGCCGTTCAGCGGCAGCCGATTCACGGCATTGCCGGCATGCCGCGGGGCGCGGTCGGCGGTCCTGTGCTCCTCGGTGTGCTCCCCGAGGTGCGGCGCCCGACCGGGTGGTCGCAGTTGCACGCCGGAGATGCGGTACGGATGGGCCGGCTGGCGGAAACCGGCCGGGTTGCTGACGAACGATCCGCGGGCGACGAAGTGGTCCAGCGATTCGATGGTGGCGCCGTTGGCCACCGGCGCGTTCGGGATGCGGAACGCCGTGGCCAGCTCGCGTACCTCGGCACCGGTGCGCTCGGCGACCCAGGAATACAGTTCGTCGGCCTTCTCGTTGGCCTGTTCGGTGATCGACAGCGGTGATTCCTCGTCGATCCAGTCCTCGTGACCGGTCATCGCGCACAGGTCGAACCACTGCTGGGCGGTACCGCAGCCGAGGTCGACCAGACCGTCACTGGCCCTTGCGATCCCGGGCACGGTGAGCTTGCGGGCATCGCGCCACGGCCGGCCCAGCATCTCGAAATAGGTCACCGGGTAGTAGGTCAGCCCCATGACATGGCTTTCCAGCATGGACAGGTCGATGAGTTCACCTGCGGCACCGGATTGAACCCGCATCCGCGCGGCCAGGATCGCCGCGCTGGCATAGCCGCCCGACAGATAGTCGCCGACGCGACCCCCGACGTACACCGGGGCCCGGTCGGGGGCGCCGCGGCCCAGCCCGACGATTCCGCCCGACCAGGCCTGCAGGGTGAATTCCGTTGCAGCACGGCCATTCCAGGGTCCGGTCAGCCCGAACGGTGTGATCGCGGCGACGATCAGATGCGGGTGGCGGGCCTGCAGTTCGGTCGGCGCGAAGCGGGCCAACTCGGCCACCTCCGACCCGGCGGACCACACCACGGCGTCGGCCGAGGCCAGCAGTTCGTCGACCATCTCCAGGTCATCCATGGCCCGGGGATCGGCTACCACGCTGTGCTTGCCGCCGGCCAGGAAACCGAACAGCGCCCCGTCCTCGCCGTCCGGGATGTGCGCCCCGGATGCCGACCAGTGGCGCAGCGGATCCCCGTCCGGCGCCTCGACTTTGACCACGTCGGCGCCACCGTCGGCCAGCAGCTTGGTGCAGTAGCCGCCGGGGATGCCGGTGGCGAGTTCGACGAGGACGAATCCGCTCAACGGCGGGCTGGGCCGCCCTGGGTCCACGGGGTTACTTCTTCTTCTTCGGCTTGGCGCTCTTGCGGCCGGACTTCGACAGCCGCCACTCCGGCGGGAACTTCGCGTCGTTGTCCTTCACCGCGCCGGACAGTCCCTCGTCGAGCGCCTCGTGCATGTCCAGGTCGTCCTCGTCGTGGGCGATGGCCGCCCCCATCGACTCGAAGTACCCACCGAGCAGGCTACCCATGTACTCACCCTGGAACTGCTTCATGACCTCGAAGAAGATCTTCTGCTGAAACACCGTGTCGGTCGGCCGGTTCCGCGCACAAGCCAGCGCGTACTTGTTGACCTCGTCCTCCAGGTCCGCGCGGGGCACCACGCTGTTGAGGAAGTTGCACTCGGCCATCTCGGCGGCGGTGAACGGCCGGCCCGTGTACACCATCTCCTGGAACTTGCGGATGCCCATCATCTGCGCCCACCACCACATCCGGGGCCCCCACCCGTAGTAGCGGAACGACGGGTGGCCGAACAGGGCATCGTCGGACGAGATCACCAGGTCGGCGTCGGCGGCCTGGTAGAAGTGCCAGCCGTAGCAGTAGCCCTTGACCTCCAGAATCGAGATCTTCTTGAAGTCCTGCAGCGTCCGGATGCCGGAGTGCGGGCTGGCGTACCACGCGCTGATCGTCGCCCCGCGGCGAAACGAACCCTTGGGCGGGTACTTCACCTCGCCGGGCGGGATACGGAACTCCGAGAGGCGCGGTGCCTCGTCCTCGTCGTCCTGCATCTCCATGAACTCCGGCAGGTCCGCACCGCTGCCGAGATCCTCACCGACACCGCGGACCACCAGGACCTTCACCTGGTCGTCCACCCCGGCCTGGTAGAGCAGATCGGAGTAGCGCAGTCGCGCGGCGGCGGTCGGGGCGTTGAGGTATTCGGGCCGGTCGAAGGTGATCGTTGCGATCTTGGTCTTCGGGTCCTTCTGGTAGCGGATGATCTCCTCGGCCGACGGCCGTTTGGTCTTACCCATTCACGCGCTCCAGGCCGGAGCCGAGGTCAACACGTCGGCGCCGTCCCCGGTGATCAGCACCACGTCGCGCCGGAAGACGGCGCCGACTCCCGACTCGAATACGTAGCCGGTCACCGCGAGCACCATGCCCTGCTCCTGCCGCTCCGCGGCGGCGGTCGCGGCGAGCTGCGGTGAGACGACCGGGGAATCGAACCCGGCGCCCAGCCCGTGCGCCACCGGGACCACCGGAAGCGCTTCGCCGGCAGCCTCGTACGCGGCGAGCAGCTCGGCGTTGGCCGCGCCGGGACGGCAGGCCCCGATCAGCCGATCGTGCAGAGCATCGGAGCGCTCGAACAGGGCGCGAGCCCCCGCGGTGACGTCGCCGACGGGCCAGGTGCGACCGACCTCGCCGATGTAGCCACGGTCGAGCACCCCGGAGGCGAACGCCACCAGGTCGCCGTCCTGCACCCGGTCGCCGTCGTGCACTCTCCGCCACGGGTGATCCTTGGCGGTCACCCACACCGCGTCCTGGTGAGCCGGGGTGCTCACCCCGCCCGCGGTCATCGCTTCCAGCACGACGGCGGTCAGATCCTGCACCGAGGCGCCGGCTTCCAGGCTGGCGAGCCCGGCGGCCAGGCCGACCTCGGCGACCCGCACGGATTCGCGCAGCGTCGCGATCTCCTCGGCGGTCTTGATCCGCCGGGCGGCCCGGATCGCGGGCTCGCCGTCGACCAGTTCGGCGTTCGGGAACGCCATCGGAAGCAGTTGGGCGAAGCCCGGCGACAAGGCATCGGATCCCACCCGCCGGGCGGTGGCCGCACCGGGGATCTTCTTGAGGTTCTCGATGGTGTTCATCGGGTTCCACGCGATGCCGTAGAGGTTCTCGTGCGGGATGTCCTCCGGCACCCCCTCGTCCCAGGTGCTGAGCAGGTGCACCGCGCCGTCACGCAGCAGCACGCATGACGGCGCGAAAGGCCGGGTACCGGCCACCCAGAGCTGTTGGGCCCCACTGACGTAGCGGATGTTGGACTGCCTGCCGAGGACCAGGATGTCCAGGTCGTGGGCTTCCATCTGGGCCAGCGCCCGCTCCCGACGCCCGGTGCGGAGAGAGCGCTCGTCGCCCAGGACCTCAGTCGCCATAGGGCGAGTACGGGTAGTCGGTCAACTTGATCCAGCCTTCCTCGGTGATGACCACGATCTCCTCGCTGCGGTAGCCCCCGGTGCCGTCCTCCCAGACCACCGGCTCCAGCACCAGCACCATGCCGGCCTGCAGCACGTAGTTCTTGTCGAACTCGTCGCCGAGATCGGTTCCGATCATCGGCATTTCGGCGGCATTGACGCCGATTCCATGCCCGAGGTAGAAGTGCGGCAGCCACGGCTTGGCGCCCTCGTTGGCCTCGGTGGCGGCCCGGCCCAGATCGGCGGCGGTGGCGCCGGCCCGGGTGACGTCGAACACCGCGGTCATGATGTCGTCCCAGCGGCGGAACTGCGCCTGCTGGCGCGGGCTCGGGTCCCCGCCGACGATCCAGGTGCGGCCGAAGTCGGAGCAGTAGCCGCCGTAGGTGATCGACACATCGGTCCACAGCACGTCACCGGCGCGAAGTTCCCGCTCGGTGGACAGCAGCGGTAGGGCCAAATCGCCGTGCGTGGTCCACACGCCTTCGGCCCGGGTGTGCGGCATGACCTGCCAGATGGGCTCGAGCATGCTGGCCACCGCGCCGAGTTCGAATGCGCGGCGCAGGAATTCGGCCGACAGGTCGACCTGCCGGATACCCGGGGCCAGTGCCCGCTGGACGTCGATCATCGCGGTATCGGTGATCTGGACCGCCTTGTGGATGCAGGCGATCTCGTCGGCCGTCTTGACCGTCTTGGCGGCCCCGACGATCACCGCAGCGTCACCCGGGGCGCCGTCGGGGAACAGCAGGCTCGCGCAGCGGCGCATCGCGCCGGTGAGCTCGTCGACGGCGACGGCGGTGCCGCGCGGGACGAGATCGGCCACGATGCCGGCGAAATGCTCGACGCCCTCGTCGAATTCGAGATAGACGGGTCCGTGCAGGTGGTCTGCTGGTAGCTCGGTCTCCTCGGCGGCGCCCTCACGGAACGGCAGGAACAGGTGCGGTGCCGGGTCGTCGGCGAGCACCAGGGCGACCGGACGTTCGACATGCGACAAGCCGGCGTCCCCGAGCGGCCAGCTGGTCCCGGTCGCGTAGGTGACGGCGTTGTTCCCCAGCAGGATCAGCGCGCCGACACCGCGCTCGGCCATCGCGGCCCGCAGCCGCGCGCCGGTCTCGGCGCGCATCCGGTTCCGGTCGGGCCGGGTGGGGATGTCGGCGACGGACCGCACCGGCCCAGTCAGCGATGTGGTCATCACACGCCCAGGAACTTCTTGATGTTGGTGCTGCACATCTTCACCGCGGCCTCCTGACCGACGGCGTCGACCACCGATTTGATTGAACGCTGCGAGTACCCAAACGTGCTCTCGTTGTGCGGGTAGTCCGATGACCACATGACGTTGTCGACACCGATCTCGTCGAGCAGCCGCAGGCCCAGCGGGTCTACCATGAACGACGCGCTCATGTGGTTGTCCCAGTAGTAGCGGACATCGTGCTCCACCTTGCGGTTGAACATGTGCTGGTAGGAGGCCAGCAGATGTTCGGCGTCCTGCAGGGCGGTGGCCACCCAGGCGATACCGCCCTCGAACCAGCCCACCTTGAGGCTCGGGTGGCGGTCCAGGATCCCGGAGAACAGGTACTTCGAGAAGGTTTCGCGGAAGCCGTCGACGTTGATCATCATGCCGACGATGACGCTGTTGACCTCGCACGGTGTCTTCGGCGGGGTCTCACCGATGTGGTGGCTGATCGGAAGTCCGGCGGCCTCGATCTCGTCCCATACCGGGCTGAAGGCGGTGCCGCCGTAGTCGATGATCTCGCCGTCGACGCCCTTGCCCGGGTTCAGCGGCAGCAGGAACGTCTTGAGCCCCAACGACTTCACCTCGGCAAGGGTGCGGCGTGCACCGTCGGGATCCCACCAGTTGATCAGCCCGACACCGTAGAAGTGACCGTTGCTGCGCTCCTGCACCGCGGCGATGTGCTCGTTGTAGATGCGGAACACCCGCTCGCGCAGTTCCAGATTCGGGTAGTGGAACAGCGCCAGAACGGCGTTGGGGAAGGCCAGTTCCCGGTCGACGCCGTCATCGTGCAGTTCGGCGATGCGGGCCTCGATGTTGGTGGTAGCCGCGCCGGCCAGGTCGTCGTACTGCATGAGCACCCGGCTGAAGTCGAGCGGCAGGAAGGTCTGGCCCTTGCCCTTGCCGACCATGTAGGCGCCGTCTTCATACCAGATGCGCGGCGCCTTCTCCTTGAGCTCCGCCGGGAACTTCTCGTAGAAGATGTCTTCCGACAGCGAGATGTGGTTGTCGGCGGAGAAGACCTCGGTGCCGGCGGGCAGGCCGTTGTCGTCGTCGGCGTGGGTGTGGCGGTCCTTCGGCGCGCCCAGGCCGCCGGGCGGGTAGAGGGTGGGTGCTGACATCGTTGACACTCCAATCGGGCTGGGGTTAAGCGGGTTTCACCACGTGACGGGTAGTTCGTAGACGCCGTAGGCGAGTTTGTCGTTCTTGAACGGGATCTCTTCGAGCGGCGCGGCCAGGGCCAGTGTGGGGATGCGGCGCAGCAGCGTGGCGAACACGATCTGCAGTTCGGCGCGGGCCAGCTGCTGGCCGACGCACTGGTGGCGGCCGTAGCCGAAGGCCAGGTTCTTATCGGCGTCCGGGCGCTGGAGGTCGAGACGTTCCGGGTCCGGGAACGCGGCGGCATCCCAGTTCGCCGGGGACAGATCGATGATTATGCCCTCGCCGGCTTTGATTGTCTGCCCACCGATTTCGATGTCCTCGGTGGCGACCCGACGCTGTCCGTTCTGGATTATCGAGAGGTACCGCAGCAGTTCCTCGACGGCGTTGGCCACCGCCTTGGGGTCGTCGGTGTCGCGCAGGAAGGCCAGCTGTTCGGGATTCTCCAGCAGCGCGAGCACGCCGATACCGATCATGTTGGCGGTGGTCTCGTGGCCCGCGATGAGCAGGCCGCTGGCCAGCTGCGCGGCCTCCTTGACACTGATCTCCCCCGCCGTGACCCGCTCCGCGATATCCGACACCGCATCCTCGGCTGGATTCTCCATCTTTGTCTCGAC
>WBZP01005028.1_pt1 | contig 13585 bp, 15 predicted proteins | sample 5204301 | NCBI WGS metagenome assembly WBZP01 (sample SAMN12412401, study PRJNA552823) | activated sludge metagenome | isolation source: activated sludge from nitrification reactor of wastewater treatment plant... | place: USA: Pennsylvania | collected 2017 | reverse complement strand
ATGTTATTAACATTATTAATGCTGTTAAGATTATTCCTCAAACTATTTCTATTAATAAAATTATTAACAAGAATATTTTGTTTACTTTCATTTTGATTTGTATTAATTTCTTTTTCAAATTCTTCAATCTTTAACCACGCTGAATCTGTTTTCCCGCTTACCGTAGTAAATTTTAATGGGTTAATACCATCTTTCTTTATTTCCTGTAACTGTCCTTTGATGAAATCAGTAACCGGGAAAAAAGATTGCTTTTCCGGTGCAACTGAGTCCTGAACTGTGTTCGTAGGATTTGTAGAACTGTTTTCGTTACACGAAAGACAGCATATAAATGAGATAAAGAAAATCTGAAAAAATTTCATAATTCAAAATTATAGGTAAACTTTTTTATAACAAAAAAACGCAACATTGCTGCTGCGTTTGAAAGAGTTTTGCATGTTTGATTAAAAACGGGTTATGATACCGATTTTAAGGCCAAGGTTATACAGTTTCTCCTTGTAAGTATATTCCTGGCTATAGGTAGACATAAATTGGTACCTGAACTGGGGACCTGCATTGAGGGTAATACCACTCTTGGTTTTATAACTCACAAAAGTTTCGATACCGGCATTCAGGTTCCAATGGCGCATCAATGATTTGTCGGTAACATAATTTTTCAGATCAGAAGAAATAAAGTAGGCATCGCCGTTGATCACATAAGTAGGCTGAATTGTGGCGCCTGCGAACCATTTCAGGTTACTGTTTCCTGCTAATTTAAAATCAGCTCCGATTGGAAGAGATATCTGGTAAGTATTGTTATTGAGTTTTGTTGAATATACCCCTTCTGAATTGGCAAGTGATGTAGATCTTGGTGACAATACAGTTGCCCCTGAATTGAGATCATTCAATAATAATGTGGTAGAAGTTGGATGCTTCAATTCATAAGCATTGATCCGGTAATTTGTATAATTGAATTGAACACCTACTTTCAGGTTGAATACCTTGTTTAAACTATACAAAACATTTCCACCCAATTCCATATTAACAGCCGCATGCTGATTTACTGCATCGCGGTATTTAGTTACAGAACCTGTTGAATTATTTACAAGTAATTGCGAAGCAGTAGCAGCTGGATTAAAAGCACTGTTGTTTGATATGATTCTATATCCTATAGAAGGGGTTAGATATAACTGGTAAGATACCCTGGATTTCCATTTTGATATAAAAGGCTTGTTGTGGAAAGCAAAATCCTCTTTCCATTCTTTTTCAGAAACGGCATTCAGCAAATCTATCTTGTCTGATTCTTCTTTGCTGAGTTGTTTTTCTTTTTTCTGATTGGCTGCAACATCTGTTCCCCCTACAATTTCACCGGCTCCTACACCAATAGATTCTTTTTGTTTTTTACCTGTAACATTTCCGTGTTTATTTCCGGTAGCATTATCTGTAGCCAGGTCAGGCTGGCTTGCAGGTTTGTCGGCTCCGGATTTTTCATTGTAATAGGAAATGATGGTCGCAGACTGGTTATCTAAAGCACTGTTTCGATCGTTGAGCGGATTTTTGTGCGTGTCTATAGTATTTGTTTCACTGTTGAAATGATGCAAGAGGCTACCGGCTACTTTTTTTGTGGCAGTAGTTTCTTGCTGAACAGGTTTGGCAGAAGGGCTGGAAGCCTGCTGAATTGTTCGGTTTCCACTTCCCTCATCTCCAGTAATTGACGGGATATTTGCCGAAGCAAGCAAGTACGTACCTGAAGTTTTATTTACTGTAGCAGCACCGTTGGTATCAGCAAAATTATTCCTGTGACTCATACCCAGGTATATAGCTGAGGAGATAAAGAGTAACCATATGGCGAGCGAAGGCCATTTGCGGCCTGGATGAAGGTCGTTGTAAATGCTGTGCCAAACCCTTCTTGAAGGGTACATTCTGAAATTATCTGCCGACTCCTTCAAAAGTTGTTCAAAATTGTCCTGGTAAAAATTTCTTTCCATCTTTCACAAAAAGCTTTTTTAGTTTCTGGTAATTCACAAAAATTGGATCGCAACTTTTATTTAATTAACCTGGTAACCCGGCCGCTTTGTATAAAATTTTAGCAGCAGGTTTCTGTATAATTTTCTTTTTAGTTAAAATATCTTCCAGCATCGCTTTGGCCCTGGTATACTGGCTTCTGCTGGTGCTTTCTTCTATATCGAGCATTTCTGCAATTTCCTTGTGCGAATATCCTTCAATAGCGTACAGGTTAAGAACAGTACGATAACCTATTGGCAACATCCTAATACATTCAACAACCTGTTTAGCCTGCATGATTGAAGGAATCATGTCTTCTTTGATATGAATGCTGTGGGCATGAATTATGTCAACACTCTCATTGAACTTCTTATTCTTTTTGATGATGTTGATGCAGGTGTGAACAATGATCCTCCTGATCCAGCCCTCCAGGGCTCCTTCATTGCGGTATTGGTGAAGTTGAGTGAAGATTTTGATGAACCCCTCCTGTAACATGTCTTCAGCATCCTCCCTGTTCTTGGCAAAACGGTAGCACACTCCCAGCATTTTGGGACTGAACTTGTTGTAGAATGCCTCTTGTGCAGAAGCATTGTTCCTGATACTTCCGGAAAGCATTTGCTCTTCGGTCATAAGCGAGAGGATTTGTACCTAAATATAGACAATTTAACAGCACACATTGCTGCACAGGCTCTTATTCACCTCCAATTTTAACATTCGGAAACAGGGAAATTTACTTTTTCCTGACAAAGCTGTCCGGGGGATATGCCTTATGGAGGCTGTCGCGAAGGGTTTCTACCCAATTGGCCACCAGTAACTTCTGATTTTCATTGAGTTTTGCATTCCTGTGAATAAGGGTATAGGAGGAAAGGGGCATTTCACCTTCCTTGATCTGTTCATTGATTTCCTCCAGTTTACGGTATTTTCTCCTGACAGAATAGTTGCCGAATTCTGAAAAATTAAGTTCTTTTTTGCCCTCAACAACATGATTTCCCATGAACATAGCTACCGGTTGAATAGATGAGTACCAGGGGTAAACGGTATTGTTGCTATGGCAATCGTAACAACTTGTTTTGAGTACTTCCATTACGTCGGAACCAACATGATGAACAGAAGCTATATCAGCATTAGCTATTTCGGTACTTACATTTTTACTGGGCCTGGGATATAACTGTACCAATAGCAGAGCGATGAAGATCGTGTAGAGGAGGGTTTTAAAGAACCGTTTCATGTTATTGCTTTTTTAGGGGGTATAACGTATTTAAAGTTAGAAATGGCGATCATCAGATCAACACATTGCCTGTCATTTCAGCGGGTATGGCAATATCCATTATTTTCAGGATAGAGGGGGCTATATCACCCAGTTTTCCTGTTTTTACTGTGCCTCTCCAGTTATTGTCAATCACGAATAAAGGAACAGGATTTAAGGTATGTGCTGTGTTTGGGGTGCCATCTTCATTGATTTCATAATCGGCATTACCATGATCTGCAGTCAGGAAAATGCAATAGTCCTGTTCAAGAGCCGCTTTTACAACTTTTTCAACACAACTGTCAACCGTTTCAACAGCTTTTATTACTGCTTCCCAAACGCCTGTGTGACCAACCATATCTGCGTTGGCAAAATTGAGACAAATAAAATCCGGCGCTGCATTTTTTATTTTTTCAACAACAGCATCCGTTACTTCGGAGGCACTCATTTCAGGTTTAAGATCATAAGTAGCAACTTTCGGTGAGGGAATCATAATTCTTTCTTCACCTTTAAAAGGAGTTTCCCGGCCTCCGCTAAAAAAGAAACTTACATGTGGGTATTTTTCTGTTTCCGCGATTCTTAATTGGGTACGGCCGTTTTTTTCGAGTATTTCTCCCAATGTGTTCTCAAGGTTATCGGTCTCAAAAATCACCTGTACATTTTTAAAAGTTTTGTCATACTCTGTCATGGTCGTATAATGAAGCAACAATGGCTCCATCTGCTGTTCAGGAAAACTCTTTTGTGTAAGGGCTTCCGTAATTTCCCGGCACCTGTCGGTACGGAAATTAAAACACAAAACCGCATCAGCATTTTTAATGGTCATATCAGCAATGGAACTGTTGATAATGGGTTTGATGAATTCATCAGTAATATTTGCATCATAAGAGGCTTCAACTGCGTTTATAAGATCTGTTGCAGGATGACCAGTTCCGTGTACGAGTGCATCATAAGCTATTTTCACCCTTTCCCACCTTTTATCCCGATCCATGGCATAGTAGCGTCCTGTAATACTGGCGATTTTTCCGGTTGAAGTATTCATGTGTTCCTGTAATTCTCTGATAAAACCGATGCCCGATTTTGGGTCCGTATCCCTTCCATCGGTAAATACATGCACCAGCACATCATTCATTTTTTCAGAGGCGCAAACCGACAAAACAGCTTTGAGATGATTGATATGAGAATGTACACCTCCATCGCTCACCAACCCGATAAGATGCAGGGTTTTATTATTTTCTTTTGCGTAATGTATGGAATCAAGCAGTTTTTTGTTTTGTTGAAATTCATTATTCCGGATAGCTACGTTGATGCGTTGAAGTTCCTGGTAAACGATCCTGCCAGCCCCGAGGTTAAGATGCCCTACTTCACTGTTTCCCATCTGCCCATCCGGCAGTCCTACAACCTCTCCGCAGGTAAGCAATGTCGTATTAGGATATTTACTATATAGAGAACTTACAAAAGGAACCTTTGCATTTTGGATGGCATCACTGCTTTTAACCTTTCCAAGACCCCAACCATCCATGATAATCAATATAGTTTTCTTATTTTTCATACCGTAAAGCTAAAACTTTGCAACTATAACATTAGATTAAATGTCTTCTTAACAACAATTAAGTGAAATAAGCTGCAATTTTGTGGGCATTGGCACGTTTTTAGACCATACTTCAACCAGTATAAATCAATGATATGAAACGCATTTTTACCCTGTTATCAATTTTCACGGTTTTAAGTTCGTTCAGTCTTTTTTCAAATATTGATGAGATTGTGGAGGCCTTAAAAGTTGGTAATGCCACTGAGATCGCAAAGTACTTCGACAATACGATCGAAATAACCCTACCCGACAAAAGCAATAGCTACAGCAAAAGCCAGGCAGAAGTAATTCTCCGTGATTTTTTCAACAACAATCCTGTTAAAAGTTTTACAGTAATTCATAAAGGTGAAAACAGTGGATCCCAGTTCTGCATTGGTAACCTTGTTACCAAAAATGCAACATTCCGTACCACGGTGTTTATGAAACTAAAAGCCAACCGGCAAATATTACAGGAGATAAGATTTGAAACAAAATAGACTTTAAAAATACAAACTCCCGAAAGGGGGTTTTTTATTTCCCGCCATTTCTTGTACATGCATGGATTTGAAATAGCTTTGCGATGTTTAATAATACCAGACTAAAATTCCGGGAAATGAACTACGATGAACAATTACAATTTCTCATTAAGAATGCACTTGCAGAAGATATTGGCGATGGCGATCACTCCACTTTGAGTAGTATCAATCGGGGTGCACAGGGAAAAGCCGTTTTGAAGATTAAACAGGAGGGCATCCTGGCCGGCGTTTCTGTTGCTGAAAAAATATTCAGGTATATGCAGCCTGATGTGAGCTTCAATAGTTTTATGAACGATGGGGATAGTATGAAAGCCGGTGAAAAGGCATTTGAAGTGCTGGCTGATGTTCATACGATCCTGCAGTGCGAACGCCTTGTGCTTAACAGCATGCAACGCATGAGCGGTATAGCCACACTCACAAAAAAATATACCGATAAACTGAAGGGTTATAAAACAAAGCTGCTAGATACCAGGAAAACAACACCCAATTTCCGTTTGCTGGAAAAAGAAGCAGTAAGAATCGGTGGTGGAGAGAATCATCGCTTTGGGCTGTACGATATGATCATGCTTAAAGACAATCATATCGATTATTGCGGCGGAATTGAACTTGCCATCAACAAAGCGTATGATTATGTTCAGCAATATAAACCCGGGCTTAAAATAGAAGTGGAAACAAGAACACTTGACGATGTGAAAAGGGTTTTGAAAACAGGCAAGGTCAACAGGATCATGCTTGATAATTTTACACCTGAGCTTATCAGTGAAGCGTTGATTCTTATCAACGGAAAATATGAAACAGAGGCCAGTGGGGGGATAAACTACGGCAATATTGAATCTTATGCAGCTACAGGAGTCGATTATATTTCCAGTGGCGCAATCATTCACCAGGCTGTAAGTCTCGATCTCAGCCTTAAAGCAATTATCATTTAACCTATTTACTCATTCATGGCAAAAAATAAACCCGGGCAATCAGTCTTTGTATATTCTACCGATCCCGGTTTCAGGGGATTTGATGAACCGGCAGCAGCAATAAATACACTATCACCGGCGGATCAGAAGTTGAAAGTACGTCTTGATACCAAACAACGGGCCGGTAAAGCTGTTACGCTCATTGAAGGTTTTGTTGGTAAGGAAGAAGATGCTGAAGATATCGGTAAGAAATTAAAATCCTTCTGCGGAACCGGCGGTTCGGTAAAAAACGGTGAAATCCTGGTACAGGGCGATAACCGCGATAAAGTACTGCAATGGCTTTTGAAAAACGGCTATAAACAATCAAAAAGAATATAGTCAGTCTTTGCTTTCTCCTGTTGCATCATTGTGCAAAATACTTAGTGCTCCACTGGGGCACTGTTTTACCTGTGTAATAATTGCTTCGGTATCAGCTTTGTCCATTTCAATCCAGGGTTTGCGGCCTCTTGGATCGAATACTGCAGGCAACCCTTTGAAGCAGATACCAGAATGGATACAAAGTCCTGGCTGCCAGACAACAGTTATGTCTTTATTTTTGTATGTGTGTTTGGTTACGGGCATAAATTGCAGTGTTATATTCAACTAATATACCACAAACCCGTCTTTTTTGATTAATTTACATCAAATGTTGGCGCTATGACCTCCAAAATTTCAGGCGGTATAAAAGTTAGTGTAGAAACTTCTTATCAACCGGAGTATAGCAACCCGGTGAACAGTGAGTTCATGTTCGCCTACAAAATAACCATTGAAAACAATAACAATTTTCCTGTAAAGCTCCTGCGGCGCCATTGGTTTATTTACGACAGTGATGGCAGTAACAGGGAAGTTGAAGGAGAAGGAGTTGTAGGAGTTCAACCTGTGATAGACGCCGGGGCCTCGTATCAATATATCAGCGGCTGCAACCTGAGATCAGAAATGGGGAAAATGCATGGTACCTATCTATTGGAAAATGTAAATAACAAAAAAACATTTGATGTTTACATTCCTTCCTTTGAAATGTTCGTCCCTTTCAAAATGAATTAAGGAACCTGACACGATACAGATATCTACCAGGTATTATTTAATAAATATTTTTCATTCTAAAACAGAAGATGAACAAAAATATCATCTAAGAGATTTACAGCATGTCCAAAGTTACCTTCAACAATAAGAACAACGAATTTTACCAGTCTTTGAAAGCCAGTGTAGATGAATATTTCGCCGGCAATAAACTCAGGCGAACAGGCGACTGGAGGCTATTCAGCAAAACAATCATACTTATCGGCCTTGCAGTTCTTATTTATTCATCACTGATGATGGTGACAATGCCGGGCATTGCAGCTGTTATTCTCTGTGCCGTTTTAGGATATACACTGGCCTGTGTTGGTTTCAGTGTGATGCATGACGCCAATCACGGAAGCTATTCAACCAACAGTACACTCAATGATGCTTTGGGATTAACATTGAATGCCATGGGGGCAAGTTCCTATTTCTGGAAGCAGAAGCACAACATCATTCACCATACCTATACCAATGTAGATGGTGTTGATGATGATATTGCCAAAAGCCCGATCATTCGCCAGTGCGAATCACAGAAGTGGGTGCCGGCACATAAAGTGCAACATCTGTACCTGCCATTCATTTATTCACTTTCCACGATATTCTGGATTTATTTCATGGATTTTACCAAGTACTTCACTCACAGGATTTATACCACAGAAGCATGGAAAATGTCGTTGAAAAATCACATCATTTTCTGGGTAACCAAGTTGTATTACGTGATCGTTTATATTGTAATACCAATACAGGTATGGGGATGGCAGTCCTGGCTGATCGGCTACTTTGTACTGAACATGGTGATGGGATTAACACTGTCACTCGTATTTCAACTGGCACACGTAGTGGAGAATACCGAATTCGAACATGCAGCGCTGGATCAATCAAAACATATTGATACCGCCTGGGCAGAATTCCAGATCAGAACCACCTCTAATTTTGCCATGAATAACAGGGTGATTTCCTGGTTTGTAGGAGGGTTGAATTTCCAGGTTGAACATCACCTTTTTCCGAAGATCAGTCATATTCATTATCCGGCGCTCAGTAAAATTGTACAGGAAAAGTGCAAACAATTCAACCTTACTTATAATTATTATCCTACCATGTTTGGAGCGTTGGCTTCACATTTCAGAACCATGCGTATGCTTGGGCGTGGGCCGGTGGTAAAACCGGCATCTGTGAAAATAGCAGCCTGATCAGGGTTTGTATTTTGCCTGTTCAAAAATTATTTCGGCAGGCGTTTTCATCAATTCAGGAAGACTTGTTTTAGGATTTTTGTCCATGAACTTTTTTACGATCTGCCAGCCGGTGAATGATCCGATATTGCCCGGTGATTCATCTCCCAGCTCCTGTGTTTTGGGGCCTTCTGCTATATAATTCTTATTGATATTATTATCTATAGTCTGAAGAAAATTATTCTGTATGAAAAGATTCCATATCTGTGCTTCATGCTTATAACAATCCTTCATTTGCTTCTCTGTATACCCGATCAGCATATATTCATCTTTAAAAGGAAGTAATTTGCTAAGGGCATATAATCTTTTTCCTTTTTCTACCATCATGATCACCAGCGCTGCGTCTTCATTCTTTTCGGGAAACATATCCAACACAACATTCTTCATACAGTTCACCGAAATGTAGGCTGGCTCAAAACGATTGGTGAGGTAAGAAGCATATACTTCCTGTACGGAAGGGTTGCTGTACATACTGGCTGTTTTGCCCAGGTGATGATGAAGGCCTACAACAAAAGCATCATCGGTAAGGATATCTCCATAACCATCCAGCGGCCCTATATAAGTGATGATTTTTTTTGGCGCTTTGTAAGCAGGGAAATAATGATTGAGGTATTGCAGACCTTTTTTTATTTCATTTTCGTAAGGGCTGAAATCATTGAATATCTTTTCCGCGGTATCGTATACAGGCCTGTAAGCTGTAATGAAACTTCTTACATAATCAGCCATACTGTCTGCCGACCAGCGTGGATCTGTGTTCAGGATTGTTCCGATAAAATTTTCCCCGAAAGAAGGGTATCTGGCAATCAGCGGATCCAGTTGCGCAATAAGCTTATTAGTGTCAAGTGTAAAAAGATCTTTTTCAAAACGCCGGGTGGTTAATTCAATTTTGATGTTTGATACATCAGGAGCATTATCACTACTGCCACAGGACATCAGCATACACAAAACAGCCAAACTTATTAGAAAACGCATAATGGATTGATTTAACTTTGCAAAGCAAATGTATTTATTGATAACCGTAAAGTTAAAACAGGTAAGAACTGGTTCATGAAAATCATTTTAGCACAACAGAACTATCATATCGGGAATTTTGAAAGCAATACCCGGAAAATAATAGCAGCTATTGAGTCGGCCAAGCAACAGGGGGCTGATATAGTTGTATTCAGCGAACTCTGTATCTGCGGTTATCCTCCCAGGGATTTTCTGTACTTCAATGATTTTATCAATAAATGTTACCGGGCAATTGATGAAATTAAACTACACGCAGATGGCATCGCTGTACTGGTAGGAAGCCCGCAACGCAATGCCCTGGTTGAAGGAAAGGACCTGTTCAATGCTGCCTGGTTCCTGGCAGATAAAGAGATCAGGCAGGTGATTCAGAAAACATGCCTGCCAACCTACGATGTATTTGACGAAGACCGTTATTTTGAGCCGGCAGCAGCCTGGAATATAGTTGAACATAAAGGAAAGAAAATAGCTGTTACCATCTGTGAAGATATCTGGAACCTGGGCGATAACCCTCTCTACCTTTATTGCCCCATGGATAAACTGATGCCCCAGCAGCCGGACCTGATGATCAATCTTTCAGCATCCCCATTTGATTACACGCATGAAGAAGACAGGAAGGCGGTTGTAAAAGCAAACGTGCAGAAATATAAGATTCCAATGTTCTATTGCAATGCAGTGGGAAGCCAAACCGAAATTGTATTTGACGGCACTTCACTCGTATTTGATAAGCATGCGAATCTTTGCGGCAAGCTGGCCAGTTTCCGGGAAGATATGCAGTCGTTTATACTGAATGATGACGGAACGATTGATACTCCTGTTATAGAACCTGCAGCAAGAATAACTGATACGGAACTTAATCCTGCCACGCTGGAAGAAGCATTGAATATAGGTCATGTGTATGAGGCCCTGCTTATGGGCATCAGTGATTATTTTTCAAAAATGGGTTTCAATAAAGCCATCCTGGGCAGCAGCGGGGGGATCGACAGCGCTGTAACTCTTGCGCTTGCCTGCGAAGCACTGGGTAAAGAAAATGTGCATGCAGTTCTAATGCCTTCGGAATATTCTACATCACATTCTGTAAGTGATGCAGAGCTGTTGAGTAAAAACCTGGAGAACAGGTATGATACCATCCCAATCAAAAATATTTATGAATCATTCCTTTCCGAATTAAAACCACATTTCAAAGATCTTCCATTTAGCATCGCAGAAGAGAATATCCAGAGCCGCACACGGGGCAACCTGCTCATGGCCATGGCCAATAAATTCGGGTATATTCTGCTCAATACATCCAACAAAAGCGAACTGGCAACAGGTTACGGAACTTTATATGGTGATATGGCCGGGGGAATCGGCGTATTGGGAGATTGCTATAAGCTACAGGTATATGCACTTGCCCGTTATATCAACAGGAACAAAGAAATTATTCCGCAAAATATCATCAGTAAAGCCCCCAGTGCGGAATTAAGACCAGGGCAGAAAGACAGTGACAGTCTGCCTGATTACAGCATTCTTGATAAAATATTGTATCAATACATAGAACAGGCAAAAGGGCCGGATGAGATAAAACAGCAAGGGTTTGAGCCTTCACTGGTTGACCGTGTACTGAAAATGGTAAACATGAACGAATACAAGCGCAACCAGTTCTGCCCGATCATACGGGTATCTCCCAAAGCTTTTGGTGTGGGCAGGAGAATGCCGATAGTAGGCAAATATCTCGGTTAATGAAACCTATGCATTAACGGCCTGAACTGCCGTTCCGTAGCAAAGTACTTCAGTAACGCCATTCATTACTTCATTGGCATCATAACGCATGTTGATGATGGCATTGGCACCTCGTTCATTGGCATGCTGTATCATGTGATCATATGCTTCCTGCCGGGCCCGCTCACACAGTTCAACATAAATAGAAATTTTTCCGCCTCCCAGTGTTTGAAAAGCTCCCGCAATGTTTCCGAAAATACTCCGGGAACGGACGGTGATACCACGTACAACTCCTAAATGTTTGCTGATGCGGTAGCCTTCCAGTTGGTTGCTGGTGGTTACCAGTTGCTGATCTACCATATTCAAAAATTTGTATTAAAGTTAAACGGATTTTTAACAAAGAATTTTTCCGGGCATTCATTTGGCATAATTTTTTATAATCCTTAGTTCGTACTTTGCAGCTTACGATAAAACCCAATCATTCACATAAAAGAACCGACTTATCCGGAACAACCAGGCACTATGTTACAAACAGCAGAAGACATCAGGTTACTCAACGAAAAGATCAGCTACGCCGCCACATTTGTTACCCGAATCAATGATGAATTAGGAAAAGTGATTGTTGGTCAGCAAACGATGGTAGAACGCCTGCTCATCGGGCTCTTAAGCAACGGGCATATTTTACTGGAAGGGGTTCCCGGCCTGGCAAAAACACTGGCCATAAAATCGCTTGCACAAACCGTACAGGGCCAGTACAGCCGTATACAGTTTACTCCCGATCTCTTACCGGCGGACGTAGTGGGTACCATGATATACAACCAGGCCAAGAATGAATTCTATGTACGCAAAGGCCCCATCTTTGCAAACTTCATTCTTGCTGATGAGATCAACCGGGCCCCGGCAAAAGTGCAGAGCGCTTTACTGGAAGCCATGCAGGAAAGGCAGGTAACCATTGGCGACACCAGCTATAAACTGCAGGAGCCATTCCTTGTACTGGCTACGCAAAACCCGATAGAGCAGGAAGGAACTTATCCATTACCGGAAGCTCAGGTAGATAGATTTATGCTGAAAGTAATAGTGGATTATCCATCGAAATCAGAAGAACAACTGATCATCCGCCAGAATACCATTGGCGTTGCTTCACCGTCCATCAATCCTGTTGCATCTACTACAGAGATCATTACGGCAAGGGACCTGGTAAGACAGGTTTACCTGGATGAAAAAGTAGAGAATTATATCCTTGATATTGTTTTTGCTACCCGCTTCCCGGAAAAATATAACCTCGCCAAATTGAAACCATTGATAAGTTTTGGAGGATCACCCAGGGCCAGTATCAATCTTTCACTGGCAGCCAAGGCACACGCATTTCTAAATAAACGCGGCTATGTAATACCGGAAGATGTAAGAGGCATCTGTAAAGACGTACTTCGTCACCGTATTGGCCTGACTTATGAAGCCGAAGCCGAGAATGTGAATGCGGAAGATGTTATCAACGAGATATTGAAGGCAGTTAATGTGCCATAAGTTTTCAATTCTGTTTATTCAACTTCATAATCATCTCCACTTTTGTTCGGAAGAAAAAAAAATATTGAACCAGTTGCAGCTGTAAAACCGCAGGGCGGGAGCGGAGAAGCTGTTTCAACTTCTGTACTCCTGAAAAAAGTAAAAGAGCTTGAAATAAAAAGTAAAAAGGTTACCACGCATCTTTTTACCGGCGAATATCATTCTGCTTTCAAAGGAAAGGGAATGAGCTTTCGCGAAGTGAGGGAATATACCGCCGGGGATGATATCAGATTTATCGACTGGAATGTAAGCGCCCGGTTTTCACATCCATTCACCAAATTATTTGAAGAAGAACGGGAGCTGACGGTAATGTTGCTGATTGATACCAGTACCAGCAATCTCTTTGGAACTGTAGGAAAACGGAAAAAAGAACTCATAACAGAAATTGCAGCAGTGCTAGCTTTCAGCGCAGTAACCAATAATGATAAAGTTGGTGTTATATTTTTCAGTGACAGGATTGAAAAATACATCCCGCCCAAAAAGGGCAGAACGCATGCACTGTACATAGTTCGGGAATTGCTCACGGTAGAACCCAAAACAAAAGGTACCAACCTCGATGCTGCGATCAAATATTTCAACAATACTACACGCCAGAAAAGTATTTCTTTTTTACTGAGTGATTTCCTGGATACAGGCTATGAAAAGGGATGGGTGACCCACTATCACCCCAAGCATTCGCCCTTGTCATCGGAACTGCAGAGCGTGTTTACGTTCCTGGGCATGCAAGATTTTGGTTAATGTCCGGA
>WBZP01005027.1_pt1 | contig 13588 bp, 11 predicted proteins | sample 5204301 | NCBI WGS metagenome assembly WBZP01 (sample SAMN12412401, study PRJNA552823) | activated sludge metagenome | isolation source: activated sludge from nitrification reactor of wastewater treatment plant... | place: USA: Pennsylvania | collected 2017 | reverse complement strand
GCTGGGAGCCAACCCATCTGGATACGCATATGGGTACCGTTTTCGCCCGTCAGGATTATCTGGAAAGATACCTGAAAGTTGCCATAGAAAACAAAATCCCCGTGATGTTTCCCGGTGGACACAACACAATGATTATGGAAACCACCAAAGCCACCGGTCTTACACTTGAAATGACCACTGCCATCGGTAAAAAGCTCTGGGATGCCAGTCTGCCCGTGCTCGATGACCTCCACAATATCACCTATGGCTGGGGTTGCCCCGAAAACAAGGCTGATTGTACCGACGAAGAGCTAAAAATTCATAAAGTAAGAAATTATATTTCCTCGATAAACGAATTAAAACCAGGAATAACCATGCTGATTATGCATTGTACCTGGCCTACAGAGGTTTTTAAGCATATTTCCAGCTCAGGAAAAGTACGTAAAGGTGATACACTGGTTATGCTCGATCCGGCGTTCAAAAATTATTTGAAAACGCAGAACATCATTCTCACAACATGGCGGGAATTAAAAGAAAGAAGAGACAAGATAAAATAAGTTTTGGGTGGCTCACGCTTTGGCGTGACCGGGCTATCCGTTACAAGTCCGTCCACGCTATAGCCAGCCGCACTACGGGCTTTTCACTACTATCCCTGCCACAGCATTTCACTTTCAAAAAAAATGTATTTGTACTAATTATCAACCAAATACTTTTCTTAATTTTAACCTTTCTCAACCTCAGATAAAAAATGAAAAAATTACTCGTTTTGGCGTTGGTATTTATTTTAAACAATACCTTCGCACAATTGACCGTCAGTCATCTCAAAACCAATAACCTCAACAACCCCATTGGAATAGAGCCCTCCGCTCCCCGATTCAAATGGATACTGGAAACCCCACAAAAAAATACCGTTCAATCTTCTTATGAAATCGAAGTAAAGGAAGCAGGTAAATCCATCTGGAGGTCAGGTAAAGTCAATGATGCTCAATCAGTTTTTGTAAAATATGCCGGCCCGGCTCTGAAATCAGATACCCGATATAGCTGGACAGTAAAAGTAACCGACAATCACGGGCAAAATGCCTCGTCCTCGGCAGCATTCCAAACAGGCATAAAAGCCGATGAAATAAAGGCCAAATGGATAAATTCCGGACTGAAAAATGATACAGTTAATGGGATTGTGCCGATGTTCAGAAAAACATTCTCTACAAAAAAAGCTATCACCCAGGCGACCATATACGTTACTTCACGCGGATTATACGAACTCAATCTCAACGGTAAGCGTGTGGGTGATGCTCAGCTCACTCCTGGCTGGACCACTTACAATAAACACCTTCAGGTAAATGCCTATGATGTCACTGCACAGCTGCAAACGGGTCAAAATGTAATAGGGGCATATCTGGGAAGCGGCTGGTATCGAACCCGCCTTGCATGGATGGAGCAAACTAATATTTACGGTAAAGAAACAGCCCTTTTGGCACAGATTAACATCAAATACAAGGATGGAAGCAGCCAAATTATCACCACTGACGGCTCCTGGAAATCGGCCGAAAGTCAAATTATTTTCTCTGAAATCTATGACGGCGAAACCATCGATGCACGCAAGATGCAGCCTGAGGCCTTCAAAACTAAATTTGATGATAAAGCTTGGCAAAACACTGTTGAAAAAGATTTTAAGACCGATTACCTCACCATGGCCATTAACGAGCCTATCAAAAAACATCAGGAATTGAAGCCGGTGAAATTGATTATTACGCCGAAAGGCGACAAAGTGCTGGATTTTGGGCAAAATATGGTAGGTTGGATTTCAGCTAATATTACCGGTACCGCAGGCAATAAAGTGACTTTCAGGCATTTCGAAATGCTGGATAAATTTGGAAACCCTTATTTCGAAAATAATCGCTCAGCAAAAGCTCAGGCCAATTTAATTCTAAGCGGAAAATCCGACTATTTTGAGCCTAAATTCACCTTTTTTGGTTTCAGGTATGTCAAAATAGATGGCCTTGAAAATATTAACCTCAGTGACTTTACCGGCCATGTGCTTTATTCCGGCATGAATCAAACCGGAACTTTTGAGTGCTCCAATCCTTTGGTAAACCAACTTCAGAAAAATATCCAATGGGGTCAAAGAGGCAATTTTCTTGATGTGCCTACCGACTGCCCGCAGCGTGATGAGCGACTAGGCTGGACCGGTGATGCTGAAGTATTTAGCCGAACTGCTGCATTTAATTTTAATGTAAACCAATTTTTTGCAAAATGGCTCAAAGATTTGGCTTTTGATCAAGCCGAAAATGGTGCCGTACCACATGTAATACCTGATGTTTTAAAGAATTCTCCATTTGGAGCTCCTGCACAAGCAGCAGGATGGGGCGATGCAGGCATGATAATTCCTTACAATATGTATGTGGTATATGGAGACCGTAAAATATTGGAAGATCAATACCCAAGTATGCAGGCAAGTATCAATTACATCAGGAGCGTTGCAAAAAATGACCTTTGGAACACAGGTTTTCAGTTTGCCGACTGGCTAAGTTATCGTGTTGATGATTCAAAAGGAATGATTGGCCAAAAATCTGCTGTGACCGATAATTACCTCGTTGCACAGGCATTTTTCGCCTACTGCACAGATATCATGCAAAAAACTGCTACGATATTAGGTAAAAATGAAGATGCCAAAGCGTATTCGGCCCTTTTGGAAAGGGTAAAAAAACAATTTCAAAATGAGTTTATGACGGCATCAGGCAGATTGATTTCCGAAACTCAAACTGCGTATGTTCTGGCTTTAGCCTTCGACTTGGTTCCGGAAAATTTGAAGGAACAAGCTGTATTAAGATTGGTAGAAAATATAAAATCGTACAATTATCATCTTACCACAGGATTTCTCGGAACGCCGTTTTTAACTCCGGTATTATCAAAGTTTGGTCAACATGAAACCGCCTATAGGCTCCTATTACAAGATACATACCCCAGCTGGTTGTATCCTATCAAGGCTCATGGAGCCACTACGATTTGGGAAAGGTGGGACAGTATGAAACCCGACAGCACCTTCCAGGATCCCGGTATGACTTCGTTTAACCATTATTCTTACGGGGCTGTGGGAGATTGGATGTATAGAAACATCTCCGGCATCGACACCAAAGACGCAGCTGGCTCTGGCTACAAAGAAATAACAATTAAGCCAATACCGGGCGGAGGATTGACTCACGCTAAAGGTAGTTTTTTGACCAACTATGGACAGGTATCGTCAGAATGGAAAATCAATGGTAATAAATTCTCAATGACAGTAGAAATACCGGTAAATACCACCGCAGAAATCACCTTCCCGGCAAAAATCATGAAAGAAAATGGGCAATCAGCCTCAATCGAAAACGGAAAATTGAAAGTGGGTTCAGGCATTTATGTTTTTGAGGGAGAGATGTGAAAAAAGTAACTTTAAAAGGTAAATTTCAGGTTCTAATAATTTGAAAATAAAATATTTATTAAAATTTGTAACACATAACGTTATGCGTTAATATTGTATTATGATTCACAGTTTCCGGCACAAAGGTCTGAGTTTGTTTTTTGAGGAAGACAATTCTTCGAAATTACAACCACATCATACAGAAAAAATCCGGCGGATTTTGTATCGGTTAGATGAAGCAAATTCCATTGATGATTTGAATATTATAGGTTGGAATCTTCATCAGCTTTCAGGCAATTTGAAAGGATTTTGGTCTATAAAAATAAATGGAAACTGGAGGATAATTTTTAGGTTTGAAGACGGTGTAGTTTTTGATATTGATTATATAGATTATCATTAAAATATTATGATTAAAAGAGGAATGAGACCACCACATCCAGGATCTATGATTCGGGATGTTATTGAGGGTATAAGAGAAGAAAGTGGAGTAATAATTTCAAATAAGGAAATTGCGGAAGGATTAGGGATTACTCCAAAAACCTTGTCAAACATTATAAATGAACATCAGGGCATAAGTTCTGAAATGGCAATCAGGCTTTCAACTGCTTTTGGATCGCCCCCGGAATTTTGGCTTAAGTTGCAGTTGGATTATGAGCTTTGGCAAGCCGAAAAAAAAGTAAATGTTGAAAATATTAGACACTTTTTACCTTTAAAACCAAATGGTTTGAGTTTGGAAGTAGCCTAAATTTGAATTTAAAAGATTCAAATATTATAAATTTTAAGGATAGTCAAACGATTTTGGCTATCCTTTTTTTTTGCAAAATCAAAACCATAGAAATTTTCAGGCCTTTTGTCGATAATAACAACCCATTGGTAGAGTGCTGATAATCAGCTCTAAACCATGGGCTTTAGAATGATGTCAAAGAAACAAATCATTTAATAATTTAAACATTTACGTTATGAAAAAGTTTGTTTTCTCTGCATTAGTTCTTTTAGGAATAAGTTTTAGCTCTACCGATTTAATGGCTTCAACAAGCGAAAAAAAGACCCAAAATCCATGGGAAGAATTTAAGAGTGTAATTGAGGCCTACCACCATTCCAATGTTGACTTTTATTATACAAGTCAGGCAGAACAAAAGGCTTTTCTCGATGCCGCCACTCAGATCAAACTTCACCTTGAAGAAAAAAATGTCCCCTTTGCTGAAACAAAAATCAGGAAAATAGATCAAACTGTCGCAATTTTTACGTTTCTCTGGGAAAACCAATTGTCAGCCGATCAGGAATTAATCGAACCGGTGGAAGATATCGAAATCCCGGAATTTCAATAATATTAAAAATGGTGAAAGATACTGAAAAGAGTTTGGTTTGAATTGAAATATACTTGCAACTGCTCCGAAATGCTATTTTCGAAGCAGCTTTTTTATGGTTTTAAAAAAAGAAATTTTTGTATTTGGTATCTTTGAAGAAAAAGCATGGTTTTGAAAACTATCAGAGTTTTATTAACAGTAATTCTTACTTTTACTTCTGCGGCGACCTTCGCTCAGCTCACCAATATCGACCATGTAACGGTGGTCAAAGAGTTTATCGACAACATAAAAAACAACAACCGGCAGGCCATCGCTGCACAGGTAATTTATCCTTTCGGGAGAGAGTACCCTCTGAAAAGAATCAAAACCGAAGCTGAATTTGTAACCCGTTTTGATGAGGTTTTTGACCAAAATCTTAAAAATATAATTATTAAATCAAATCCAAAAAAAGATTGGACTCAGATGGGCTGGCGGGGCATTATGCTCAATCAGGGTGATTTGTGGATCGATGAAGCTGGAGACCTGATTGGGGTAAACTACGAAACCCTTAAAACCAAAAACCTGAAAAAGAGTCTGATCGAGAGAGATAAAAGTTGGTTGCAGGAATCGTTGCGTAACTTTGAGCGTCCTGTTTGCCAGATAAAAACCAAAACCCACACCATTAGAATCGATGAGATGAAGGGTGGAACCTACCGATATACCAGCTGGAAAATCGGCCGGAAAATGAGCGAAAAACCTGATCTTTTGATTGAAAAGGGGGAAAAAATAGTGGAAGGTACTTCCCGCTCTACACGCTTTGTTTTCAAAAATGAAGGCCATGAATTTGAGATCAACTTTGCCATTGAGGAAGAAGGCATCGATGCCATTCTGACCATCACCAAAGACAAAGAAGTCCTCTCTGAGCAGAATGCGGTGTTTTTGAATTATTGAGAGTTTTTTATACTTTTTGAAATAAAAAATTAGTTTACTTTATAAATCATACATTTAATAATCATCTCCATTTTTTGAAATTTCTATATAGTTATCTGAATAATTATCGTAAGAAGGTAGAGAGCCAAAACGGCCATTCTCTCTAGCAATAATGTGAAATCCTTTAGAACCGTCATTTTCCAAACCTGAGATACTTTCCTGAGAATTGATAGGTATTTCTTCAATAGAATTAGTCGAGTTTGAATTTTTATATTCATGAAAAAATTTCTGACAATTTTCTAATTTTGTTTTAGTTTCTTTTAACAATGAAGACACTCTTTTTAATTCGTTTTTAAGCTCTAATGATTCTTTTTCCAAGAATTTAATTTTTAAAAGGTTCTTGTCATTATTCTCCTTCTTTTCAAGCAAAGATTTATAAATTTTAATTTCATTAGTAAGTTCAGAAATCTCTCTATTTTTTTGACCAATATTCGATTTTCCATATTCATTAATAATGAAATCTATTTTGGAATTGAAATTATCATTCAGCTGGTCAACTTTATTGTCAAAATCCCTCTTCAAGGTTTCAAATTGTTCGTTAAATATCATTTTATCCCTTTCAATAATCGATTTTGCTTGGTTTTTAATTTTTCGAATTTCATCTTTTAAATTTTGATCAATTATAGATTTTTCAAAATTTGATTCGACAAAAAAATAATCGAAGTTAAAAATCTCCATTTCCCTGATTTTAAAGAGTTGAGATGCACTATATTTTACACTTACAATTTCAGTTTCATAATAAATGTCGGTATCAAAATATTTCATAAAAGAACAATCGTATCTTTTAATATAAATTTGATATGGTAAATTTTTAACCGAATAGGTATTATTGCCTTTTATTTGAATAAGCTTTATTCCATTATAAAAACATACGTTTAAATGGTCATTTTTAAAATAGATAAAATAAACTTTAAAGTCTTTTGGTTTAGAGATTTGAACCAGTTTCTCCCTTATTGTATGTTTTTCTTGACTTGATTTATTTTCCTCAATTAAGTCTAGAATTTCTTTTATTCTATTATTTCTAACTTTTATTTGATTTTTCATTATAAAAAATTTCTTTATCAAAATTCCTTAAAAGAAAATATTTCTTAAAAAATTGTATAATACGATTCTGAAGGATTTTCTAAAACTACCTTAAAACCTTGTATTTCTTTTTCCGAAATGCTTCCTGAATTTGGAAATTCTTCAATTAATAAATTTATGGAATTATTTGTTAAATTAATATCTAATCGCCATAAATGTGCTTGATTAAAATCATTTGAGTCGAACAATAGTTTAACACTTTTCTCAATTTCATGACTTTGAATTTCTTTAATTATTCCTTGGGTATAAACTGTAATCCAAATTCTATTTTTCTCAAATCCTTGAGACCACCAACCAGTTCCATGATAGAAATAAATTAATTGAATTACTATTTTTTCATATCTTAGAAATTTGAATCCCATATAAGGAATTTGGATTATACTTTTGTCCTCAACTAAATTTTTGTACCTTTCTATTGTCATTTTAAAATATTTTTTTTCAAAAATAATAAAAAGAAACTCAAAATAAGTATAAGAATCTGTAAGTAAGTATTTTATGATTTGTAAAAAAATAGAAAAACTATAATTGAATTTATGAAATGTTTATTATAATGATAATTGAACAGAAGAATTTCTTGGAATAGTACAAGAAAATATTTTTCAAAAATTTATTGAACTAGTTTGTTTTATGTCAATCATTCCCGAATTTCCACTTCACAACCGCTTCTGATAAACCCTAAACTTCTTATAGACCACTCCGCCGAGTTTTTCCATTTCGGCACGCATTTTTAGGTTGTCTTCAAGCTCCAGGTGGCTGTCGATGTGAGTCATACCGGCTTTTTTGGCTTCTTCGAGCATCTCAACACCCATGATGGTGTCAATGCCTGTGTTTCGGTATCTCGGTTTTATACCACCCAAAAGCAAATTGAGTTGTTTGGTTTTACGTTGTGACCAAAGTATCTGCAAAAAACCAAACGGAAACAGCTTCCCTTTGCATTTGATGATGCCCTCGCTGATGTCGGGCATACCCAGCACAAAGGCCACGATTTCATTGTTTTCATTTTGGATAACCTTCAAAAACCTAGGGTCGAGAATCATCAGATAGCGGTCGGCAAACTCGTCCATTTCCTTGTCGGTCATGGGCGTGAAGGCATAGATATCCTTAAAAGTCTCATTTACCAAATTCAACACCGGCCTCACAAGCGGCTTTATTGCCCTTTTTGATTTGATTTGGACCACCCTGAGGTTGGGATTATTGCGTTGGGCTCTTTCTTTGATTTTGTGATAAAACTCAGGGAGCTCGTCTGGGATGTCCATTTTATATACTACGAGGTCTGTTTTTTTATAAAAACCAGCGGCTTCAACAAACCTAACCATATATTCAAAGTTACCGTTGGTGGCTATCACCTGTGGCTCGTCGAAACCCATAATCATGAGGCCTTGCGGGTCTTTGTCTGAGAATCCCAGCGGACCCACCAGATTTTCGGTTTTATGCTCCCGAGCCCAGTTTTCAATAGCCTCAATCAACACTTTTGCGATTTCCGGATTTTCATAAGTTTCTATAAAACAGAATCTTGCATCGTTTTCGCCGTGTTCTTCATTGTATTTGCGGTTTATGATACCCATAATGCGGCCCACGGGTTTTTCGTCCTCATAAGCGAGTAGCAAGATGGTATCAGAAGACTCAAAAAGGTAGTTTTTTTGGGGATTAAAAAAAGCCCGGTCGTCGGCATAAATGGGTGGAACCCAATTTTTGTGGTTTTTATGAATGGCAGCCGGCAGATTAATGAATTGGTCAAACTGCTTTTTGGTTGTTACTTCCTGAATGGTATAGTTCATATTGGTCAGAGCTTTTGATTAGGAAAGAATGCCTTTCCGAGACCGCAATTTAAGTTTTATGGATTAAATAAATAATGATGAGGGTCAAAAATGAGGAATTGGAATAATGAAATAAAAATAATTGGTTTTTCTTGTAATATGTCATATTACATATTACAATTGCAATATGATTCAAAGTGTCCGGCACAAAGGTTTATTACAATACTATGAAACTGGAAATAGTAATAAGCTTCCGGCACAATATTTACGTAAAATAAACAGGATTTTTGACCAACTTGATGCTGTTAGTACTGAGGAAGATATTCAAGCTTTGGGTCAAGGAATTCACAAACTCTCCGGAAATCTTAAGGATTTTTGGTCGATTAAAATTTCTCCAAATTACCGGATGATTTTCAGATTTGAGAAAGGGGATATTTGGGATTTAGATTATCATTGAAAACAATATGTTAAAAAGAAATTTGCCGCCGGTTCATCCGGGCGAAATACTGAGAGAAGATTTTATAAAAGAAAGAGGGCTGACAATTACAGAAGTTGCCAATGGATTAGGAGTAGCAAGAGGAAACCTTTCTGCCATAATTAATGAAAGGGCAGGAATCAGTCCTGAAATGGCAGTTAAATTATCAGAAGCATTTGGTAATTCAACTGAATTTTGGGTAAATCTTCAGAAAAATTATGAAGTTTGGCATGCCGAACGAAAAGTAAATCGCTCAGAAATACTTCATTTTGATTTTCAGTCGAGACAAGCAGTCTGATTTTTTTCCTTTCCTCACGCCCAGCCTTTTTTCTTTTTTAAAGGCTTTTTCTTTTTGAAAATTGGCTCCTGTGTTTGAGTCTCCGGTTTTTTGATTGAAGCAGATTTCGGTTCTACTTCTTTAATCTCTTCTTTCTTTGCAGGTTGCTGATGCTTCATGGGTGACAGAAGCTTTGTGGCAAGCTCTTTCTGGCCTAATTTCAGCAGACGACTTTTGATCCAGCCTTTCATTTCTGATTTCCACCAAAAGAAATATTTATTCTGATTCTGTTTTTCTTCCTTGGTTTTGGCGGTTTTGATGGGTTGCAATGTGTAAGGATGCACTCCGGTGTAGTAAATTACCTCCGCTACAGTCATGGGTGTAGGAGTGAAGTCTTGCACCTGCTCCAGCTGAAAGCCTAAATCCTTGGTTTCTGCAGCTAGATTGGCCATATCCACTTCCTCACAGCCGGGATGTGAGCTGATGAAATACGGAATCAAGGGCTGCTTCAATCCATGTTTTTCCTGAATCTTATCGTATTTCTGCTTGAATTTCCTGAAATACTTAAAACTCGGCTTTCGCATCACTCTCAGGGTGGCGTCTGAAGTATGCTCCGGGGCGACTTTCAATCTGCCCGAAACGTGCCGGGTAATGAGCTGCTCCATGTATTCGTCATGGTTGCCGTCCTGATTGTTTTTGTTAAAGTCGTCTACCAGCAAATCATATCTCACGCCAGAGCCTACAAAGGCTTTTTTGATGGCCGGGTGTGCATCCACTTTCTTGTAAATTTCTGTAAGCGGCTTGTGTGAAGTGTCGAGATTGGAGCATATCACGGGATGAATGCAACTTGGAGCCTGGCATCGGGCACAGATACTCTCATCTTTTCCTTTCATACGGTACATGTTGGCTGATGGCCCTCCGAGATCGGAGAGGTATCCTTTGAATTCGGGATGTTTTGCCAGCTCATCAACTTCTTTAAGAATCGACTTTTCTGATCTTGAAGCGATAAACTTGCCCTGATGTGCGGAGATGGTACAAAAACTACAACCTCCAAAACACCCGCGGTGCATGTTAATTGAGAATTTGATCATTTCGTAAGCCGGAATTGTGCCGCGTTTGGCATATTTTGGGTGAGGCAATCGGGTATAGGGCAAATCAAACGAACGGTCCATTTCCTCCTCGTTCATGGTTACAAACGGAGGATTTATGACCAATGTGTCCTGACCTACGGCCTGTGTAATGCGGTTGGCCTGCCATTTATTTGACTCTACTTCAACAATTTTGAAGTTGGCAGCGTATTTCATTTTGTCTGCCAGACATACTTCATGACTTGCCAGGGTGACAGTTTCCCAGGTTTTATGAGGTTTTACTTCCGGACTTTTTTCTATATAAGCTACCTGATTTACATCTTTGATACTTCCAAGGGGAACCCCTTTTTGCACCAGTTTCAGAATCTCTCTCAATGGTTGCTCTCCCATGCCATAGACCAGCAAATCGGCCTGAGAATCCACCAGAATGGAAGGCATGAGCTCGTCTTTCCAGTAATCATAATGGGTCACACGACGCAGGGAAGCCTCTATGCCACCAATCAAAACCGGTACTTCAGGGTAGAGCTCTTTCAGGATTTTTGAATATACAGTAGTGGCGTAGTCGGGCCTAAAACCCGCTTCTCCGCCGGGAGTATAGCTATCGTTGGAACGTTTTCTTTTATTGGCGGTGTAATGGTTTACCATGGAGTCCATGCATCCAGCCGTAACCCCGAAGAAATACTTTGGTTTACCAAATTTCTTGAAATCCCGCAGATCATCCTGCCAGTTGGGTTGAGGGATAATCCCCACTTTAAAACCCTCGCTTTCTATGATTCGGGCAATCACAGCTGAGCCAAAAGAAGGATGGTCCACGTAAGCATCCCCCGAGACCAAAATGACATCGAGCTCATCCCAGCCACGCATTTCCATTTCTTTTTTGGTAATCGGTAGCCAGTCTGTTATGGGTCTTTCTTTTCTAATGATCATATTGCCAATCAGGGCTTAATTCAGCTGCAAAGTTCTTGAAATATTTCTATAGAACTGATATTTTGGGGTTTTAGTTTTATTTAGGTGGAAAGTTGGTAAGTTAGTAAGGTGGAAAGTAGGACCGGGTTGCGAGGACCGGGTTACGAGTAATGGGTAATCTATTTAAAAAGGGATAAAAAACTTTTGCCGTTTTCTGCCCACTGCTTCCATTACAACAATTAGCACATTATAAATTAACACATTAGCAAATTAAATCTTCATCATTAAATCATTCAGGTTTTCATCTGTGGTGATATTGAGCTTTTTGCGGAGGCGGTAGCGTTTTAGCTCTACACTCCTTACAGTGATGTTGAGCAATTGGGCAATTTCTTTGGTTGAAAGATTCATCCGCAGATATGCCGCCAGCTTGAGATCTCCATGAGAAAGCTGTGGATGCTCCAGTTGTAGCTTTTTCAGAAACTCCTCATGTACCTGATTAAAATTAGATTCAAATACTTTCCAGTCATGGCTACTCGAAATATTGCTGTCAATGAGGTTTACCAAACTTTTCTTTTCTTTCGATTCTTTGACCACCTCCTCTTTAATTTTGGTGAGTAGTTCGTTCTTTTTAATCAAAACCATGGTCGAGTTGGCCAACTCTTCTGATTTTCTGATGATATCCTGCTCCAGTTGCTGATTCCGTATTTTTATAATTTCCTGTTGCTGCTTTTCTACCTCTTTGCGGTGCTTTAGCTCAAGTTTTTTCTTTTGTTTTTTGATATTTCTGTCCTGTAAAAAATAAAGCAGCCATACCAGCCCGGCTAAGACAAATAGGTAAAATATTTTACTCCAAATACTCCAGTACCAGGGTGTCAACACCTCGAATTCAAATAAGGAGATTTCATCAGACAGGTTGGATTTTAGCCAAAATTTATAACTTCCGGCACTCAGGTTAGTGTAGCAAGCCTGAGGGGTTGATTCAAATTCTGACCATGAGTTGTTTACACCATCAAGTAAATAGGAAAATTTAGCGGAGTGTGAAAAGGTATTAGGTGAAAACTGTACACAAAAAGAGTTATTTAAATACGGAATTTCTGCTTTTTGTGATTGAAGTGTGTCAAATCTTAAATTTAAAGCACTGCCTTTTTCAAAGAACAATCCATTAACTACTGGTGGAGAAAACTTCTTAGAATCACTTTTTACCATTTCTTCCAGGTTACCAACCGCAAAACCATCTTCAAGACAAAGAACTAAATGCTTATTTTTAATAATCCTTATATTCTCTGACTCCTCCACCAGACTCCTGTCTGCAAGCCAGGAATAAATCCTGCTTTTGCCGCCTGTCCATAGTTTGATATTGCCGTTTTTATTTATTGAAAAAAGATACTTTTCGTAAAAATTGTAGAATCTGGCGTATTCCCCCGAAAATGGAATATCTTTCGATTTCACAAATTTTTTATCCTTTTTATCGTACCACATTGTACCTCCGGGGCCAGAAATCCATACTTTTTGATTATGATAGAATAGATCAACTGTTCCGGATTCAAAGTTGGTTCCTTTAAACTCTTCCATTACCTTCACGCTGTTCATATTTTCGGATAGTTTGACTTTTGCAATGCCTCCTGTAGCTTTATTTATCCAAATATTTCCTTCAGCATCCTCAAAAAGTTGCTTAATGCCCTCGTTTACCCCCGAAAGTCTGTTTTTTTGAATCCAAAAACCATTCTGATTTTTTTCAAAAAGTACCAATGAGGTATAAGTGCCCTGAATGAACACATTTTTGTTGTTTTTTAAAGCCGAAATACTCCACCCTCCGGTAACATCTGATATTTTGGTGAGTTGGTTTTTTACTAACCTGAAAGTCCCGTCATTGTGGCCTATGATAAGTTGATTGTCAATAACTTCAAGCTTCCAGACCTGTCCCTGGGTTCCCGCAACCAAATGAAACCTTTTTGTGACCTGGTCATATTTAAAAAGCCCATGGTTTGAGCCAATGAAAAATTGATTTTCAAACTGTACAACATCATATACGGTTCCAATTACCCCTGAAATGTCTTCGAAAAAATTGACAGGATTATTGAGCTGAATTTGACTTATGCCATCATCTAACCCAACCCAAAGATTTCCTTCCAAGTCAACTAGCATTGATAATACTGTATTGTTGATTAAGCCATTGTTTTTGTTGAAAATATGCTTAATATCTCCTGATTTATCGGTTAGAATCACTCCAGTGGACAGTGTTCCGAAAGCAAAAATGCTGTCATTGATTTTGGCAGATTTGTTGAGTTTGTTTTTTTCGAGAAAACTATTTAGACTAGCATTGAAAGGTTTAAATTCCTGATTTTGAAGG
>WBZP01005026.1_pt1 | contig 13588 bp, 13 predicted proteins | sample 5204301 | NCBI WGS metagenome assembly WBZP01 (sample SAMN12412401, study PRJNA552823) | activated sludge metagenome | isolation source: activated sludge from nitrification reactor of wastewater treatment plant... | place: USA: Pennsylvania | collected 2017 | reverse complement strand
AGCACTCGACCCTCGGCTACAAGTCGCCAACGCAGTTCCTGGTAGCTTGGCTCAGCGGGCAACATGAAGGAAAACTGGTAGCATGAAACCCACTCGTTGGCAGACGAAAAACTGAGGGAACCTCATGACGGTCCTGCATCTCGTTCACGTGGGCTACGGCATGCACGGCCCAGGCGTCCGCCGGGTTGAGGTCGATGGCTTGACGGCCCAGGCGCTCGGCCTCCGAATATTGCCCGTTCTCCTCCAAACCGAAGGCGTAAAGGGACAGCACGAACCCGTAGCAAGGAGCTTGTGGCTGCCAATTCGGAAGGACGCGCGCTACGCTATCGCGCAGGTTCTTGGAGTCACCGATGTAGAAGTAGAAGAAGTTGGCGAGCTTAAGCGCGAGAAAATCGCGTGGGTAGTCGAGCAGAATCGCCTCGTAGGCACTGATCGCGGCGTGGAAATCCCCGCGCGTCCATGCTTCCAGCCCATCCATGTGCAGACTTTCACGATCGCTCGTACCGCACCTATCTGCTGCAGCACGCGCGGTTGCCAGTGCGCCCTGCGCGCGCGGCAGCAAACCTGGCATGGCCATGAACTGGAAGAACAGGCCTTTCAGAACATGCGCCATCGGCATGTCCGGATCGGCGGCAAAAGCTTCCTTCAGACGCAGCCCGATATCACGTCGAAAGCCAGCATAGGCGGACACCGTCGCCTCAAATCCCCGAACTGCCTGCTCGTTCGCGGCGGTGAGACCCAATCCAAATTCATCGCAGATCATGAGTCCCTCCGTTCCATTTCCTGCTGCATTTGCGACGATGCATATGCCGGAAACACCGAGTCACATCATGACGCCCAGCGTCAAATGAGCAGCAAATTCTCCCACAATCCGCTGACGCTGGACAGCCACCTTGGGGGGGCCAATGTCACCGTTGCATAACGAATGGCTACTTCCCAGTTTCCAGGGCTGGCCGTGAATGACTACTTCCGATTTCTGCCACCGGCAGCAACGGGTCGAATGCCATTATTCGAGAAACACCAGCCAATCTGACGGGACTCGCTGGTCAATTTCCTTGCGAATAGTTCGCCAACCCACCGCGAAATCCCGCGTTCCCCGGACAAGAAACGGCCGGGTGCTGTAAGGAATCGTCTTCGGCGGCGACTAATGGATGCGGACAATCGATCCCCCATCCATCAGGAGCACTCCATGAAGCTTTTCCATTCCCTCGTCGCGTTCAGCCTTGCCGTCTCCCTCAATCTGGCTCATGCACTCGAGATCCAGCCCTATTCGCCGGAACTGCTGGCCAGCGAGCAAAAGGCCGACAAGTCAGTCGCGCTGCATTTCCACGCCGACTGGTGCCCGACCTGTCGAGTGCAGGAGAAGGTCTTCAACGGCTGGAAGGGCGACAGCGCCGTGCCGGGCACGCTGCTGATCGTCAATTACGACAATGAACGCGAGTTGCGCAAGAAATTGGGTGTGCGCACCCAGTCGACCGTGATCGTCTACAGGGGCGCCACCGAGAAGGCGCGCATCGCCGGTGATACCGATCCGCAGGCGCTGCGCGCCGCTTTGCTGGCCGCCCGCTGAGCACCGCCATGGCCGCCATTCCGCTGACCCATCTCGGCCTCAGCCTGCTCGCCGGCAGCCTGACCACCCTGTCGCCGTGCGTCTTCCCCATCCTGCCGCTGGTCATTGGCGGTGGCGTGCAGACCAACCGTCTGGCGCCGCTGGCCATGGGCGTCGGCATGGCGACGTCGTTCGCGCTGATCGGCATCGTCCTCGGCGCCCTCGGCCCGGCGCTGGGCATCGACTCCGACAGCGTGCGCATCTTCGGCGCCTGGCTGCTGATTGCCTTCGGCCTGGTCATGCTGGTACCGCAACTGAACCGGCGCTTCACGGAATGGATGCTGCCGATCGCTTCGAGCGCCAACGCGGCGTCGGCCAGGCTGGACGGCGGCTCGCTCGGCGGCGCGCTGCTCCTCGGCGGCGTCCTCGGTTTCGTCTGGAGCCCCTGCTCGGGGCCGCTACTCGCCTCGGCCCTGACACTGGTCGCCAGCGAGGGCGGCGCGGTGCGCGGCGGAATGATTCTCGGCCTGTTCGGGATCGGCGCCGCCATCCCGCTGGTCGCCGTCGCCTACGCATCGCGCAAGGGCTTCAATGCTGCGCGCGGCTGGGTCCTGCAGCATATCGACGGGGTCAAGAAGGCCTTCGGCGTCTTCATCCTGCTCACCGGCATCGCCATCCTCAGCGGCGCCGACAAGTGGCTGGAAGCGCGCGTTGTCGCCATCCTGCCCGACGCCTGGGTCAGGGCGACCGCGCTTTTCTGACTTGACGATAGTGCGGCTCCGAAGGCACGGGATCGGCACAACCTGACCGATGAAGGGTCGCGGATCATCCCGCTGCGCAGAAGGCAAACCCTTGCTCGGGTCTCGTCAGTTCTCCACGTGCGTGCTGAAGAAAGCCGCGTGTGAGCCGACGCCGGTTTGCCTCGCCCGGAAATCGAAGCGTATGGCCGTATTGCGCCTTCAGCCGGGAAATCCGGGAGGAATCCTGCGCCTTTTGATCAAGACCCAGCCATTTCGGCCGGCGCGCCTCAATTTCAGTGCAACTGCCGGCTCAAGCCCAACAGGTTGCTAGACGGCGCTGATCAACCGCCCGTTGGTCTCGACGGCGACGACAGCCTTGGCCTGATTGAAATCGTCGGTATAGCCCGAGGCGAGGAGACAGCAGGCAAGTTGATTGGCAATCGGCTTGGGTAGAGGCAACTGATGGTCAAGCACACGCTTGATCCAGGCAGCAGTGCTCGCCGCATCGGCGGCGTCGGGCAGGAGTGGCAGCGCCCGCAAGCTATCGTGCTCGGCCTCGAAAAGGATTTCGGCGCCGGCGTGATGCACATATTCCAGGCGCGGCCGACGCCTGGGATTGGCAAAAGGTTCGCCCTCGGTGCCGCGCAGCAAGATGCCCCGTCGACCGAGCGCCAGCAGCATGTCACGCATGAGATCGATGAAGTCGGGGTGGGTCGCTGCCGCGATTAGAACGCCTTCGCCACGGAAGGGGTCGAGCATCTTGACCAGGCTATGGGCACTATTGCGCACGCCAAGGCGTGCGCGCAACGCAAGCAGGTTATGCGCGCCCGGGCACAACGCATTGAGCGGCACGAAAGCCAGCCCCTGCTCTTCCAGCGTCGCTTGAGCCTTGATGATCGACACTGAGGGCATGATGCCCAGTTCGCGGAAGACTTGGCCGGTCGTCACGCGACCGTAGCCTTCAATAAGGCCATGCACCAGAACCGGCACACCAAACCGCTGCAGCATGATTGCCAGCAACGGGGTCAGGTTGGCCTCCTTACGCGCCCCGTTGTAGGTCGGAAGGATCACCGGGCGGGCCCGGCCTGGCGGCCGGTGCATTGCCAGCGTGCGCTCTTCGGTGGCCGCCAGAAAGCCGAGCATTTCAGCGAGCGATTCGCCTTTGACGCGCAGGCCGAGAATGATCGCGCCCAGTTCGAGATCTGGCACGCCGCCATCGAGCATGGCCCGGTAGAGCTGGCGGGCATCGTCTGTCGAAAGATCACGCGACCCTTGGGCGCCGCGACCTATTTCCCTAATGTACTGAGCGTAACTCATGGTCTCCTTCTGCCGCGCTCAAGCTGGCACGGTCTCTTCGCGTTTGAATTCTGCCACCATTCGCCTGATGTCCGGCATACAGGAGCCGCAAAATGACCCACATTTCAGGTTTTCCTGGAGGCCGGCAAGCGCGCTGCCACGTGCCAGTTCCATTTGAATCTGCAGATCGCTGACATCCGCACACTTGCAGATAATGGTGCGGGGCACCATGGCGACCGGCGGTCGGGCGCTCGGAGCAAGCGCCAGACGAATGAGGCTGGCGTCGAGTTCGTCTTCAGCCATCGCCTGTTTCAGCCAGGCCTGCGCCAGCGTTTCCCCGGCCAGTCGCACCCCAAGCAGTCTGCCGTCGCGGGTGATGGCCTTCTTGGCGATGCTGCGCCGGGCGTCCTCATAAACGATTGCGCCGTCGTCGCCGTCCATGCGGAACAGACGATCCAGCTCGGCGATCTGCGTTGCATCCAGCGCGCTCTCCGCCGCCGCCCGAAAAACCACCACCGGGCTGCTGCGTCCATAGAGGCCGATGGTGGCATAGGGAAAGCGCACAAGCTGCGCTCGCGCTTCCTGCATCATGACCAGTGCGTCGGGCCGACTGGCGCAGCGGCGAACGATCGCCAGCGGATAAGGCAGCGCGCGTTTGCTGATCTGCACAGCGGCGTGTTTCAGTTCCGGCTGCATCGAGTACGGGTCGATGGCATCGCAGGCAACCGCGTTGACACCGGGGGAGTTCATGAACTGGCTGCCCCAGTGCATCGGCATCCAGGCACGTCCACGCTGCAGGCCGGCGCGCTCGGCAACACGCACCGTCAGTTCGCCACGGGGATTGCTGACGCGCACCAGATCGCCAGTTTCCAAACCGCGATGACGCATGTCGCAGGGATGCATCGCCAGAAGCGGTTCATCTTCGAGATTGAACAGGCGCGGCACCGTGCCGGTGCGGCTCATTCCGTGCCAGTGATCGCGCATGCGCCCAGAGAGCAAGCTGATCGGGGCATCCGTTGTTGGGGCATCGGCGGTCGGCAGATGCTCGATGGCGACGAAGCGCGCCCGGCCGTCGGCGGTCGGGAAAATGCCGTCCTCGTAAAGGCGCACCTTACCCTTAGCGGCGCCTTCCGGGCAGGGCCACCGCTGCGGCCCCTGCGCTTCGAGCAGCGCATAGCTGAGGCCGGTGATATCAAGATCGCGGCCACGGGTACTCTCGCGATGCTCGTTGAAGATGGCTTCGGCATCGGCATAGGGAAACAGGCGATCGGCACCGGCGTGATCCAGTCTCCGGCCGAGGCGGCGGGCGAAATCGACGACGATTTCCCAGTCATGTCGCGCCTCTCCGGGCGGTGAAACCGCCGACTGCACCCTGGTGATGCAGCGCTCCGAATTGGTCACCGTGCCGTGCTTCTCGCCCCAGCCGCTGGCCGGCAGCAGCAGGTCGGCAAAATCGGCGGTATCGGTGTTGCCGTAGGCCTCCTGCAGCACCACGTAGTCGGCGGCCTGCAGCGCTTCACGCACCGCAGCCTGGTTGGGCAGCGACTGTGCCGGATTGGTACAGGCAATCCAGACGGACTTGATCTCGCCGGTTTTCAGGCATTTGAACAGGTCGACCGCAGACTTGCCCGGTTTTCCGGGTACAAAAGGCACGCCCCAGAAACGGGCCATCTCGGCCCGGTGCATCGGATTGCCGAGGTCGCGATGCGCCGACAGCAGGTTGGCCAGGCCACCGACTTCACGCCCGCCCATGGCGTTGGGCTGCCCGGTCAGCGAGAAGGGGCCGGCCCCCGGCTTGCCGATCTGACCGGTCGCCAGATGCAGGTGGATGATGCCGGCGTTGTTGTGGGTGCCGTGCGCCGACTGGTTGAGGCCCTGGCAATACAACGAAAGCGAAGCGCCAGCGTTTCCGAACCAGCGCGCCGCCTTGACAATATCCGCCGCCTCGACGCCGCAAGTTTCGGCAACGACATTCGGCGGGTACTTTGCGGCAATCTCGGCCAGCACCGCGAACCCGCTGGTATGCGCTTCAACGTAGAGCGGGTCAATCAGGCTTTCGCCTATCAACACGTTGAGCATGCCGTTGAACAGAGCGATGTCGGTACCCGGCCTGATCGCCAGATGGAGATCGGCAATTTCTGCGCTCTCCGAGCGGCGCGGATCGGCGACGATGATTTTCAGGTCGGGATTGGCTGCCCGCGCGTCCTCGATGCTGCGAAAGATGATCGGGTGGGCCACCGCCGGGTTTGCGCCGGCTATGAAAATCACCTGCGCATGCAGGATGTCCTCGTAGCTGCACGGCGGCGCATCGGCGCCCAGCGTCTGCTTATAACCGGCGACGGCGGAGGACATGCAGAGCCGTGAATTGGTATCGACGTTGTTGGTGCCGATCAGCCCCTTGGCCAGCTTGTTGAAAACATAGTAGTCTTCCGTCATCAACTGGCCGGATATATAAAAGGCGACCGAGTCCGGACCGTGGGCGCGGATCGTCGCGGCGAAACGTCCGGCCGCTTCGTCGAGCGCCTCGTTCCAGCCGAGCCGCTCGCGACTGCCGCCCTTGGTGCGGCGCCGCTCTGGGTGCTGCAGACGATAGGTGAGGTCGCCGGTCTGGGCGAGGGTTGCACCCTTGCTGCACAAACGTCCGCGATTGGCCGGATGGTCGGGATCGCCCCGAACGCCAGTGATCGCCCCATTTTCCGTCGCGATGAGAACGCCACAGCCGACGCCGCAGTAACAACAGGTGGACTTGACTTCGCGCTTCATGATCATCCTTCCGGATAAACTATTAGCAACAGCCATGCCACCAGAACATCACGTTCCGGGATGCAAAAAGGGAGGTTTCCCTTTGGAAATCTCCCCATTCTGGTGCGTCGACCGCGACCAGTAGCCCTATTTGATGCGCTGGAGCCTCGGCGGCCCACCCTCGGGGCGCGGCGGCTCAGGCGTATCATCGGACGACGCCTGATGCACATCTTCGGACACTCCACCCTCAGCCACAGTTGCCGCCGGTTCGATCTCGAATGCCATTCCGGCGCCGTTTTCCCGCGCGTAGATCGCGGTCACCTGTTCGACCGGCACCGACAACTGGCGGGCAACGCCACCGAAACGCGCCTGGAATTCGATGAATTCGTTGCCGATTTGCAACTTGTTGCTTGCATCCGGACCTATGTTGAGAACGATCTGGCCGTCGCGGACAAACTCTCGCGGAACCCGAGTGCGTGCATCGATCTGAACAGCAATGTAGGGCGTGAAGCCGTTATCGCCGCACCACTCCCAAATGGCCCGCAAAAGATAGGGTTTTGTGGACGGGAGATCCATGTCTTACTTGCGCATCGCCTTTTCGGACGGCGTCAGGGCATCGATGAAGCCTTGACGGATGAAGATACGCTCGGCGTACTTCATCAGGGGTGCCGCAGCCTTGCCGAGATCGATGCCATAGTGGTCAAGACGCCACAACAATGGAGCTATCGCCACGTCAAGCATCGAGAACTCGTCGCCAAGCATGAATTTCTGTTTGTTGAAGATCGGGATGATCTCGGTCAGGCGGGCCCGAATCTCAAGGCGTGCCTTGTCGGCCGACTTGCCGTGCTTTTCGATGGCTTCCATGAAAGAGAAGATCTCACGTTCCATCCCGACCAAAAGCTGACGGGCGCGGGCGCGCATGATCGGATCTGCGGGCATCAGCTGCGGATGCGGAAAGCGCTCGTCAATGTACTCGTTGATGATGTTCGGCTCGAACAGCACCAGGTCGCGCTCGACCAGCACCGGCACGCGATTGTGCGGATTGATGACGGCCAAATCCTCCGGCTTGTTGAACATGTCGACGTCGATGACCTGAAAATCCATGCCCTTCTCGTAAAGGACAATGCGGCAGCGATGGCTGAATGGGCAGGTCGTACCCGAGTAGAGGTTCATCATTGGTGGTAACCCTCAAAATGAGATTCGGCATCGGGGATCGGACCGAGCCAACCCGCGATGCCGTCAACAAACCCGGAAAGGATTAGTGGATGTCTTTCCAGTAGTTCTTCTTCAACGCGTAAGCAAGCAGGAAGAGCAGGAACAGGAAGGCGAGCACACCGTAACCGAGCGTCTTGCGGGACTCTTGGGTCGGCTCGGCCATCCAGACCATGAAGCTGACCAGATCGGAAATCGATTTGTCGAACTCGGCCGGCGTCTGCTTGCCGGGAACCGCCAGCTCCAGCTTGTGCGTTTCATGATTCAGCACTTGCACGCCCTGCAGTTCATAAAGGACATGCGGCATGCCAACATTTTCGAAAGCCACGTTGTTCCAGCCCGTCGGCCGCTTCTCGTCGCGATAGAAAGCCCGCAGATAGGTGTAGAGCCAATCCGCACCCGAACCCATTTCGGAGGCACGGGCCCGCGAAATCACGGTCAGGTCCGGTGGCCCAGCGCCGAACCACTGTTTCTGATCCTCGGAGTGGGCGGCAACGCGCATCTGGTCACCAATCTTCTCGGACGTGAACATCAGGTTGTCCTTCACCTGTTGCTCGGTCAGGCCGATCTCGGTCAACTTGTTGTAACGCAGATGTGAGGCGCCATGACAGTTCAGGCAGTAATTGACGAACAGCTTGGCGCCATTCTGCAACGCCGCCTTGTCACCGACCGCACCGGGCCAATGGTCAAGGTGAGCGCCACCGCTTGCCAGAACGGTCAGAGGCGCAAAAAGCAATGCCATCAGAAATTTTTTCATTTTTCCCATCCTCACTTCATCGTCACGCGTTCAGGCACGGGCTTGAACTTGTCCATGCGCGACCACCATGGCATGCCGAGGAAGAAACCGAAGTAGAACAGAGTGCAGATCTGGGAGACGATCTCGCCCATCGGAGATGGCGGTTGCGTGCCGAGATAGCCGAGAACGATGAAACAGATCACGAACAGCGTCAACAAGGTCTTGTAGATAGGACCCCGATAGCGAATTGACTTCACGGGGCTGCGATCCAGCCAAGGCAGGAAGGCAAAAATCACCACCGATGCACCCATCGCAACGACGCCCCAGAACTTTGCCGGCAGGCCGAAGAAATTCCAGACCATGGCACGGAGAATCGAGTAGTAAGGCGTGAAGTACCAGACCGGTGCAATGTGCGGAGGTGTCTTCAGCGGATCTGCCGGGTAGAAGTTGTTGTACTCGAGGAAGTAGCCGCCACCTTCCGGTGCGAAGAAAAGCACCGCGGAAAACACAAACAGGAAGACCACAACGCCGACGATATCCTTCACCGTGTAATACGGATGGAAAGGAATGCCGTCGAGGGGAATGCCATTCTTGTCCTTGTTGGCCTTGATCTCGATGCCGTCCGGATTGTTTGAGCCAGTTTCGTGCAACGCGAGAACGTGCGCGGCCACCAAGCCAAGCAACACGAGCGGGAAAGCAATGACGTGGAAGGAGAAGAAGCGATTGAGGGTCGCGTCGCCGACGACAAAATCGCCCCGAATCAGGATCGACAGATCATTGCCGATCACCGGAATAGCCGAGAACAGATTGACGATCACCTGAGCGCCCCAGAACGACATCTGACCCCACGGCAACAGGTAACCGAAGAAGGCCTCGCCCATCAGCACAAGGAAGATACCAACCCCGAACAGCCAGATCAACTCACGCGGTTTGCGATAGGAACCGTAGAGCAGGCCGCGGAACATGTGCAGATAGACGACGACAAAGAAGGCCGAGGCGCCAGTCGAATGCATGTAGCGGATGAGCCAGCCGCCGGGTACGTCGCGCATGATGTACTCGACGCTGGCGAAGGCGACCGGCACGCCGTTGACGTTCAGTGCAGCATCCGGCTTGTAGTGCATAACCAGGAAGATGCCGGTGACAATCTGGATGACCAGAACCAACATCGCCAGGGAGCCAAAAAAGTACCAGAAGTTGAAATTCTTCGGGGCGTAGTACTCTGAGATATGACCCTTCCACATCGAAGTGGCCGGGAAACGGGCGTCAACCCATTCCAGGAGGTTGCCGCCGATGGATCCGTCTGATTTGTACTTTTCGAAATTGCCAGCAGCCATTCCTATGCTCCCTTCTTGTCTTCGCCGATCAGAATACGGCTGTCGGACAGATACACATGCGGCGGAACTTCGAGGTTGTCAGGGGCTGGCTTCGACTTGTAAACGCGGCCCGCGAAATCGAAGGTCGAACCGTGACAGGGGCAGAGGAAACCACCCAGCCAGTCGGCCGGCATGCCCTCCTCGGCACCCGCCTTGAACTTCGATGAAGGAGAACACCCGAGGTGCGTGCAGATGCCGATCACCACCATGAACTCCTTCTTGATGGAACGCGTTTCATTCTTGGCGTAAGCCGGCTGCATGTCCTTGTCCGACTTCGGATCTGCGACCTGACCATCCAGCTTCGGCAGAGTGTCAAGCATGTCCGTGGTCCGGTTGATGATCCAGACCGGTTTGCCCCGCCACTCGACAGTCATCATCTGGCCAGCTTCCAGTTTGCCGATATCGACTTCTACCGGAGCGCCTGCTGCCTTGGCGCGCTCGGATGGAAGCAAGCTGGAGACGAACGGCACCAGCGCGACGACCGCACCAGCCCCGCCGACGGCCGCAGTAGCGACGATCAAACGTCGTCTCCCGCAGTCCATTTTTCCTTGATTGCTCATAACGCTGACCCCTAAAGGAATTGGATGACGTTGAAAATAAACTTTGAATTATACGCTACGGGAAGTCGTCACAAAAGCCATTATCAGCCGCTGCAGTCCCTGCGTTCGCGCAAGGCTTGGGCCAGCGTCCCGCTATCGCAGAATTCAAGCTCGCCGCCAACAGGCACCCCACGGGCAATTCTTGTCACGCTGACCCCCTTGGGTCTCAGCATGGCCGCAATGTAATGAGCGGTTGCCTCACCCTCGTTGGTGTAGTTGGTTGCCAAAATCACCTCGCGCACGATGCCATCCAGGACACGTGCCATCAGTCGCTCGAGACCAAGTTCTCGCGCGCCAACCCCGTCCAGGGGAGAAATGCGGCCCATCAGCACATAATAGAGTCCTTGATAGGAATGTGTCTGTTCCATCATGTTCATGTCGACCGGCGTTTCGACCACACAGAGCAACGAGGCATCCCGCTGGAGCGACACACAACGCTCGCAAGTCTCATTCTCGGCAAAGGTATTGCAACGACCGCAATGACGAACCGACGCCAGCGCATTTGACAGGGCATCCCCAAGGTGCTGCGCCCCTTTCCTGTCGTGCTGCAGGAGATGGTAAGCCATGCGCTGAGCCGACTTCGGCCCGACACCTGGCAAACAGCGCAGCGCTTCGATCAGCGCCTGCAATGCCGAGGGGTTCATGCCGCTCAGAACGGCAGCTTCAGACCCGGGGGCAAGTTCAGACCCGCGGCGAAGCCTGCCATCTTTTCCTTGCTCAGTTCCTCGCCGCGGCGCACGCCATCGTTGACTGCGGCTGCGACCAGATCTTCGAGCATCTCGCGATCATCGAGAACCGACGGATCGATGCTCACGCGACGGACATCATGGGAACAAGTCATCACGACCTTGACCATGCCGGCGCCGGACTGCCCTTCAACCTCTGTCAGCGCAAGCTGCTCCTGCGCCTTCTTCATGTTGCCCTGCATCGCCTGGGCCTGTTTCATCAGGCCCGCCAAGCCACCTTTCATCATGTCTGACTCTCCGTTCTATACGATGGGTTTGATTGATGATTCCACCAGCGAGGCATCGAAGTTCTCGATGACGTCACGGACAAATGCATCCTTTTCGATCGAGGCAATTGCCTGATCCTGGTGTTCACGCCGCTCCCGCCCGGCCGTCACCGCTGGCGTATCGCCCACGGTCGGTGCCAGTTCGAAGCGCAAGGTGACCGGGCGTCCCAGATATTCCCGTAGCGCCTGTTGCAACTTGTCAGGGGCCGGCTTCATCTGGAGAAGTGCATGGGCAGGAGCCAAACGAAGCACGCATTCGGAGTCGTCGAGTTCCCGGAGTTCACAATGCTGCGCGAGTTCCCGTGCCAGGCCATTCAACTCCAGGGCTGCGATCATGTCATTCCATTTGCTCTCAGGAGCCTCCCCGGCCTTGTCCGCCGCCTTGGTCAGCACCCGTAGAGTTGGCAAGAGAGGCGCCGACCCCGGGCTGATAGTTTGCACACGCACTGCTGAACCCCGCTGAACCGAGGTTTTGACGGCATCAACGACATCGGCCACCGACTCCGGGCTAAAACCGTGCAGGCGGAGCAAGGTCATCACGAAACCCGCATATTCATCAGGCGCCATCGGCAGGTCAGCCCGACCGTGAATCACTATCTGATACGCCAACTGAACGAACTCTGGCGAAAGCTTGGCCGCCAACCCAAGGAGACGAACCCGATCGGGGTCGTCGTTGTCAACCGAGATGGGTGCGCATTGCGCCACTTGCAGCCGCATCAGCAAACTCGCGAGTTCCTGGAGCGCAGCGCCAAACGAGAGACTGCGCATGGCCATATCGGCAGCTACGCGCAGTAATTCCCCCGAGTCGCCGCACTGAACGGCCTCAAGGATTGAATAGAGGTAATCAAGGTCCACCGTCCCAAGCATTGCGCGAACCTGGGCCTCGTCAACTGTCCCGGCACCGTGAGCTATGGCCTGGTCAAGCAGCGAAAGTGCATCGCGCATGCTGCCCGCAGCAGACCGTGCAATCAGACCAAGCGCCTGAAGATCATATGCCACACCCTCAGCCTCAAGCACACGCCCCAAGTGCGTCGTTATGGAGGCTGGCGGCATCTGCTTGAGGTTGAACTGCAGACAGCGCGAAAGCACCGTAATGGGGATTTTCTGAGGGTCGGTCGTTGCCAGAATGAACTTGACGTGCTCGGGTGGCTCTTCCAGGGTTTTCAACATGGAGTTGAACGCCGAGTTGGAAAGCATGTGGACTTCGTCGATCACGTAGACCTTGTAGCGACCACGTGTCGGAGCATAAACAGCATTCTCCAGCAGTTGCCGCATTTCATCGACACGAGTATTGGTCGCCGCATCGACTTCCAGAAGGTCGACGAAGCGCCCGGCATCAATCTCCTGACATGCCGAGCACAACCCGCACGGTGTATCTGTCACCCCTGTTTCGCAGTTCAGGGACTTCGCAAGGATCCGGGCAAGCGTCGTCTTGCCCACCCCGCGCGTGCCAGTAAATAAATATGCATGGTGAAGTCGCTGGCTCGCGAGCGCATGGGTCAAGGCTCGCACCACGTGCTCTTGCCCGACCAGACCGGTGAAGCTGCGCGGTCGCCATTTTCGCGCGAGAACCTGGTAACTCATGCGCCCCACAGGAATGAAAAGACGAATTGGCGAGCCTAACCCCCGGCACTTGCAGCAATTGGCTGTGGCTGCTTCCTTCCGGACCTGACCAGATTCACCGCACCGCAATGCGGGGAGACCCGCCACTTTGCATTGTAACACGTCGTCGCAATGCATCCCGGCCCAAAAACAAAAAAACCCCCGCCGGATTTTGGTGGGGGTTTTTGTTGTGGGGGAGCCTGGCGATGACCTACTTTCTCACACGGAAGTGCAATATCATCGGCGCGGTTTCGTTTCACGGTCCTGTTCGGGAAGGGAAGGGGTGGGTCCGAAACGCCATGGTCGCCAAGCGTAACTGGTTCGTTTGACGCGGGTTGGCGACAAACGCAAAACTGGGAGAAGGTTGTTGTTGTGACTGCTTTGAGTTGCTGCAGTGCTACAAGGTTATAGGATCAAGCCGCACGGGCAATTAGTATCAGTTAGCTTAACGCATTACTGCGCTTCCACACCTGACCTATCAACGTCGTGGTCTTCGACGACCCTTCAGGGAGTTCAAGACTCCGGGAAATCTAATCTTAAGGCGAGTTTCACGCTTAGATGCTTTCAGCGTTTATCTCTTCCGAACTTAGCTACCCGGCAATACGACTGGCGTCATAACCGGTACACCAGAGGTTCGTCCACTCCGGTCCTCTCGTACTAGGAGCAGCCCCCTTCAAATTTCCAGCGCCCACGGCAGATAGGGACCAAACTGTCTCACGACGTTTTA
>WBZP01005025.1_pt1 | contig 13589 bp, 12 predicted proteins | sample 5204301 | NCBI WGS metagenome assembly WBZP01 (sample SAMN12412401, study PRJNA552823) | activated sludge metagenome | isolation source: activated sludge from nitrification reactor of wastewater treatment plant... | place: USA: Pennsylvania | collected 2017 | reverse complement strand
CACCAGTTGGTCCAGGATGCCCTGCTTTGGATACAGGCCCCGCTCCTCGGGCATATAGCCGAAGGTTCGCCGGGCGGCATACGAGATGGGTTCGCCACGCCAGGTGACCGAGCCGTCATCAATGCCGAGGACTCCCATGACCATGCGCATCGTGGTCGTCTTGCCCGCGCCATTGCCCCCCACGAAGCCGGTCATCATCCCGTCCGGGACACTGAACGTGACGTGGTCGACGGCGGTGAATTCCCCAAAGTGCCGGGTCAGATCGTTGATCTCCAACATGTCCATGACGCTAGGCCGTCTTCGTCGTGGGGGCATCCCCCTGGGGTGTGAACGGCAGGTCAGCCGAGCGAGGGAGCGCGGGTTGCTTTCAGCTGTCCGCGGGGGTGATCAGGCCGGCCTCGTAGGCGTAGATCACGGCATGGACCCGGTCGCGGAGCCCCAATTTGGTCAGGCAATTGGAGACATGGGTCTTGACTGTGGCCTCACCGAGGAAGAGTTCCGCGGCAATCTCGGCATTGGCGTATCCCCGGCCGAGGAAGAGGAGGATCTCGCGTTCGCGGTCCGTGAGGCGGGCAAGCTCTGGCGGCTCGGGCAACTCGGTATGCCGCCCGCTCGTCATCCGCTCGATGACCCGCCGCGTCACCTCTGGAGCCAACAGACTGTGTCCGTGCGCGGCCGCTCGCACGGCTTCAACCAGGGTCTCGGGCTCGGCATTCTTCAACATGAACCCGCTGGCGCCGGCATCCAGGGCATCGAAGAGGTAGTCATCCCGGTCAAAAGTGGTCAGGATGACGACCGTGGACAGTTCCTCGGCCACGATCGTCCGGGTGGCTTCAATCCCGTCCATCCCGGGCATCTGCACGTCCATCAGGATGACGTCGGGGCGCAACTCACGCGCTTGGACCACTGCCTCCATGCCGGTCGCGCACTCCCCCACCACCTCGATGTCCGGCTCAACCGAGAGCATGAGTCGAAACCCGGAACGCACCATTGCATGGTCGTCAACCAACAGGACCCGCGTGGGCGTGCTCATGCGGCACCCTCGACCAGGGCTAGTTCAGCCAAGGGGAAGCGCACCCGAACGCGATAGCCGCCCCCCACACGCGGGCCAATCTCCACAACCCCACGATGGGAGACCGCCCGCTCACGGATGCCGAGATGCCCCAGACCCGAGCCGCTCGAGCCAACCCGGCTTCGTCCATCATCGATCACCTCGACCTCGAGATATGCCGCCGACCCGCTGGTCACTCGCACCGTCACCGAAGCGGAGGTCGCCGTGGAGTGCCGGATGACATTGGTCAGCGCCTCTTGGGCGATCCGGTAGGCCGAATGCGCGATGGGTGCCGGCAGTCGGTCGATCAGACCGGGGCGGCTTTCAACCACGGCGAGCGTGACGGTTCGCCCAGAATCGGAGTACTGATCGACCAAGTCAGCCAGGAGGTCCAAGGTCGGTTGCGGATTGCGAGGACCTGGATCTGCATCGCTGGCCAGGCCCCGCAGGGTGCCGAGCAATCCCCGCATGGAACTCACTGCGTGTCGTGAGGACGCCTCGATTTCGCTCAATGCCCCTTGTGCAGCAACGGGATTCGAGGTCAGAACTCGGCGAGCTGCGCCGGCTTGGATGCCGATGACCGAGACGTGGTGGGCCACGACATCGTGCAGTTCACGAGCGATGCGCAGCCGTTCCTCAGTGACCGCCTGATCGCGGAGCGTCTTGCCCTGGGCGGCGATGGTCTGGGCCTGATCGGCCAAGAGCTCCTTTTGACGGGCGTTGCGCCACGACGCCTGTCCGCCGAGGATGGCGCCGCCGAAATAGAGGACATTGACGAAGACCGATAGGAGCACCGAGGCCGGGATCGGAGCGAGGAAGCCGGTCCGCTGTGCCTGCGGACCCCCGGTGATGTCCAGGACTTCCTGGATGGCATTACCCACGGCAAACTGCAAGGCGACCCAGGCGAACATCACCGTGACGATGACGCCGATCACCACTAGCATCAATCGCCGATCTCGGGCCCAGGAGACTGCGGAGAGGAAGGCGAGGAAGTACATGATTTGCAAGGTGAACTGACCCATCACCACCGGCATCAGAAGCCCAACGGCCAGCATATGGGCGGCGGCCAGGAGGGCCACCGTGATCGGCCACCGACGGCGACCGAGAAGCAGCCCGGCCGCGGACGCCACCGCTAACCACTGGACCCACCACGGGTAAGGCAGCTCCTTAAGCACCCCCACGCTGCGGATCAGTTCGAGGAGGAATAGACCGAGCAGAGCGGCACCCAGGGCCAGCAGGAGATCCGAACGACCAATCGGTGGGCGCGGACGCGCCCACGCATCGTCGACCCCGAAGAAGCCACCCACGCGGGCGACCAGCGAGCGGCGAGCAGACGGCATACGTCCACGGTATGCCGCGCAGCGCGCCGACGCGTCCCTCTCCGGGCGGAGGGCGGCTCCCCCGTGAGGCCGAGTCGTGCGGGCAGGTGTGCCCAGCAGGCCCATGAGAGCATCGACGGCATGCGGGGAGACGGTGGCCGGCCGGCGTGGGCAGGCACGCGCGAGCTATGAGCCGAGTCGAGTTGCCAGCAAGCCTGCTCGCCAGTTTCGAGCGGCTCCAGCCCAGCCTGGGCCCCAGCGGTTCACAGTGGGCAGGCACCCTGCCTCGGCTGATCGACGCGGCCCTGACCCGATGGGAGCTGATCCCGGACGGGCCGGTGATGTCCGGATGGACGGCGGTGGTGGTGCCGGTTCGACGGGGCACCCAGCCGTTGGCGCTCAAAGTGGGTTGGCCGCACGATGAGGCGCTGGGCGAGCATTTGGCGCTGCGGCATTGGAATGGCGTGGGCGCGGTTCGGCTGGTCGCCGCCGATCCCGCCTCGTGGAGCCTGCTCATGGAGCGCCTGGACCACACCCGCGACCTGAGCACTCTGCCTATGGAGCAGGCCCTGGCCATTGCCGGTGAAACCCTGGCTCGGCTTCATGTCCCGGCTCCGGCGACCATCCGCTCGGTTGCCGAGTTCACCGACCACCACCTCACTCGACTGGAGAGCGCAGGCGGTGTGGTGCCGCGTCGACTGACCGGCCGGGCACGCGGGCTCTGGCGCGAGTTGACGGCCACGGACGAGTCGCCGCTGCTGCTGCATACGGACGCCCACTTCGAGAACGTCCTGCACCGACCCAGCCACGGCTGGGCGGCCATCGACCCCAAACCGCTGGCCGGGCACCCGGGATACGAGCTACAGCCGCTGCTGCGTAACCGACGCGAGGACTATGGCACGGGGTCGGCCTTCCGGTGGGGGGTGCGCAACCGGGTCGAGCTCATCTGTGACGCAATGGGCGTGGACGAAGAGGTGGCGCGGGCCTGGACCTTCGTGCACACCGTCATCGAGGTCTTCTGGTCGGCCAAGGACGGCGACGCAGACTGGACCTCATTCCACATCGCTGTGGCCAAGGCCCTACAGGACTGAGGGTCAGCTCAACGGCTCCAGGACATCCAGCCCGAGGAAGGGTCGCAGCGCCTGCGGCACCGTGACTGAGCCATCGGCCTGCTGATGGGTCTCCAGGAGGGCCACAATCCAGCGGGTCGTGGCCAGGGTGCCATTGAGCGTCGCAGCCACCTCGGTCGGGCCGGTCGTGCCCTCGGGGCGGAAGCGCGTACCCAGGCGACGGGCCTGGAAGGTCGTGCAGTTCGAGGTCGAGGTCAGCTCGCGGTAGCGGCCCTGGGTCGGGACCCAGGCCTCGCAGTCGAACTTGCGGGCAGCGCTCGTGCCCAGGTCACCGGCCGCCGTATCAATGATTCGGTAGGGCACCTCGATGGCCGCGAGCATGTCGCGCTCCATCTGCAGGAGGCGCTCGTGCTCAGCCTGCGCCTCCTCGGGGCGGCAGTAGACGAACATCTCGATCTTGTTGAACTGGTGCACCCGAATGATTCCGGTGGTGTCCTTGCCGTATGAACCGGCCTCACGTCGGTAACAGGTCGACTGGCCGGCATAGCGCACCGGGCCCTTGCTCAGGTCGATGATCTCGTCCGCGTGGTAGCCAGCGAGCGCAACCTCGCTGGTCCCGGTGAGGTAGAGATCATCGGCCGGGAGGTAGTAGACCTCCTCGGCGTGATGGTCGATGAACCCCGCGCCCTTGATGACATCCGGGCGAACCAAGGTCGGGGTGATGAGCGGAACGAAGCCAGCGGCAATCGCCTTCTGCATGGCCAGTCCCAGCAGGGCCATCTCGAGCCGGGCGCCAACACCCTTGAGGAAGTAGAAGCGGGCACCGCTCACCTTGGCGCCGCGGGCGGTGTCGATGGCGTCTAGGCCCTCGGCGATTGCCATGTGGTCACGCGGCTCGAAGCCCTCTGCGGCAAAGTCCCGCGGGGTGCCAACGATCTCGCGCACGGCATAGTCATCCTCGCCGCCGGCGGGGACACCGTCGATGACCACATTCGGGATGCTCATGGCGAGGCGGTTCAACTCATCCTCGGCGGCATCGGCGGCAGCCTTGGCGTCCTTGACCTGCGCCGCGAGCTCCTTCGTGCGGGCCAGCAGGGCCTGGCGCTCGTCGCCCTGGGCGCGACCGATCTCTTTGCTGGCGGCATTCTGCTCGGCGCGCAACTGCTCGTATGCCGTGAGCGCCGATCGCCGCTGCTCGTCGGCCGCGCGAACGGAGTCGACGAGGGACGCGTCCTCACCACGAGCGATCTGGCTGGTGCGGACGGCGTCAGGGTTGTCCCGAAGGACGCGTAGATCGATCACCCGCCGAGTTTACCGAGCGCCGCCGCACGCTCATGCGCCACGCCTCACTCTCCTCGCCCCACGCGCCTCACGCTCCTCGCCCCACGCCCCTCACGCCCCTCAACTTTCCCGCCGGATGCCGGAACCTTCAGGTTGGGGCCTCTTGTAAGGGGCCCCCAGTGCAAGGTTCTCTCCCCAGGCGGGAAAGTTGATGCGCTTGGGATCTGAAAGTTGAGGCGCGTGAGGTCTGAAGCGCGCGGCGCGCAAGCGTGCGGCGCTGGAGCGTGCGGCGCGCGGAGGCGACGATCACATCATTCGGGCGTCGCCCCGACATCCCAGAGGTGATGGCGAATGTCGTGCAGGCCGTAGACGCCGAGGCTCGCCACCGTGAACTGCGAGCCATTGGATCGAATGCCGGTGCGTTCCCAATCCGGGCCGGAGCATGCGGCATACACGGCCGACCAATCGCCGGCCGCGCGCGCTAACTCGTCGGCCACCACGGCGGGGTCTTGGTCGGCATACCGATCGGTGATCGCCGTCTCGTCCTGGTCCCAGTTGGGGAAGTGCGGCTCATCCTGGGCCAGCATGAGCGTGGCCCGCACCGCAAAGACCGCGCAGACATCGCGCACGTGGCAGGCGTACTCCAGCGGCGACCACACCAAGGGGCCCGGGCGCTCGCGGGCATCTGCCCGCTGCAGCACCTGCGCCCACGGCCGGGTGTATGCCGTGACCAGCGCCGAGACATCCTCAGGCGCCACCGCAGCCGGGTCATAACCGCAGTCCGCACACACCTGCACCAGGGTCCAGGTCCAGTCCTTGTTGTCCTTGGGCGGTTCGGGCAGCGTCATGCGGGGAGCCTACGGCAGTGCTGAGCGATCGCATCGAGCGGCCCGGCCGCCCATCACCGTCGAGCAGTCAGGACGACGAAGCAGCCAAGCCCAGCGAGGATGGTCCCGCCCGTGACGCTCATCCGTTCTGCTCGGCGCGGATCGGTCACAAACCACTCGCGGGCCTGGCTGGCCGCCACGGCGACGAGCCCATCACCGAGGATGGCAATGACGACGAACACCAAACCCAGCGCCATCATCTGCACCCAATAGATCCCCGACGGGTTGACAAAGGGTGGCAGCAGAGCGGCGAAGGCCACCAGCACCTTGGGATTGGTCAGCCCTACGAGCACGGCTTGGCCAAAGGAACTGCGCGTGCTGGTCGGCAGGAGTTGACCGGCACTGAGCGCCTCCCGCAGGGCCCGCCGCTCGCGGATGGCCGAGATCCCCAACCAGACCAGGTAGAGACCCCCGATCACACGGATGATGCTGTATGCCGTGCTGCTGGCAGCGATTAGTGCTCCCAGGCCGACGGCCACCGCCACCACCTGGACGTAGACGCCGGCAGCGTTGCCCAGTACCGAGAGCAAGGCAGCCCGACGCCCACCAGCAAACGCTCGGCCCATGATGAAGAGTTGGCTGGGTCCCGGAATGGCAACGATGACGAACGAGGTGGCGACAAAGGCAAGCCACTGGGCAGCGGACGGCATAGGGGACATCGTGCCTGACATCGGGCCGCTGTCACAGGCATCCGCCACAATGACTGCCATGCCATATGACGTGGAGTTGGCCGACCGGATCCGCTCCTCCTTGAGCGGGCACCCAGACTTGAGCGAGAGGGCCATGTTTGGCGGGCTGGGCTTCATGCTGGGCGGGGTGATGACCGCGGCCGCAAGTAGCCAGGGGAGGCTGATGCTGCGGGTCGAGCCCGGGACCGGTGCGGCGCTTCTGGACCAGCCGGGCGTGAGTTCGATGATGATGCGTGGGACCCCCATGAAGGGGTGGCTCGACATCGACCTCGCCGTGGTGGCCACCGATGAGGCGCTTGCGGAGTGGTTGACCCACGGCGTGGCCTACGCTCGCGCGCACCCGAAGGCCTGAGCGCAGACCGGGCTGGTGGCCGCAATAGCGGCGAGCGCACTCGAGGCCAGGCGCAAGCGCTTCGGGTCCTGCGGGTACCCTCCCTTTCGTGGACCAAGCCGTGACCTGGGCCAGCATCGGGCTGGCCATTGCCCTGGCGATGACCGGGCTGTGGCTGTTGGTCTCTGCGCGCCTCGGGCGGCTGGGTAGGCGGGTCACTGGCTGGTCCGCGGGCCGCTCGAGCCAGGAGTCCACGCCGACCCGGCGCCCCTCGCGGCAACGGTTCCGTCGCGAGCGATCCGAGACCGCAGGTGAGGAGGAATTGCCCCCGCCACCGCCGAAGAAGCGCGCAGCGATCATTGTGAATCCGGTGGGACTTGAGGCTGTCGGAGCGCTCTACAACCGTTTGGCCCGCGCCTGCCTCAAGCACGATTGGGATGAGCCGCTCATCCTGCAAACCACCTCGAGTCGACCCGGGGAGAGCCACGCCCGACGAGCTGCGGACGAAGAGGTCGATGTCGTCCTGGTGCTTGGCGGCGACGCCACCTTGCGCTCGGTCGCTCAGGGCTTGGCCGGCACGGCGATACCCGTGGGGATCCTGCCCTCGGGTGGCGGCACCGGCCTCGCGCGAACCCTGGGGCTGGACACCGATGACCTCGAGACGGCGATGGACATCGCGCTCACCGGCCAAAACACTCACGTCGACGTGGGCTGGGTCGTCGTCAATCCGCAAGCCGATCAGCATCCCGAGGGTCAGCACGAAGCCGAGAACCGGCACGCCTTCCTCATCATGGCCGGGCTCGGCGTGGATGCCACCGTCCTGGATGGCACCGACCCTGAGCTGCGCACCACGGTCGGCTGGACGGCCTACGTTCCCGCCGGCGTCAAGAGCATGCTGGGCGACCGATTCCGCGCCCGGATGTCGCTCGACGGAGGACCGATCACCCAGATCCGCGCCCGGACCATCATGATCGGCAACGGCGGTCGGCTCGCCGGTGGTGTCACGCTCATGCCGGACGCCCAGATCGACGATGGGCTCCTCGACGTGCTCACGGTCAGCCCCAGAAGCATCGCCGGGTGGGCGGGGGTGGCCGCAAAGGTCATCACCAAGAGCGACCGCACGAACTCACGGATGGATCGGTTCACGGCGGCAGCAGTGACGATCACCATGGACGAGCCACAACCGGTGCACATCGACGGCGAGGTCGCCGGCAGCGCCACCTCCCTGCACCTCCACGTGCAGCCGCGCGGCCTGATCGTGCGGACCCGGACCGGATCCGCGCCGAGCTAGCCCGGCGCCCGAAGCCAGGAGCGGGAGCACGGCGCGGACTCCCGGCGCACACACTGGCCCCGCTAGCCCCACTTCTCCTCTGCTTGGTGAGCTTTCCGCGTCGCGGCATACGTCATTGCGTATGCCGCGGCACGTTTTGGTCACCAAGCAGAGGAAAAGGGAGGCGCGTGGGGCGCGTGGGGAGGAAGGGGGAGGAGGGGATGAGTCAGGCAGCGATTCGCTGATCTGCCGGCGACGCCCCCGCGACACGCACCGGGCGCAGGAAGAGCGGCAAGACGGTGCCGACGTATGCCGCCCACGCGATCGCTTGCAGCCAGGTCACCTGCGGGGTGAGGTTGAAGATCCCCTTGAGCAGGGCGGCATACCAACTGTTGGGATCGAGTACCCCCGAGATGTCGAAGGCCAGCGAGTTCAGGCCGGGCAGGTAGCCAGCCTCTTGGAGATCATGTATGCCGTAGGCCAGGATGCCGGCCGCCACAATCACCAGGCCGACCCCGGTCCAACGGAAGAATCGGCCGAGGTCGATACGAAGGGCCCCCCGATAGATCAGCCACCCCAGGACTATCGCCCCGCCGAGGCCGACCGCCCAGCCCAGCAGTGGCAGCGCATTCCCATTGCCCGCGGCCTGCGCAGTGGCGTAGAAGAAGATCGCCGTCTCCAGGCCCTCCCGGCCGACGGCAAGAAATCCGACGCTCGCGATGGCCAAGGGCCCCAGGTCGAGCGCCCGCTGCAACTGGCCCTTGAGTTCGCCGGAGATGGTGCGGGACGCGGAGCGCATCCAGAAGACCATCACCGTGACAAAGGCAACCGCCAGGATGCTAGCCACACCCCCGACCAGCTCCTGCTGCTCGAAAGTCAGCTGGCGAGTCCCGAAGGTCAAGGCTGCCCCGAGGGACACCGAGAGCACCACGGCCAGCGCCACCCCGGCCCACACCCACCGGCGGGCCTCAGTCCGCCCCGACTTGGTCAGGAAGGCCAGGAGGATGACCACGACCAGGGCCGCTTCGAGGCCCTCACGCAGTCCGACCAGGGCATTGCTCACGAACATGAAAGTTAGGTAAGCCTAACCTTCATCGTTTTGTCAAACTGTCACATGTTGCGCGCCCCGCGTACCCCGCGAAGCCACGACTGCGCAGCCCGGAAATGGGCATCCGAGGTGAAGGCCGCCACCTGGGCTGGCTGCCGGTCTGCGCGCGCATATGAGCCAAGGAAGCGCACTTCGGCGCAAATCCGGTGCAGGCCCATCAGGGCCTCGCCGATCCGCTCATCCCGCACATGCCCCTCCAAGTCGATCGAGAAGCAATACGAGCCCATCGACTCCTTGGTGGGACGCGACTCCAGCCGGGTCATGTTGATGCCCCGCACGGCGAATTGCTCGAGCAACTCCAGCAGGCCACCCGCGTGGTCCTCCCGCTGGTACAACACGACGGTGGTCTTGTCGGCCCCGGTGGGTTCGGGCAGCTCGCCGGGACGAGCCACCACGGCGAATCGGGTGACCGCTCCCTGCATGTCCCCGATGTCATTCGCGAGCACCGAGAGTCCGTGTATGCTCGCCGCTACCGGCGCGCAGACAGCGGCATCGACAGTTGCATCGCCAGCCGCCACGCTCTGCGCCGCAGCCGCGGTCGAGAGGGACGGCACGTAGGTCGCCTTCGGCAGATTCGCTCCCACCCAGCCGCGCACCTGGGCCCACGCGTGCGAATGGGTGCCTAGGCGTCGGACCGCAGCCAGCGACATCCCGGTCGGACCGGCCAGGACAAAGGTGATCGGCACGAGCTGCTCGCCGATGACCACCAAGGGCTCGCCTGCCGCCAGCGCATCCAGGGTCGCACTGACCCCGCCCTCGACGGAGTTCTCGATCGGAACCACGGCGGCATCGATCTCCCCGGCACGCAGGGCCGCGAACGCCGAGTCCACCGAGCTATAGGCCACCCGGTGGTCGGCGCTTTCCGGCGCCCAGGCGTCCAACGCCATCGAGGTGAAGGTCCCCTCGGGGCCTAGGTACCCGTAGCGGGTCATGCTGCTGTGCTCCTTGCCGTATGCCGTGTGCCGTATACCGTGTGCTCGCCCACCAAGGGTAGGCCCTAGCCTGGTGAGCGCTATGGGACTGGACCTCGCTATCACCGCACTCGTCTTCGGGGCGATCTTCCTTGTCGAGCTGCCCGACAAGACCTTCGTGGCCACTCTGGTGCTGGCCACCCGATATCGCCCACTCCTCGTGTGGATCGGCGTCGCCGCGGCATTCCTCGTCCAGACCGTGGTTGCCGTGGCCTTCGGCGGGCTCATCTCTCGGCTGCCGCACACGCCCGTTCAGATTGCGGCGATCAGCCTCTTTGTCCTCGGTGGGCTGATTCTGCTGCGCGGAGCCGCCCGCGCGGACGCCGAGGAGCAGGAGGCCGAGGAAGAGTTCGCCGCCAAATCGACTACTGCTGCAACGGGATTGCGTGCGGCGACCACGAGCTTCCTCATCCTCTTTCTGGCGGAGTGGGGTGACCTCAGCCAGCTCCTCACGGCCTCCCTGGCGGCGAAGTACCGGGATCCGCTCTCGGTCGGAGTCGGCGCCTTCCTTGCCCTGGCGACCGTCTCCGGGCTCGCCGCCGTGCTAGGCCGCGGACTCCTGCAACGACTTCGACTGGCCACCCTGCGGCGGGTCGGCGGTCTGGTCTGCCTGGCGCTCGCTGTCATCGGGATCGTGCAACTCGCCTGGGGTTCGTGAGACCCCCCAGAGAATGAAGAGAACCGCGAGATCCTGCACCACCATGAAGTTCTGCATCAGCTCGCCGAACCATGCAGGCCAGTCCGGATGGGTGAGCCAGGCATTGCCCCACCACGGAATCGCGACGGTGTAGAAGGCCGCCACGATGGCGGCCCAGCCGGCCCGCGCACGATGTTGGGCAGGCTGCGCGCCGAGGATCGCAAAGATGACCACCACCACCCAGTGGTGATGATGGATCCAGGCCACCGGCGAGAGCAGGCAGGCCAGCAGACCGACCACGGCCACTTCACCAATGGAGTCGTGCGCAAGGTAGCGCTGACGGGCCAGCCAGAAGCCTCCGATAGCGACGGCAGCAGCCAAGATCACCCACAGGACGCTGCCCAGCGTGCTATCCGGCAGAAGCCTGAGCAGGACGCCCCGCAGCGACTGGTTGGAGGAGCCGACATTCGGGCCAAGCCGCGAAGGATCCTGCAGCGCGCCACCCCAAAAGGTCAGGGACGCTTCAGGCAGCACGACGAAGGCACCGAGCGTCACGAGCACCGCGGTGCCGATCGCGGTGCTGGCTTCGCGCCACCTGCGAGTGACCAGGAGGTGAATGACGAAGACTCCAGGAGTCAGTTTCACCGCCATCGCCAACCCGATCAGCACCCCTCGAGGAACCCGGCGCAGCCAGAGCGGCCGGGGATTACGCAGGTCCATCAGGCAGGCCAGCACCATGAAGGCATTGACCTGGCCGAATCGCAGTCCATCCGCCACCGGCGCAAGCCACAGCATGGGGGCGGTCAGGACAGCCAACGCGATGGGTGCCCACGCCCCAAAGCCATGAATCAGGCGCCACCCGGCATACCAAACGATGGCTGTCGTGGCGAGGATCTGCAGACCGGTCCAGATCCAGCCAACCGCGCCGAAGGGGATCAGGGCCAGCGGAATCGCCAGCAGCGCGGCGAACGGCGGATAGGTGAACGGCAGCAGTTGCGGTGACTCGGTGAGGGCCGAGTAGATCGGGCGACCGGTCAGGACGGACACACCCGCCTCCCGGTACACCTCGACGTCGACCTGCCACTGGTCGAAGGGCCAGAACACCAGGTACCTCAAGACCATCGGGGTCGCGGCGGCCAGGATGATCGCCGCAGCTGCCACCCAGAGCAGAGGTTGCGGGAAGCGGGATCGCACAGCTGTCACCGGACCATTGTCGCAACACGTAGCCTGCTGTCTGTGACCCACCGAGCCCGACGTGCCGTATTGGCGCTGCTGCTCACGCTGGGTGTGTATGCCGCAGGAGCCCCGAGCGCGCTGGCTGGAGTGCTTCCCGGGGACACCGAGACGCCCGGCGCATTGGTGGTCATCGGTACCGGCGGCATCACGGTCGACGACATCACCGCCGATGCCACGCCGAATCTGTGGCACCTCTTCACCGAGGGCTCGGCCGCGGTCATGACCCTCAGCGCGGCCACCCGATCCACCTGTCCGGTGGATGGCTGGCTCAGTTTGTCGGCGGGCACCGGGGTGACCGCGCCGCGCGACGCCGGCACAGATGCAGCGTTGTGCCCGGCCATTCTTGAGCCCACCCCGGTCGCCTCCAGTGACGCGGTCGAGGTGCCGGGTTGGGCGACCTACCGGAGCGCCGCCGAAGAGCACCGGGCGAACATCGGAACTCTAGGTCAGCGCCTGGCGGCTGCACCGGCCTGCGTGAAAGCGATTGGTCCGGGCGCTGCGCTCGCCGCCGCCGGCCCCGACGGGCGGGCCGCGCGATACGCGCCCTACTCCGTCGATTCGCTCATCGATGACCTGGCCACCTGTCCGGTGACCTTCGTGGATGTGGGGTCGGTTCGCGGACCGGACGCGCCTCCCGGCGAGGTCGTTGCGGGCACCCGGGTGGATCAGATCAACCAACTGGACAACCGGGTGGGCGAGGTCCTGGCGGCCGGTCCGAATGGGGCGGACTATGTCGTACTCAGCCTGTCCGATAGCGGGACTGACGCCCGCTTGCGGGTGGCGGTGGCTCGAGGACCTCGCTTTGGCCCCGGGATGCTGGAGTCGCTCTCGACCCGTCAGCCTGGACTCATTCAGGCCGCGGATATCACCGCGACCGCGCTCTGGCTCGAGCGCCACGAGCTCCCCGAGGGGATCGATGGCCGACCGCTTGAGGTGACACCCGCTCTGGACGCCTCCGATGAGCGAGCCACCGAGCGGTGGAATGCGCTGGTCGACCTGCAGGACGCCGCGACCCAGGTGCACGAACTCGTGGAGCCCTTCTTCATCATCTATGGCGCGACAACGATCGCCTTCTTCTTCCTCGCCTGGCTGTGGTGGACCCGCCGACGAGCACGCATGACCGAGGCATCTCGGCTGAGGTACCTCGACGTCGTGGAGTTCCTCGCACTCTGGACAGCCTGCGTGCCCGCCGCGACCTTTATTGCCGGCATCTTCCCGTGGTGGCGGCTGGGCTGGCCCTTGGCCGCCTTGGTCGGCACCGTCGCGATCATCGCCGGCCTGTGCGCCCTGATCGCGCATCGAGGGCCCTGGCGTCGCTACCCCGCCGGAGCCATCGGGTCCGTCAGCGCGCTGACGGCGGCGACCATCGCGACCGATGTCGTGACCGGATCCCACTTGCAGTTGCTAGGTCTGATGGGCCTGCAGCCGGTCGGGGGTGGGCGCTTCTATGGGATGGGCAATGTGGCCTTCGCCCTCTTTGCCACGGCCATGATTCTGCTCGCCGCCGTGATCGCGGCCGTCCCGCTCGCGCAGGGACGACGGTCCGCCGCGGTCATCACCGTGGCGACCTTGGCGGTAGCCGCGGTGGCGGTCGATGGGCTGCCCTTCTGGGGTGCCGATGCCGGCGGGCCCCCGGCCCTGATCGCGGGCTTCGCCATCCTGCTGTATGCCGTTCGCGGGCGCGCGATCACCTGGCGACGCTTCGTCACGGCCGGGCTCATCGCGGTGCTCTTGGTGGC
>WBZP01005021.1_pt1 | contig 13592 bp, 14 predicted proteins | sample 5204301 | NCBI WGS metagenome assembly WBZP01 (sample SAMN12412401, study PRJNA552823) | activated sludge metagenome | isolation source: activated sludge from nitrification reactor of wastewater treatment plant... | place: USA: Pennsylvania | collected 2017 | reverse complement strand
CGGAGTTTTCAGGCGGCTTCGCCGGCTCCGTCATTGGCGTCAGCGTCAACTCCGGCGGGGTGGAAGGCTTCGTCCCCGCCGTCTGCTCCGTGGCCTGACGCTTGGTTTCTTCGGCCTTTTTAAGCGCCTCCATGAGCAGGCTCATTTGAGCGGCTCCTGCGGCTGACTGGGCCCGGAGAAGGGTTGGAATATCTTGTCGGTCTTGAAGAATTCCTTGTTCGGGAGAGAGCCTGAGAAATTGCCAAAATCGCCCTGAATGGAGGCATCGCGAATAACCGTCGGACGGATGAAGATTACAAGTTCGGTCTTTCTTGAGGTATTAGATCGATTGTTCAACAATTCGCCAAACAATGGAATATCCCCAAGACCTGGGAAGCGCCCCGTCTTGTTGTCCATTCGGTCTTCCATCAGGCCACCCAGAACAGCAATGTCGCCACTCTCGATGCGCATCAGTGATTCAATCTCACGCGTACGAATTTGGGGTACTAGATTCTTGATGCTAGCGGCAGCCAAATCCGGGTTCGGATCCTGCTTTAGATCAGAAATGCTGGAAATCGACGGGCGAACGTTCAGGGTGACGGTATCGTTGTCGCTGATTTGTGCCGTCAGGCTCATGAAAAAACCAATGGACACTGACTGGGGGGTTGTTGTAAAGGCCTTGGTTGGCCCGGTTGTCAATGTGCCTGCGGCGATGTCCGACTTTACGTTGAAATAGACAAACTCTTCCGAGACCTTGAGAGTAGCCGTCTGGTTGTTCAGTACGGTCAGTTTCGGGCTGGAAAGGACTTTTAGATTGCCAAAAGACTGGAGAAGGTTGACTGTTGAAAGTAGGTTAAGTGGATTGCTTTTATTGAAATAGGAAAAAATAAAAGGTGTAACTGAGTTAGTGGGATTTGTACCCAGGGTTGGTTGATTGATTACAAAGCCAGAAGCTGGAGAAGACGCCGTCTTATCATCGCGTATACGGCTCCATTCGATGCCTTGCTGGTATCCATCCGAGAGTTCGACTTCGACGATGGTCGCCTCGATTAGAACCTGTCGTCGAGCGCTACGCATCACGCGATCGATGAACTCCTGCACTTTTTCATGCTGACGAGATGTGGCGCGGACTGTGATGGTGCCGGATTCCGGGCTGGAGATGACCGAAGCCGCTTCGCGAAAGGTCATGCGTTTAACAACCGTCGCGCCGGAGTTTTCCATCGCTGCCGGATTCGGGCTGCCCGCCAGCGTTTGATTGACCCGGCTGCCGCGCGCCGCGTTAACCGTTGGCGTGGTAGAACCCGTGCCGGTCGTGCTTTGTGACGAGTTTTGCTCCGTCACCGTTTCCGTTGAACCCTCGGGGAAGATCTTGTCGGTCTCGTGGAGCAAATCCTTCAGGTTTTTTTCGAGCGATTCCCAGAAATGGTTTCTCGATTTGTTCTCGATCTGGAGGCGAGACGTATTGCCTCCGCCGGGTGTACTACCTCCCGTTGTGTTTACTGCACTGGTCGATATCTGGGTGTTGGTTGATACCGTGCCAGTCACATCACGCGACATATTGACGTAGTCAATCTTGTAGTTTTTGAGATAGGGCGTATCGGGCATGACGGCGAGATTCGGGCCGTCGAGTTCGAAACGCATGTCGACTTGCTTGGCAATGCGGGTCAGCAGTTGCGGTAGCGTCTGGTCGATGGCGTTCAGGCTGACGTAGCCGGTGATGCCGGGGTGGATATCGACATTCAGTTTGGCGTCGCGAGCCAAAGCGAAAAGCAAATCCTGAACCTTGATGTTATTGACGACGACGCTGTACGTTTCTGTCTTTTCAACCGTCCGCGGTCTGGGAAGCGGAACGATCTGTTGTACGGGCTGAGGGATGGCGCCTTCGGTTTGCGTGACGCTTTCCGCCCGGAGATGACCCGAGGACGGGCCGCCGCTTAGCGTCGAAGGTGCGCAAGCGGTGAGGAGAAGCGCAGTCAGGAAGGCGCTAACAATTCGCAGCATGCTCGATCTCATTCGCAATGGGTTGAATTTATCATAACACGTAAGGTGCTTTCCGCAAGTGACTGATTCTAAGTGAATGAATGCGGTGCCGATATGTGTTGCTTTCAGCGTATCTTGCTGACCGACCGAACGTAAGGCCTGCTCTCCAAGCCCGACTTGACCAGCTTCGCCAAATCTGCGCTCGCGGCGACACGTGAGGGGTAGTCTCCGTAGATGACACCGATGCGGTCGTGCCCGCTCAGTGTCGAGCGATAAACCCGGATTTGCCTGCTGTCGAGTGTGCGGACGATGTTGTCCAGAAATTGTTCCACATCGTGCTGGTTGCTCCCGTCGGTGCTCAGCAACTGAATGAAGTAGTGCGAGTTCGGCGCTGTGTCGAGCCACTCCCGGCTTGCTGCCAACCGTTCGGCGAGAGTCGGCATCTGAACCTCAGGCGTTGTCGAGGCCGTTGCAGCGGCGCCGCTTGCACCAGCTTCCGACGTGCGCTTTACCACTGTCGTGTTGGCAGAGCCGCTGCTCTCGGCGTTGGGCCGATCGGCCGGATTCGGAGCGGTTGACGAGGCTGCGGGGGTTTGCGTCACCGTGGTGGAATCGGCGGGGTGGGTCGATTTGTAGCTGCCGGCGAGGTAGGCCAAAACCGCAATGGCTGTAATGACGCAGGCGCCGACTATCCAGGTCTTAGGTTTGGCGCTGCTGTCGCGCATGGGGTTGAACTGGGCATCGCGTATCGCGGCCTTGACTTGCCTGTTATCGATTTGATGCTTGTTTTCAGAAAAAGCAGAGAGCAGCGCTTTGTCGGCAAGAATATTGATGCGTCGCGTCAGCCCCTCCGACGCCTTGCTGATCAGTTGTATGGCCCCCGGCGTAAAAAGATCCGGTCCGCGATAGCCGGCCGCACGGATGCGAAACATCAGGTAGTTGGCGATGTCGCTGCGGCGTAGCGGCTCCAGTGCAAAGTTGTGCGTGATCCGTTCCTTGAGCTGGCGCATACTGCTTTCGCCCAGATGTTCGTCGAGTTCAGGCTGGCCGAAGAGGACGATATGCAGCAGTTTGTGCCGGTTCGACTCAAGGTTGGACAGCAGGCGCACTTCTTCCAGCGTCTCCGGAGGCATGGCGTGCGCTTCGTCGATCATGACGACAACCTGGCGACCGGTGGCGTAGATGTCGATCAGTCGATCCTGCAGGGAACGCAACAGCAGATGAGCGTGGCCATCCTGCAGCGGGACGTGCAATTCTTCGGCAATGGCGTGGAGAATTTCGTCGCGGGTCAGCGACGGGTTGGCCAGATAGACCGTTTCCACGTTTTCCGGCAGCTTCTCGAGCAGCATTCGACAGAGCATGGTTTTCCCGCTGCCCACTTCGCCACTGACCTTGACGATGCCTTCGTCGTGTGTGATGGCATAGATCAATGCTTCGAGCGTCGCGCCCCGGTTGGCTCCAGCAAAAAAAAACTCGGTATGCGGTGTGATGCGGAAGGGGGCTTCGCGGAGTCCGAAATGGTCCAGATACATTACTGCTCCTTGGCAAAGGATTCCATGCGATTGTAGAGCGTCGTGCGATTGATGCCGAGCAGACGAGCGGCCTGGCTGACGTTGCCGTGCGCGAGCTGCAGCGCGGCTTCGATGTAATTACGCTCGGTATCGGCGAGCAAGCGATCGAGACTGAAGGGCTCGGGTTGTTGAAGCCGCTTGTTGGCCGCGAGGATCAGCGTGTCGCTATCCTCGCCGAGGTTGGCACGCGCCGCCGGTGCGGGGGCCAACGGCTCGTCCAGCAAATCCAGTTCGGCTTCGAGGGCGCTATAGTCAACGGTTTGCCCAGGATACTTTGCGGTGAGCCGGATGACGATATTGCGCAGTTCCCGGACATTGCCGGGAAAACCGTAGCGCGACCAGAGTGCATGCGCTTCATCGGACAGCATGAAAGCGTTCTGCTGCGACTGTGTGGCGTAGCGCTGGCGAAAATGTTCGAGGAGGAGGAATTTGTCGTCATCCATTTCCCGCAGCGGAGGCACGCTGATCGAGAATACCGAAAGACGATGGTAAAGATCGGCGCGGAAGTTGCCAGCCCGGATCTCCTTGCGCAGATCGCGGTTGGTGGCCGCGATGATGCGCGCATGACTGATGCATTTCTGGGTCTCGCCGACCCGCTGGTACTCGCCGTTCTCAAGCACACGCAGCAGTTTTGTCTGCAGTTCAAGCGGCAGCTCGCCGATTTCATCGAGGAAAAGCGTGCCGTCGGCGGCGTCCTCAAAAAAACCGGTCTTGGCCGAGGTCGCGCCGGTAAATGCCCCTTTGGCATAACCGAACAGGGTGGGTTCGACCAAGCCGGGGGAAATGGCGGCGCAGTTGAGCGAGAGGAAAGGCTTGTTGCGGCGTTTCGTATCGTGATGCAGACAACTGCTGGCGACGATTTCCTTACCGCTTCCCGACTCGCCTTCAATGAGTACCGGAAAGGGCGAGTCGGCATACTGCTGCAATTGCACCTTCAGCTTTTGTATGGCCGGGCTATTACCGACCAGAGGCGATACAGAGCTATCTTGCTTGCGACTTGCATCGAGTGAGCGATAGCTTAGTGCGCGCTGGAGTATCTTGTGCAGATCGGCCGGGTTGCAGGGTTTGGCCACGAAGTCGCTGGCCCCCAGGGTGCGCGCATGACGGGCATTGTCGGCATCGCTCTGACCGGACAGCACGACGATCCTGATTTCCGGAAACAGCTTGAGCAGATCCGAAATCAAGGCGAATCCCTCGTCGGGACGATGGGGCAGCGGAGGAAGGCCCAGGTCGACCAGCGCAAGTTCGGGAATTCGGCGGAGCTGACGCAGCAGTTGGGTGCAGTGCGGTCGGGAATGACTGGTGATGACTTCGAAAGCGGGGCTCATCGAATAGCTTAAGGTGTCGCAAATGAGCGGATCGTCATCGACGATGATCAACAGAGGTTTTATTGCCAATGAATTTTCCGGGGCGTTGGTCATGGTCGGCGTGCTATCGGCACAGAACGAGGAGAATTCCGTTATTCTACAATTGTTTGAAGGGGATTATTTTACGAGCGGTGTATCGTGGTTCGAGTATAATCAACCCCCGTTTTTAACCTTCGGATTTTGTTGTGGCCGCCGATAGCCTGGTCAAGATTACTGACATCAATTTCGCTTATGACGACAGAGCCATCCTCAAGGGAATCACCATGGAGATTCCCCGGGGCAAGCTGATCGCCATCATGGGCAACTCGGGGTGTGGCAAAACGACCTTGCTGCGTCTGATCGGCGGTCAGCTCAAGCCAACCAGCGGCGAGCTGCTGGTTGCCGGCCAGTCGGTTCCGGACATGAGTCATGACGAGCTGTATGCCATGCGCCGCCGCATGGGGATGCTTTTCCAGTTCGGCGCATTGTTCACCGATATTTCCGTTTATGACAACGTCGCTTATCTGATGCATGAGCATACCGATCTGCCGGAAGAGATGATTCGTGACATGGTCATGATGAAACTCAATGCCGTCGGGTTGCGTGGGGCGCACGACTTGATGCCCGCCGAACTGTCGGGAGGCATGGCGCGGCGCGTTGCGCTGGCGCGGGCGATTGCGCTGGACCCGATGCTGGTCATGTATGACGAGCCCTTTGCCGGACTGGATCCCATCTCGATGGGCGTTATCGGCCAGCTCATACGCAAACTAAACGATGCGCTCGGCGCGACGACGCTACTGGTTACACACGATGTACAGGAGGCGATGTTGATCGTCGACTACGTCTATTTTGTGTCGGATGGACAAATCGTCGCCGAGGGCACTCCCGATGACATTCGCGCTTCCTCCGATCCCTTTGTGCATCAGTTTGTCTTTGGCGAGGCCGACGGTCCGGTGCATTTCCATTATCCTGCCGCTCCTTTCGAGCAGGATCTGCTGCGCGAGAGTGCGTATGGCTGAAAAAGGCGTACCTGCCTTGATTGCGCTCGTTGGAAATATCGGCCATCGCGTGAACAACAGCGTGCAGCGGCTGGGTTTTGCCGCGCGCTTCTTCTTGATGATCCTGGTTTATTCCGGTCAATCTTTCAGGCGGCTGCACCTGACGATTCGCGAGATCTATTTTTCCGGTTTTCAGTCCTTGCTCATCATTTTGGTTTCCGGCCTGTTCATCGGTATGGTGTTAGGCATGCAGGGGTACGAGACGCTACAGCGTTACGGTTCTTCCGAAGCATTGGGCGTGCTGGTCGCCTTGTCGCTGACGCGTGAGTTGGGTCCGGTGGTGGCGGCTTTGCTTTTTGCATCGCGCGCGGGTTCGTCGATTACGGCCGAAATCGGCCTGATGAAGGCCACCGAGCAACTTACTGCGATGGACATGATGGCGGTGAATCCGATTGCCCGGGTCGTCGCTCCGAGGTTCTGGGGAGGCGTCATTTCCATGCCTTTGCTTGCCGCGCTGTTTTCTGCGGTCGGTGTTTTTGGCGGGTATCTGGTTGGCGTTGTCCTGATCGGCGTCGACGAAGGCGCTTTTTGGTCACAGATGCAGGGGTCGGTGGACTTCCGCTTCGATGTCTGGAATGGTGTCATCAAGAGTTTTGTTTTCGGGGTGGCTGTTTCCCTGATTGCTGTTTTCGAGGGCTACGATGCAGTTCCGACTGCGGAGGGCGTATCGACTTCGATCAAAAGAACAGTGGTGTATTCGGCGCTGGCGATTCTGGCGCTGGATTTCGTATTGACCTCCTTCATGTTCCGGGGGCTTTGATGAGTCGCAAGTTGCTTGATCTCTGGGTAGGATTCTTCGTCGTCATTGGTTTTGCGGCGCTGTTGTTTTTAGCACTAAGAGTCGGGAACCTTTCGTCTGCCAATTTTGCCGAGACTTACCAGTTGCAGGCCAAGTTTGATAACATCGGTGGCCTGAAGGTGCGCGGTCCGGTGAAGAGCGCGGGGGTGGTGGTTGGGCGGGTGACGGATATTCGCTTCGACCCCCAGAGTTATGAAGCGTTGGTGACCCTTTCGATTGACAGCCGGTACCGTTTCCCGAAAGATACCTTCGTCTCGATTCTGACGGCGGGTCTGCTGGGTGAGCAGTACATCGGGCTGGACGCCGGAGGCGACGAGAAGATGCTGAAACCAGGCGACGTGGTCGCCAAGACGCAGTCAGCGGTAGTGCTTGAGAAACTGATCAGTCAATTCATGTTCAACAAGGCGTCCGAAGGATCGGACAAGAAATAACAGGAAGGGTCGTTCGTGAAAACTCAAATGACGAAGCGCATGTTTTCTACAGCTTGCGCGGCTGTAATTCTCAGTGTGCTGACGGGTTGCGCGACGACGGCTGATAATCCCAAGGACCCTTACGAAGGGTTCAACCGCGCCATGTTTACCGTCAATGAGGGAATCGACGTGGTCGTCAAACCCGTCGCCCAGGGCTACGATGCCGCCGCGCCATTGCCCGTCAAGGCCGGTGTCGGCAACTTCTTTGGCAACATTTACGATGTGTGGACGGCATTCAACAATTTCCTGCAGGGCAAAGGTGGTCAGGGGCTTTCCGACGTGGGCCGCGTCCTGGTCAATACCACGATCGGTATTGGCGGCGTCTTCGATGTGGCCAGCGAGATGGGACTCGAAAAGCATACCGAGGACTTTGGTCAGACGCTTGGCAAGTGGGGCGTGGATGATGGGCCCTACTTCTACTGGCCGCTGATCGGGCCGCGCACCACACGCGATACATTCGGCTGGATGGTCGATAGCTATGCCGACCCGGTGTGGCGTATCGATGATGTCCCCTTGCGGAATACGCTGGCCACCGTGCGCTTTGTCGATCTTCGTGCCAGCTTGCTGCCAACGGACAAGATCGTCGATCAGGCGGCGTTCGACAAGTACAACTACATTCGTGATGCCTATCTGCAGAACCGCCGTAGCGAGATTAACGACGGGAAAGCGCCGATTCAGGGTCGGGACGATACGGAATGCAAGCAGAGCCGTTGTTATTGACTGAACAGAGAAGTTAGATACTGTTCCCAGTAAAGAGATATTCAGTTCGATGAAGAAATTGTTTTTTTCGTTACTCCGTGGTGTGTTCCTGTTGTTGAGCGTTTCAGCGTTTGCCCAGGTTGATTCTCCGGATGCGTTGATCAAGAAGATGACGGATGAGGTCCTGATCATTGTCCGGCATGACAAGGACATTCAGAACGGTAATTCCAAGAAGGCCATTGAACTGGTCGAAACCAAGGTCTTGCCGAACTTCAACTTTCAACACATGACGGCATTGGCGATGGGGCGTGACTGGAACAAGGCAACGCCGGAGCAGAAGAAACGCCTGGCCGAGGAGTTCAAGACGCTTCTGGTACGCACCTATTCCAATGCCCTGACCGGTTACAAAGACCAAACCGTTCGCTTCAAGCCGACCAAGATGCAAAACGGCGATACGGATGTCGACGTTAAAACGGAGATTCTGCAACCCGGTAGCAAGCCGATTCAGCTCGATTACTCAATGGAAAAACTGGCTGACGGGTGGAAAGTTTACGACGTTGTCGTGGCGGGCGTCAGCCTGGTGTCGAACTACCGCAACACCTTTAATCAGGAAGTCCGGGCCAATGGAGTCGAAGGACTTATCCAGATGATCGACGCCAAGAACAAACAACTCGAAGCCGGCAAGAAATGATCGAACAATTCAGTGACGGGTTGCGCGTCACGGGCCCCATGCTGATCGCCAACGCCAGCGCCCTGCTCGAAGCAGGGCGTGGTTTTTTGCGTAGCGGGGACGGGGCCGGCGATATCGTGATTGATCTTTCCAAGGTTGAGGAAACGGACTCGTCGGCACTGAGCGTGGTGTTCGGCTGGTTACGGACCGCACGTAATCGCGGCGTGACCTTGCGCATCGCCCAACCGCCGGCAAGCATGGTCAGCCAGGCGGCGCTTTACGGTGTCTCCGATTCTCTTCCGCTCGCCTGACCGGCGCGAGCGCCCTCGTTGTCGAGTTCAGATGCCATGGGCGTCGCCGTCGCCATTCAACAGCTTGTAAAGTGTTTTGGCCAACTGCGGGCGCTGGACGGCGTTTCTCTGGAGATTGCCGAAGGTGAGTTCTTTGGCCTGCTGGGCCCCAACGGTGCTGGCAAAACCACGCTGATTTCCTGTCTGGCCGGCTTGGCGCGCCCGGATGCAGGAATGCTGAAGGTGATGGGTTACGATGTCCTTGCCGATTACCGCGAGGCGCGCCGTTGCCTCGGCGTGGTGCCGCAGGAACTGGTCTTCGATCCTTTCTTTTCGGTGCGCGAAACCTTGCGCATTCAGTCCGGTTACTTCGGAATCCGCAACAATGACGACTGGATCGACGAGATCCTGGCGAATCTGGACCTCACATCGAAAGCGCATATCAACATGCGACGGCTGTCGGGCGGCATGAAGCGCCGGGTGCTGGTGGCGCAGGCGCTGGTGCATAAACCCCCGGTGATCGTGCTTGACGAGCCGACCGCCGGTGTGGACGTCGAATTGCGGCAGGGGCTGTGGCAGTTCGTCCAGCGGCTCAATGGCGAAGGGCATACGGTCATTCTGACCACGCATTACCTTGAAGAAGCCGAGGCGCTGTGCGGACGCATCGCCATGCTCAAGCAGGGGCGCATCGTGGCGCTCGATTCGACCAGCAACCTGCTGGCACGCTATTCGGGACACACGCTGAATCTGCGTCTGGCCAATGATCGCTGCCTGCCGGATGATTTGCTGGCGCGATCATCGAATACTCAGGGGTATCGGGTTTTTCGACTGACGGGATTCGATGAGATCGAGCCCTTGCTGGCAGAAATACGCCAAGCGGGCGGAATCATTGAAGATTTGAGACTGACGCAGACGGATCTCGAAGACGTCTTCGTCAGCGTCATGCAGGAAGCGGATGGCAGAGAAGGCGTGGCGGCGCGATGACCGGCTTTCTCACCCTGCTTTACAAAGAAGTGCTGCGCTTCTGGAAAGTGAGCTTCCAGACAGTGGCCGCGCCGGTGTTGACGGCGCTGCTGTACCTGCTGATCTTTTCACATGTTCTGGATTCACACCTGCAGGTCAATGGCGTGCGCTATGCCGCTTTCCTGATCCCGGGGCTGGTCATGATGTCGATCCTGCAGAATGCCTTTGCCAACACGTCGTCCAGCCTGATTCAGTCCAAGGTGACGGGCAGTATCGTGTTCGTGCTGTTGCCGCCCATATCCTATGTCGAATTCTTTCTCGCCTATGTCGTCGCGGCCATGCTGCGTGGCCTGATGGTCGGCCTGGGCGTTCTCCTGGTGACCGGATGGTTCGCTTCGCTGAGTTTTGTAGCGCCCGTCTGGATTCTGCTCTTCGCCCTCATTGGGGGCGGCGTCATGGGGTCCCTGGGCATGATCGCCGGAATCTGGGCCGATAAATTCGATCAGCTTGCCGGCTTCCAGAACTTCCTGATCTTGCCATTGACCATGCTTTCCGGCGTTTTTTACTCGATCCACTCGCTGCCACTGTTCTGGCAGCAGGTATCGCATTTCAACCCCGTGTTCTACATGATCGACGGTTTTCGTTACGGGTTCTTTGGGGTTTCCGATGTCGCGCCCATAATGAGCCTGGTCGTCGTTGCCGTGAGTTTTATTGTCGTGGCGCTGATCACGCTGGCGCTGATGCGCAGCGGCTACAAGTTGAGGAACTGAATCATGATGCACTCCGAACAAATCAAGAAGATCATCGCCGCAGGCCTGCCTTGCGAAGTATTGACCGTCGAAGGCGATGGCGAGCACTTCGAGGCGGTTATCGTCAGCGCAGAATTTGCTGGCAAGAGTCGGGTCCAGCGTCAGCAGGTGATCAACGTGCTGTTGCGTTCGTATTTTGACAGCGGCACGCTGCATGCGCTTTCGATGAAGACCATTACGCCCGAAGAATGGAGCGCGTTGCGTGGATAAGCTGCTCATTCAAGGCGGGTTTCCCCTATCCGGCGAGGTATCGATTTCCGGTGCCAAGAATGCGGCGTTGCCGATACTCTGCGCCAGCCTGCTTTCGGCTGAAGCGCTGCATATCACCAACCTGCCGCACCTCAACGACGTAGCGACCATGTTGCGCCTGATCGGGCAGATGGGCGTCGAGGTGACGATGGATGGGAACAGCGGCCTGATTCTCGATAGCCGTGGCGTCAATAGCCCGACCGCGTCTTACGACATGGTCAAGACCATGCGTGCCTCGATTCTCGTTCTCGGGCCGCTGCTGGCGCGCTGTGGCGAGGCCAAGGTCTCGCTGCCCGGTGGTTGCGCTATCGGTGCCCGGCCGGTCGATCAGCACATCAAGGGATTGCAGGCGATGGGTGCTGAAATCCACGTCGAGAACGGATACATCCTGGCCAAAGCCAGTCGCCTGAAAGGCGCGCGCATCGTGACCGACATGGTGACGGTAACCGGCACCGAGAACCTGATGATGGCCGCCGTTCTGGCTGAAGGTGAAACGGTCATCGAAAATGCCGCCTGCGAACCCGAAGTGGTCGATCTGGCCAATTGCCTGATCTCGATGGGCGCACGCATCTCGGGTGCCGGTACCGGCAGCATCCGCGTTCAGGGCGTCGAACGACTGCATGGGGCGACGCATGCCGTCATGCCCGACCGCATCGAGACCGGTACCTATCTGTGCGCTGCCGCCGTGACCCGTGGCAATATCCGCCTGCTCAATACTTCGGTCGGCTACCTGGATTCGGTGGTGCAGAAACTGCGCGAAGCCGGTTGCGACGTTGCGGCCGAACAAGGCGCGATTACGCTCAAGGCGCCGCAGCGACTCAAGGCCGTGAGCATCCGCACCGAGCCTTATCCGGCCTTCCCGACCGACATGCAGGCGCAGTTCATGGCCATCAACTGCGTCGCCGAAGGTTCGGCGGTGATCCGCGAAACGATTTTCGAAAACCGCTTCATGCACGCCGTCGAACTGATCCGGCTAGGCGCCGACATCAAGATCGACGCCAACAATGCGCTGGTCACCGGCGTGCCGCACCTCGACGGAGCGACCGTGATGGCCACCGATCTGCGCGCCTCGGCGAGTCTGGTCATCGCCGGGCTGGTCGCGCAGGGCGAAACGCTGATCGAGCGGATTTATCATCTGGATCGGGGGTATGAGCGGATCGAGGAAAAGCTGACGCGACTGGGCGCAAATGTCAGGCGCGTGCGCTGAAAGGCCGGATTTGTTGACTGCCTCCGCTTGTCGGTTTCCACTTGCACCGATGCGGACAGAGCGTGAGACAATGCAAGCACCACATCATCGCTCTCTTCAAGATGCTCGATGTACTGCCCTGGTCAAAGCAATACAATGGTGTTCCTGGTTACGCAGGCGACATCCGGCGCTCTCGGGATAAACAGTCGGATTGGGAGCGCTGCCATGGTTGATCGCTCGAATATCATTTGGCATCATGCGCTGATCACACGATCTGCCAGGCAGAAAATGAATGGGCACCGAAGCCTGGTGGTGTGGTTTACCGGTTTGTCAGGTTCGGGGAAATCGACACTGTCCCATGCCGTCGAAGAGAATCTCTACGAGATCGGGTGCCGAACCTTCGTTCTGGATGGCGATAACGTGCGCCATGGTCTATGTGGCGATCTGGGTTTTTCGGAAAACGATCGCAGCGAGAATATGCGTCGCATCGGTGAAATGGCCAAATTGTTTGCCGAGGCCGGGGTGATTGCCCTGACCGCATTCATTTCGCCATTTCGCGTTGATCGGTTTCGTGTACGTCAACTTTTCGATCCCGAAGATTTTGTCGAAGTGTATTGTCGTTGTTCGCTCGAAGTTTGCGAAGGGCGCGATGTGAAAGGCATGTATCGTCGGGCTCGTGCAGGAGAAATTCGCGATTTCACCGGCATTTCTTCGCCTTATGAGGAGCCGATCAGCCCGGAATTGATTGTTGACACGGGGCAGCTATCCCTAGACCAATGTGTCGATCAAGTCATGTCCTGCCTGAAAGATCGTGGAGTGCTTCCGCAGCCATGAGTGCCATTGTTCTGAACCCATTCAAGGTCTTTGCCGAAGTTTGGCAGCATCGGTATTTGCTGGGTCAATTGGTCAAACGCGATGTACTGTTGCGTTACCGTGGTGCCATGTTTGGCGTGGCGTGGATCTTCCTGAGCCCGCTATTGATGCTGGCGATCTATGCTTTCATCTTCGGGCAGGTGTTTCAAACGCGCTGGCCCCATCAGGACAGCGGCGTGCCTTTCTGGCTGCTCCTTTACTGCGGTTTGATCGTCTTCAACCTCTTCGGCGAAACCGTATCGCGTGCGCCGGCCGCGGTTCGCGGCTTTCCCAGCTACGTGAAGAAGATCATCTTTCCGCTGGGCATTCTGCCACTGGTGCCACTCGGCGCCGCGTTCGTGCATGCCGCCTTCAATTTCCTCATCCTGGTGGCGGCTCTCGCCGTGACGGGCAATCTCTCGCCCGGCATACTGCTTTTTCCCCTGCTGCTGCTGCCGGCCGTGCTGCTCGGCATCGGCGCCGCCTGGTTCCTCGCCGCCTGGGGCGTGTTCATCAAGGACATGACGCAGATCGTGCCGCTCTTCGTGCAAATGTTGCTGTTCCTCTCGCCGGTGTTCTACCCGGTGAGCGCGGTGCCCGGGTTCTTGCGTCCGGTCTATGCGCTCAATCCTCTCGGTGCGGTTATCGAAGCCACGCGCGCCGCCATTCTT
>WBZP01005018.1_pt1 | contig 13594 bp, 11 predicted proteins | sample 5204301 | NCBI WGS metagenome assembly WBZP01 (sample SAMN12412401, study PRJNA552823) | activated sludge metagenome | isolation source: activated sludge from nitrification reactor of wastewater treatment plant... | place: USA: Pennsylvania | collected 2017 | reverse complement strand
ATATCTAGTTTTAGCAGATTGTCTTGGCTTTGAAGCGCATTTCCTAAATAGTTTAATATGTTGTCCATTGTTTCTCTATTGGTATTTTAAAATCAGCACACAATTTTTGAATTACCTGATGGGATTTAGCCCCTTTTTCAAGCAAACAGTTTGGATTATCCTTATAGGGTTTTATTTTTTCAAACAAAACTAAGCTATTTCTCTTTCCATTAATCCAAGTTTTTATTTCAACAACAGAAAGTTCTTTTATGGGCGATAAATCAACAACTTTTAGTTCACTAGTGTCTAATTCTATTACGTCGTCTAAAAAGTCATCTTCTTCAGAATCATACCAAAGAATACGATTACAATTCTTATAATCATCAATTTGGCTAGTATCTTTATTATCATTAAAAAGTATAATGATGGCGTTTTCGTTTCCTTCTTCTCTTGCGACTACATCTGCTAATTTACGTAAAAAAATTTCAAAAAAATTAAAAAAATCACCACTCCCCTTAAAAAAACCACTTGCATGATTAATAATAATGACCAATGATTTTGACTTAATTGATTGATTGATTGCATTTCTTAACAATTTTTCATGATTCTTAGAAGATTTATTAATCTCAAATCTTTCATATAGTTCATCAATAACTTGCTCATATGTAGTTATTTTATTGTCATTCAAATCGAATTTAATCACCGTATTCTCGTAGAGCAAATCCGTTTTGTATAACAGTTGTTTACATAACCATTTTAAATCGCTTTCTTCATCATCAGTTTCACCATGCAATAAATACATACCAATCTCCTTATGCTTATATGTGTTAATAAAGCACTTAGTTTGTTTTTGAAAAGCCAAATCTGTGAGTAATTCGTCGTAGTAATCAATCTCTGACCTTGATTCCTTTTTATGGTTTTCTTTCATATTCAAATTCACAAAACCTTTTAGTTTACCCTTATAAGTCCTTAAATTAAAATTATCATCTCTATAAACATATTCTTTATAGAGTTGATTGTACTCTGGATTTTTATCTAAAAAGACACGATTCAACTCATCAAAAGCTCTATCCAAATCAAAGTCAATCAGATTCAATATCTCTAGTTTTGTCATATCGTTATCATCTCATATTCAAATTCACAAAGCCTTTTAGTTTACCTTTATATGTCTTTAAATTAAAATTAGCATCTCTATAAACATATTCTTCATAGAGTTGATGGTACCCTGGGTTTTTATCTAAAAAGACAGGATTCAACTCATCAAAAGCTCTATCCAAATCAAAGTCAATCAGATTCAATATCTCTAGTTTTGTCATCATATTTTTATTAATTATTGGCTCTACTGGCTTCGGAAGAGGGATTAACCCCTTCGCCACCGCCAAATTATACGCACAAATCACAAACTCCTCCGCTCCGAGGTTTTCTATTTTCTTAAACATTGGTTCTTGTTTATGCTTGTGGTCTTTCAATGCTCTTTCTTTTACAGTCGTGGGGACATAATGAATTAAATCTATCAACCGCACCCAACCGTCTTTTTTCAGATTCTTTACTCCACGTAACGACTCTAATAGCACCTCAGTAAACAGCCCGTTAGTCCCTAAGTCTATGGACGTTTCGTTATTTTGGCAGGAGGTTAAGATGATGTGTCCTTTTCCTTGCCTGAGGGTGTTTCTATCTAGATTCCTTTCTGTCATTCCCGTTGTCAGGTCTTTGACGATATCGTCTAAGAAGAGCACTTGCTTTTCGATTCCTTTTTGTACGGCGATGTTTTCGGCGTGACAGCAATCGAGGATTACAAGCAGCTTTTTGGATTGGATAGCGGCTATCTTTTGGGAGAAAGTCTTGGATTCTACCATAGAATCCTTATAGGCTTCGTCTTTGTCCCAGTATTTTTGAAACTCAAAATCATAGGAAACCAAGCCACCGGGTATTCCGTGCCCGGAGAAATAGACTATGATAGAGGCTTCGGGGTCTTTTCGGGCTTTGTCGGCGAGGGTGTCCAAAGCGGTTAGGATATTCTCCTTCGTGGCTTCAGATTCTTTTAAGATTAGAATATTTTCTGATTTATACGCCGCTTTTTCAGGGTCGGAAAAGTGGGCACTTAACGCATCAATGTCTTTGGGTGCGCCGGTTAAAGTAGGCAATGTGCTTGCCCAATGCTTGTATTCAATCCCGATGAGCAAGGCATATCCGTTGTCGTAGGTAGCACCGGTTACATTGCGTATTACTTCAGGTTGGGTTTCATCTACCCAATCATCAGGCGTTAGGTGTTTCTCGGTAGTTTCTTCTCTGGGAAGATCATCCCCTTTGAGTCGATTTATTTCTTCCCTTTTCTCTTTAATCTGTTTTTCGAGTTCGGCGATTTGTTTTTTTAGCGAAAATTGCTGATTCGCATCGTAGGCAGAAAGAAGACTTTCCTCAAGAAAAACCTTCTTTTCAATCAAACCCTCAATGATTTTTTTGATTCCCTCTATTTCTTTTTCTATTCCGTGATTCGGCATGATTTTAAGTTTATCTGTGTACTTTGTTTACATTACAGTCATTATAAATCCAACCCATTCTCCTCTTCCAAGTAAAAAATAGAACCCCTAACTATTAAGTCTTCGGTTTCCTGAAGCCTATATTTTGCTTTACTCCTATCCGCCCACCACGGTTTTTCATAAAAAATGCGTACTGCTTTTACAGCAATAGTCAGAGGCTTATCTCCTGTATAGAAGAGTCCGTTTTTATGAGTATGTGTTCTCTTGAAATTAGCGTGAGCTTCTAATATCTCTGGAATTGCTGCGGAAGCATTAATCCCCAATTCTGAGAAATCGACATTTTCAATAGAAAAATCACTGCATTTTAGGATGGAAGTAATTACATATATATCATCTTGTTCGAGTCGCTCTTTATAATTCACTGCGTAAGGATTGACTTCTGCGTCATGAATATAAGTATCCAAACCGCTCAGAGGAATATTGTTTTCCAGCATACTTTTAAATGAAAAAACAACCTTATCTGTATTTGCCCATTCTGCACTTGCACCCGCTTCCTTAACGCCCAAACTTTGAAGTAACCCGTTCAATAATTTTGCGCCGAAACTAGTTTTGACATCTAATACTTGTCTTCCTCTGAATTCCGGAAGCATAATATCTGGATTAACAATAGGCAACTTGCAATTATCACCCTCTACGAATAGCGTATCAATTGACGCATTCATTCTATTTGCTTTGTCTGTACCCGATTTACATAATAAATCTTTGGGTTTTGTGTCGCTATTCGGCAATGCCAATAGCTGATACCCTAAATCTTTAAATAACTTTTCCATTTTTTACTGTAATTTTCATTTTTGAGGATAAAATACAGGAATATTTGAATCTTGGCTAATTCCCGGATTACTATTTCTTTTAACTTTTCTTTGCCCCATTTTGTACGCAAAAGAATAATCGGTTTCGCCGTCAAAGATTGTTTCATAAAAGCCTTGGGCAAACTCTATCGCTGCTAAATCTGCAATCTTTCCTTGCATTCCAATCGTATAAGGAATATACTTCTGTGTTTCTTTTGCATGAAGCTCCGAATTACAGGCACTAAAAATTATACATTCAAAATTTTTATTTTTTTCCTTTAGTAATTCAAAATCTTCAGCGATTTCCTCCGGTTTTACCGCAACAGACCTTCCATCATCGTCAGCAAAGAGCAGTCCTCTTTGTTTGTCAGCGTGCATTGAGAAATGCACGATATGGGGTTTGTAATAATTCAGAATCCGCATAAATTCATCTGCACTAACCGCTTGTTTAACAATAAAGTCAAATGAATCTCTTGCATTTCTTTCACTTGTCTTTAATGCCATCTCTATTTTCTTGATTTCCTTTCCGAAATCAAGACTATACCCATCCGTTTGCGAATACATAAAAACAATTTTCTTAGTTGCACCCGGATTAATTAAATTCACAACGTCCTTCTCCACCGCTACCGCTATTCTTTCTAACTCACGAATCTGTACGTTAATCGTACTATTATTCACATCTTGAAATACAAGGTTTCCGTCACCGCTAATATTAAGCGTATTGGATTCATTTGAGCCTGTCCTTTCCGCAAGTGTTTGAATTTCATTCCGCTTTTCTTCAATCTCTTTACCCAAAGCCACTAACTGTTTTTTTAACGCAAATTGCTGATTCGCATCGTAGGCAGAAAGAAGACTTTCCTCAAGAAAAACCTTCTTTTCAATCAAACCCTCAATGATTTTTTTGATTCCCTCTATTTCCTGTTCAATTCCGTGCATATCGCCAGATCTTTCTGTTAGTTTTTCAGGATAACCCAATACCGCCTTATATTCACTCACTAGACCCTGTATCGCCTGCCGAATTCTCGCTCTTTCCATTTTGTAATTATCATTACTGACAATATGCATGGAAAAATCCTTTTCATTTCGTGCATTTCTACCGGATTGAAAGATGACGCTGTTATAAAGGTCATCCTGTTTACTCGCTTTTGTTCCTTTAAGGAGTTCTTCTAGTACTTTTGAAAGTTCGTCATTAAGGAGAAGTTCCTGGATATAGTCTTTGTGTGTAGGCATGAATTTTATAAGATTAGGGAATATTTTAGTTTTCGCTACAAAAATATATTTTTTTTGATAATGTTGTTATTTTTTTTAAAATATTTTTTTTGAGGGGATAAACGAAGGGCGACTACAGCCCAAAGTACTCAATCATAAGGGGACTAAGTTTTCTGCGGAATTTTACTAGTGAGGTAACACAAAACCTGTCATACTGAAAGCAATCGAAGATTCAGTGGAAATAAACTTAGCTGGAGTTCGGGAATCTGTAGGGAGAATAGACTTATTGAATTATCCCTTGTGAGTGGGGTTTGGGGATTTAGCACATTGGCTTAGGGAGCCGGTGCATGTGCGTTTTGGGAAAAAAGATGAGCGATTTCGGAAAAGAGGAGAGCGATTTCAGTTTGGTACATCATCTTCGGAAAGTGGTACATGGGCTTCGGAATCTGGTACATGGGCTTCGGAAAGTGGTACATTGCTTTCGGAATCCGGTACATGGGCTTCGGAAAGTGGTACATTGCTTTCGGAATCCGGTACATGGGCTTCGGAAAGCGGTACATCGTCTTCGCAGACTGGTACATCGTCTTCGCAGACTGGTACATTGGTGATTTCGGAAGAGAGGAGAGCGTTCGCAGTCTAGTATATCGTCTTCGGAATCTGGTACTTGGGCTTCGGAAACGGGTACATCGTCTTTGGAAAGTGGTACATCGTCTTCGCGGTCTGGTACATTGGCGATTTCGGAAGAGAGGAGATCGTTCGCGGTCTGGCACATCTTCTTCGGAATCTGGTACATGGGCTTCGCAGTCTGGTACATTGGCGATTTCGGAAGAGAGTAGAGCCTTCGCGGTCTGGTACATCTTCTTCGGAATCTGGCACACCGTCCTTGCTGTCCCGTACATTAGCAAAAGTGGCGCACGCTTGAAGAGTGCGCCACTTTAAAAAGCTGGTGCATCATCTTCGGAAAGGCGGCTATGGATTTTCAATCCTTCATAAGAAATAATAAAATCTATAACGCCTCCTCAACCACAAAACCAATCCCTTCGTTCGATAAAATCCGTAGTGCTCAAAGCGATAATCAAAAAAAATAAAAACCCAGTTATCAACAAATTATAAATGGAAAGCTGCAACTTGGATTAAATCTTCGATTTTCAACGGAATGACCACAAACCACGTGCGCTCAGCACTGGCCCAAGCGTCCTCTTGAGAATTACAGAAGCGGATGCCTCAAGAAATTGGGTACAAGAGGGCATTTTCACCAACTATGGCAAAGGTCATTGCCAAAATTGTAGATGAACAACCTCTAACAGAAATTAAAACGAATAAACCTGAAATCAACTTCAGTGGGATTACTTTTAACTTGAAAATAACAGATTTGTCTTACAGAATCTAGGCTTGACTTTTCCACTTATTTATTTCGATGCCCCTAAGCACAAAAATTGCCTTAGATTCAGCCCTATTTCAAAAAAGAAAACCAAAAATTAATATTCTCCTTACAGTTAATTCATACTATAACAGTAGGTTTGCAGCATAATTCTTAACACTGTAAAAATGATACAATTAGTAGTATTTGACATGGCTGGCACAACCGTATTAGACAATGATGCAGTACACAAAGCTCTTATTGCCGCTTTAGCAGAATTTGGCTATGAGGTAAACCGAGAGGAGGCTAACGACGTAATGGGAATCGCTAAGCCTGTGGCTATTCAGACGATTTTGGAATTAAAAGGAATACCTGCTACAATTATTTCTCCCGCTTATATAGAGAAGATTCATCAGTCTTTTTTACGAATTATGAAGGAGTATTACCATTACTCTCCTGAAGTTGTACCTACCGAGAATGCCGAAATCATCTTTCGCTTTCTGAAAAAGAAAGGTGCTAAAATTGCCCTAAATACGGGTTTTACCAGAGACATTGCCGACATTATCGTCAATAGATTGGGTTGGTTGGAAAAAAAAATGATAGATGTAGTAGTAACAAGTGATGAAGTAGAAGCTGGACGACCTGCACCTTTTATGATTCGCAAAATCATGGAAATAACAGAAGTTTCTGACCCCAAAAATGTCATAAAAGTAGGTGATACTGCGGCAGATTTACTAGAAGGCACAAATGCGGGCTGTGGATATGTGATTGGCGTAACCTCAGGTGCCTATACAAAAGAAGAATTAGTTATACATCCGCACACGCATCTTATTTCCGATTTGGCACAATTATGTGAGATTTTATTCCCTAAAATCGAAGAAAATGACTAACCCTTCTTTTCCTAGATTAGTTACTCATGCAAAATGGACAAGTATTTGGGCGGCTTTGGCGGCTTTTGGCTTATATACTTGTATGTATGCCTTACGTAAGCCTTTTACTGCTTCCAATTATGACAATATTTGGGTTTGGGACTATCATTACAAAGTCGTTCTAGTATTGGCACAAACCTTGGGCTATATGTGCAGCAAATTCATTGGCATACGGCTCATTTCAGAACAAAATGGTCAAAAAAGAGCCTTTTCTTTGCTGTCATTCATGCTCATAGCATGGTTTTCTTTGTTGGGTTTTGCCCTTGTACCTCCTCCCTATAACTTCTTTTTTCTCTTTTTAAATGGCTTACCTTTAGGCATGATTTGGGGGCTTGTTTTTTCCTACTTAGAGGGCAGAAAAACTACCGAATTTATGGGGGCAATTTTGGCAGTAACCTTTATTTTTTCTTCGGGTTGGGTCAAAAGTATTGGGAAATGGGTCATTGTGCAACAAATCGCTACTACTTTTTGGATGCCTTTCGTCGTAGGCGGATTTTTTATGCTACCTTTATTAATCTGCATTTTTATCCTGGAAAAAATCCCTCCCCCAACACCCGAAGACATCGTCTTGCGTAGCCCACGTAAACCCATGTCGCAGACAGAAAGAAAAGTTATTTTGAAAGAACATGGCTGGGGTATATTTTTCCTGGTATTTACTTACGTTTTGCTTACCATTCACAGAGATATCCGAGACAATTTTGCAGCAAATATCTGGACAGAATTAGGCTTGGGAGACAACGTTAAGATTTTTACACAAACCGAAATCCCCATTTCTTTGACCGTATTGCTATTACTTAGCCTATTCATTTTCATCAAAAAGAACTATGTAGCATTGCTGATGAGCCATATTTTTGTCATTATAGGCTTATTATTGGCAGGAATCTCAACACTTTTATTCCATTATCAAATCACTTCCCCTTTTTATTGGATGACAAGCGTGGGTTTAGGTTTGTATATGGGCTATATCCCTTTTAATATTTTATTTTTTGAAAGGCTATTGGCCACCTTTAAATATGCGGGCAACGTAGGTTTTTTGATGTATATTGCAGATGCTTTTGGGTATTTGGGAAGCATGGGCGTTTTATGTGTCAAAGAAGGAATTAAACCAGACATTCTTTGGTACAAATTATTTGAAATGAATACCTATTTCATTGCAGGAGTAGGAATTATAATGATGCTTATATCAATGGTATATTTTCACAAAAAAAATCGATTACAAACATGAAACAAGCAAGTATTATTGGCGCAGGGATTGTAGGTTTAGCCATGGCAAGAGCCCTAGCCATCAGAGGCTATAAAGTAACCGTCTTCGAAAGAGGCGAAAAAGCGGTAGGTGCTTCTATCCGCAATTTTGGCATGATTTGGCCCATTGGACAGCCAAAAGGTGCATTATTAGAAAGAGCCATGCTTTCTCGTTCCATTTGGAAGGAAATTTGCACAGAAGCAAAGATTTGGCACAGCGAAACAGGTTCTTTACATGTGGTAAACCATGAAGATGAAATGCAGGTAATAGAAGAATTTTATGGTATCAATTATAATGACAGAAGATGTTCGGTTCTTTCTGCTGCCCAAACCTTAAAAGAGTCTCCCGCCGTTAATCCCACAAATCTGAAAGGGAGTTTGTGGAGTGAAAGCGAAATGATTGTGGACCCTCGGGAAGCAATCGCAACCTTGCCCAATTATTTAAATCAAAAGTATGGCGTAGCATTTCATTTTAATACAGCAATTTCGCATATTTCTTACCCAAATGTGTATAGTGGCAAACAAGCTTGGCAAGCCGATGAAATATATGTATGTAGTGGCGCAGATTTTGAAACGCTCTATCCCGAAATTTTTGCAGCAGCTCCCCTTACAAAAACTAAGCTTCAAATGATGCGCACTTCTGTCTATGACAAAGAATGGAACATAGGCCCCTCCTTATGTGGTGGTTTGACCCTCATTCACTATGCAGCTTTCAGTCAATTAACCTCCTTAGCCGCATTACGCACCCGTTACGAAGCCGATTATGCCGATTACCTCAAATGGGGGATTCATGTCCTGGTCTCTCAAAACGGTTTAGGCGAAGTTACCTTAGGCGATTCCCACGAATACGGCTTAACCTTTGACCCTTTCGACAAAGCCTTTATCAATGACAAAGTCCTGGCCTACCTCAACACATTCGCCCAATTCCCCCACCTCAATATCGCCCAAACATGGCACGGAATTTATCCCAAACTTAAAAACGGCGGCACAGAATACCTCCACCAACCCGAATCAGGCATCACCATCATTAACGGTTTAGGTGGCGCAGGCATGACCCTTTCCTTCGGCTTATGCGAAGAATGGTGTAGAAACACAAAATAAGCTACTGTTTCAAATGAGGTTAGAGTCGCAAATCATTTCAAAGGTTTGCGACTCTATTAAATAATGCCCCCGACAACGATATACGCATGAGTCATAAATTAACCTAAAAAGTATTGGCGATTCGTGTTTTTTAGCTATCTCACCACTCAATCAGAAAACAAGCAGCATCATTCAATATTGTAGGGGTGCAGGTCAATTTCAATCGCTTCTGAATCAGTTAAATTCGGGTTTACGGTTAAGCGGTTCAATTCGTTAAAAGCCATTCACCATAGTAAAATCCTTGTTTCTCCTTAGTGCAACCTGTTTCAATATGGATAGAGAGGGTATCATGAGAGAAAGTTATGTCTCTTTTTTGCGTTAGATTAACTTCTGACAAAGATTGGATAGCCTGATAGTTTTGTGGAAAGGGAAGTTGTAAATCAAATATTCTATTTTCGCCTGAATGCGGCACTTTTGTAACAAAATTCCAGGAATCATCTAAAAAAGCGAAAACCTTTACAGTATCATTGTCTATTGCAACGATTCCCGTGATAGGGTGCAATTCTGTTTTACATTCGTGTCCATTATCATCTACCCAAGTTCCCATTATCCACACTTTTTTTCCAAGAAGTGGGGCGAAGAATTTTTTTTCATTTGCTTTGCTGCCCATATTATCCAGTGGCTCAATTTCGGTTTCTATGATTCGGTTGGCATTCATTTCCCCTTTAAGATTATTCAACATAGTAAGACAATTGGTATCAGGTTTTATTTCCAAAATCCAGTCTTCGTCCATCCCATAATATTCATGCTTTACTACGGTACCATAAACAAGCACATTGTCTTGATGCTCTGACCATTTGAGGAAGTTAATATCAGTTTCTGTATGGAGAAATGCGGTAGCATTTTTTATAGAGAAATGCGAGAAAATGCAAGTTCTCATTACTAAAAGTGAAAAGACACAGAGGATAAAAATCTTTTTCATTTGGTTTATTTTTTGAGTACAAAGGTATCCGTTTTGTATAAGGTGAGTTTTAAGATTCTGTTATGTTTTTGTGTTGAATAATAGGTTAATGCCTTGATATATAGCCTCTATTTTAGGGAAATATTATGTTTTTGTATAAGAAAAATTAGCGCGCTAAGCATGAAAACAGTTAAATAGCAAGCATGACACAAAAAAAACACATTGTTTGCTAGTGTTAAAGTCAATATATTGATAAGCAACTAATTATAAAAAAACAATATTTTGATGATAATATTACAATTTGCTAACAAGATTCTCACAATTAGCCCGTAATTTTGTAAGATAATTTTCAAAAATGGAATTAACGATTAATTTTCAAAAACGAATTTTCTCTTCCCTCCACAATCGCAAATTGATTTATAATACTTGTTGGGAAGACCCTCGCTGTGATAGACAACTTCTTGATATTGATTCAAATAGCAAGATTTTGATGATTACGAGTGCAGGTTGCAACGCCTTGGATTATCTATTAGATAGTCCTGCTGAGGTTCATTGTGTGGATGTGAATTACCGCCAAAATGCTTTACTCTCGCTTAAAAAAAAGGTGATTGAAAAATATGACTCAACTATGCTTTTCAATTTGTTTGGAGAAGGGCGATATAAAGGTTTTGATAAATTGATTGATTCGCTGCAAAATGATTTGCCAGAATATGCCTATCAATATTGGAAAAAGCATAAACGATATTTTGCAACAAGAGGAGTGCGTAAAACGTTTTATTACCATGGAGCTTCGGGCATCTTGGCTTGGTTTATGCGTCAATATTTGGCATTACAACCGAGTTCTCAGAAGATATTTAGTCAATTATTTGAACTAAGTTCATTGGAGGAGCAGCAGCGTATGTTTTCAAAAGTACTACCCGAAATTTGGAATAAAGTGCTACAATGGTTTTCGGGACAGCAAGCCACGATGTTTTTGATGGGCGTTCCCAAAGCCCAGAGAGATTTGATTTTAACACAATATCCAGGTGGAACAAACGCTTATCTGAAAGATTGTCTCCACAGAGTATTTATGGATTTGTCTTTGCAAGACAATTATTTTTATTATTTATATGTGCATGGGAAATATTCTCAAAGTTGCTGCCCCAATTATTTGAAAGCAGAAAACTTTTCAACCTTACGGCAAAATATTGCTCGTTTGGAGGTTTATACCCATTCTATTAGTAGTTTTCTGCAAGAAAATCCCGGAAAATATTCTCACTTTGTTCTACTTGACCATCAAGATTGGTTGGCAGACCATGATGTGGCGGCATTAGAAGAAGAATGGCGACTGATTTTGACAAACAGTTTTTCAGGCACAAAAATTTTGATGCGTTCTGCAGCAAAAGAAATTCGATTTTTCCCCGATTTTGTCAAAGAAGCACTTGTGTTTGAGACAGAAAAGACAGAAATTCAACACAAAAGAGACCGTGTAGGCACCTATGCAAGTGTTTATTTGGCAACCGTAAAGTGAACTTTTATTATTGATTCGCTATTTTTCTCATCTCTATTCCTATATTTTTCTATATCTTATGACACATATTCCAAGCAATGCTGTTTTGCAACAAGAAGTAATGAATAAATATTATTCATATCAATCGAAAATATATGACGCCACTCGTTGGTCTTTTTTATTTGGGAGAAGAAAAGTGTTAAAAGAATTGAAAAAACGCCTTCCGCAAGCTCAAAATATTATCGAAATCGGTTGTGGTACAGGTATAAATCTACAAGAATTAATAAAGATATATCCCAACACCCATATTTGGGGGATAGAAGGGGCAAATGATATGTACAAAATTGCGCAAAAAAGACTCAATTCAAAAGGCCTAAAAGCAAATTTGATAAAAACAGCCTATAAACAAGGCCATGATTTGGCTTTACCTATGATGGATGCGGTTATATTTTCCTATGTTTTGACAATGATAAATCCCTATTACAAAGAGGTAATTGAGCAGGCATATCAAGACCTTGCGCCAGGCGGAAGAATTGTGATTGTAGATTTTCATTTCACAAATTCTAAAAATTTTGGTAAGTGGATGGAAGTGAATCATGTCGTAATGCAGGGCCAGTTATTGCCTATTTTGCAAAATTTATTTGAAACAGAATATTTGGAAATAAAGCCAGCATATCAGGGTTTATGGAGTTATTTTAAATTTATTGGAATAAAAAAATGAGTAAGGGATGCGAATTAAATAAATGGAAAGACTTTCATAAGTCTTCGTGAAAACAATCCCAAAGGGATTGAAGGTTTATAGAAAAATCACGAACCGGTGTATGCGACCCCGAATGGGGTCGTATTAATCGTTTCCCCTTTTTCTATAAAACATTGGAACCCTTCGGGTTCTATCAATTCATTCAAACAAATCCTTATCTTAAAGTTCAAAAAGATAATATCAAAATATGGAAACTAAAGGCAAATAACTTTATCTACTTATTTATTTTTCATCTCTAAGGACAAAGTCAGGACTTTAAGGTTGGGAGAGTTTATTTTACTCCAATATTATTTTGCCGTTATAGTACGTATTTTTCGACTTTAATCTAAACCCCCCGTTTCGGAAAGTGTTAAGCACAGCGTCACTTTCCGAAAATTATAAATTGAAGTCTCCAGACTTCAGTACTCCAAAAAATATAAATTGAAGCCCCCGTTTCGGAAAGTATTAAGTGCAGTCTCACTTTCCGAAAATTATAAGATGAGTTTAGCAAAGCATAACCTAAAGAATTAAATAAAGCCGCTGTTTTTTACATCCCCATCGTTCAGCAAAGTCCTGACTTCCCCTATCAGGACAAAGTCAGGACTTAAATATTACGGACTTTATTTTATTCCAATATTATTTTGCCGTTATAGTACGTATTTTTCGACTTTAATCTAAACACATACAATCCCTTATCAAGATGTTGCAGAGAAACAGGCTCATTTTTTGTAATACTTTGTGTCAATACGATTTTTCCTTGCGTATCATACAATTCCAAAATAGCGTCATGGATAGGCATATCAATATTTACTACGCCAGATGTCGGATTGGGAAACAAGTTAAGTCCTGTCCCCTGAGCGATTGAGATAGAAGTAGTAAGAGAATAATGCCAGAAAATATCCTCCCAGGCATTTACCTGAAAATTAAATCCATGAAGTTGGTCCACCTTATGTTTTAAGGATGAAGTGATAAATTGAATCCCTGTTCCGATTTGCTTCTCTTTCCACTTAGGATATATCAGATTATTGTTAGTATAGGCATTATCATAAATTAAACTGTCATCGCCCACTTGAACAAATTGGCTTGTTTGTGTACTAAAACTATATGCCCTGCGTGTTTGTACATTATTGTACATATCAAAAGTACTATTCGCTTTAAAACTTAAATACCATTGATTGTTTGCATTTAGAGAAGAATCACTTTCCAATATCGTATTACCATTCACATCATGTACCTCTGTATATTTATGGGTTAAATTCCAGGGTGAGCCATTCGATG
>WBZP01005017.1_pt1 | contig 13594 bp, 19 predicted proteins | sample 5204301 | NCBI WGS metagenome assembly WBZP01 (sample SAMN12412401, study PRJNA552823) | activated sludge metagenome | isolation source: activated sludge from nitrification reactor of wastewater treatment plant... | place: USA: Pennsylvania | collected 2017 | reverse complement strand
AGCGGCTTTGCGGGCCTTCCAGGAATTTTATCTCGGATTTTGTCATAACAAGCTTTCTGAATCAAACTTAATTGATTTGATTCAAAACGACTTCTTTACAAGTCTATTTTACAAATTGTTTAGCTGGCATACCTATAAAAAAAGCTGTCTCATGTATGAAACAGCTTTTACTTGTGGAGAATACCAGATTCGAACTGGTGGCCTCTTGCATGCCATGCAAGCGCTCTAGCCAACTGAGCTAATCCCCCTTTGCAATTGGACTGCAAATATACTTCCCTCATTCATTGCTTCAAAATGAATTTTAGCTTTATTTGGGTTTAGATAATTTGTTATTCTTCAATCCCCACCTGGCCATGGCTTCCAGTATCGGCCCCATTTCTTTTCCTGATTTGCTCAGGCTGTATTCCACATGCGGGGGCACTACCGGTAAAGATTCCCTGACGATCAGTTTATCTTCTTCCAATTGGCGTAAATGCTGTATCAGCATCTTTTCGGTAATAGCAGGGATCCCTTTTTTTAATTCGTTGTAACGCTTTTTCCCCGAAGTAAGGTTAAACAGGATCAATGGTTTCCAGCGGCCCCCGATTTTATCGAGTGTATAAGTTACCGGGCAATCGGTAAGAATACCCTGCCTGTTGAGATTGTTCGTGGAAGATTCTTTTATTCTGGACATATACCTACTTTTAGGTTAGTACTGGTTAAAAAGTAAGTACAAATGTAATTTTGTTTTCTAAACAAACAAAAAATGAAATATGTTCTTACCGGCTCGCTGGGCCATATCAGCAAACCCCTCGCAGCAAAACTGATCAGTGAAGGCCACCAGGTTTCAATCATCAGCAGCAATGCTTCCAATAAAGATGCTATTACTTCAATGGGCGCCGGGGCGCTCATCGGAAGTGTGGAAGATGTGGCATTCCTTACCAATTCCTTTTCCGGCACTGATGCCGTATACCTGATGATTCCCCCAAAATGGGATCCGGCAGACTGGATCGGACACATGAAAAACATTGCAGACAATTATGCGGAAGCCATCAAAAAATCATCTGTAAAAAATATTGTCGTGCTTAGCAGTGTTGGCGCACACATGGGCACAGGCGCAGGCCCTGTTGATGGACTTGCCTATCTCGAGTCAAAAATCAATGAACTGGATGTAAATGCTGTATACCTGCGCCCCAGCTATTTTTATTATAATCTTTTTTCTATGATACCGCTTATTAAGCATGCAGGTATTATGGGAACAAACCAACCTGCCAGCCACAAGCTTGTACTTACGCACACTTCCGAAATTGCATCTGTAGCTGCAGAACAACTTTTAAAACTAAACTTCACAGGTAAAAAAGTAATTTATATAGGTAACGATGAAAGAACATGGGCTGATATTACCAACGTACTTTCCAGAAGCATTGGAAAAGAAAATATCCCCTGGGTTGAGTTCACCGATGAACAATCTCTGAATGGTATGTTACAGGCCGGCTTAAACCCGGCAATTGCAAAAGGCTATACAAACATGGGCGCTGCATTAAGAAGCGGTGAGATGGAAGCCGACTACTGGAAAAATCATCCACAGCAACTTGGAAAAATAAAACTCGAAGATTTTGCCAAAGAATTTGCAGCTGCATTCAACAGCAACTAAAAGATCAGACCAGAAAATTACAGGTACAAAAAAGCGCCGGAATCATCCGGCGCTTCACTATTATTGTCATTTATTCATTTATCTTTCCTACCCTTCCCATATCTCATCTTTACCATCCAGCCACAACTTCACCAGTTCGGTAGTAACTGATTTTGGCCTTTCAAGCGGGAAGCCGAGCGACCTGTCCCAGCAAAGACTGGCCAGTACACCCAATGCTCTTGATACGCCGAACAATACAGTGTAAAATTCATATTCAACCATACCATAGTGAACAAGCAATGCACCGCTGTGTGCATCTACATTCGGCCATGGGTTTTTGATTTTACCGATGGTTTTCAGAATCGGCGGAACCGCTTCATAAATATTCCACACGGTTTGTACCAATGGATCATCCGGCATGTGTTTCTTACCAAATTCCATTTGTGCAGTGAAGCGTGGATCTGTCTGGCGTAATACCGCATGGCCATATCCCGGAACCACTTTTCCTTCGCTCAGTGTTTTCTTTACATATTCTTCAATCTGTTCTTTGGTCGGACTATCAGAACCGATCTGTTCTCTTAATTCAAATATCCACTTGATCACTTCCTGGTTGGCCAGGCCATGCAGGGGACCGGCCAGCCCGTTCATACCGGCAGCAAAACTCAGGTAAGGATCACTCAATGCAGAACCTACCAGGTGAGTGGTGTGTGCCGAAACATTTCCTCCTTCATGATCCGCATGAATGGTCATGTACAAACGCATCAGTTCTTTAAAGCCTTCATCTTCGTAACCCATCATGTGTGCGAAATTGCCTGCCCAGTCGAGTAATCCGTTTGGCTGAATATGCTCCCCGTTTTTATATTTACGGCGGTAGATATAAGCAGCAACCCTCGGCAAACGTGCGATCAGATCCATTGAATCATCAAACACGGCATCCCAGTAATCTTTCTTATTCATGCCCGCAGCATAACGCTTGGAAAACTGGCTTTCGGTCTGCAAAGCCATGATCGCAACCACAAACTGAGTCATCGGGTGCGTATTAACAGGCAATGCTTCAATGGTGCTGAATACATGGTTGGGTACATGACTCCTGCGCTGCCAGGTGCTGCTCAGATGCTGAACATCTTCTTCTGTTGGCAGGCTGCCAACCAGCATGAGGTAAAACAACCCTTCCGGCAACGGCTCAGTACCGCCTTTTATTTTCGGGAGTTTTTCACGAAGCTCCGGTATAGAGTATCCACGGAAACGAATACCATCCTGCGAATCCAGCAACGAAGTTTCTGATACAAGCCCGGTCATGCCACGCATCCCCTGGTAAATCTGGCTCAGCGTTACTTCACCTATCTTTTTATCTCCATGTTCCTTGATCAGTTCTTTGATCTCTGCGGCAACTGTATCAGCTTTCGCTTTAAATCTCTCCTTAATGATACCCATTGTAATTGCGTTATATGTTAAGTGTTATTTTTTATGCAACCAGCAGTTGTTTTTCATGGCAGCATCGTTGTGTCACTCACTTGTACGGTTTGTTCACCGGTCATCTGAAAAACAATGCCTAAAATTACGTTGACAACCGCTGTCTAACAAAAATGTTTTGATTTAAAACTGGCGAAAAAGGGAATTATTTCGGCGCCTGCCTGTACAGGTAAAAAGTGAACAGCCCGAAGATAATATTGGGCGTCCAGGCTGCCAGCCAGGGAGTAAAATCGCCTTTCGTGGCAAACACGATGGAGAATCTTCCAAACAATATGTAGAGTACGCTTATCACCACGCCCATAGCAAGATGGGCTCCGCTTCCACCCCTTACTTTACGGGAAGCAATGACTGCGCCAATGATCGTAAGAATGAGAACCGATGCTGGAATAGCATCCCGGTTGTAACGTTCAACAAGGAGTGTATTGAGCATTTCAGACCCCCTGATGCGTTCCAGTTTGATAAACGCATCCAGGTCTGGCGTGGTCATCTGGTCCTTCAGGTAATCATCCTTGCGGAGGTCTATCGGCCTGAAATTATAACTCATTTTCTTTTGGGCAGTCTGCACCACGGTTTCGGTTATGTCGTGCAGATACCTTTCCATCACATTATTCAGTACCCATTTTTTGCCGGCTGTATCCCAGTTAAAATTCATGGCCCGCAGGTTATATTGCATCTGGTTGTTTGAAAACCTGGCCACAGAAAAATTACTTCCGATCCGGGTAAGTGTGTCATATCCTTTGATAGAAGCATACGTATTCGAATCAATCCTGAAATACATATTCTGTTTATATACTCCCGTAGCTGTTCCGGGAGCCGCCGGGCCGTCAATATATTTCTTTTCAAAATCCCCCCACTTCCTGTTGGCATTTGGAACTACATATTTATACCCTGCCCACAACATCGCAGAAAGGAATATGCCCCCCACAAAATAAGGTACAAGAAATCTTTTAAAACTTACCCCGCTGCTTAAGATGGCAATGATCTCTGATCGTCCCGCCATTTTCGAAGTAAAGAAAATCACTGCAATGAAAACGAAGAGCGGAAACAGCATGGCATCAATGCGGGGAATGAATCCGAAGTAATAATCAATAATGATTCGTTTTGCAGAAAGGCCAGACTTAACGAAATCATCCGTTTTTTCGCTTATATCTACTACCACCACAATTACTGTAAGCAACAAAATGCAGAAAAAGAAACTGCTCAGGTATTTTCCGAGTATGTACTTGTCTAACTTTTTCATCAGCGGCGGAAAGATAGTTGAAATATGGATTTCAGAGCGGGAATTGGAGTTAAAATTGCAAAGGCAAAATGCTGGTGGGATGATAAAAGAGATACTGGATGCGGTTTAGCTGTTGGTCATTCCGCGGGCAGCAATAAAGCCTGTCGTCCACGCATTCTGGAAATTATAGCCCCCGGTGATACCATCTACATCTATCACTTCTCCCGCAAAAAATAATCCTTTGCAGATTTTACTCTGCATGCTGTTCACATCTATTTCCTGGAGTACTACCCCACCTGCGGTTACAAACTCTTCTTTAAAAGTTGTTTTACCTTTCACTGCATATTCACAGGTGCATAACATTTTTACCAGTTTGTTCTGTTCTTTAGCAGGCAGATCGGCCCAGCGTATCTCATTATCAATGTTGCATTGTTGTAACAGGTATTCCCATAGCCTGGCAGGCAACCCAAATGAATTCCGGTTATAGATTTTTTGAGAAGCTACATCAAAACGCAGCTGTTGTAATTTTTCTCTTACTGTATTTTCATTATACCCCGGTAACCAGTTCACTACAATATTGAAATGGTAATTCGCTGCCGCCAGTTCCCTGGCACCCCAGGCAGATAATCTCAACACACAGGGCCCGCTTAATCCCCAATGTGTAACCAGTACCGGTCCATGTTCCTGTAATTTTGTTCCTGCAATTTTTATGGCTGCCTGTTCAACAGTGATACCCATTAAAGAGGTAATGGAATTTCCCGGCATGTTGAATGTAAACAATGAAGGGACCGGTTTCACCACTTCGTGACCAAGTTTTTTTATCCAGTTAAACTGTTCTGCTTTGGCAAATCCGCCGGTAGCTATGCAAACAGCATCGGCCACAATGGTTTTACTTTCCAATACGATTTTCCAGGTATTGCCTTCCTGCTGTAACTCATTCACAGCAGCATTCATCCTGATATCGATATTATATTCCGCTGCTTCCTGCAACAAACAATTGATGATGGTTTGAGACTGATCACTGACCGGGAACATTCTTCCGTCAGCTTCTGTTTTCAGCTTTACGCCTCTTTGCTCAAACCAGTTGATCGTATCTGTGGTAAAGAAATGATGAAAAGCCTTTTTCAGAAACGAGGCGCCACGGGGATATCGTTTCACCATATCTGCAATACTGAAGCAGGCATGTGTAACATTACACCTGCCGCCGCCGCTCACTTTTACCTTACCCAGTAATTTTGAAGATTTTTCCAGAATGATAACATGAGCAGCAGGATCAAGTCGTGCCGCATTCACTGCACAGAAAAAACCGGCAGCTCCTCCTCCTATTATAACCAATGTACGCTGAGGCATGATTAAATCTAAGACAGTATCTTACATCGCAAAAAAACTATCAACTATCGTGGCTCCATGTAAGGTTCGGATTTGCTTTCTCCGCCGCTTCTATTTCTGCGAAAGAAGATAAAATATCCGGATCGCCTTTGGTAATGCACACATCATGTTCAAAGTGTGCAGAATATTTTCCATCACGGGTGAGAATGGTCCAGCCATCATCAAGGTGTACAACATCCTTTGTCCCCATATTGATCATTGGCTCAATAGCCAGCACCATTCCTTCTTTCAGTTTTGCACCGGTGCCTCTTTTCCCATAATTGGGTACCTGTGGATCTTCGTGCATTTTTCTGCCGAGTCCATGCCCTACCAACTCTCTCACCACACCATAACCGTGTTTCTTTTCTGTATACTCCTGTATGGCATTGGCAATATCCCCAATCCTGTTTCCCTGGCGGGCTTTCTCAATACCTACATACAGTGATTCTTTGGTAACACGAAGCAATCTTTTTACATCTTCGCCAACTTCACCAACAGCATATGTATAAGCACTATCACCATGAAAACCGTTTTTATAAAAACCGATATCCAGTGATATGATATCTCCATCCTTAATGATTTCATTGGTAGGAAATCCATGTACCACTGCACTGTTCATAGAAATACAGGTAGCATACGGATAGCCGTGGTAATTTTTAAATGATGGTATACCGCCGTTATCAAGAATAAATTCTTCTACTATATGATTGATCTGCATGCTCGTAATCCCCGGCTTCATGATCTTTACTGCTTCTGTATGGGCCTTCCCTACCATCAGGCAGCTCTGGCGCATGATCTCAATCTCTTCCTTTGTTTTGTATTGTATCATTATAAGTTCAAAATTAAAACAAACCCCAACGAGGTGATCGTCGGGGTTCTGAAAATCTTATTTATTGTAAATCCGGTCCCGGATCTTTTTACATACCTGAAGGTACTGCCTGTCTTCCCTGTAACCTCCCTGAAGACATCAGGCCATCGTATTGACGCATGAGTAACTGCGTTTCAATCTGCTGAAGTGTATCCAGGATAACACCCACCATGATGAGCAATGATGTACCTCCGAAGAAAGTAGAGAAGTTTTGAGACATGCCTGAGATCAACTGGATCAATCCCGGCAGGATACCAACCAATGCGAGCAATACAGCTCCCGGCAATGTAATCCTGTCCATGATAGTACCGATATAATCTGCAGTTGGCTGACCAGGCTTTACGCCCGGGATGAAACCATTGTTTCTCTTCAGTTCATCGGCCATCTGCTTGGGATTGAATATAAGCGCCGTGTACAGGAAGGTGAAAGCTATCACACATACAGAGTATACGATCATGTAAACAACGTTGGTATGATCTGTGAAATACCTGGCCCAACCTTCACCGGTGAACCCGGTAAATACAGTTGGCAGGAAGAGGATCGCCTGGGCAAAGATGATCGGCATTACACCGGCAGCATTCACTTTCAGTGGAAGGAAGTTACGTGCACCTCCAACCTGACGGTTTCCAACGATCTGCTTAGCATAGTTAACGGGTACTTTACGGGTTCCCTGAACCAGCATGATCAATCCCATGATAACCGCAACAAGAAATACTACCTCTACAAGCATGATCAAAATACCACCGGGGCCACGTGCAATACGGGTTGCCCATTCTTGTCCGAATGCCTGTGGAAAACGGGCGAGGATACCGATCATAATGATCAGTGAAGTACCATTACCCAAACCTTTGTCGGTTATTTTTTCCCCGAGCCACATTACGAACAATGTACCTACGGTTAATATTACTACGGTAGATACCCAGAAGAATCCACTATAGGCTTCGATGAGCGCTTCGTGGTTGGCAGGGCTTTTCAGGTAGCCAATATAGGCCGCTGCCTGGAATGCAGTAACAATTACTGTCAGGTAACGGGTCCATTGATTGATCTTCTTTCTTCCACTCTCACCTTCTTTCTGAATCTTGGCCATCTGCGGAACCAGGATGGTCATCAACTGCATGAAGATGGAAGCTGAGATATAAGGCATGATACCCAATGCGAAAATAGATGCTTTGGAGAAAGCGCCTCCAACAAAAGCATCCAGCAAACCAAGCATTCCACCTTTAGCACTATTGTGCAGGTTAGCCAGTTTGTTGGGGTCGATACCAGGTAATACAATGTAAGATCCTACCCTGTAAATAAATAACAATATTATAGTGTAGATGATCTTGTCACGCAGTTCCTGTATACTCCAGATATTTTTAAGTGTTGTTACGAACTTCTTCACAGAATTAAGTCGATTTAAGTTTGTGCGCCAAAAGTAAAAAACGCATAGTTTTTATGCGTTTGCAAATATCGGGTATTTATTTCACTATTTCTACAGTACCTCCGGCAGCTTCGATAGCTTCTTTTGCTTTCTTACTAACCGCATTTACTTTGAAAGTGAATTTACCTTTTACTTCTCCTGTACCAAGGATCTTGATACGATCGAACTGGCTGATAAGACTGTTGATGTATAAGTTTTGGTGGTTGAATTCTGTAATACCGTATTTCTCAGCATACATATCAACCTGGCCGATATTGATCACTTTGTATTCAATACGTCCGAGATTGGTAAACCCGCGTTTTGGAATACGACGCTGGATCGGCATCTGTCCACCTTCATGAGCCTTCTTGCTCTTGTAACCGGCACGGCTTTGTCCACCCTTGTTACCTTTTGTAGAAGTGCCGCCTTTACCGCTTGCTTCACCACGGCCGATACGTTTTTCTTTGTGCGTTGCGCCTTTTGCAGGCCTTAGAGAATGTAAATTCATTTTTATTGATTTTAGACTTACGGGGAATCGCCCCTCGCTTAATGATTATTTTAAATTATAAATTCTAAATGCTGAATTTTTCATTTAAAATTTATAATTCAACATTTAAAATTTCTTACAGTTCCTCTACTTTCACCAGGTGGTTCACTTTGGTAACCATACCCAGTATCTGCGGAGTAGCTTCTACTTCAACGGAAGCATTCATCTTTTTTAATCCGAGGGCAACCATGGTGCGCTTTTGACGCTCTGGCCTGTCGATGGTGCTCTTGATCTGTGTTACTTTTATCTTTTTCATCCCAAAAGGTTTATTAGTTAGATGTTTAAAGTTGAAGGCTAAGATATTGACCCAAAACTTTGAACGTACAACTGTTATTATCCGTTAAATACTTTCTTCAGTGAAACGTTACGTGTTTTAGCGATCGCAACAGGCTCACGCAAAGTTGCAAGCGCCTTGATGGTTGCTTTTACCACGTTATGCGGATTGGCAGAACCCAGGTTCTTGGCCAGTACGTCGGTTAAACCTACAGACTCCAGTACTGCACGCATGCTACCTCCTGCGATAACACCCGTACCATGAGAAGCAGGCTTAAGCAAAACCTTGGCAGCGCCATCCTTACTCAGCTGATCATGTGGAATAGTACCGTGCATGATAGGAACTTTTATAAGGTTCTTTTTGGCATCTTCAATTCCTTTGGTAATGGCTTCCTGAACTTCTTTAGCTTTTCCCAAACCATGACCAACAACACCTGCCTGGTTACCTACTACAACCAATGCCGAGAAACTGAATGCACGGCCGCCTTTGGTTGTTTTAACCACACGGTTGATAGCTACGACTTTCTCCTTCAACTCGAGGTCTCCGGCACGCATTTTATTTCCAATTACGTTTGACATGTATATTCTTATTACGAAGTTTAAAATTAAAATTCAAGTCCGGCTTCTCTTGCTCCTTCAGCTACAGCTTTCACACGGCCATGATAGATATAACCGTTACGATCAAAAACCACCTGCTTGATACCAAGCTCAGTTGCTTTCTTTGCGATGGCAGAACCTACCATTTTGCTTTTTTCTGACTTAGGCGCTTTTTGAGCCTGGATGTCTTTCTGCCTTGATGACGCAGCTGCAATGGTAACCCCGTTGCTGTCATCGATCAGTTGTGCATAGATATCACTGTTGCTCCTGAATACAGAGAGGCGTGGCAGAGATGAAGAACCACTGATCTTTTTACGGATGCGGTACTTGATTTTTTGTCTGGCACTTGATTTAGTGTTGCTCATCTTATTTTATTTATATCCCCGATACTGCCGGGAATTCATTACTTGATTAATTGCTTTACAGGTTTAACCTATTGATTATTTACCTGCTGCTTTACCCGCTTTCCTTCTCAGGATCTCACCTTCAAACTTCACACCTTTACCTTTGTAAGGTTCTGGTTTACGCAGGCTGCGGATCTTTGCACAAACCTGCCCGATCAGTTGCTTGTCTGCGCTTTCGAAAATGATCATTGGGTTCTTACCTTTTTCCTGTTCTGTTTTTACAGTCAGTTCTTTAGGTATATCGAAAATGATGTTATGAGAATAACCAAGTGCAAGATCTAGCAGGTTACCCTGGTTGGCTGCTTTATAACCCACACCCACGAGTTCAAGTTTCTTGGTATAACCCTGTGTTACGCCGGTAACCATGTTATTTACCAATGCACGATATAAACCATGCATGGCACGGTGGCGGATCTGTTCAGTTGGCCTGGTGAATTCAATCTTTCCGTCTTTCAGTTCAACTTTAATATCCCTGTCAATAGCCTGCTTTAATTCACCTTTAGGTCCTTTTACTGTTACCGTATTGTCTGCACTTACTGAGAAGGTAACTCCTGAAGGCACAGTAACCGGTTTCTTTCCTATACGACTCATTTTTTCTTAATTTGAAAATTTGATAATTAAATGATTTGAAAATGATTTTCGATTGTGGTCAGCTATGTATAGAAAGCTTAATTCAATCTTTATGTTGTGATTTGAAAACCATTTCCGAATTTTCAAACCAGGCTATTCTTTATTAGAATATGTTGCAAAGAACTTCACCACCTACATTCTGAGCTTTCGCTTCTTTATCGGTCATTACACCTTTAGATGTAGAGATGATAGAAATGCCCAGTCCGTTACGTACACGCCTGAAATCTTCAGGTTTTGAGTAAGAACGAAGACCCGGACGGCTCACTCTTTCCAGGCTCTGGATAACCGGGAGCTTGGTAGAGGGATCATATTTCAACGCGATTTTAATCACGCCTTGTTTGCTGTCGTCTTCAAATTTGTACTTAAGGATATATCCTTTGTCGTACAGAATTTCAGTAATACGCTTTTTCAAATTACTCGCAGGTATTTCTACGATGCGGTGATTTGCCATTTGAGCGTTGCGGATTCGAGTTAAGTAATCTGCTATTGGATCAGTAACCATTGTTATTTCTGTTAATGTTTTTAATAATTTTTTACAATGCGATATCCTTCGCTGAAGCCTGATCCGGGATACCTGCTTTTATTAATTTGATTTTCGGGTATCCTGTATCGGCATTTTGTTTTACCAGCTGGCTTTGGTAACACCGGGAACTTTGCCGGCCAGTACCATATCCCTGAACATATTACGGCTGATACCGAAATGCCTCATATATCCCCTTGGACGGCCTGTGAGCTGGCAACGATTTCTTAAACGAACCGGTGATGCGTTTTTTGGAATCAGATCCATAGCGGCGTATTCACCGGCAGCTTTCAGTGCAGCTCTTTTATCTGCATACTTCGCTACCATTTTCTCCCTTTTCCTTTGCCTGGCTTCAATTGATTTTTTTGCCATGTTTGATGCTAGTTTTTATTTAATGAATCCTGGAGTTCAGAATTGATATTACTTTTTAATGTTTTTGAACGGCATTCCCAACTCCTTCAGCAATTCATAAGCTTCTTCGTTGGTATTGGCTGTTGTTACAAACGTGATGTCAAGACCGGTGATCTTATTCACTTTATCGATATCGATCTCAGGGAAAATGATCTGTTCTGTAACACCGAGTGTATAGTTTCCGCGGCCATCAAAAGATTTATCATTGATACCTTTGAAATCACGTACACGTGGTAAAGAAACCGATACCAGCCTGTCGAGGAATTCATACATTTTCACTCCACGTAAAGTAACCCTTGCACCGATCGGCATGTTCTTACGGAGTTTGAAGTTTGAGATATCCTTTTTTGACATGGTAGGCACAGCTTTCTGACCTGTAATGTTTGTCAGTTCATCTACCGCCACGTCGATCAGTTTTTTATCTGTAACTGCTCCGTTAACACCACGGTTCAGGCAGATCTTGGTGAGCCTTGGCGTTTGCATTACAGTTTTGTAACTGAATTTTTTCATTAAAGCAGGTACAACTTCCTGTTTGTACTTATCTGCTAATCTTGGGTTGTTAGTTGTTGTGCTCATTATTTGATTACCTCCCCTGATTTTTTAGCTGTTCTAACTAATTTGCCATTCTGGCGGCTCAGCTTCACTTTGCTTCCTGCACCGGATTTAGCGTCCCACAGCATAACATTGCTGATAGCAATAGGAGCTTCTACTTTCTGGATACCGCCTTTGGTATTCTGTGCAGTAGGCTTGGTGTGCTTGGTAACGATGTTTACACCTTCTACCAGAACACGACCTTTGTCCAATATAACTTCCAGCACCTTGCGGGGTTTCTTCAGGTCCTTGTCATCACCGGCGATCACCACAACTGAATCACCTTTCTTGATGCTGAATTTAGGTTTGAATCTTGTACTCATTTTATTTGACTTTTAGCTGTTGGATAACCTGCAGCTTGTTCTTGTTTTTATTTTTTATCTGATGGTCTTTGCCATCAAATTTGTTGCTTACAGTACTTCAGGAGCAAGCGAAATGATCTTCATGTAACCTTTATCCCTCAGTTCCCTGGCTACCGGTCCGAAGATACGTGTACCCCTTGGCTCGTCAGCGTTGTTCAACAATACAACCGCATTATCATCGAAACGGATGTAAGAACCATCTTTACGACGAAGTTTGTTGGTTGTACGAACGATCACCGCTTTGCTAACAGTACCTTTTTTGATACCGCCTGCAGGCATTGCATCTTTAACTGTTACAACGATCTTATCTCCGATCTTGGCATAATCCTGTCCGCTGTTGCCAAGTACACGGATACAAAGTACTTCTTTAGCACCGCTGTTATCCGCTACGTTTAATCTGCTCTCTTGCTGAATCATTTTTATTGGCTTTTAGCTGCCGGCACGGGGCCCAGCTTGTTCTTTTATTTATTATTTCAGAATCTGTTACCGGTATTACCCGGTTAAAGATTACTTCACTTTTTCTACAACTTCAACCAGCCTCCAGCGTTTTGTTTTGCTTAAAGGACGTGATTCCATGATCTTCACTGTATCCCCGATACTGCACTCGTTCTTTTCGTCGTGAGCATGGAACTTGGTTGTTTTCTTCAAGAATTTTCCATAGAGCGGGTGCTTTACCTTACGCTCTACATTTACAGTGATCGTTTTATCCATTTTATTACTGGATACCACACCGATCTTTGTTTTCCTTAAGTTCCTTACAACGTTGTTTTTGTTTGTTGCTTCCATTGTTATATGTTTCTTGTTACTCGCTTTATCGTTTCCCGTTTTGTTCTAACGGGCACGAGAAACGATGAACGGTTTTATGCTCCTAATTGAATTTTCCTTAAAGCCGTTTTCAAACGTGCGATATCCCTCCTCAAAAAGCGGATGCTTTGCGGGTTTTCAAGCGGCGCAATCGCGTGAGCGAAAGTGAGCTTCTTCATACGCAATTCATCTTCCTGGATCTTTGCTTTAAGGTCTGCTTCGCTCATTCCGTTAATGCTGTTCAAAAAATCTACTTTCTTAGACATCTTTTATTAATTTGATAATCTGGTAATTTGAAGATTTGATGATGTTACATAGCACATTTTCAAATCCACTCTTTTCAAATTGGTTTATGCTTGATAATCGTGACGAACTACAAACTTTGTAAGGATCGGAAGCTTCTGTGCTGCCAAAGCAAAAGCTTCTTTAGCCACCTGCTCAGGTACACCATCCGCTTCAAATAAGATACGGCCTGGCTGAACGATAGCAGCCCATCCTTCCGGGTTACCTTTA
>WBZP01000651.1_pt1 | contig 13595 bp, 9 predicted proteins | sample 5204301 | NCBI WGS metagenome assembly WBZP01 (sample SAMN12412401, study PRJNA552823) | activated sludge metagenome | isolation source: activated sludge from nitrification reactor of wastewater treatment plant... | place: USA: Pennsylvania | collected 2017 | reverse complement strand
CGCCCGGCTCTCGTCCTCGCGGTCGCCATGGCCATCGCGCCGCTCGCCCCGGCGCGCGCCGCCGCGCTCGACGCCTCGCCGCTCGCGGCCCGGCTCGACGCGGCCCTCGCCGCGAACGAGGCGGCGCTCCTCGAGTGGCGGCGGTACCTCCACCAGCACCCCGAGCTCGGGAACCGCGAGGTCGAGACGGCGAAGTTCGTGGCCGACAAGCTGCGCTCGTTCGGGCTCGAGCCGCGGACGGGCGTCGCGAAGACGGGTGTCGTGGCCGTCATCGAGGGCGGAAGGCCCGGGCCCGTGGTCGCGCTGCGCGCCGACATGGACGCGCTGCCGGTCGCGGAGGCCGTCGACCTGCCGTTCGCCAGCCGGGTGACGACGACGTGGGAGGGCAAGACGGTCGGCGTGATGCACGCCTGCGGCCACGACACGCACGTCGCGATGCTGCTCGACGCCGCGCAGGCCCTCGCGTCGGTGCGCAAGGACCTGCCGGGCGAGGTCGTCCTCCTCTTCCAGCCGGCCGAGGAAGGCGTCCCGGCCGACGAGGGCGTCGCCGGGGCCGAGCTCATGGTGAAGGAGGGCGTCCTCGACCAGCCGAAGGTCGACGCCGTGTTCGGCCTCCACGTGTTCGCGCAGCTCGAGTCCGGCGTCCTCGGTTACCGGAGCGGCCCGATGATGGCCGCCGGCGACCGTTTCGAGATCGTCGTCCGCGGTCGCCAGACGCACGGCTCGAAGCCCTGGGCCGGCATCGACCCGATCGTGGTCGGCAGCGAGATCGTCGGCGCGCTCCAGACGATCGTGTCGCGCTCGCTCGACATCACGCACGAGCCCGCGGTCGTGACCGTGGGGCAGTTCGAGGCCGGCGTGCGGTCGAACATCATCCCCGACCGGGCGCGCCTCACCGGCACCGTGCGGACCTTCGACGAGGCGATGCGGACGGACGCGCACGCGAAGCTGCGCCGCATCGTCGAGAGCGTCGCCGCCGCTCACGGCGCGACGGCCACGGTCGAGTTCGAGAACGGCTACCCCGCAACGGTCAACGACCCGGCGCTGACGAAGCGGATGGCGACGACGCTCGAGCGCGTCGCGCCCGGCCGCGCCCGCGAGATCCCGAAGATCACGGGCTCCGAGGACTTCTCGCAGTTCGCGAACAGGGTGCCGGGCCTGTTCGTGATGGTCGGCGTCACGCCTCCCGACCAGATGGCCACCGCAGCGAGCAACCACTCGCCGCTCTTCTTCGTGGACGAGAAGGCGCTGCCGACCGGCGCGCGGGCGATCACGCACCTGACCGCCGACTACCTGTTCGGCGGCGCGGACGAAAAGACGAGGAAGCAGCGCCGCTAGACGAGCGGCCCGAGCCTCAGCAGCTTGAGGACGGGCGCGCCGGCGTCGCGCGAAGCGCCGATGTCGGCGTCGAGCTCGAGCACCCAGTCGTTCACGCCCTCGGGGTCGACGAGCATCTGCCGCACGAGCCAGCCCGCGCCGTCGTCGATCAACTCGACGTGCGTGTGCTTGAGGTTGCGGGCCTCGGGGTCGAGGCGGATGCCGCCCGGGTGCTCGGCCCGGTGCGCCTCGCGCGCGGCGGCCAGGCGCTCGGCCGTCCACGCCTGCCCGTCGTCGTCCGTCTCCGAGTCGATCGAGACGAGGGCGTCCTCGTCGCGGCCGAGCGACCACGCGCGCAGGAACGCGAAGGCACGGGCGCGGATCGCGGCGATGAAGCCCTTGCGGTCCTGCGTGACGTCGGGCGGCCCCTCGGGGCGCCCCGGCCGCAGCTCCTCCGTGGGCGCCGCGAAGTAGGAGGGGTCGCGCATCTTCTCCCACTCCTCGAGGAGGCTCGAGTCCACCTGGCGCAGCATGTCGCGCAGGTAGTGCTCCATCTCGAGGAGCTCGTCCGGCTTGGCGTTGTCGGGAACGGTCTGCCGGAGCACCTTGTAGACGCTGTTGAGGTGCCGCAGCAGAAGGCCCTCGGCTCGCTCGAGGTCGTATTCCTGCACGTAGTCGGAGAACGAGCGGTAGCCCTCGAACATCTCGCGGGCGATCGACTTCGGCCGAATGTTCTCCTCGCCGACCCACGGGTGGCGGTCGGTGAACGCGTTGAAGGTCTGGTAGACGAACTCGCGGAGCGGCTTCGGGAACTCGAGCTCCTCGAGCTTCGCCATCCTCTCGTCGTAGTCGAGCCCCTGCGCCTTCATCTCCGCCACCGCGCGGCCCTTCACCTTGTCGAGCTGCCGGCGGAGGACGAGCTCCGGGTTCTCGAGGATCGACTCGACGAGCGTCAGCATGTCGAGGGCGTAGGTCTCCGACTCCGGGTCGAGGAGGGGCAGCGTCTCGAGGAGGTACATCGAGAGCGCCTGGTCCATCGAGAAGTCGTCCTGCAGGTCCACGTTGACGCGGACCTTGGCGCCCGTCTCCGGGTCCGGGGCGATCTCGACGATGCCGCGTTCGACGAGAGCGCGGAAGAGCTGCCACGCCCTCTTGAAGTGGCCCTTCTTGTTGCGCTCCGGCTCGTGAGACTCGCGGACGAGCCGCTGCATGGCCCGGCCGCCGCCGCCTTTCCGCGAGAGCACGTTCAGGAGCATCCCGTGCGTGACCTCGAAGCGCGACTGCAGCCGCTCGGGCGAGGCGCCGATGAGCCGCTTGAAAGTCTGCAGGTCCCAGTTCGCGAAGTTGTGCTCCGGCGGCCTCCGCTTGACGACCTTCTTCCCGTCCTTCGCCTTCCGCTCGAGCTGGAGGTTCTCGATGACGTGCTCGGGGGCCTGCACGACGACGAAGCCGCGATCGTCGAAGCCCTTGCGGCCGGCGCGGCCGGCGATCTGGTGGAAGTCGCGCGCGGAGAGGACGGCCGTTTTCTGGCCGTCGAACTTGCAGAGACGCGAGAAGAGCACCGTCCGGATCGGGACGTTGATGCCGACGCCGAGCGTGTCGGTGCCGCAGATGACCTTCAGGAGCCCCTTCTGCGCGAGCTGCTCGAGGAGGACGCGGTACTTCGGCAGGAGTCCCGCGTGGTGGACGCCGATGCCCTGCTTCAGCCACTTGCGCACGGTCGGCCCGTAGGGGCTCGTGAAGCGGAAGCCCTCGATCGCGGCCGCGACCGCGTTCTTCTCCTCGCGCGTGCAGAGGTTGAGGCTCGTGAAGTCCTGTGCGCTGTCGGCCGCGTCCTTCTGCGTGAAGTGCACGACGTAGACGGGCGCCTTGCCCTCGGAGACGAGCTTCTCGAGGGTCTGCGCGAGCGGGATCTCCGAGTACGCGTACTCGAGCGGCACCGGCCGCTCGACCGACTTCACGACCGCGGTCGGCCGGCCGTTGCGGCGCGTCAGCTCCTCTTCGAAGAACGTGACGTCGCCGAGGGTCGCCGACATCAGCAGGAAGCGGGACTGCGGCAGGGTGAGGAGCGGCACCTGCCATGCGACGCCGCGGTCGCGGTCGGCGTACCAGTGGAACTCGTCCATCACCACGTCGTCGACACGGGCCTCGGGCCCCTCGCGCAGGGCGATGTTCGCGAGGACCTCGGCCGTGCAGCACAGCACCGGCGCGTCGCGGTTCACCGTCGCGTCGCCCGTCGAGAGGCCCACGTTCTCCGGCCCGAGCTCGCGGCAGAGGGCCATCCACTTCTCGTTGACGAGGGCCTTGATCGGACAGGTGTAGACCGAGCGGCGGCCGTGGGCGAGCGAGGCGAAGTGGAGGGCCGAGGCCACCAGGGACTTCCCGGAGCCCGTCGGCGTGTTGAGGACCACGTTCTGGCCCTCGAAGAGCGCGAGGACCGCCTCCTCCTGGGCCGGGTAGAGCGTCAGGCCGCGCGAGGCGACGTACTCGAGGAAGCGGCCGAGGAGGAGATCGGCGTCGGGTGCCTCGACGTCGCGGGGGAGGAGCGCGTGGAGAGGGCCGGACATGGCGGAGCCCTATTCTGGGCCACCGCCGCCCGGGCGTGGGAGAATGCCGGCGGTGGCCGCCAGTCCCTTGCGCGCGCTCGCCCGCGCCGCCCGGCGCTCGTACTACCACCTGCGCGGCCGCGGGCTACCGATCGTCTACGACCCGAGCTACCAGCGCAACGTCTGGGGCGTCGCGCTCGACCCCCTCCGGGGCGAGAAGATCCTGGGGGCGCTCGAGGAGTCGGGCCTCCTCTCCCGCGACCTTCTCTCCGAGCCGCGCCCGGTCTCGCTCCAGAACCTCCTCCTCGTCCACACGCCGGAGTACCTGCAGTCGCTGCAGGAGCCGGACGCCCTCGCCCGGATCCTCGGCACGGACGTCCCGCCCCGCGAGGTCGAGGCGACTCTCGACCTGCAGCGGCTCATGACGGGAGGCACCATCCAGGCGACGCGGCTCGCGCTGCGCACGGGCGGCGTCGCCGTGCACCTCGGAGGCGGCTTCCACCACGCCTCGGAGGGCGGCGGCCTCGGCTTCTGCATCTTCAACGACCTCGCGGTGGCGATCCGGCGCCTGCGGGCGCGGGGGTTCGCCGAGCCCGTCCTCGTCGTCGACCTCGACCTGCACGACGGCAACGGCACGCGGGCGATCTTCCGCGAGGACGCGTCCGTCCACACGCTCTCGATCCACAACGAGCACTGGGGCGAGACGGAGGCCGTCGCGTCCACGTCGATCGCCCTCGGCGCGGGCGTCGACGACGCGGCCTACCTGCGCGCGGTACGCGACACGGTGCCGGCGCTCGTCGAGTCGGTCCGGCCCGGCCTCGTCTTCTACGTCGCCGGCGCCGACCCGGCCGGCGACGACCAGATCGGCAACTGGCGCGTCTCGGCGGCGGCGATGATGGAGCGAGACCGGATCGTGACGCGGGCGACGCGTGGCGAGGGCCGCGGCCGCCCCCTGGTCGTCACCCTCGCCGGCGGCTACGGGCGCCGGGCGTGGCGCTACTCCGCGCGCTACCTCCTCTGGCTCGCGTCGGGGGCCGAGCTCGAGCCGGCCGAGGAAGACGCGCTCGCGCTCAAGCGCTTCCGCCGCCTCGGCCGCGACCTGCGCTTCGCCGAGAGCGTCGACGACGGCCTCGCGTTCTCTCTGACCGAGGACGACATCGCGGCCCTCCTTCCCGGCGCGGCGGCGCCGGCCCGCTTCCTCGGGCACTTCTCCCGCCACGGCGTCGAGCTCCTCCTCGAGCGGGCCGGCGTCCTCGCCCAGCTGCGGGCGAAGGGCTTCCGCGCCCTGCGCGTGGAGCTCGACGGCGGCACCCTGCGCATCGCCTGCGAGGACCAGGGCCCCGGCGCGCGCGAGCTGCTCGTCGAGCTGCGGGCCGAGCGCAGCCGCAGCGCGGTGCCGGGCATGGAGGTGATCTCGGTCGACTGGCTGCTCCTCCAGAACCCGCGCGAGCGTTTCTCGGAGCGCCGGCCCCGGCTCCCGGGGCAGGCACACCCCGGCCTCGGCCTCCTCCGCGACTTCATGGGCTGGCTCGTCGTCGTGTGCGAGACGCACGGGCTCGACGGCGTGTGGTTCGTGGCCGCGCACTGGCACATCGCGATGCAGAGCCGCCGCCTCGTGCGGCCGCTGCGGCCCGCCGACGAGGCGCGCCTGCTGGCCATGGCCCGCGCCCTCGAGGGCGTGCCGCTACCCGAGGCGACGACGGCCATCGAGACGGGGCGCCTGGTGGACGAGAGCGGCGCCGCCGTCGGCTGGGAGCCCGTCGCCACGATCCTGCCGGTGTCGGAGCGGCTCCGGGCGGTCGCCGCGGGCAGCGCCTTCGACGAGGCCGTGGCGGCGGCAGGGGCCGGCCTGTCGTTCCGTCTCGCCCCCGGCCGGACGAGATAGAATTGGAGGTTCGGCCTCCTCCGGCCGACAGCGTTGAAGGAGCTTCTCGAAGACATGCCAGCCCGCCTGCCGCGCGCGTTCGCCGCGCTCGTCCCATTCCTCCTCCTCGTGGCCGCCCTCCCCGTCGGCGCCGCCGTCCCGACCGAGGAGACGACGGCCGACGCCCCCGGCCTCGCCTCGGACGCCCCGCGCCTCGTCCTCGCCGTCTCCGTCGACCAGATGCGGTCCGACTACCTCACGCGCCACCTGCCGCTCTACAAGGGGGGCCTCAAGCGCCTCGCCGAGCAGGGCGCGGTGTTCGCGAACGCCTACTACCGCCACGCCTGCACCGAGACCGGTCCCGGCCACTCGGTCCTCCTCTCCGGGCGCTCGCCGCGCAGCTCCGGCATTGTCGGCAACGCCTGGTGGGACCGGGCGCTCCAGCGCAAGGTGAACGTGGTGGACGACCCGACCGTGCGCGTCCTCGGCGGCGTCGGCCGGCCGGCCTCGCCCGGGTACTTCGACGCCTTCACGGTGGGCGACCTGCTGAAGACCCGCTCGCCGAAGTCGAAGGTGATCGGCGTGTCGTTCAAGGACCGCGCGGCGATCCTGATGGCGGGCCGCCGCGCCGACGGCGCCTACTGGTACGAGGGCTCCGGGGGCCGGTTCGTGACGAGCAGCTGGTACACCGTGCAGGCGCCGGGGTGGCTCGACCGGTGGAACGCCCGCGCGATGCCGGACTCGTACTCGGCGAAGTCCTGGGAGCGGCTGCTCTCCGACCCCGCCACGTACGAGAAGTACGCCGGGCCCGACGCGGTTCAGGGCGAGTGGGACGGCAAGGACCTCGTCTTCCCCCACAAGATCCGGGGCACGCCGCCCGGCATCGACTACTACGACGACCTGCGCCGGACGCCGTTCGCCGACGAGATCCTCCTCGATTTCGCGCTCACCGCCATGAAGGCCCACGGCCTCGGCGAAGACGCGGCCACGGACCTCCTCGCGGTCAGCTTCTCCGCCTGCGACGTCATCGGCCACACCTACGGGCCCGACAGCCAGGAGATGCTCGACTACCTGCTGCGGCTCGACCGCACGCTCGGCCGCCTCTTCGACGAGATGGACGCGCGCGTCGGCAAGGGCCGCTGGATCGGAGTCCTCTCGGCCGACCACGGTGTCATGCCCCTCGTCGAGGTCCTCCAGGCGAAGGGGCTGCCGGCGAAGCGGGTCGCCCCCGAGGAGCTCTCGTCCGCGGTGCAGAAGGCCCTTGCCGCCCGCTACCCCGGCAAGGAGAAGTTCTTCCTCGACGAGGACCCGATGGAGTACGTCCTCGACAAGCCGTCCCTCGTCCGCCAGGGCCTCGACGTCCAGGACGTGAAGGCGACGATCCGCCAGGCCCTCCTCGACACGGGCGTCGTCGACGCCGTCTACACGGCCGAGGAGCTGATGGGTCCGCCGCGGCCGGCCGACCCCTTCTTCGACCGCCACCAGCGCGCGTTCTTCGGGCCGCGGAGCGGCGACCTCATCGTGCGGACGAAGCAGTACGTCTACCTGGGCGGCCGCGTCGGCGGCACGGGCCACGGCACGCCGTACGACTACGACCGGCACATCCCGATCGTGTTCGTCGGCCCTGGGATCGCCGCCGGGACCCACGAGGAGCTCTGCGGCCCGGAGGACATCGCCTGGGCGCTCGGCCGCCTCCTCGGGATGCCCTATCCGCAGCAGGACGCCGGGACGGACCTCGTCCCGCTGCTGAAGAGCGCCCGCTGACGGGAAGCGCCGGCCCCGCCGTCCACCCCGGACGGCGGGCCGGCGCTTTTCGTGCAACCGGCCCGGTGGAGGGGGGGTATTAGTGCATGAGGGCCGGCGACGGCCCCGACCCGACCCCAATGGACGACACGATCCCCTTCCCGCTCCCGATCGCCGCCCTCGGCGGAGACGAAGTCTCCCGCCGGGAGCGCGGCGGCCCCCCGGTCGCGGAGGCGACCGACGACGAGCTCGTCGCCCGCGTCGCGCGGGGCGACACGGAGGCGTTCACCGCCCTGTACCGGCGGTACGAGCGGCCGGTCTTCGGGGTGCTCTTCCGGCTCGCCGGGCGCCGGGCCCTCGCCGAGGAGTGGCTTCAGGAGACGTTCACCCGCGTCTGGCGCGCGGCGGCGACGCACGACCCGGCCCGCGGGTCGGCCCGTCCCTGGATCTTCGCGATCGCCCTCAACACCGCCCGCCGCGACCTGCGCCTCCTCTCGAGCCGCGCGGCCCACGTACCGGTCGACGACCCGGCGCTCGGCCTGCGGGACGAGCTGGCTCCGGGCGAGGCGCAGATCGCCGACCGGGTCGACGACGTCCGGCGGAAGGAGGCGGTGCGGGCGGCGCTCGCGGAGCTGCCCGACTTCCTCCGCGAGGTCGTCGTCCTCCGCTGCAGCCACGAGCTGTCCTTCTCCGAGATCGCGGAGGTGACCGGCGCCCCGGAGGGCACGCTGAAGTCGCGCTTCCACCGGGCGGTCCTGGCGCTCCGCGAGCGGCTGGGCGGGGACGCCGCGGCCGGGCCGCGCCGGGGCGAGAGGGGGAGACGGTGACGACTCGAGCGAGCGCGCACCCGTCGGCGGCCGAGCTTCTCGAGCGCCACTTCGGCGAAGCGGCCGGCCCGGATGCCGCGGCCTTCGACGCCCACCTCGCGCGCTGCGCCGCGTGCCGGGAGGTCGCGGAAGCGCTCGCCTGGGCGGACGAGCGGCTCGGACCCGACGCGGAGGCCGCGCCGCCCGTCGACGGGCTCGAGCGCGTGCTGCTGCGCGTCGCGGCGGAGCCCCGCCCCGTCACGCACCGCCTCTGGCTGCGCGCCGCGCTGCCGAGCGCGGCCGCGGTGGCCGCGGGGGCCTGGGCGATCCGCGCCGCCGGCCCGCGCCTGCAGGCGGCCGGGCTCGTGCCGGAGGCCGCTCTCGCGCCGCTCACCGCGCTTTCGGGCTTCGGCCTCGCCGCGCTCGCGTTCTTCGTCGCGGGCTCGCTGTTCACCCTCGCGGTGGCGCCCTTCCTGATCCTGGAGGCGCAGGCCGCGCGGAGGGCCGCCTCGCGCTGAGGCGTAAAGGACTCGAGGAGACCATGCAGAGCAAGAAGAAGCTGATCGTGCGCCTGGCAGCGGGATGCGGCGTCCTCCTCGCCATCTCCCTCGCGTGCGTTCTCGGGGCGTTCGTGAAGGACGAGGAGCGCCGGCGGGCCTGGGAGGCCGAGCGGCGGACCCGGCGCGAGGCCACGGTCGAGCGCTCGCGGAAGTACCTCGCCGAGGTCGCCCGCCGCGTGACGAAGCTGCCCGTCGACCCGACCGTCCTCGGCGAGATCGAGTCGCGCTACTTCGACGAGTACGGGCGGGGCCGCCAGCACGTCTGGGCCATGGGCCCGACCGGGGACTTCCTGTTCGGGGTGCCGCGCGAGGCCTTCGCCAAGTTGAACGCGATCTACGACCGCGACGTCGTCCCGCGCCTCCGCGACGGCGTCTTCCTCGACCGGCAGACGTTCCTGCGCCGGCTGGTGGACGAGAGCGAGCGGATCGACTCGAAGGCGTTCGCCGACGAGACGGCCACCCCGACGGACGAGGAGGCGCCGGCGGCGCGGCGGCGCCGGGCCGAGGAGGCCTGGGAGCGCTGGGGCCGCGACGACTCCGAGCGCACGTTCGTCCTGTCGATCCCTCTCAAGGGCGCCGACGGCCAGGCCCTCGGGAGCCTCTACCTGAAGACGGCGGTCGACGACCCGCGCGAGGCCTACTACCGCCGCGACGAGAGCGAGGTCCTCGCCGCGGCCGGTGGGATCGGCGCCGGCGCGGCCGCGCTCGGCCTCTGGCTCCTGCTGCCCTCCTGGGTGTACGTCGACGCGCGCGCCCGCGGGGTGCGGCGCGCCGTGCTCTGGTCGTTCCTCACCGCCCTGTCCCTGCTCGTGGGCCTCGTGGCCTACCTGATCGCGCGCCCCGAGCACCTGCGCGCGCTCGACTGCCCGGGCTGCGGGAAGGACGTCGACGGCGGGCCCTTCTGCCCGCACTGCGGCCGCGATCTCTCCGCCGCCTTCTGCGCCGCGTGCCGGTACCCGCTCAAGCCCGACTGGGCCTACTGCCCGGCGTGCCGCACCGAGGCCCGCCCGCAGCCGACGGCGGCGGCCGAGGCGGGGACGACCGGCTAGGCCGCTCTTCTCCGAACCGGCCGACGAGCGTCGGCGTTCCCGCCCGCAGGGAGGTCCCATGCCCGTGCCCCCGTCGTCCCCGGCCAGCCAGGCCGTCGGCCGCCCGCTCGTCGTCTCGCTCTTCGTGTCGAGCGCCCTGCTGTCGATCGTCTCCTGGTACACGACGCAGCAGGGCATGGCCCTCTACCTCGCGCCGTGGTTCGCCTTCCTGGCCTCGCTCGGCGTGCAGTCGGCGCTCGTCATGGTGGCGTGGCTCGTCGGCGTGACGCGCCGCGGCCGGGGGCTGCTCGTGGCGGTCTACGCGGCCACCGCGGCGGTGTCGATCGCGTTCTCGTACGTGAGCCTCCACACGTGGTTCGCCGCGCGGGAACGGCCGGCCGAGGTGCAGCGGCGGCTCTACGACGCCCTGAACTCCGCGGCCGGCCGGTCGCAGGCGCTCCTGGCCGCGGCGGCGGCCGAAGGCCAGCGGCACGCGCTCGCCCTCGAGGAGATGGCCGCCGCGGAGAAGGCCCACGGCTTCATCTCGAGGGCGGGCGACGCCGACCCTTTCCTCGCCGGCGTGCGGGAAGCCGTCGCCCGGGAGGCGCAGAGCTACGCGGGCGCGTATCCGGAGGGGCACGGTGAGGGCCTGCGCTACACCGCGTTCGACCGCCACGCGGCCCTCGCCCGGCAGGGTGTCGCCCGCCTCCAGGAGGGCGAGCGAGCGCTCGCCGCGTTCCGCGCGTCCGTGAAGCCCCTCGACGCGACCGACTCGCAGCTGCGGGCCTATCGCCAGGCGTTCGACGCGATCCCGTGGCGGGAGGTGGAGGCGACGCTGCACGCGCCGGGGTTCGAGCCGCCGGCCGTCCCGGCCTACGCCGACTTCGTCGACCGGGCGGCGAGCGCGCAGGAGGACCTCGTCCTCGCCTTCACCGAGCTCGCCACCGCCCCGACCGGCCGCCACGCTCTCGCCCTCGCCCTCGCCGCGTTCATCGACGTGATCGTCTTCCTCCTCGCCTACGCCTCCGGGCCCTTCTTCTTCGGTGCGCCCGAGGAGAGGTGGGTCGCGGCGGGAGCGGCGCTCGACTCGGCGGACCCGCAGGTCTTCGTCCGCGGCCTCGTCCGCAAGCTCGCGGCGGGCCCGGACGGCCTCGCCCGGGCGGAGGTCGACGGGCTGAGCCCCGGCGAGACGCAGCTGTGCCTGCTCCTCGCGGCCCACGGCCTCGCCGCGCCCGTCGAGGCGGAGGGACGGCGCGCCTATCTCCTCGACGCCGCCGTTCACCGCACGCTCGTCGAGTCGCTCGCCGAGCGGGGCCTCGCGATGCGCGCGCAGGCGCCCCAGGCCGGCTGAAAAAGTAGACAATCTCCTGCCGACGTCCGACCGGGATCCGCCCGGTCAGCCAGGAGAAGCACCATGCACCTGCAGCCGCTCGACTGGGTGATCATCGCGATCTCCCTCGCCATCTGCTTCCTGCCCGCTCTCTTCTTCGGGAAGCGCTCCGGGAAGAACACCACCGAGTTCTTCGCGTCCGGCCGCTCGGTGCCCTGGTGGCTCGCCGGCCTCTCGATGGTCGCGACGACGTTCTCCTCCGACACCCCGAACCTCGTGACCGACATCGTGAGGCGCCAGGGCGTCGCCGGGAACTGGCAGTGGTGGGCGTTCACCCTCACCGGGGTGGCCACGGTCTTCTTCTTCGCCCGCCTGTGGCGGCGCTCGGGCGTCCTCACCGACCTCGAGTTCTACGAGCTGCGCTACTCCGGCAAGCCCGCCCGCGTGGTGCGCGGCTTCCGCGCCGTCTACCTCGGCTTCTTCTTCAACTGCGTGATCATGGCCACCGTCAACATGGCCGCGGTCAAGATCGCGAACGTGCTGTTCGGCCTCCACGACTGGCAGACGCTCATCTTCGTGGGCCTCCTGAACGTGGCCTTCGCCGCCCACTCCGGCCTCTGGGGCGTCCTCGTCATCGACATGATCCAGTTCTTCATCAAGATGTCGGCGGTCATCGCCGCCGCGTACTTCGCGGTGAAGTCCGTGGGCGGGCTCGACCACCTCGTGGCCACGGTCGGGGCGATGCCCGGCCCGGTGGACGGGGCGGTGCCGGGCTTCAGCTACCTGGACGTCCTGCCGGCCTTCGCGCCGCACAACACCAGCCTGTGGGACCTCGCGGTCGCCGTCTTCATCATGCCGATCGCGGTGCAGTGGTGGGCGGTCTGGTACCCCGGCGCCGAGCCGGGCGGGGGCAGCTACATCGCCCAGCGCATGCTCGCCTCGAAGTCCGAGCGCGACTCGCTCGGCGGCGTCCTCTTCTTCAACATCGCCCACTACGTGCTGCGCCCCTGGCCGTGGATCCTCGTCGGCCTGTGCTCGCTCATCGTCTACCCCACCCTCGGCGACATCAGGACGGCGTTCCCGAACCTCGACCCGAAGTGGCTGGGCCACGACATCGCGTACCCGGCGATGATCAGCAAGGTCCTGCCCGTGGGCTGGATGGGCCTCATGGTGGGCGGCCTCATCGCCGCGAACTCGTCGACGATCCTCACCCACCTCAACTGGGGGGCGAGCTACCTCGTCCACGACTTCTACAAGCGCTTCCTGCGCCCGGGCGAGAGCGAGAAGCACTACGTCGCGGCGGGACGCCTCGCGACCATCCTGCTCTTCGTGTGCTCGTCGGGAATGATGTTCCTGATGACGTCGGCCAAGGACAGCTTCGACGTGATCCTGCAGGTGGGCGCCGGCACCGGCCTTCTCTACATCCTCCGGTGGTTCTGGTGGCGCATCAACGCCTGGTGCGAGGTCGTGGCGATGGTCAGCTCGTTCCTGATCTCCCTCGCCTTCCTCGTCACCGAGAAGCAGGGCCTGCACCTCGCTTCCCACACGCGGCTCATCTTCACGATCCTCTTCACGACGCTGTGCTGGGTCGTCGCCGCCTACGTGGCCCCGCAGACGGACGAGGCGACGCTCGTGAACTTCTACAAGAAGGTGAAGCCGTTCGGCCCGGGCTGGCGCCGCTTCCAGCGGGCCGAGCACCTCGCCCCGTCCGAGGCGCAGACGGGCGAGAACATCCCGCTGGCCCTCGTCGGCTGGGTGACGGGCTGCGCCACCATCTGGTCCTCCCTGTTCGCGGTCGGCAACTTCCTCTACGGCCGGACGAACTACGCTCTCATGTGCCTGGCCGTCTTCGCGGTCGCCGGCTTCGTGCTGCTGCGCGTGGTCAGCCGGCTCTGGCGCGCGAGCGCCGACGAGGCGGCCGCGGCCTGAGCCGCCTTTCGGCCCGGGCCGGCGTCTTCGGCCCGGGCCGGTCTGCGGCTAGAATGGCGGCTTCGATCCCCAACCCCACAGGAGGGCCCGTGACCCGGATGAAGTCGCTCGTCGTCTTTTCGTTCGCGATCGGCACCGCCGCCCTGGCCGCGGCGCAGGCCGTGGACCACCTCCAGGCGCGCCACGACGCGATGGAGGAGGTCGGAGGCGCCATGAAGACGCTCGGCGGCATGGCCCGCGGGCAGGCGCCCTTCGACGCGGCGGTGGTGAAGAAGAGCGCGACCACCATCGCCGACAAGCTCGCCGTGGCCGAGAAGCACTTCCCGGCCGGAAGCGACGCCGGCAAGACGCGGGCGAAGGCCGAGATCTGGACGAACCGGGCCGACTTCGACCGGCTGATGGGCGAGTCCAGGAAGGCCGCGACGGCGCTCGCCGCGGTGAGCGACGAGGCCGCCTACAAGGCCGCCCTCGG
>WBZP01002791.1_pt2 | contig 13597 bp, 14 predicted proteins | sample 5204301 | NCBI WGS metagenome assembly WBZP01 (sample SAMN12412401, study PRJNA552823) | activated sludge metagenome | isolation source: activated sludge from nitrification reactor of wastewater treatment plant... | place: USA: Pennsylvania | collected 2017 | reverse complement strand
GCAGGAAGTCCGGCATCTCGCCGGCGTCGATCTTCGCCTGGCGCTCGACGCGCTTGGCGAGCAGATCCTTGCGGCGCGGCGCGAAGGCGCGGTGCAGCTTGGCGACGAAGGCCAGCGCATCGTGGGTGAGGATTTCGTCGAAGCGCGGATGGATCGGCGCGTTGATCTGAACGCCTGAAGGGAGGTTGAGGCTCATGATGGCTCCTTGATTGAATGCTTGAGCGAATGTTGAACGTACGCAACCACGTCGGTCAGCAGGCGGCCCTGGGCCGCGGGTTGCGCGCCCAGTTCCTCGAGCGGCTGGCCGCTGCGGTTGATCCAGAACGTCGTGTAGCCGAACCAGGTGGCGCCGATGGCGTCCCAGCAGTTCGACGAGACGAAGAGAATCTCCTTCGTGGGGAGCTTGAAGGCATCCGGCCCGAGCCGGTAGGCCTCGGGCGCGGTCTTGTATTTCTTCACCGCCTCGACCGACAGCAGGTGATCGAAGAGGCCATCCATGCCGGCGCTCTTGACGGCGATGTCGAGCATCTCCGGCGTGCCGTTGGAGAGGATGGCCAGCGGCAGGCCGAGCTTTTTCAGTTCCTTCAGCGCGCCGAGGTTTTCCGGGAAGGCGGAGAGGCAGGTGTATTGCTGCATCAGCCGCTTGCGGGCGTCTTCCGTGAGATCGAGGCCGAGCTTGCGCGCGGAGAAGACCAGCGCGTCTTCCGTCACCTGCCAGAACGGAACGTAGCGGTCGGCCAGGGTGCGCAGGTGCGTGTAGCCGATCTGCGTGCTGCGCCATAGCGCCGTCAACTCCGCCCCCTTGCCGGGGAAAAGCTGCTCGGCCAGCGCGCCGACGGAATACACATCGAACAGGGTGCCGTAGGCGTCAAAGGCGATGGCGCGGATCATGGCGTGTTCATCCAGGCGAGGCCGGCCTCGGTCGTGGCGGCCGGCTTGTATTCGCAGCCGACCCATCCCCGATAGCCGATGCGGTCGAGGTGCGCGAAAAGGAAGTCGAAATTGATCTCGCCGGTGCCCGGTTCGTGGCGGCCCGGATTGTCGGCGATCTGGATGTGGGCGATCCTGTCGAGGTTGGCAGCCAGCGTGTTGGCCAGGTCGCCCTCCATGCGCTGCATGTGATAGACGTCGTACTGCAGGAACAGGTTGTCCGCGCCCGCGGCCTCGATCAGGTCGAGGGCCTGGCGCGTGCCATGCAGGAAGAAGCCGGGCAGATCGTGGGTATTGATCGGCTCGACCAGCAGCTTGAGCCCGTGCGCCTTCAGCCGCAGGGCGGCATAGCGCAGGTTGTCGATCAGGACCTGCCGCGCGGTGTCGGCCGGCACTTGCGGCGGGCGGATGCCGGCGAGGCAGTTGAGCTGCGGCACGCCGAGCGCGGCGGCATAGGCCAGCGCCGTGTCGATGCCCTGCCTGAATTCGTCCACCCGGTCGGGATGGCAGGCGATGCCGCGATCGCCGGCCGCCCAGTTGCCGGCCGGCAAGTTGAACAGCACCAGCGAGAGCTTGTTGCGGAACAGCGCCTGCTGCAGGTCTTCGGCCGGCGCCTCGTAGGGGAACTGGATTTCCACCGCCGCGAAGCCGGCGCGCGCGGCGCGATCGAAGCGCTCCAGCAGAGGCGCTTCAGTGAACAGCATCGACAGGTTGGCGGCGAATTTGGGCATGAAGGCCAAGATACCCCTCCTTGCCGGTTAATAAAATACCGGTAAAATCAATTCATTGTTGCAAATAAAGCAAAACTGACATGAGCCGCCTGAAACAGATCGAAACCTTCGTTTCCGTGGCCAGCCGCGGCAGCCTGAGTGCGGCTGCGGCCGCCGAAGGCATCGCGCCGGGCGTGGTCAGCCGCCGCCTGGATGCACTGGAGGCAAGGCTCGGCGTCAAGCTGCTGCTGCGCACGACGCGGCGGGTGACCCTCACCTTCGAGGGCAGCGCCTACCTGGAGGACTGCCAGCGCATCCTGCGCGAACTCGGCGACGCGGAAGCTTCGGTGAGCCTCGGCGGGGTGAAGGCGCGCGGCCACCTGCGCGTTTCCGCCCCGGCCGGCTTCGGCCGCCGCCACGTCGCGCCGCTGATCATGCAGTTCCTCGACGCCCATCCCGAGGTGACGGTGAACCTGGATCTCTCAGACCGCCTCGTCGACCTGGTGAATGAAGGCGTCGATTGCGCCATTCGCGTCGGCGAGCTGACCGACTCCAGCCTGGTCAGCATCAAGCTGGCGGAGAACCGCCGCGCCGTCGTCGCAAGCCCCGCCTATCTGGACAAGCATGGCACCCCGTGCATGCTGGAAGACCTCGCCCGCCACAACTGCCTCTCGCTCGGCCAGCAGCGCGGCTGGCTGTTCCGCGTCGGCGATGAGACGGTCAGCATCAAGGTGAACGGCCAGTTCGAATGCAACGACGGCGCGGTGCTGCACGAGTGGGCGCTGGCCGGGCGCGCCCTGGCCTGGCGCTCGCTGTGGGAAGTCGGCGAAGATCTGCAAAGCGGCGCGCTGGTTCCGGTGCTGGACGAATTTGCCGCGCCGCCGACCGGCATCTATGCCGTCTTCCCGCAGCGCAAATACCTGCCGCTGCGCGTGCGCCTGCTGATCGACCACCTCAAGCATCACTACGGCAACGAGGCCTACTGGGGCGAAATGCACTGAGCTTGGTAAGATAGCCGCATGTCGAAACCCTCCCCCAAGCAGCAGCTCTTCGCCCAGCTTGCCCGTGCCGGCAAGGGCATCGCCCATCCGAGCCGGCTCGAGCTCATCGAGGCGATGGCCCAGGGCGAGAAGAGCGTCGAGGCGCTGTCGCGCGCCTGCGGCCTGGCCTTTTCGAACGTCTCGCATCACCTGCAGATCCTCAAGGACTGCGGCCTGGCCGTCTCGCGCAAGGAGGGGCTGCAGGTCTTCTACCGGCTCGCCGACGCGGAGATCCCGAAGATGCTTGCCGCCCTGCGCCGCGTCGCCGAGCGGCAGCTGGCCGAGGTCGAGCGCATCGTGCGGGACAATTTCGAATCGCGCGACGCCCTGCAGCCGGTGCGGCGCGACGAACTGCTGAAGATGGCCCGCCGCGGCGAGGCGATGGTGATCGACGTGCGCCCGGCCGAGGAATACGAAGCCGGCCACATCGCCGGCGCCGTGAACGTCCCGCTCGACGCGCTGCCGCGCTTCCTCAAGAAACTGCCGAAGGAGCAGGAGATCGTCGCCTACTGCCGCGGTCCCTACTGCATGCTGGCCTTCGAGGCGGTCGACAAGCTGCGCAAGAAGGGCTACCGCGCGCGCCGGCTGGAAGAGGGCTTTCCCGAGTGGCAGGCGGAGCGCCTGCCGGTAGACAAGTAAACGTCAACGCCCCGGCCGCGCCCGCGGCCGCCAGATTGCCGCGACGACGCCGATCTTCGTCGTGTAGGCCTTGGCGTGGTACTGGCCGAGGACGACGTTCTTGCCGCCTTCGGGCAATGCCGACAGCACCAGTTCCGTCAGTTCGTCCTCCGTCAGTTTGACGTCTCCCCGGTCGTGCCAGACCTTGATGCCGCCGCAGCCGTCGTGGTCGATCAGCAGCGCCCGCTCCGGACCGAGGGCCGGTAGGCGGATGAGGACGCCATTCGGCGTTTCGAAGGCCTGTGCCAGCCCGGCCGACGTCAGCACGTTCTTGCCTCCTTCAGGCCGGGCGCCGGCTTCCAGTGCGCCGATCTCGTCATCGCTCAGGGGCGACTGGCCGCCGGCATGCCAAACCGTGTAGCGGCCATCCGGCTTCAGCTGGATGAGCAGCGCGGTGTCCTCCGCAGCCGCGGGATGGGCGAACAGCGCTGCAAGGAGGCCGAGGCAGAAGGCGAAGTATCGACTATGGGCGGTCATGGGCTTCAGGGCAGGCCGAATTGTCTGGCGACCGTGTCAGCTTGCCATTATCCAGTCATGCGGCTACTATTCAAAAGATCTTACGAATATCATCCTACTTCCAAAGGGAGCCGCCATGCAAAATTTCCTGTTCATCCTCAACGACCCGCCCTACGGCACGGAGCGCAGCTACAACGGGGTGCGGCTGGCCCGCGGCATGCTCGAGGCGGGCAACTGCGCTGTCCGGGTGTTCCTGATCGGCGACGGGGCGGCCTGCGGCAAGGCCGGCCAGAAGGTCCCGCAGGGTTACTACAACCTGGGCGACATGCTGGGCGGCGTCATCCGCCGTGGCGGGGAGGTGGCGGTCTGCGGCACCTGCATCGACGCCCGCGGCATCGCCGACAGCGACCTGGTTCAGGGCGCCCAGCGCGGCAACATGGCCCAGCTGGTCGAGTGGACGCAGTGGGCCGACAAGGTGGTGAGTTTCTGATGGCGCGCACCGCGCTGGTTCTCGGCGCCGGCCTCGGCGGCCTGGTGGCGGCCGAAACCCTGCGCAAGCTGCTGCCGAAGGCGGATCGCGTGATTGCCGTGGACCGCGCGGCAGAGCATTTTTTTCCGCCTTCGCTGCTGTGGCTGATGGTCGGCGAGCGGACGCCTGAGGATTTCTCGCGTCCCCTGTCACGGCTGGCCGCGCGCGGCGTCGAGTTCCGCCGCGGCAGCGTGACGCGGATCGATCCTGCCGCCCGCAAGGTCGAGATCGACGGGCAGCCGGTCGCCGCCGATGCGCTGGTGATCGCCCTGGGCGCCGAGTATGCGCCCGAGGCGATACCGGGGCTCGCCGAGGCCGGGCTGACCTTCTACACCCTGGAGGGCGCCGCGGCCGTGCGCGACGCGCTGTCCGCCTTCAGCGGCGGCCGCGTCGTCGTCCTGACTGCCGCGCCGCTATACAAGTGCCCGGCGGCGCCCTACGAGGCGGCGCTGCTGGCGGAAGATTTCCTGCGCAGGCGCGGCGTTCGCGATGCGACGGAAATGGCGTTCTTCGCCGCCGAACCGCAGCCGATGGCGGTGGCCGGGCCGGCGGTCGGCGCCGCCGTGCGCGGCATGATCGAAGCGCGCGGCATCGCCTACCATCCGGAACATCAGGTCAAGGCCGTCGATCCGGCGGCGCGCCGCATCGACTTCGCCAACGGCGCATCCACCGGATACGATCTGCTGCTCTACGTGCCGCCGCATCGCGCGCCGGCCGTCGTGCGCGAAGCGGGGCTGACCAACGAGGCTGGCTGGATACCCGTCGACCGGCATACCCTGCAGACAAAATTCGACGGCGTCTTCGCCATCGGCGACATCACCACCATCCCGCTGAAGATGGGCAGGCCGCTGCCCAAGGCCGGCGTTTTCGCCCACGGCCAGGCCGAAACCGTGGCGCAAAACATTGCCCATGCCTGGACCGGCAAGGGCGCGCCGCGCCATTTCGACGGCCACGGCATGTGCTTCATCGAGGCCGGCAACGGCCGCGCCGGCATCGGCAAGGGCAACTTTTACGCCGAGCCGACGCCGCAGGTGGAGGTGCGCGGGCCGGGCCTGATGTGGCACGCCGGCAAGATCCTCTACGAGAAATACTGGCTGTACCGCCGATTCTGAGCCGGGTGGCTGGTGCGACCACGTCAATTCAAGCTGTTTGCCGTCCTGCTCGTGATTGCCGCACTGCCGGCGGCGGCGCAAAGTCGGTCTGCGCAGCACGGCGAGCGCGAGGGCGTCGAGGTCAAGGCCACGCCCCTGACGCGGCCCGCCGTACTGGCCTTCTACCAGGCGCGCGGCTTCTCGGCGCAGGCCATTTCGCCCTATGCCGATGCCTGCGTGTTCTCCTTCGAGTTGCGCAACACGACACGGAAGACCCTGCGCTTGCGCCTGGCCGACTGGCGCGCGCAAACCGCTGCCGGCACGCTTCGCTTCAGGCTGCCGCAGTCCTGGGAGGCGGAGTGGACCCGGCGCGGCGTCGCCGAGCCGGCGCGCATCGCCTTCCGCTGGGCGCAGTTCCAGGCGGACATCGAGTTCGCGCCGGGCGACTGGATCATGGGCATGGCGGCGCTGGAGCGCCCCCCCGAAGGCACCCTCCGATTGACCGTTCCTTACACCATCGGCAAGCAAAAACATGAAATCGTTCTCGACCGACTCGCCTGCGCCGCAGCCGAATGAGCGGCGCCGCACCCTGATGCGCCTGGCCGGCCTCGGCTGCCTGCTCGCCGCCGCGCCGCTCGCCGCCCAGGGCAGCGGCATGTCCACTGTGGCCGGCATGCCCGCCGCGCCGCCGCTGGCGCTGCCGGACATCGACGGCAAGGTCGTGGATCTTGCGTCTCTTCGCGGCCGGCTGGTGCTGGTGAATTTCTGGGCCACCTGGTGCCCGCCCTGCCGGCGCGAGTTTCCCTCGCTCTCGCGCCTGCAGAAGCTGTTCAAGCCGGGCGAGCTGGCCGTGCTGGCGGTGAATGTCGGCGAGGACGCCGAAACCATTTTTTCCTTCGCCGGCGCCAGCGAGGTCACCATTCTGCTCGACCGCGATTCGGCGGCGATGCGGCGCTGGCCGGTGAAGGGCCTGCCCAGCACTTTCGTCGTCGATAAGAAGGGCAGGCTGGCGCTGCGCGCCGTCGGCGGGCGCGAGTTCGACGATGCCGCCATCGTCGCGCAGTTGCGCGGCCTGCTGCGAGTCTGACAAACTTCGTCCTTTGACGGGGAGGGGCCATGAACAAGCAGCCAGGATTGTCCACGCAGTGCGTCCACGCCGGCGAGATCGCCGACGCGCACGGCTCGCCGCACACGCCGATCTACAACACCACCACCTTCAGGTTCGCCTCGACCGCCGAGGTGCTCGACGTCGTCGACGGCCGCAAGGCGGGCAGCCTGTACACCCGCTACGGCCTCAACCCGACGATCTTCGCACTGGAGGCCAAGCTCGCCGCGCTGGAAGGCGCCGAGGCGGCCTGGGCCTTCTGCTCGGGCATGGCGGCGGAGGCGGCGCTGTTCATGACGCACGGCCGCGAAGGCATCGCCTGCATCGGCGACGCCTACGGCGGCACGCTGGAGCTGATCGGTTCGCAATTGCCGCTGTTCGGTGTGCGCACCCACCTGCTGCTTGGCAGCGAATTGGATCGGCTCGAAGCCTGCCTGCGCGAGGGCTGCCGGCTGGTCTTCCTCGAGACGCCGACCAACCCGCGCATGGAGATCTTCGACATCGCCTCGATCGCCGAGCTGGCGCACCGCCACGGCGCGCGCCTGGCGGTGGACAACACCTTTGCCTCGCCGGTGAACCAGCGCCCGCTGGAACTGGGCGCCGACTTCGCGGTGCACAGCGCGACGAAGTATCTCGGCGGCCACAGCGACATCACGGCCGGCGCCATCATGGGCAGCAAGGAATTGCTGGCGCCGATCTGGAACTGGCGCAAGAACCTCGGCCAGATGATCGCGCCGGAAACCGCCGCGCTGCTGGCGCGCAGCCTGCGCACGCTGGTGGTGCGCGTTGAGCGGCAGAACGCCACGGCGCAGGCGGTGGCCGAGGCGATGGCGCGGCATCCGCAGGTGGCGCGGGTGTTCCATCCCGGCCTGCCGGATTTCCACGGCCACAGCCTGGCGAAGCGCCAGATGAAGGGCTTCGGCGGCATGCTCAGCATCGAGGTGAAGGGCGGCGGCGCGGCGGCCACACGCGCGGCCGACCGACTCAAGCTGTTCGCCCTGGCGCCCAGCCTGGGCGGCGCCGAGAGCCTGGTGACCCAGCCGACCACCACCACCCACCACGGCCTGACGCCGGAGGAGCGGGCGCGGCGCGGCATCTCGGAGGCCATGCTGCGCCTCTCCGTCGGCCTGGAGGATGCGGCCGACCTGATCGCCGATCTCGACCAGGCACTCGGGGCGTGACATGAAACGCGTCGCCGTCATCGGCACCGGCTTCGCCGCGCTTTCCGCCGCGCGCAAGCTGCGCCAGCTCGACAAGCAGGTGGAGATCAGCGTCATCGGGCCGCGGCCGGAGCTCGTCTTCCTGCCCAGCCTGATCTGGCTGCCCTCGGGCAAGCGCCGCGCCGAAGACCTGCGCATTCCTCTCGATGATTTTTTCCGGCGCAACGACATCCGCTTCGTCGCCGGCGAGGCGACGGGCCTGGAGCAGGGCGGACGCACAGTGCTCACCACCGCCGGGCCGGTGCACAACGACGGTCTGGTCATCGCCTGCGGCGGACGCTTCATCAAGAAGCTGCCCGGCATCGAGCATGCCATCACGCCCTGCGAGGGCATCGCCGCGGTGGAGCGCCTGCGCGACCGCGTTGCGGCCATGCAGGACGGCACCATCGCCCTCGGCTTCGCCGGCAACCCGAACGAACCGAGCGCCATGCGCGGCGGGCCGATGTTCGAATTCCTCTTCGGCCTCGACACGCAGCTGCGGCGCGAGGGGCGGCGCGACAGGATCAAGCTGGCGTTCTTCAATCCCATGCCGAACCCCGGCAACCGCCTCGGCGAGAAGGCCGTCGCGCGCCTGTTGGCGGAAATGCAGCGGCGCGACATCGCCACCCACCTCGGCCACAAGCTGGCCGGCTTCGAAAAGGACAAGGTGAAGACCGAGGGCGGCGAGTTTGCCGCCGACCTCATCGTCTTCATGCCCGGCCTCACCGGCAATGCCTGGTTCGACAACACCGACCTGCCTCGCTCGCCGGGCGGACTGATCAAGGCCGATGCGCACTGCCGCGTCGAGGGACGCGAGCGCGTCTATGTGGCGGGCGATGCCGGCAGCTTCCCGGGCCCGGACTGGATGCCGAAGCAGGCGCACATGGCCGACCTGCAGGCCGAAACGGCGGCGGAGAATCTGCTGGCGGAACTGAACGGGGGCAAGGCGGAGAAGACGTTCAAGGTCGAACTGCTGTGCATCGTCGATTCGCTCGACGCCGGCATGCTGGTCAAGCGCACGCCCGATGGCGGCTTCGCCCTGCCACCGCTCGGTCCGATGCACACCGCCAAGGCCTTCTTCGAGTCCTGGTACCTGCGCCGCTACCGCTGAGCGTCGCCGTCCTGGCGAGACCGACTTTTTTCCGCGAGTCTGGCTTTCTCGTAGATCGGCATCACTTCGGGCAGGTGGCGCTCGATTTCCTCGATGCGATTCCTGCCGGAGGGGTGGGTGGACAGCCACTGCGGCGGGGCGCCCTTGTTGGCGGCCATCATCTTCTTCCACAGCGTGACGCCGGCGCGCGGATCGTAGCCGGCGCGGGCGGCGAGCTCCAGGCCGACGGTGTCGGCCTCGGTATCGTCGTCGCGCGAGAACTTCAGGGTCATCAGCTGGCCGCCGGCGTTGAACACCCCGGAATACTTGCCGCCGCCGACGAACTCGCTGAGCAGGCTGGCGCCCAGGCGGGTCAGCTCGGTCTTGGCGATGCGCTCGCGGGCGTGTTCGCGCAGGGCGTGGGCGATTTCGTGGCCCATCACCACCGCCGCCTCGTCGTCGGTCAGCTGCAGGCCGAGCAACAGGCCGCTGAAGACGGCGATCTTGCCGCCGGGCATGCAGAAGGCGTTGACCGGCGGCGCGCCGATCAGGATGACCTCCCACTGCCACTGCCGGGCGCGCGGGTTGAAGCGGGCGGCGTGGGGGATGAGCCGGTTGGCGATCTCGCGCAGCCGCCGCGTCTGCGGATGGTCGTCGGGGGCCAGCGCCTTCTTCGCCGCCGCCTGGCTCTTCAGCTGGGAGAACTCCTGCGCGGCCTGGCGCTCCAGGCCTTCGGCCGGCACCAGTTTGCGCATGGCCGAGGGCTGGCCGACATCCACGCCATCGCGCGCGGCGGCGCTGCCGGCGGCGGCGAGGGCACAAACAAAAAGGGCGATGAGCGGGTGTTTTCTCATCGCCCTATCTTACCGCAGGAAATTTTCAGGCGGAGGCCGCTTTCTTGCGCTGCGACGCTGTGGCCGGCGTGACCGCCTTGGCCGGACGTTCGATCGACACCTCGGCCAGGCGGCCGGCGATGTGGGCCAGCGCCTCCTCGACCTGGTCGATGAGGATCAGGCACAGCTCGCCGGGCTGCAGGCGCGCCAGCGCCGTGTCGATGGCGAGGAATTCGCCGCGGATCTCTTCCACCGCCGTGGCCCGCTTGGCTTGCCTGAGGCCCTCGCGCAGCAGGCCGAGCACCTCGCCGTCGGCGCGGCCGCGCTGGCACTGGTCCTGGTAGAGGATGACCTCGTCGAAGGCGTCGCCGAGGATCTCGGTCTGCTTGCGGATGTCCTCGTCGCGCCGGTCGCCGGCGCCGCTGATGACGATGGAGCGCCGTTCGGCCGGCATCGCCTCGACGGCGCGCACCAGGGCGATGATGGCGTCCGGGTTGTGGCCGTAATCGGCGATGAGGGTGGCGCCGCGGTAGCTGAAGACGTTGAAGCGGCCGGGCGCCGTCTCGGCGTCGCTGGCAAAGGACTGCAGCGCGGCGCGCACGGCGGCCCAGTCGAGGTTGAGCGCCCAGGCGGCGGCGACCGAGGCCATGGCGTTGTCGACCTGGAAGCCGATGGTACCCTTGCGCGTCAGCGGCACCTCATTGAGCGGGATGCGCTGCACCACCGAGCCCAGCTCGGCGCAGACGATGTGGTTGCCGTCGATGTAGACCACCCGCTTGCCCTGGGCGTTGTGGGTGGCCATCGTCGGGTGGTGGCGGTCGGCGGCGAAGTAGGTCACCGCGCCGGGGCAGTTCTCCGCCATCTTCGCCACGATCGGGTCGGCGGCGTTGAGCACCGCCATGCCGTCGGGGGCGACGTTCTGGACGATGACGCGTTTCAGCACGGCGAGGTCTTCCACCGTGGTGATGTAGTTGAGGCCGAGGTGGTCGCCCTCGCCGATGTTGGTCACCACCGCCACCTTGCAGCGGTCGAAGGCCAGGCCCTCGCGCAGCAGGCCGCCGCGGGCGGTCTCGAACACCGCGGCGTCGACGTCCGGGTGCATCAGCACGTTGCGGGCGCTCTTCGGGCCGCTGCAGTCGCCGCTGTCGAGGCGGCGCCCGCCGACATACACCCCGTCGGTGCAGGTCATGCCGGTGGTGAGGCCCGTGCCTTCGAGCAGGTGGGCGATCAGGCGCACGGTGGTGGTCTTGCCGTTGGTGCCGGTCACCGCCACCACCGGGATGCGGCCGTCGCAGCCTTCCGGGTACAGGTCGGCGACGACGGCCTCGCCGACGGCGCGGCCCTTGCCGAAGGAGGGCGCCAGGTGCATGCGCAGGCCGGGGGCGGCATTCACCTCGACGATGGCGCCGCCCTGCTCCTCGAGGGGCTTCTGCACGGTCTCGCAGACGATGTCGACGCCGGCGATGTCCAGGCCGATCATCTGCGCCGCCGCCACGGCGCGCGCCGCGACGTCGGGATGCACGTCGTCGGTGACGTCGGTGGCGGTGCCGCCGGTGGACAGGTTGGCGTTGTTGCGCAGCACCGCGCGCACGCCCTGGGCGGGGACGGAGTCCGCCGTCAGGCCCTGCAGGGCGAGGCGGCGCAGCGCGATGTCGTCGAAGCGGATCCGGGTGAGCGAAGTGGCGTGGCCGCTGCCGCGGCGCGGATCGCTGTTGACGATGTCGACCAGCTCGCGGACGGTGTGCGCGCCGTCACCGATGACATGCGGCGGATCGCGGCGGGCGGCGGCGACCAGCTTGTGGCCCACCACCAGCAGGCGGAAATCATGGCCCGGCACGAAGCGCTCGAGCATCACCGTCGAGCCGTACTCGGCGGCGTTGGCGAAGGCCGCGGCGAGCTGCTCGCGCGTGGTGATGTTGACCGTGACGCCCTTGCCCTGGTTGCCGTCCTGCGGCTTGACCACCACCGCGCTGCCGATCTCCTGCATGGCGGCCCAGGCGTCGTCGGCGTCGACGACGGGGCGGCCCTGCGGCACCGGCACGCCGGCGGCTTCCAGCAGATGCTTGGTGAGCTGCTTGTCCTGGGCGATGGTTTCGGCGATGGCGCCGGTGCGGTCGACTTCGGCGGCCTGGATGCGCCGCTGCTTGCTGCCCCAGCCGAACTGTACCAGGCTGCCCTGGGTCAGGCGGCGGAAGGGGATGCCGCGCGCCGCGGCGGCATGCACGATCGAGCCGGTGCTGGGGCCGAGGCGCACGTCCTCGTCGAGCTCGTGCAGGCGCGCCAGCGCGTCGGCGAGGTCGAAGGGCGCATCCTCCAGGGCGGCGCGGCAGAGCCGCTCGGCGAGCTCCATGGCCAGGCGGCCGACTTCCTCCTCGGAGTATTCGACGACGACCTGGAAGACGCAGCGCTCGACGGTCTGGGTGACGCGGCTGAAGGTGACCGGGCAGCCGGCCTGGGCCTGCAGGCCCAGGGCGGCGAAGGCCAGCGCGTGGGCGACCGAGATGTCGCCTTCGTGGCCGATCGGGCGCATCGGGCCGATGTTCGGGAAGCGCGCTCGCAGGCGGTCCTCGAAGCCGGGCAGGGCGCCGATGGCGCACTCGCCGCCTTCGGTTCGCACCACCGCCTCGATGGCGGTATGGCGGCTCCACAAGTTGGGACCGCGCAGGGCTCGAATACGGGAGACTTCCATGATGGATATCCTGAGAGAAGAGTTGTCTTTTTACTGATTCGCCACCCGGCGCGGGCGGCTGCGCGGCGGGCGCTTGTGCTCCCGCTCGAAGGTATCGATGCCGACGCGGATCTTGTCGACCGGGATGTCGAGCGCCACGGCGGCGCCCACGGCGGCGAGCAGGCAGGCGGCGCGCTCGGGGTCGAGCGCGTCCTTGTTCATGACGAAGACCGGCAGTTCCATGAAGGGGCCTTCGACGTTGCCGCTCGCCAGCATGACGCGGTTCTCGCGCAGGTACAGGGCGCGGCCGCCTTGGGCGCGGTGCGCGGCGATGGCCGGCAGATCCTGCGCCAGGCCGTAGAAGATCACCTCGCCGTCGCACAGCTCGGCCATGCGCGCCACCAGCGGATCGGCGGCATTCAGCACGGCGGCGCCCTCGGGCAGGACGATGTCCACCTGGGTGCGCAGCACGTGGTAGAGCTGCTCGGCGTTGTGGATGTCGAACTCGCCGAGCGCCTCGAAGCCGGTGGCGTCGGTGACGATGCCGACCTGGCAACGATCGTAGGCGATGCCCTCGCCGAGGATCATCGCCGGGCCGTTCTCGAACACCGCGGCATCCACCGAACGGTTGATGAGCAGGCGCTGGCCGGCGGCCCAGTGGGCGCTGTCGCGCTTGTCGACCAGGCGCTTGTCGAGGAACAGGCCGTCGCGGCAGGCCAGGCCGACGTGCCGGCCGGTGAGCTGCAGCAGCCAGGACACCAGGCGCGCGGCGAGCGCCGTGCCTTGCGTGCCGGCGATGCCGACCACCGGGATGCGGCCCTTGTCTTCGGCGGGAAAGAGGTTGTCCACGATGGCCTGGCCGACCGGGCGCGGCTTGCCGCGGGCCGGCTTGAGGTGCATCAGCAGGCCGGGACCGGCGTTCACCTCGACGATGGCGCCGCGCTGCGCCTCCAGCGGGCGCGAGATGTCCTCGGCGACGATGTCGATGCCGGCGATGTCGAGGCCGACCACCCGCGCGGCCAGGGTGGCGGCTTCGGCGACCTCGGGATGCACCTCGTCGGTGACGTCGTCGGCGAGGTTGCCGTAGCGGATGATCAGCACTTTCTTGCCGAGCGGCGGCACCGAGTCGGGCGCGAAGCCCTGGCGCTTGAGCTCCAGCAGCACGGCCGGCTCGCGTTCCACATAGACCGGCTCGATCGGCGACGACTCGTCCTCGCCGCAGCGCGGGTCGGAGTTGATCTGGCTGTCGATCAGCTGGACGATGCTCG
>WBZP01005015.1_pt1 | contig 13599 bp, 8 predicted proteins | sample 5204301 | NCBI WGS metagenome assembly WBZP01 (sample SAMN12412401, study PRJNA552823) | activated sludge metagenome | isolation source: activated sludge from nitrification reactor of wastewater treatment plant... | place: USA: Pennsylvania | collected 2017 | reverse complement strand
ATCGAGTCCGCCATCTCCGACGTTGAGCGCAGCCCGGCCCCACTGTCCCGGCTACGCAAAGTCGGAGCGCCGATCATCAACGCCTATCTCGACAACGACACCCGCCAAGCCGGACTCCGCTATTTTCCGCTGTTCTTCTTGTTCGTCGTCGTCCTAAACGTCGGGCTGTATCGCTCGTGGCGAACGCTGCTGGCGTTCATCATCACCCTCGCGATTTGTGCAGCGTTCACCGTCGGTTTTGTCGGACTGACCGGTGGGGTGTTCACGATTGTTTCGTCTCTGGTTCCGATGACGATCTTGATCGTATGCACTGCGACGCTGGTGTACCTGCACTCGCGCTACGTCGATCGGCCGGCGGAACGGACCGTGGAAGACCACCAGATCTTTGCGCTGTGTAACAAGTTCCTGGCGTGCACAGCCTCGATCGTTGCCTCTGCGGTCGGCTTTGCCGCACTGGCCGTGTCCAAGATCCGGCCCATTCGCGAGATGGGCATCTGGGTCGCTGTCGGTCTGATGATCACCTGGGTGACGGTGTTTACGCTGTTCCCGGCCCTGCAACGAATCTTGCGCTGTCCAACCGGAAACGAGCGACAGCTCGCCGGTGCCTGGTTCGAACGAGTGGTCACTCGCTTGCCTCTTTTCTCGTATCGCTATCGCTACGGCCTGGTGTTTGGCTCGCTGCTACTGTGCGGCGTCGGGGCGGCAGCCCTGTTTGGAATCCCCGGCCTGCTCCCGGCCATGAAGCTAGAGACCGCAGCCATCGAGTACATCCCTCACGACTCGGAGATGTACAAGAGCACCAAAGAGATGGAAAAGCTCATCGGTGGCCTATCGGTGACCAACATCTGGTTGTCGGGGAAGCCGGGCCTGGTGTCGAGTCCGGCCGCGCTACGCGGGCTCATCGACTTTCAGCAGCGACTCGACAAAGAACCAGAGGTCGGCTCGGCCACCAGCGTGGTCACCATTTTGTCGACGCTGCGCTACCTGTCGGGAGGCAGCGACACGCTACCGACCGATGATGCCGGGCTGGAGTCGCTCACGGACACGCTCGAAAACCAACTCGGTCGCGAGCCGCTGCTCCGGAGCTTCGTCGAAAAGGTCAACGTCGCGCAGACCCACTTCGCGGTGGTGAGCCGAACCCAGGACTTCGAGGGCTTTCAAAAGCTTGCCAAGCTGCTAGAGACGCACTGGAAAGCCTCGGTCGCCGCGTACCCAGCGCTGGCTGACTTCAAGATGCGTCCGGTCGGGCTGGCACCGCTCGAGGCCAAAATCTCCCATCACATGGTGCCCACGCTGGTCGAAAGCTTCGTACTCACCGTCGGCATCATCTTCGTGTCGTTCCTGCTCGTGTTCCGCAGCGGCATTGCGCGAGTGATGGCGATGATTCCGTCGTTCTTCGCCATCCTGGTGATGTTCTTGTTTATGCGCTCGATCGGCGTGTTCTTAAACGTCGCGACGATCCTGATTGCGACGACGGTGCTTGGCACCAGCGAAAACGACCAGATCCACTTCTTTTATCACTTCCAAGAAGGCAAAAAGGACAACGCCTCGACGGAAGTAGCGCTGCGCCATACCCTGCTCATCTCGGGCAAGGCGATCTTCTTTGCGACGCTCATCAACGCGGGCGGATTTCTGGCCTTTGCCTTTTCGACGCTGCCGCCGATTCGTCAGTTCGGAATCTTGTCCTCGGTGGCCTTCGTTCTATCGATGATCGCCGACTTCACCGCACTGCCTGCGTCGCTGTGGCTGCTCTATCGGAGCAAGCCCGACTCGCTCATGACCCCCGACAGTAAGCCCGCACTCCCGCCTGCCGCTAGCGCCTAAGTCAGCCTCTCTTCACGCACCGCCTCAGCGATGAGCGCGTTCATCCGCTGTTCACACAGATCTCGAAACGACGCCACCGACGCATCCGTCACCTCGCCCTGCGGCGGCACGATCGGCTCGGACAGATAGCTAGTCAGCTTCACCGGACGAGGAATCAGCGTGGGTCCAAGTCCACGCAGCAGCGGCGGAGCGAGCTTAAAGCGCGCATACAGCGCCCGCGTCACCGGATTGTCGTACACGGTGAAGATCCGATCAGCAGAAGGCGTCGCCGCGAGCACAACCTTGGCCCCCGTCTGTAGTGCTAAGCGCGCAAAGCCGGTCCGGCCTTGCCACGACACCTGATAGCGCTGCCCCGAGTGACGAATCGCTTCCCGCGTCCCCCCCGGAGCCACCGCCACCAGTTCCCCCGCTTCTAGGAGCTGCCGTCCCGCATCGGGCGTTCCCGCCACCACCCCAATGCGGTCGCTCAGCTTGGCCATCAGCGGATGAAAAAACCACAGTTGCTTGTGCCCAAGCGCACGCGGACAGCGCCCCGTCTGCTGCATCAGTCGCAGCGTCAGCAGCACCAGATCGTACGACGCAAACGAGTGCGTGCAGACCAGCAGCACCGGCCCGGACAGCGGCAGCCGCTCGACCCCGCTGATGCGGTAGCGGTGATAGAGCGATAGTGGCTTCACAAGCGGCACCATGTACGTCTCTAAAAACGTGCGATCGACCTGGGCCAGTGGCTCGGCCTGCGGTTCGTGCAGTGGCTCGCCCATCGGCTACACGATCGCCTTACCGAGGGCTGACAGCGCCAGCTCGATGCACAGCCGGGTCGTCTGGTGCCCGACGTCGTTCATCGGGTTTAGCTCGACCAGATCCATCGACCGCAGAAGCCCGCGCTCGGCAATCACCTCCAGCAGCAGATGCGCCTCGCGATAGGTCAGGCCGCCGCGCACCGGTGTGCTCACCCCAGGCGCATAGACCGGATCGACCGCATCGAGATCAAACGAGACATGCAGCGCCGCACAGCGCTTGTTCAGGTCGTCGAGTGCCTCGGTGATCACTGCGTACATGCCGCGCTGGTCGATGTCCTTCATGGTGTAGTAACGGATTCCCGTCTCACGCACGAAGGATCGCTCTTCACGGTCTAGGTCACGGATTCCGATCAGGGCGACGTTCTCCGGACGCAGCCTTGGACCCACGCCACCGACATGCACCAAGCGCTCGAACCCTAGACCGAGCACCGTGGACAGGGGCATGCCGTGGATGTTGCCGCTCAGGGACGTCGCAGGGGTGTTCATGTCGGCGTGCGCATCCACCCACAACAGCCCGAGCTGCCCGCCCTGCTTGTAGCAGTAGTCCGCCGTACCCTTGATCGATCCAACCGCGATCGCGTGGTCACCACCGAGGATCAGCGGAAAGCGACTTTCTCTCAGTGAGGCCTGCACGCGAGCAAACAGCTCGTCGCAGATCTGGCCAATCGTCGAGACGTACAGTTCTCGATTCTCTTGGGTCGGCTTGCCGAGTCGCTCCCGCAGCGGCACCAAGATGTCGCCTCCATCGATAGCGCGAATCGACAGTTCTTCGAGTCGATCAGTGAGTCCTGCCACTCGAATCATGGCCGGACCGACGTTGGCACCGCGCTGACTACAGCCGAGGTCGCACGGAACACCAATGATTTCGACGATGCTGGGACGCTTCTGCATGACTTTGGCCTGGGCGTGGTGGCCCACCTGATGGTCGGAGTTGTAGCGAGAAGCCTACGCGAAGAAAAGCGTGCTGAGTATGGCTTCGACGCTGGGCGGGCGGTCCTGACCCCGGGCACCGATGCCGCCCATGGGCTGATGGGGGCCTCGGTCCCAACTGAGGACTCGACCCCCATGGGATTCGCCACCCACGAGCGTGGAGGATGCTTAGGTTATCGTCGGGAAGCCAAGATCCCAAACTTCGATGAGGTTACTGAGAAGGTTGGCACGCAATTCGCTAAGCCTTCAGTTCAAGAAACGATTCACAGGTACGGAGGATCCCATGCGTAAGACTCTTTGGTTGGCGATGGTTTCGGCGGCGCTTGTCCCTGCATGTGGTGGTAGTGACTTGCTGGCGGTTGATGCAGTGAGCAGCGATGGGCAGGAAGTCAGTGCGCAGGCCGTGTCCCTGATCCAGCTTCGTGGCGTGCAGCTTGGTCTGAATAGCAACGATGTGGTCCGACAGCGCAACCGCCATGTGGATGGGCTCGGTCACGAGCACGTCCGGTTTGATCGCATCTATCGAGGACTGCCGGTTCACGGCGGTGACTTCGTCGTTCACACCAGCGCCCGCGAGGATGAGACGTTCTCCGCGATGCTCAATAGCTCGATTCCGGTGAGCCAGCTCCCACAGCTCCAAGCCAGCGAAGCCGCGAGCGCGGCAAAGCAGACCTTCCTCGATGAACGAACGGTCGTTGGCGACAGCAAACTGGCCGTCTATGCGATGCCGGACAGCCAGGAGATCGCACTCGCTTACGAGGTCGTGTCACACGGTACGCAGAGCGATGGCACGCCCAGCATTCTGCACACCTTCGTCGATGCCAACAGCGGTCGCCACCTCAACTCGTACGATGAGATCGAAACCGGCGCGGTGACTGGCAGCGGACGAAGCATCCACAGCGGAACCGTCCAAATTGGCACGAACCAAAACGGCAGCGCCTATGAGCTGGTCGACATCGCCCACGGCAGCTCGCCAACCATCAACCTGGCCAACAAGACCTCTGGTGGATCGGTGTTCAGCCAGGCCAGCAATAGCTGGGGCGACGGCACGGCGGGCAATGCCGCCAGCGCTGGCGTCGACGCGCACTACGGTGCAGCCAGGACCTGGGACTATTACAAGACCGTCCATGGTCGCAATGGCATCGCCAACGATGGCAAGGGCGCGCAGACCCGCGTCCACTACAGCACCAAGTACAACAACGCCTACTGGTCCGACTCCTGCTTCTGCATGACCTACGGTGATGGAGACGGCACGCAGCTCCGCCCACTCGTGGCAATCGATGTCGCGGGACACGAGATGTCACACGGCGTGACCTCGCGCACCGCCAAGCTGGTCTACTCGGGTGAGTCGGGCGGCCTCAACGAATCGACGAGCGACATCTTCGGTACTGCGGTCGAGTTCTACGCGGGCAACAGCGCGGACCCTGGTGACTACCTCATCGGCGAAAAGATCATGATTGGCGGCAAGGGCTACCTGCGCAACATGATGGACCCGACGCTGGATGGCGGCTCGATCGACCACTACTCGAAGTACAAGAACGGCATCGACGTTCACTACTCGTCGGGTATCGCCAACAACTTCTTCTACCTGCTGTCCGAAGGCGGTAAGAACCGCACCTCCGGCAAGACCGTAACCGGCATCAGCCGCGCCAAGGCCGAGAAGATCTGGTACCGAGCGCTGACCGTCTACATGACCTCCAGCACCAACTTCAAAGCGGCGCGGACTGCGACGCTGAGTGCGGCCAAGGATCTGTACGGCGCGACCGGGGCGGAGTATGCGGCGGTCGGGAATGCCTGGACGGCGGTTGGCGTAAACTAAGCCCCTATACCAAAGGAGAAAACCTCAGCGGTTTTCCCCTTTGAGCGTCCCTCCCCTTGGTAGCCGATTCCTGCCGGTTGCACCGTTTTGTGGCCCCCCTCTCCAATCCACGCCGTGCTCAGCGCTCTGTCACCTCGCTTTTGCGGTAATCGGAGAGCGTCTGCTGAAAAAATGAGTGGATCTCCTCTGGACTTGGTCGCGTTGGATCGACTGGGAGCCTCGCGCAAAGCCAGCGAATACCGTCCAGCGAATCATGGCTGACGTACTGAGGAAAGGTCGTACGGCGGAGCAGGTTGAGCCCAGTTAGCACCGATCGGACCGTGGCCCCCAGGATGCCCTCGGCCTGAATGATGCTGACGCGGGCAAACTGTCGGTCACTGCGCCGGGCTGCCAGCTCCGCATACGCTTTGCGGACTTGCGGCCCCGGCGGATGCCGAGCGGCCAACCCATCGACCCAGATTGCGGTGCCGGTGCCACGCGGCCAAATGGTCAACAGCTTTTCGCTCCAGCGCACAAACGCCCGGAAGTTCTCGTCGGTTTCGTGGTTCACGTAGTAGTAGCAGACGATGTCGTGATAGCGGGCAGCCAGATATCTGCCATCGGCCCCTCTGCATATGTCATGGAGCGCGGTCATCCCTCCGTCATGGTATCCGAGCGCCAAACCCTCAAGCAAGCAAGGCCCGATGTGGCACCGCCTCGACCTTCGCCGTCAGCAGGATGGGCTGCCTTCTGGGTATTCGGTCGTCGGCTGACAGGTTGGGGAGGGAAGCAGGCTTGCGAGCTGCGCAGCCAGTAGCTCGCGGAGGAGCAAGTGGAGTGGCTGGACGGCTTCGCCCAAGACCTCGGCCAGCGATAGCTCGGGTAGGCCGTGTAGTAGATGCTGGGTAAGGTGAAGTAGCTCGGCTTCGGACTCAGGGCGCTGTAACCAGGTGTGCAGCGACTTGCGGACCAGTGCCGAAATCGCCAGCGGATCAAGTTTGGTCAGCTCCTCGCGAAGGATCTGCAGCGGCAGGTCGAGCGCGAAGTCCAGCAGCGAACGGGCCAGCTCGCGGCGCTCGGCGTGACGGGTGGGGTCGGTCAGGATCGCGGCCAGACGCTGCGCCAAGTCATCGACGGCGGAGTCGGCAAACTCGCTCGATCGGGTGCGAAACTGGCGCTCCAGCTCATCGGATACCGCCGCCGTCATACCGGGCGCTATCGAGCCCAGCGCCGAGGTGCTCTTCTTGACTGCCTCAGTAGCCAATCGCCCCAGCATTCCGCCTCGGGTCTGTGACACCTCGCCGACTTGGGTGCGAACCTTGCGACTGTAGTCGAGCAGCGTGCCAATCATCAGCTCTCGGCTCATCCGTCGCAGAGGTGGTCGCGACAGCACCGCGACCAGCAGCGGGCGTGGCAGCACATACGATCGCGCCGCCAGGGTCACCAGTAGATCGATAACGGGCGGTGGCAGCAACGACCGCAGTGTTCCCTGGCCAGCGACCAGCCCGTGAAACCGCTGCCACACCTTGAGGCCAAGCTGCTCGGCGTGCCCGGACTGAAGGTGAAGCAGACCAACCTGACGCAACACGGCAACCAGCTTCTCTACCGGCACCAGCTTCCCGATTGGCCGATTCAGAAGTCCATCCACCAGCGCCAAAGCAAGTTCGTCAGGTAGCGGCTGCGTCGTCATGCCGCCACCCTACCCCGCCCCCCACCGACCACGCAACCACCCGAGCGCAACAGTCCTTCGAGCGAGTCTCAGTCCGACTTCAGGTTCCCCAGACCGAGCAAGCGACGTAGATCGGCCGATAGACGGATTGGGGATTTACATTCGCCGGTCAGGCTGGCTATAACGCGGACCGAACGCTGTACCTACACCTACCTGGAGGACCCAAAAGAAATGGTCAAGAATATGCTGCGCCCCCTGCGGTCGGGGACGCTTGCGCTGGCGACGCTGCTCAGCGGTGTTGCTTCTGCCGCTGGCTCCGATCCAACCAAGCACGTCAGTGAGGCAACCCTGGTACTGCCCGATCTTGCATCGGTGCAGTTCCTGGGCATGACGGGCAAAGCGCTGCTGATGGGCGGTCTTGTCGTCTGCATCCTCGGCATGATCTTTGGCCTCGCCATCTCGAACCAGCTCAAGAACATGCAGGTCCACCGCTCGATGCGGGAGATTTCCGAGCTGATCTACGAGACCTGCAAGACCTACCTAGAGACGCAGGGCCGCTTCATCGCCCTTTTGTGGGTCTTTATCGCCGCCATCATGGGCCTGTACTTTGGTGTGTTTGAGAAGCTCGGCGCGGCCAAGGTGGTGACCATCCTGGCGTTCTCGATCGTCGGCATCCTCGGCAGCTACGGCGTGGCGTGGTTCGGCATTCGGGTGAACACCTATGCCAACTCCCGCTCGGCGTTCGCGTCGCTCGGTGGCAAGCCGTTCCCGACCTACGCGATTCCGCTCAAGGCCGGTATGTCGATCGGCATGCTGCTGATCTCGGTCGAGCTGGTGCTGATGCTCGGCATCCTTTTGTTCGTACCGCGTGACTACGCCGGTCCCTGCTTCATCGGCTTTGCCATCGGCGAGTCGCTCGGTGCGGCGGCGCTGCGTATCGCGGGCGGTATCTTTACCAAGATCGCCGACATCGGCTCGGACCTGATGAAGATCGTCTTCAAGATCAAGGAAGACGATGCGCGAAACCCCGGCGTCATTGCCGACTGCACCGGTGACAACGCCGGTGACTCGGTTGGTCCTTCGGCCGACGGCTTCGAGACCTACGGCGTCACGGGCGTCGCTCTCATCACCTTCATCCTCCTCGCTGTGCCCGTTGAGCAAATCCAAGTCCAACTGCTGGTCTGGATCTTCGCGATGCGCATCATGATGGTCGTCGTCTCGGGCATCTCCTACCTCGTCAACGAGGCGGTTGCGAAGGGCAAGTACGGCAACGCGCTGAAGATGGACTTCGAGCACCCGCTGACCGTCCTTGTGTGGCTGACCTCGTTTGTGTCGGTCGCTGTCACCTACGGCGTGTCGAACCTGCTCATCAAAGACCTCGGTGACGGCACCATGTGGTGGAAGCTGTCGACGATCATCACCTGTGGCACCCTCGCCGGCGCGATCATCCCGGAGATGGTCAAGATCTTCACCTCGACCCGCTCGGCCCACGTGCGCGAGGTCGTCACTGCCTCTCGTGAGGGTGGCGCTTCGCTAAACGTGCTCGCCGGACTCACCGCCGGTAACTTCTCGGCCTACTGGCTGGGCGTGGTGTTTACGGTGCTGATGGGCATCGCCTACTACGTCTCGATGTCCTTCCCGCAGCAGATGATGGTGGCCCCGGCGATCTTCTCGTTCGGCCTGGTCGCCTTCGGCTTCCTCGGCATGGGTCCGGTCACGATCGCGGTCGACTCGTACGGCCCGGTCACGGACAACGCGCAGTCGGTCTACGAGCTGTCGCTCATCGAGACGATTCCGGGTATCAAAGAGGAGATCAAGAAGGACTTCGGCTTCGAGCCGAACTTCGAGACCGCCAAGGAATACCTGGAAGAGAACGACGGCGCTGGCAACACCTTCAAGGCGACTGCCAAGCCAGTGCTCATCGGAACCGCTGTCGTTGGCGCCACCACGATGATCTTCTCGATCGTCATGCTGCTGACCCAGGGTCTTCAGGCGAACCTGCTCGCGAACCTGTCGCTGCTCCACCCACCGTTCCTGCTCGGCCTGATCATGGGCGGCGCGGTCATCTACTGGTTCACGGGTGCCTCGACGCAGGCAGTGTCGACCGGAGCGTATCGCGCAGTGGAGTTCATCAAGAAGAACATCAAGCTCGAAGGCTCGGAGAAGGCCTCGGTCACCGACTCAAAGAAGGTCGTCGAGATCTGCACGGTCTACGCGCAGAAGGGCATGTTCAACATCTTCCTGACGGTGTTCTTCTCGACGCTGGCCTTCGCGTTCGTGGAGTCGTACTTCTTCATCGGTTACCTGGTCTCGATCGCGCTGTTCGGTCTGTTCCAGGCGCTGTTTATGGCGAACGCCGGTGGTGCTTGGGACAACGCCAAGAAGGTCGTCGAGACGGAGCTGAAGGCCAAGGGCACCGAGTTGCACGCGGCGTGCGTGGTCGGCGACACGGTGGGCGATCCATTCAAGGACACCTCTTCGGTGGCCATGAACCCGGTCATCAAGTTCACGACGCTGTTTGGTCTACTCGCGGTGGAGCTAGCCGAAGTGCTGGGTCGTGAGAACGGCTCCACCGCCCGCCTCATCCCCGCTGCCATCTGTTTCGCCATCTCGATGTTCTTCGTCTACCGCAGCTTCTACGGCATGCGGATCGAGACGAGCCCGAAGGCCGAGTAGTCCGGCCCCAGCGCCTCCCCCACCGGAGGCGCGCTCCCCTCCTCCCGTCCCAACAAAAGAACTTCCTAGCCTTCGTCTACGCTGCGGGGCCCCCCTTCCCTGCGAGACTTTTTTATCGTTCCGCTTTGCGGCCCGAAAAAAAGCTCTACGGTCGGCCCCACAGCTAATGGTTACGGTAGCTCGGCGGTTAGGTCGCCGTAGGCTTCGGGGCGACGATCGCGGAAGAACTGCCAGACTCGGCGGACTTCTTCGATGACCGACAGATCGAGGTCGGCGACGACCAGCTCGTCGTTGTCCTCGCTGGCTACGGCGAGGAAGTTGCCGCGTGGGTCGACGAAGTAGCTGGTGCCGTAGAACTTGCCGATGTTCCAGGGCGCTTCGGTACCAACGCGGTTGATACAGCCCATGAAGTAGCCGTTGGCGACGGCGTGGGCGGGCTGCTCCAGCTTCCACAGGTACTGAGACAGACCGGCGACGGTGGCGGAGGGGTTGTAGACGATCTCGGCACCATGGAGTCCGAGGGCTCGGGCACCTTCGGGGAAGTGGCGGTCGTAGCAGATGTAGACGCCGATGGTGATGCCAGAGCTAAGTTTGAAGACGGGCAGACCCATGTTGCCGGGCTTGAAGAAATACTTCTCCCAAAAGCCGGAGGTATGGGGGATGTGAATCTTGCGGTACTTGCCCAGGTAGGTTCCGTCGTGGTCAAGCACGGCTGCGGTGTTGTAGTAAACCCCGGCCATGGCGCGCTCGTAGACGGGGATAACCATCGCCATGCCGTATTTTTTGGCGATCGGGGCGAGCCGTTCGACGGTAGGGCCGGGGACGGGCTCGGCGGCGTCGTACCAGCGACGATCTTGAGACGGACAGAAGTAAGGACCGTTGAATATCTCTTGAAGGCAGAGGATCTGGACGCCGCGCTGGCCTGCTTGCTCGATGAGCGGCAGGTGCTTCTGAAACATTGCCTCTTGGATTTCAGCGACGGAACGAGTCTCGTCGTTGAGGGGATTGGAACACTGAATCAGGCCGGATCGCACGATCCGACGGCCAGGCGCAGAACAGGTCGTCATGGTTTCACCTCGTCTGGCGGCGATACCACGGACGACGGAGCTGCTTCAAGTGGCTCTATTGCGGGGGCGGCAGCGCGGGACGAGCGGCAGGGAAGACGTGCTTCGGGCCGCGTTTGAGCTCGAAGCTGATCTTCGGGATCATCACTTCGCCAACGGCTTCGGCGTGGAACTTGCCTTCCGCCTTGCCGTACATCGTCGATGGACCACCTGCCTCTTTGGAAATCGCGACGCAGACGGTCAGGTCGGCACCCCAGCGGCTAAAGACCTCGATAAACATGTGGCCATCGTCGGTGAGCTTGTTGCTACCGAGGATATGAGCGTTGTTGGCCAGACAGTCGCTGTCCTGTGCCACGTAAGCGAATGCATGCTCACCGGGGGCGAGCTTCGGCAGCTTGAACTCGCCAAACATTTCCACCTCGCAGTCCCGGGGATGAGTAGCAGGTGGTGGCGGCGCAACCGGCGCTGCTGGGGCTGCGGTGGGAACCGGCGCTGCTGGGGCTGCGGTGGGAACCGGCGCTGCGGCTGGCACCGGCGCTGTGGCTGGCACCGGTGCTGGCGCTGCTACGGCTGCGGTCGGCGAGGGGGTGGCGACAGTCGGAGGTGGCGTGGCTTTGTTACACGCAACCATCGCGAGGCCAGCCAAAACAAGCCGAGACAGAGAACGCGGAGGGGACGTCATGTAGCGCATGAAGGAAGTTTCTTACACGGAACCGCAGCGGCGGCTAGACAGCAGCATCTGGCAGTCGCTTCTCAGCGACGATCAGGAGCTGGCGTGATTCTGTGCCATAGAAGCGATTGCGCAGCTCGAAGCTCCCCGACACCTCAAGCACGCGGAAACCGGCATGGTGCAGGATCTTGCCGATCTCATGAAGGCTGTAGGAGCGAATCGAAATGTCTTGGACGAGCTGCCGACCGTCTTCCAGGATGATTTGGCGCTGCACTTCGAGCCGCGAGGTGAAGTAGTTGAAATCCACTTCTTCGAGGACCACGCAGCCATGACCTTGCCACCAAACCCGTGTCGGCAGGTCGCCAATCAAGCAGTCGCGATTGATGAGATCGAGCACCAAGCGGCCGCCTGGCTTGAGTGATCGGCAGATGCCCGCAGCAACGCGGCGGTTGGTTTCGTCGTCAAAATAACCGAAGGTGCTAAAGAAGCAGTAGGCTCCGTCGAACTCGTTTTCGAAGGTCATGTCGCGCATGTCGCCATGCACGAAGTCGACGTTCACACCGACGCGTCTCGCCGCATCAGTGGCCCGAATCAAAAGAGGTAGCGAAAGATCCAATCCGACCGTGCGAAACCCACGGGCGGCCAGCTCCATGGCGTGTCGACCGTAGCCGCAGCCAATATCGAGGAGTCGCGAGCCCGACGGCATCTCGAGCGCGCCGAGCAGGAACTCGACCTCTCGCTCGGTCTGCTGGGGCGTCAAAAATGGCAACGTGTGGAGGTAGTCTTCGTCGAATATCTCCTCGAACCACTGCTTGCTGCGCCGCTTCTTCTTGAGCTTGGTGTCTTCCCCAAAGTTCGGCAGCGAGGCCGGGGCATGGCTCGACTTGGCGATCGGCGCAGCAGCAGGCTTCACCACCTGAGCAGGAGGTGGAGGCGGTGCGCTCGGACGAGTGGCAGCCGGGGGCGGGGGCGGCGGTGCCGGGCGACTGGCCATCGCCGGTGGGGGTGGAGGTGCCGCCGTCACAGCGCTCGCGCTAGGACGACGGGGCCCCGACTCCCGCGATGGGCTGGACTGGTTGGCCACAGCAGCTATCTCGGCAGCTTGAGTGTCGCTGGCAGCTTCTCCGGAAAGCGGTGCGGTCTCCGTGGTATCGCCGCCTACCGCATCAATCTCATCGACAGAGACCGTGGTAACTGGGCCACTGTCCGCATCGGTACCGCTGTTCCACTCCGAGTCGATCGCTCCGGTCGCGCCCGCTGCCGGCGGAGTCGCCGCTGACGCAGCCATCCACGCACTGGGATTGCTATCCACGGGGGGAGCACTGGTAATCGGCTCACCAACCCCGTTGACTTGGCTCGGCTCGGCAACCGGCGTACGTCCCGATGCCAAACTATGAGAATCGTCATGATCCTCGACGAGATGAAACTCGGCGTCATCGAGATGAACCACTGGAGTGGCACCTGATGGTGACACTGGCTCCGAAAACAACTCCTCGTGGTCATCGCCGGAAACAGACCCGGTCGCCGTGGACGAACGGCCGTGAGGCACGCTGGCGAGACTACCGGCGCTCTCATTTTGCACCGAAACCAGCAGCGCATTGTCAGTCGGTGGTGGCGACGAACTAAGGACGGCGTCTGCAACCGGCTGCTGTTGCCCATCCATCGCAGCAGCGACGGCAGCCACATACGGAGTGATCGGATGGCCGTCTTCGAGCGAAGGCTTGGCTTCATCCCCAAAAGGCGAATCGTCGAAGATCACCGATGGAAGATTGGCCGTCTCGGTGTGTAGAGCAGGCGGCGTTAGATCTTCGATCTCTCCGGCGGAGCTCTTGGCTTGACCAGGAACCGATCGGCGCGAAGGATTGACGCTGACCACTGCTGCCTGCGCACTTGCCGCCGGAAGCGAGTCGACCGAAACGTCGCCGTCGCCAAGCGCCGCCATGTCCGCGTGGAGGTCCACGTCGTCAGAGATCGATGGCTGCTTTTCGGCCGTCTCTTCTTCCGAGAACGCCGCATCCACCTGATCGTCAAACGAGGGCATCGCGGACGCCGGCGTCCTGCCGCTGGCCGACTCTTCTCGCTCGCCCCCCTGGCTAGCTGGAGCCAGGACGGCACCGACCTCGGCCAGTTCGTCGGGCTCAAACGACAAATCGTCGCTGGGAATGCGC
>WBZP01005014.1_pt1 | contig 13601 bp, 15 predicted proteins | sample 5204301 | NCBI WGS metagenome assembly WBZP01 (sample SAMN12412401, study PRJNA552823) | activated sludge metagenome | isolation source: activated sludge from nitrification reactor of wastewater treatment plant... | place: USA: Pennsylvania | collected 2017 | reverse complement strand
CGCCGATACCCATCGGCGCATACAGCTTGTGGCCGGAGAAGGCGTAGAAGTCGCAGCCGAGGGCCTGCACGTCCACCGCCGCGTGGGCGATGGCCTGGGCGCCGTCCGCCAGCACCGGCACGCCGGCGGCGTGGGCGCGCTCGACGATGCGCCGCAGCGGCGTCACCGTACCGAGCGCGTTGGAGACATGCGTCACCGCCACCAGGCGCGTGCGCGGCCCGATCAGGCGCTCGTATTCCTCGAAGCGGAACTCGCCGTTGTCGTCGATCGGCACGACGCGCAGGGCGGCGCCGGCCTGCTCGCAGGCCATCTGCCAGGGCACGATGTTCGAGTGGTGCTCCATCGCCGAGACGACGATCTCGTCGCCGGCGCGCAGGAAGGCGCGGCCGAAAGTGGCGGCAACCAGGTTGATGCCTTCCGTCGTGCCGCGCACGAAGACGATCTCGTCGGCGCGGGCGGCATTGACGAAGCGCCGCACCCGTTCGCGCGCCGCCTCGTAGAGATCCGTGGCGCGGTCGCTCAGAAAATGCACGCCGCGGTGGGTGTTGGCGTTGTCTTCCAGGTAGTAGCGGCGCAGCGCCTCGATGACCTCCAGCGGCTTCTGTGTCGTCGCCGCGCTGTCGAGGTAGGCCAGGCGCCGGCCGCGCACCGGGCGGGCAAGCAGCGGGAAATCCGCCCTCAGCCGCGCAAAGCGAGTTTCCGTCATGCGGCGCGGGCGGGGCTGACGACGATCACCTGCGGGTCGCGCGCATGGTCGATGAGGATGGCACGCACGCGCTCCTGCCAGAGGCGGCCGAATTCGCGCTGGATCTCGTCGGTGGCGCGGCCGGTGATGCAGGCCGCCATCAGTTCGCCGATGTGCGGCGCGCTCGGCACGTGTTCGAGATGCGCCGTGACGTCCACCGCCGCGCCGGTATCCTTGCGCGTGAAGCGGATCTCCTCGCTCACCGCGGCATTGAAGAACAGCAGGTTGCGCCGGTCGAAGCGGCCGGCCAGGCCCTTGAAGCCGGTGTCGTGGGTCGCCCCGGTGACCAGCGTGACGATGTTGGCGATGACGCCGGTCACCCCGCTGGTGGAATCGTGGCGGAAGTCCACGCGGATGGCGCCGCGCTCGGGCAAGTCCTTCGCATACAGCGTCTCCAGCGCCCGGATCGTCATCAGCCAGGCCGAGGCCACCGTCGGGCAGGAATGCCCCGCCGCCTTCACGGCGTCGACATAGCGGTACTCGAGGATGCCGCCCTCAGCCGCGCCGAGAAACTTGGCGAGCGGGTCGAACATCGTGATGCGGGGCGCTTCGTCGTAGAAGTCGGGAGTGCGCATGGCGGAAAACCGTTTGGGTGACAGCCGGAATTGTGCCTTGTGCGGACGCCGATGGGAATACGCCGGTGATATGCTGTTTGCAAAGTCAGGGTTCTTGCAGGATGCGCCCCGATGCCCGCCCGGGAAAAGTCAGTCTCTCCAATACGGCGCGACGGCCTGGCCTGCATCCGTCACGAACTCGCCAAGCAGATGAATTGCGCGTGCGCAATGGGAGGAAACATGAAAACAAATACGATGCTGCACCCTCTAGTTATCCGAATTTGCCCTGTAATTGCAATGTTGGTGCTGGCAATGAATTGTGCGGTCGCCCAAGTCTCACCTTCACAAATGTCTGAGTTAGGAGAAACGAATTCTTCGAGAAACAGTGTACCGATCATAGTCTTAGATAGGTGGGCTGCAGATTGCCCGATGTGTATCAACTACTCCCTTGAGATCCACTCGGACGGGCATGTATTCCACCGCGGAACAATTGAATGGCTGGATGTTCCTGTCAGAGGAAAAGAGTTAGTTCGCGGCACTATCGAAACAGCAATTGATCCCAAGTTTATTAAGGAATGGGTTGAGCGTCTTAACGAACTTGGGTTTACTTCATTACCAGATCAATATCTTGGAACTCCATGCTTTGCTGAGTCGTATATGCAGAGAATCTGGCTTCGCAAGCAGGGGGATAGTAAATCCCTTACTTGGCAAGCTTGTATGGAAAAAGGAAAAATCGGACAAATTGATAAGCTGGCAAGAGAAGTCAGAGAGGTAATCGGGTCTGAGAAGCTAATGAAGCGAGTTCCTGATAAGCGGGAAAGATAGTGAACTAGAAGTCAGCATCGACTAATTCCCCGCCCCCGGGAAAAGTCAGTCCCTGCAACACGGCGGCTCGTCGCCGCCCATTCCGCTTAGCCCGCCCGCTCCAGCACCGCCGCAAAGAACCCGTCCGTGCCGTGCGTGTGCGGCGCCAGCCGCAGCGTTTCATCAACTAAAGGTACCGGAGTCGATTTCTTTTCTCCACAACTAAAGGTACCGGAGTCGATTTCTTTTCTCTGAATTGAATTGAACTAAAGAGGTCAGCATCGACTAATTCCCCGCCTAAGGAAAAGTCAGCCCCTGCAACACGGCGGCTCGTCGCCGCCGCCCATTGCGTTCAGCCCGCCCGCTCCAGCACCGCCGCAAAGAACCCGTCCGTGCCGTGCGGTGCGGCGCGAGGCGCAGCGTCTCGCCGCAGGCCAGGGCGATGCCCTGCGTCTCCAACGCCTCCTGCGCGGGAACCTGTTTGAACTCCGGATGACCGGCTATACTTGCCACGATGAAACGCGACCAGGTCATCAAGATCCTTGCCGAGCACAGCGACGAGCTGCGTACCCGCTATGGCGTCCTCCACCTGAGCCTGTTCGGCTCGGTGGCGCGGGACGAGGCCGGGCCGGACAGCGACGTCGATCTGCTGGTCGAGTTCAACCGGCCCATCGGCCTGCGCTTCTTCGAGTTGCAGGAGTACATCGAGGAACTGCTCCACTGCCGGGTCGACCTCGGTACGCCGCAAAGCCTGAAGCCGCGCATTCGGGAGCGGGTGCTTGGGGAGAGCCTGCGTGTCGCCTAGACGCTGGCGCGAACGGATCCAGGACATTCTGGATGCCATCGCGGAAATCCGGTCGTTCGTGGCAGGCATGGATTTCGACCGGTTCCGCGTCGATGCGAAAACCCTGAAAGCCGTCGGCGCCGACCTGATCATCATCGGCGAGGCGACGAACCATGTCCCCGCCGAAGTACAAACCAACGCCGCCGACGTGCCATGGCATCTCATGCGCGCCATGCGCAACCGGATCGTCCATGTCTATTTCGAAATGGATCCGGCCATTCTCTGGGATATCGTTCAGCAGGACCTGCCTGCGCTCACCGGTCCGCTCAAGGCTCTGCTGGACCGGCCGGACTGATAAGCCGCCTCACCCCACCCGTTCCAGCACCGCCGCAAAGAACCCGTCCGTGCCATACGTGTGCGGCGCCAGCCGCAGCGTCTCGCCGCATTCCAGCGCGATGCCCTGCCTCGCCAGGATCTCCTGCGCCGAGACCTGCCTGAATTCCGGATGCGCGGCGAGGAAAGCGGCGACGATGGCTTCGTTCTCCTCGGGCAGGATGCTGCAGGTGGCGTATACCAGCCTTCCGCCTTTCTTCACCAGCCTTGAGGCGCCCTTGAGGATGTCGTGCTGCTTGTGCGCCAGCTCCGTCACGCCCGCCGGCGTCTGCCGCCACTTGAGGTCGGGATTGCGGCGCAGCGTGCCGAGGCCGCTGCAGGGGGCGTCGACCAGCACGCGGTCGAGCTTGCCGGCGAGGCGCTTGATGCGCAGGTCGTTCTCGCTGGCGATCGTCACCGGATGCACATTGGACAGCCCGGCGCGCGCGACGCGGTCCTTCAGGCGGCCGAGGCGCTTGTCGGAGACGTCGAAGGCGTAGAGCCGGCCGGTGGAGCGCATCAGCGCGCCGAGCAGCAGGGTCTTGCCGCCGGCGCCGGCGCAGAAGTCGGCGACCATCTCGCCGCGCTTCGGCGCGAGGAGGTAACCGAGCAGCTGGCTGCCCTCGTCCTGCACTTCGATGCTGCCGTCGAGGTAGAGCGGATGCTGCTGCAGCGCCGGCTTGGCCTTGAGGCGGATAGCGAGCGGCGAGAGCGCACCCGCCTCGGCGGCGATGCCCTCCTCGTTGAGACGCGCGAGCACCGCGTCGCGGCTGCTCTTCAGCGGATTGACGCGCAGGTCGAGCGGCGCCGGCTGGTTGAGGCCCTGAGCCAGCCTGAGCAGTTCCTCCGGCGCCAGGTGCACCGACAATCGCTCGGCCAGCCAGTCGGGAAAATCGGCCTGTTCGGCCAGCGTGAGTTCGCCCGGCTGGCGGCCCTTGAGTTCGGCCACCCATTTGAGCTCTTTCTCCTTGACCGCTTCCTCGAGCTGGCGCTGGCTGACGCCGGCGAGCTTCACCAGCGCCGCCAGCACCAGGCGGCGCGGGTTGGCCTCGGCGCCGAGCAGGTGCTCAAGCAGACGGCGGCGCCGCAGCACGGCGTAGGCGGTCTCGGCGACGAAGCCGCGGTCGTTCTGGCCGAGCGTGCGATTGTCGCGGAAGAATTTCGAGAGCACGGCGTCGGCCGGATGCTCGAACCTGAGCAGCAGGTTGAGCGCAGTGGTCGTTGCGTCGATGAGCCTGGGCGTGATGCGCATGATGCCTTTCTATGGTTTCGTCGCGAGGCGCGCGCCGTCGACCTCGAATTCCACGGCGTTCTGCTCGTACACCTCGCCCTTGCGGTCGGCGAAGCGGATGCGCACCGGAAGGTTGCGGTAGTCCTGCGCCAGCCACAGCTCCATGGCGTTCTCGCCCGGCATGGCCGGCGTCTTGACGTGCCAGGTGCGCAGCGGGCCGAAGCGCGTGGCGAGGGTTTCGTCGCCCACCGCCTCGTAGGCGTAGCGGCCGACGTTCTTGCCCGTGGCAATGGTCATGTCGACGCGCGCCGCCGCGCCGTAGAGGCCGATCTGGTAGATCTGCGAGACGAGATCCTGCGCCAGGCCGGTCAGCGCCGCCTCGCGCCGTGGCTGGCCGCCCGAGGTGAGGGCGATCTTCAGGGCGGCGCGGTCGAAGCGCGCGCCCTCCGCCGGCTTGCCGTTGCGCTCGACGCCGAAGGTCTCGGGCTGGAGTCCCTCCGGGCTCACCCTGCCTTCGCTCGTCTGCACGATCTTCACGGTGCGGAACAGGGCGACGAGGCCGGTCGTCTCCGACACGGTCTCGAGCCGGTAGGCGAGGCCGTCGTGGCGCCAGCTGTGCGTCGACAGCCCGAGCTGCATGCCCTGCTCGCCCTCGCCGCGCGTGACGGCGAAGACGATGCGGCCCTGGCGCGGCCAGGGAATGTCGACGGGCGCGGGAGCGGCCGGCGCCGGCGGCGCAGCCACGGGCGGCGGCGCCTCGACCGGCGCGGCGCCTTCAACGGGTTGCGGCGCGGGCGCGGCGACGGGCGGCGCAGGCGTGCGGCGCGGCTGCGGCTGCGCCCTGGGCGGGGGCGGCGGCTCGGGCGCCAGCACGGGGGCGGGCGGCGCGGCGCGCGGCGCCGGCTGCGGCGCGAGGTGCGCCTCGAGCAGGATGTTTTCGCGCTTGTCGAAAAACGGCAGGTGCCAGCCGGGGCTGCCCACGATGAGCACATGCGCGAGCAGCGAGAAGACCAGCGCGGCCAGCCAGCGGCGGTCGGTCATGACCGGCCCGTGTCGGGCTCCGGTGCCAGCAATGCGCCGGCCACGCGGCGCTCGCCGTCGAGCTGGACGCGGCCGTCCCCACCCAAGCGCAGGCGCCCCTCGACGAACCAGCGCACCGCCTGCGGGTAGGCGACGTGCTCCTGCGCCAGCACGCGCGCGGCGAGCGCGTCCTCGCTGTCGTCGGGATACACCGGCACCGCGGCCTGGATGATGACCGGCCCGTTGTCGAGCGCCGGCGTGACGAAGTGCACCGTGCAGCCGTGCACGCGGCAGCCGGCCTCGAGCGCGCGGCGGTGCGTGTGCAGGCCGGGGAAGGCCGGCAGCAGCGAGGGATGGATGTTCATCAGCCGCCCTTCATAGCGGCGCACGAAAGCCTCGCCGAGGATGCGCATGAAGCCGGCCAGGACGACGAGGTCGGGCGCGTGGCGGTCGATCTCGGCGGCGAGCGCAGCGTCGAACAGCTCGCGCGAGGCATGCTCGGCATGCGCCACCACTGCGACCGGAATGCCGTGGGCGCGCGCTGTCTCGATGCCCTTCGCCTCGGCCTTGTTGCTGATGACGGCGGCGATGCGGCAGGGAAGATTCGCGGCGAGCATGGCTTCCATGTTGCTGCCGCGGCCGGAGATGAGGATGACGATGGATTTCATGTCTAGAACTTCACGGGCAGGAAGATCGCCGTGGCGAGGTTCTGGAACACCTTGGCCACGATGCGGTTGGTCTTGTCGGCGATGATCTTCGAGATCAGGTCGAGGTTGCCGATGATCTTGCCGAACTCGCGCTCGAAGGAGAGGTTCTTCACCGGCCCGGCGCCCTCGTTCGAGAGGAGATACAGCTCGCCGCCGGGCGCGTGCGCGTTGGAGAGCTTCCACACCGCGATCTCGACGTTGCGCGCGGCATTGAACAGCGCCTGCGGGTCGAGGTCGTCGAGCAAAAAGAGCTCGGTCTTGTCGTTGAAGGCCGTCATGGTCATGCCGCCGAGGCCGGCGACGAAGGCCAGCACGCGGTCGCCGGCGTAGTCCTCGCGGAAGGCGAGGTGGATGGCATCGGTGCCGCGCTTGCCCTCGAGTTCGCGGAACGCCCAGCCGTGGTTGGCCTCGAAGATGCGCGCCACGGCCGTCTCCAGGCTCGGCTGCCCGCCCTTCTTCCATTCGCGCGGATTGCGCCGGTAGAGTTTTTCGGTGAGGAGTTTGAGGCTGGCGAAGATTTCACGCTGGTGCGCCTCGGCGACGCGGTCGACGTCGGACTTGACGACCTGGTTCGGATCGAAGCCCGCCGGCGGCTTGCGCGGCGTCGTGCCCGTGCCGGCGCAGCCGATCAGCAAGGGCAGGAAAATCAATGGGATAAGCCGCAAAATCATGCGCCATCATAGCGCAAAGCCTTATTGCGCGGCGCGGCGGTGCTTGAGGTAGCCGATCACGGCCGGCATCACCGAAACGACGATGATGCCGAGGATGACCAGGCTCAGGTTGTTCTGGATGATGGGCAGGTTGCCGAAGAGGTAGCCGGCGACGGAGAGCGAGCCGACCCAGAGCACGGCGCCGCCGATGTTGTAGGCCTGGAAGCGCGCATAGGTCATGGCGCCGATGCCGGCGACGAAGGGCGCGAAGGTGCGCAGGATCGGGATGAAGCGCGTGATCACCAGCGTCTTGCCGCCGTGCCGCTCGTAGAAGACGTGGGTCTTCATCAGCGCCGCCTTGTTGAAGAAGCGCGAGTTCTCCCAATGGAAAACCTTCGGGCCGAGGTAGCGCCCGATCGAGTAGTTCACGCTGTTGCCGAGCACGGCGGCGGCGATCAGCGTGGCGTTGAGCACCCAGAGATCCATGCTGCCCGCGCCGCACAGGGCGCCGGCGACGAAGAGCAGCGAGTCCCCCGGCAGGAAGGGCGTGACGACGAAGCCTGTCTCGGCGAAAACGATGAGAAAGAGGATGGCATATACCCAAGTGCCGTACTGGGCCAGCAGGACGGCGAGGTGCTTGTCGAGATGGACGGCGATGTCCCAGGCGAGCGCGAGCAATTCCATGAGGGCGCCATGATACAGTTGAGCGTTGCCCGTCGCCAGCGAAACATGCCGTCCATCCGCCCGCTTCCCGACCTCCTCATCAGCCAGATCGCCGCCGGCGAGGTGGTCGAGCGGCCGGCCTCGGTGGTGAAGGAATTGCTGGAGAACAGCATCGACGCCGGCGCGCGCGCGATCTCGGTGCAATTGCTCGAAGGCGGCGTGCGCCAGATCCGCATCGTCGACGACGGCGGCGGCATCGCGAAGGAGGAACTGCCGCTGGCCGTCGCGCGCCACGCCACCAGCAAGATCGCCTCGCTCGAAGACCTCGAAAGCGTCGCCTCGCTCGGCTTCCGCGGCGAGGCGCTCGCCTCGATTGCCGCGGTGGCGCGGCTGACTTTGATCAGCCGCCTGCGCGAAGCGCCGCACGCCTGGCGCCTCGGCCCGGCGCAGGAGGTCGCTCCCGCCGCGCTGGGTGGCGGCACCGTGATCGAGGTCGACGACCTTTATTTCAATACGCCGGCGCGGCGCAAGTTCCTCAAGAGCGAGCACACCGAGTACGCCCATTGCGAGGAGGCCGTGCGCCGCATCGCGCTCGCCCATCCGCAGGTCGCCTTCAGCCTGCAGCACAACGGCCGCGTCACGCTGCATCTGGCGGCGGGCGATGCGTCGCGGCGCGTGGCGGACATCCTCGGCGCGGAATTCGCATCGCAGTCGCGCGGCGTCGACGCCGCCGCCGGCAGCCTGTGCCTCGCCGGCTGCGCCGCGCTGCCGGCCTACTCGCGCGCCCGCGCCGACGCCCAGTACTTCTTCGTGAACGGCCGCTTCGTGCGCGACAAGCTGCTGGTGCATGCCGTGCGCGAGGCCTACGCGGACATCCTGCACGGGAGCCGCCACCCGGCCTACGCGCTGTTCCTCGAGATCGACCCGCGCGGCGTGGACGTCAACGTGCATCCGGCCAAGACCGAGGTGCGCTTCCGCGACGGCCGCGCCGTGCACCAGTTCGTCTTCCACGCCCTGCAGCGCGCGCTGGCGGCGCCGCTGGCGCACGTGGCGGCAGGCGACATGCCTCCTGCCGCCGTACCGCAGGGACTGACTTTTCCGGGCGCCGCGCCGCAGCAGCAGGCGCTCGCCGTCGCGCAGCCGGTCGCCGCCTACTACGACTTCGTGCGCCAGGCCGCCGCACAGCCGATGCCGGCCGCGGAGGAAGGCGCGCCGCCGCCGCTCGGCTTCGCCCTCGCCCAGCTTCATGGCGTGTACATCCTGGCGCAGAACGCTTCAGGGCTGGTGCTGGTCGACATGCACGCCGCCCACGAGCGCATCCTCTACGAGAAACTGAAGACGGCATTGGACGAGCGCCCGGCCGTGCAGCCGCTGCTGGTGCCGGTGGTGCTCTCGGCCAGCGGCGAGGAGATGGCCGCCGCCGAGGAACATGCCGACACGCTCGCCCGCCTCGGTTTCGAGCTCGCCCCCGCGGGCCCGCGCGAACTGGCCGTGCGCGCCGTGCCGGCGCTGCTCGCCAACGCACGCATTCCCAACCTCGTACGCGCGCTGCTCGCCGACATCGAGCGCTTCGGCGCCAGCCGCGTCGCCGCGGAGAGCCGCAATGAATTGCTTGCCACCATGGCCTGTCACGGCGCGGTGCGCGCCAATCGCATGCTGACCCTTCCGGAAATGAACGCCCTGCTGCGTCAGATGGAGGCAACCGAGCGCGCCGACCAGTGCAACCACGGCCGTCCGACATGGACGCAGCTCAGCATGGAAGAACTCGACCGCCTGTTCCTGCGCGGAAGGTGAAGGGAAAGGTGAAGGCGCGCCTGATCCTGTGCCGGGGCGCCATGGCCTTTCTCGGGCCGCTCGCCGACAACCGGCCACACCGCCACCACGCCGCACAGATCGTGCAATCCATCCGCGCGCCCTTCCTGCTGCACGGCGCGCAGGGCAGCCAGCACCTGCACCACGCCCTCGTGCCGCCCGACATCGTGCATGCCATCGACAGCGCCGGCGAATCGGTTCTGGTGCTGCTGTTCGAGCCGGCTGCACTTCCGCCCGCGCCCCTGGCCGACATCACCCTCGGAGCGGACCTGGACTGCCCGCAACGCCTGCTTGCCCGCCTGCAGGGCGCGCCGCCGGCACACCTGTCCGCCGCACCGTCAGACACGCGGCTCGAACGGTTCAAGGCGCTGGCGCGTGCGGCGGAGGGCACGGTGCGTCTGGCCGAGCTGGCCGGCCGGGTGGGTCTCTCGCCCAGCCGGCTCACGCATCTCTTCACGCGCAGCGAGGGCATTGCCTTCAAGCGCTGGCTGCTGTGGGACCGCCTGCTGCGCACGGTTGACCGGCTGGCCGCCGGCGCCGATCTCACCACGGCGGCGCATGCGGCCGGCTTCGCCGACTCGGCCCATTTCAGCCGCAGCTTCCGCGCCCACTTCGGCATCGCCGCCTCGCACATCTTTCGCAGCCGCTCCGTTCAAGTCGAACGCTGTCCGCACCACTAAGATCGTCTCCGTCACATCACGGAGATGAAAATGAGCACCATGGCTTCAACGACGCTGCTGCGCGAAACCGCGCTGCTCGACTATTCCGCATCCGCCATCGCATTGCTGCTCGAACGCCGCGGCTGGCGCGCGCTGGGCGCGGAGGCGCGCATCCGCGCCGCCTACGAATACGTGCGCGACGACATCGCCTTCGGCTACAACCGCGCCGACGACCTGCCCGCATCCGGCGTGCTGGCGGACGGCTACGGCCAGTGCAACACCAAGGGAACGCTGTTCATGGCCCTGCTGCGCGCGCTCGGCGTGCCCTGCCGCCTGCACGGCTTCGCCATCGACAAGCGCCTGCAGCGCGGTGCCGTCACCGGCCTCTACTACCTGCTGGCGCCACGCCGGATCCTGCACAGCTGGGTCGAGGTGGAACTGGACGGCCGCTGGATCAATCTCGAGGGCTTCATCCTCGACCGGCCCTATCTCACCGCCCTGCAGCGGCGCTTCGCCTGCGCCGGCGATTTCTGCGGCTACGGCGTGGCGACGGACAATTTCCGCGCGCCGCCGGTGGAGTGGACGGGCGGCGACACCTACATCCAGCACAAGGGCATCGTGTGCGATTTCGGCGTGTTCGACGATCCCGACGCCTTCTATCGCCGGCACGGCACCAACCTCTCCGGCTGGAAGCGCTGGCTGTTCGAGAATGTCGTGCGCCACGCCATGAACCGCAACGTGGCGCGCATCCGCGACGGATCGACGTAAAATCCGCGGGTGACGACGCTTCCCCCCGCCATTTTCCTGATGGGCCCCACCGCCGGCGGCAAGACCGCCGTGGCGCAGGAACTGACTTTGCGTTTTCCGCTGGAGATCGTCAGCGTCGACTCGGCCCAGGTGTTCATCGACATGGACATCGGCACGGCCAAGCCGGACCGCGCCACGCTGGAGAAATTCCCGCACCACCTGATCGACCTCGTCACTCCCGATGAGAGTTATTCCGCGGCGCGCTTCCGCGCCAATGCCCTGCGCGTCATGGGCGAGATCACGGCGCGCGGAAACATTCCGCTGCTCGCCGGCGGCACCATGCTCTACTTCAAGGCGTTGCGCGACGGCCTCTCCGACCTGCCGCAGGCGGATGCCGAGCTACGGCGCGAGATCGACGCCGAGGCGGCGCGGCGTGGCTGGCCGGCGCTGCACGCCGAGCTGGCGCGTCTCGACCCGGAGGCGGCGGCGCGCCTCAAACCGACCGATGCGCAGCGCATCCAGCGCGCGCTGGAGGTGGTGCGCCTCACCGGCGCACCGCTGGCGGCGAGCCTGGCGCGCAAGGGCAACGCCGCCTTCCCCTACCGCGCTCTCCAGCTCGCCCTGCTGCCGTCCGACCGCGCCGTGCTGCACGAACGCATCGCACAGCGCTTCGATGCCATGCTGGCGGCGGGGCTGATCGAGGAAGTGCAGGCACTGCGCAAGAAATACCGCCTCTACGCTGGCCTGCCCTCGATGCGCTGCGTCGGCTATCGCCAGGTCTGGGAGCTCCTCGAAGGCGCCCTCGATCGCTCCGCCCTGCGCGAAAAGGGCATCGCCGCCACGCGGCAGCTCGCCAAGCGGCAACTCACCTGGCTGCGCAGCTGGCCGGACACGCTCGCATTCGATTGCCTGGCGCCGGATCTGCTCGACCAGGTGGCCCGCGCCACAGAGACCGCACTCGCTTAAGTTCGCCCAAAGACGGCCGTTATCTCCCCTGTTGAGGAGAAACAGGCATGTCTACCGCCAGCCAAGCCATCGAAGAATCCGCCGACGAGGCGCCGCAGAAGCCCAGCCTCGGCCTGCGCCTGAAGCGCCTGCTCGTCGCGCCCCTGCTGCTCCTGCGCCGGTTGCGCAAACCGGCGCCCGCCGCCGAGGCCGAAGAGGACGATGCCCCGCCCGCCCGCGAGCGCGGACGGGGCCGGGAGGAGGACGCGGAGGAAGCCGAGACCGCCCCGGCCGGCCCACCGCTGTGGCGCCGCGCCCTGCCCTATGCCGTCGTCTTCGCGCTCGGCGCGGCGGCGGCCGGCGGCGCGGTGTCCTGGTTGTCGGGGCAGGTCATCGCCCGCCAGGCGACGATCATGGCCGAGCAGGAGGCCGACATCGCCCGCCTGCGCGGCGTGCTGATCGGCTACGACAAGATGATGCTGCAGAACAAGAAGAAGCTCGAGGAGGAACAGGGTCGCCGCGCCGAAGCGGAAAACCGCCTCGCCATGGCGCAAACCGACCTGGCGCGCCGCACCGCGCCGCGCGAAACCGCCACGGCGCCGGGCCCCGCCGGCACGCGCGGCGGCGCCACCAGGCCTGTCGACCCTGGCAGGACCGGCGACTGCACCCTGCGCCCCGGCGCGGCGGGCAGCACGCTGAAGGGCTGCCTCGAGGAATTCAACCGATAGGCTCGACCGGCAGCGCCGCGCCCCACAGGCGCGGCAGCAGCGCCTCCAGATGGCACGGGTCGCCGCTGCTGTAGAAGCGCTCCTTCCCGCCCGACGCCCCGCAGGAAAAGTCAGTCTCCGCGAGACGGCGCGCCAGCTGCCGCGCCACCGCTTCACCCGTATCGATCAGGCGCACCGCCTCACCGGCGAGCTCGCGCAGCAGCGGTGCGAGGAAGGGGTAGTGCGTACAGCCCAGCACCAGCGTGTCTGCACCCTGCGCCAGCAACGGTGCGACAAACCGCTCGAGCAGGGCGCGCGTTTCCGGCCCCGCCAGATCGCCCGCTTCAATCCGCTCGACCAGCCCCGGACAGGGCTGCACGATGACGCGCGCCTGCGAGCCGAAGCGGCGCGCCAGCTCGGCGAACTTGCCGCTCTCGAGGGTGCCGCTGGTGGCGAGCACGCCGATGACGCCGCTCTTCGTCGCTTCGGCGGCCGGCTTCACCGCCGGCTCCATGCCGACGATGGGCACCGCAAAGCGCGCGCGCAGCTCGGCGATGGCGGCGGCGGTGGCGGTGTTGCAGGCCACCACCAGCGCGGCGGCATCCTGCGCGACGAGAAAATCCGCGATGATCCGGGCGCGCGCGGCGATGAATTCGGCGGACTTGTCGCCGTAGGGCGCGTAGCCGGAATCGGCGACGTAGAGAAGATCGGCGCCCGGCAGCGCGGCGCGGATGTGGGCGAGGACGGTGAGCCCGCCCACGCCCGAATCGAAGACGCCGACTGGCCTGTGAAACCCGTTCAAGCGACGGTGGTCTGCGGCTGGCCGGCCTCGCGCCGGGCGATGGCGCCGACGGTCCAGGCCGTCTCGCCGGCCTCGCGCAGCAGCGTGAGGGCCTGCGCCTCGTGGGCACGGTCGACGACGACCACCATGCCGATGCCGCAGTTGAAGACGCGGTGCATCTCGGTATCCGCCACCCGGCCCTGCTCCTGCAGCCAGTCGAACAGCCGCGGCCGCGTCCACGTCTTGCTGTCGAGCGTCGCCGTCAGCGATTCGCCGAGGATGCGCGGCACGTTGTCGAGCAGGCCGCCGCCGGTGATATGGGCGAGGCCCTTCACCGGCAGGGCGGCCATCAGGGCGAGCAGCGGCCTGACGTAGATGCGCGTCGGCGCCATCACCGCCTCCGCCAGCGGCCGGCCGTCG
>WBZP01005013.1_pt1 | contig 13602 bp, 9 predicted proteins | sample 5204301 | NCBI WGS metagenome assembly WBZP01 (sample SAMN12412401, study PRJNA552823) | activated sludge metagenome | isolation source: activated sludge from nitrification reactor of wastewater treatment plant... | place: USA: Pennsylvania | collected 2017 | reverse complement strand
CGTGCCAGGGGTGGCGCTGTCGGCATAGACCACGAAATTCGCCGGGATGCGCGAATCGCCGGCAACTGCGGGCGGGATCGTCGGACGCGTCGGCGAGAGGTCCACGCTGCTCACACTGTCGATCGGCGCGAAGTCCTTGAGGGCACCGCGCGGATCGGTCGTATTCTGGAACATCGTGGAGAAGATCACACGGCCACCATTCTGGAGGTACGGGAACACCGAGCGTTGTGCGACGCCGAGGCTCGGGAGCTGGTCCGTGTACCACAGGATGTAATCGTAGAGCAGGAACGTCTGGATCAATGCCGGATCCACGAACTGCGGGACAAGTCTCCCGTATTTCCCTGCTTCCTTGTCCGCTGCTGCCAGCCCGAGGCCGATGTCCAGCTGATCCACCTGGGTGAACTGGCCGCCGGGAACAGCCGCCAGGGAGCTGATGTACGTGGCCCGTGCCGTCACCGCGTCGGAACTGGTATAATCGTTGACGAGAAGGATCTTCGCCCGTGGCTTCCGCACGAACCAGCGGTCCGTTCCGGAGGGCATCTTGAGTGCCGGGCTGAACTCCCCTGCCACGTCTCGCGCTTCGATGAACATCACATTCTGATCATCGAGACGGAGATTGGGTAACTGTCCGACGAGCCGGCGTCCCAGGAACCCGCCGCTATACACATCCGCGGTCACCGTTGCCCCTGCCGCATCACTTCTGCTTCTCGGTACGACCAGGGTGAGGATGGTATCGCGCAACGCAACCGTCAGCCACCGCCCGGTCCCCGCGCTCGAGTCATTCAGTGCGATGCGGTACGATGACAGCGTGTTGTCGCCATCAGGGTCCGACCCCTTGAAACCGATCGACACCACCGTGTACGTCGTATCGGGGATCTTCTGTGCCGTATTCGGGTCGGCCGGATTTGCGAGTAGCCCGATCGACGGCGGCGTATTCCTGATCGGGAAGATCTGTCCCGCCCCCACCGGGTCCATTGCCGCGACGAGCGACGGCAGGCGTTCATCGTTGCCGTCGAACACGCCGTTGTCGTTCTTGTCCCAATAGGGCGCCGGCAGCATACGCACGATCGCATGTTCGGGCAGACCCGCAAAGGCATCATCCACCGCACGCACCACCACCGCGAACCGGCGGAAGAGCGTGTCGAGCGGGAACAATAGGGTCGAATCGTTCTTTGTCACCCAGGTGTAGCGCAGCGTATCGCTGGCCGCGGCCTGGGGCAGCGCGACAACCGATCCGCTCCCCGTCACGATCTTGAACGAGAAGAGATAGCCGCGGATCAGCCCATCCGGCGATTCTCCCCACCAGCGGAGATGCGTCCGGCTGACGCCCGTGCTCACCTCCCCGTCCGGGTACAGCCACATGTAGGTCCGCGGCTGTTGCCCGGGAACGGGATCGTCCGCCACGTGCTCCTTGCACGACGACACAAGGAGCGCGAGGAGGGCGAGAACAAGCACTATGTGAAGATGCGACCGCATGACGATCCGGATGATCCTTCGAACGTGTGCTTACTTCACCAACATCATCTTCTTCACGGCACGGAACGAGCCGCTCTCGATGCGGAAGAAGTAGACGCCGCTGGAGAGCGTGGAGGCGTTGAACGTGGCCGTGTGCACGCCGGCAGGCAGCACGCCGTTCACGAGCGTGGCCATTTCCTGGCCGAGCAGGTTATACACCTTCAGGGTCGTCTGGCCGGCATTCGGCAGCGCGAACCGGATCGTGGTGGACGGATTGAACGGATTCGGGTAGTTCTGGTTCAGGACGTACGCATCCGGGATCGCCGAACCCTGCGTATCATTCACGCCGGTCAGCGTCACGTTCACGAAGTCCGCATCCGTGCGCGGCACGAACTTGTACTGGTTGAAGCTGTAGTACACGATGCCTGTGAGCGAACCGATCTTGTTGCCGACCTTCAGGATGGTCTTGCCCAGGAGGGAGTCCGCCGCGACGTTGGAGTACTTGTACTTGCCGCTGCGCTGCACGACCACCGCACCGGAACCGTCGTTCACGGAGAACTCGGTCGGATCGGAGAACGTCGGGTTCACATCGGTGACCGTGACGTTCGTGAACTTGACCAGCATGCCTTCATACTGTTCGGCGCCCGGGGTGCCGTTGCCGACATTGAACGTGCCGGTGGTCTTCGCGACCGCGGCGGGTTCTGGATTGCCGCTGCTCGCCTTCACCACGGTCGTAATGTTCCCGAGACGCGTCACATCGAACTGTTCCTGCACCGTACCGGTCACCGTCACGCTGTCGCCGTTCTTCAGTGCGGCCATGGCCTTCTGGGCGGTCGTATCGGAGGTGGTCAGCCAGAGGCCGCTCCAGGGGGCGCTGGTGCTCTGCATGTACCAGGCGTTCGTGCTGCCCGTCGAGACCGGGGACAGACCGATCTTGCTCGTATCGGCCGTGATGATGCCGGACAACGGGAGGACCGCACCGAGGTACGGCGTGCGCCCGTTCACGTACGGCGTGTACTGTACGTCCTGGATCGTCAGCGCGCGCACGAGCGAGGTATAGAAGAAGAACCCCTTCGAGGTATCCGCCGCGATGCCACCCGTTGCCGCGGAATTCGCAAGGCGCACGGTCTGACCGAACGAATCCGCGACCGCGACGAAATACCGGACGACCGTGTTGGTGGTCTGCTGCGGGATGGTCGCCACGTACGTCGTATCCGATGCCTGATAGGCCATCGTGAGCGGCGTGAAGGCCGCATAGTTCGCACTATAATAGAGCTGGATCGTCTTCGGCAATGAGCCGTTGGGCTGCTGCGTCACGCGCACGCTGATCCGGGCCGAAGAGTCGGGTGTCACGACCACGGGATTCCGGCGATGCGAGGAAATGAGTGGAGGCGTCGGTGCCTTGGCAAAGACGATGTCACCGGGGTACATCGGGCAGATACGGTATCCGCGCGGACCTTCGGCGCCCGATGCGGTGGTGATGTAACCACGGATCGTGTCGATACGCGTGCCGTTACCCATGGCCGCATAGATGCGGGCCCAGGCCGTGTCGGCCGGATACAGCGGGAGGGAGCTCGTGCCGTGGCCGAGGGTGAAGTAATGCGACCAGTCGTAGTCGGACATCTCGTTGCCGGCCTGGTCCACAAAGCTGAACGTGCCACGGGAGGTGCTGACCTTGTTGTTCACCGTGACATTGTGGAACTCCACATACATCCCTTCGAGCGGCTCGCCCGTCGCGAACTTGACTGTACCCGTCGAAAAGACACCCGTATAGAATTCGCCGACGGTCTTCACGAGCGGCTTCGGGAGGGGCTTCGACCCGAGGATCGTGATCGCATTGCCCGCGATCGGCTGGATCTGCGTGGCGCTCGTGCCGCGCGAGGTCGGGAATTCGCTTACCAGACCCACGAACTCGATGACGTCACCGGCTTCGACGTTGAGGAAGCCGTCATTCTTCAGCTGGCTCGAATCCGCCAGGTTGGCGCGCAGCAGCATGCCACCCCACTGCGAAACGTTCGTCGCGGTATCATAGATGACCATCGTCCAGATGCCGGCCGTATAGGTCACCAAACCGGGAGGCACCACGACCTGCGCGGTCACACGCACCGTGTCATTCATGTACGCCGAGGTCTGGAGGGTCCAGCGCGTCTGCGCGGAATTCGCCGCAAAGCCGCTGATACCATCGGCCACCGTCAGGGATTCTGCCGGCACCTGCTGCAACTCATGCAACTGCACGTGCGGGATCTGCGCCCACGCTGCCGCCACGGCCAGGGCGAGCAGCATCACACTGAGTAGTACACGCTTCATGTCAACCTCTCTGTTAGATGAATAGATACATCCGTGTCTGCATCGGTCCCGCCATCACCGGCGGCCCGGCACCTACTTGATCACCAGGAACTTCCCCGTCTGCACATCCCCCGTGTCACTATCCTTCACGCTGAACATATACAGGCCCGTAGCAATGGCCTGATCGAATTTCGTGATGAGGTCCCAGGCATGCTCCCCGCCCGAGAACTGCACCGGCACATCGCTGCCGCCGTACGTGCGGAACCACTGGATGTCCCGCCCGGTGTACGACGCGGCATCGTGCTGCAATTCCGCCACCACATCGCCCGCCAGCGTGTACACGCGGATCGTGCACCGCCGCGGCAGGTTCATGAAGTAGATCTTACGCGTCCGCTCGCTCGTCCCATCCCACATGCCGTGCGCATAGTACGGATTCGGGTAGACGCTCACGCTGCGCGTCCCATTGTTGACCGGCGTTCCCGGGACCGCGCGCACGGTCATCATCTTGCTTTCCAGCGACGTCACGCCGGCGGCGGCATCACCCTGATCGAAGGACGACACCCCGTACACATACTGCCAGCCGTTCAAATTCGTCACGTTCACGCCGGACGGCGGGAACCGGTACCAGTAGTGCGTCGTGTCGCCGTCGAAGGTCTTTGCCTGTGCCAGCCGGATGCGGCCGAACCCGGTGTTGTACCCGATACTGTCGTCGCTCCGGTCGAACTCACCGACCATGGGAATGGACAGGAGGAGATTCGCCTGGTCCCGGAAGTCGGCTCCGGCATTCGAACGGTAGATACGGTACCCCTCGAAATCCTGTTTCCGCGAGATGGGATCCACCGACGATTCCGCACTGTACTTGTCCCAGTAGATCACCACGTTCTGATTCTCGATCTCGGCACGCACGATCGGGGGCTTCGGGGGCTGCGGCAATCGGTAGTGGTCGAGCACGCCGTTGCCGTTGAGGTCCTCGCCCGGGTCCAGGATGTTGTTCCCGTTGAGGTCTTCGCCATCGTAGGCCTGCTGACAGAGGGCGGCATTGGCGATGAGCGCCTTGCGCTGGTCACGCGTATCGAGACGTGCGGCCGCGGTGCCGACCTTGCGCGCACAGATCACACCGAAGACCACCTTCAACGAATCGCCAGGCCGCAGGGTAACGAACGGGCCGGCGGAGAGCATGGTGGTCATGTTATCGGGTTGCGTCCGGAGCGGATCGATCTTGTTCTGCGGCAGGGAGGCTGTCAGCCGTTCGTAACGACTGCGCGCGCCCAGGATGTTCTCGGCGTCATCCTGCGGGGAGAAGTAGTCCGCGTCACCGCTGGCGCTGCTGAAGCGCCATGCATTGTAGTAGGTCCGGCGCGTCAGATTCCCGACCGAGTCCACACCCTTCGGGAACGGCGCCGTGCCCAGCAACTTGATCCCGATGTACGAGTCGGCTGCCGGCGGCGTCGGGATGCCATCGTAGTCGAAGGTATACCCGATCCTTGTCGTATCCATGTACCCGTTGCCGCCGTGGTTGAAATACCCCGGCGTACCCGGACGGACATTGTTGGTATTGCGCACCACGTTGTTCGTCCAGAGACCCACATACACCGAATCCAGCGTGTCCCGGCCGGTGTTATAAATGGTGTAGTTCAGGATGACGAAGAAGTCGGCGAACGGGAAATTCCACGCATAACTCTCCTGGCGTACCGTGAGCCCGAGAGGGACGCTCTGGTCAGGCGCGGAACTGTCACGCACCACCCCGTCCGCGTAGGTCGCGATGAAGTCCTGGTGCGAGATCGCATCGGGAGAGAAGGACGGCGATTCCGAGAGCGTGGAACGCTGCACCAGGTCGGTCCCGGTGAGCGACATGAACTCCATGCCCTTGCCCGTCGTCGTAGAGACGCGGTCGCTCGACCCCGTGCTGACGTGGATCTGTCCGGACCTGCGCGAGAGCGCGCCGACCCACAGGGCGCCCTGGTACAGGTGCTCGATGCGTGAACCGCGCGGATATTCGCAGGAAGGCTGGCTCGGCCAGTAGTTGTTGCGCGTGCCGATCGTGCCGAAATTCGTGATGGTCAGTCCGATCGCACCGGCGGATGTGGCATTCCGGTCCGTATCCTCTGTGGTCTTCGCTACGACCTGCGCATGAAGGGACGCTTCGCCGCTGGGGAAACGGACGATTTCCGGCAGGAGGAGGACGGAGAGGAGCACAACAAAACTGGTCGGACGGCGCATGAAATCAACTTCGATCAACGGTGGATCGTGGCGCGATGGAGAAAAGCGCATGAAGAGTAATATATCCATAATGCGCCGGAGAGTCAAGTTGCATTTGAGCGGATAATTGCCCACTTTTTCCTCACAACGATGACGTTCCTCAATCCCATCATGCTGTTCGGGCTCGCGGCCGCGGCCATCCCGATCCTCCTGCACCTGCTCAACCTTCGTAAGCTCAAGACCGTCGAGTTCAGTTCTCTCCGTTTCTTGAAGGAGCTCCAGCGGACGCGCATACGGAGGATCAGATTGCGCCAGTGGCTCCTGCTGCTCCTGCGCACCCTCCTCGTCCTGAGTCTGGTGCTGGCCTTCTCACGCCCGGCCCTGCGCGGATCGCTCGCGTCGCTCGGCGGCACTTCCGCGCGTTCGACCATCGTTCTGCTCATCGATGACTCGCCGTCGATGGGAATGCGCAATGCCGGAGGCATGCTCTTCGATCAGGCCCGGGCCGCGGCACGGCGCATCATCGGACTCGCCCATCCGGGCGACGCGATCCACGTGCTCCCGCTGTCAGCAGCCGGCGCCGATGATGCTGATCCGTCCGCCCTCGGTCCTCAGGAAGCATTACGCTCCGTGGATGCGCTGCAACTCTCGGATCGTTTCTCGCTGTGCGCACCCGCGATCGGACGCGCGCTCCAGGCGACGCGGTCCTCCGCTGCCGTCAATACGGAATTCTACCTCCTGAGCGACCTGCAGGCGACCACCTTCGCCGTCGATACCAGCCGGCGGGATCCCGCCACCGACGCAGCAGCACGCGTCCGCCTGTTCGTCGTCCCCTTTACCCACGAACGCCGCGAGAACGCCGCCGTCACCGCAACGACGGTGGAGAGCAGGATCCTCGCACAGAACCGTCCGGTCACCGTCCGCGCACTCATCCGGAACTTCGGGGAACGTGCACTCCCCAGCACCATCGCCAGCCTCTATATAGAAGGGTCGCGTGTCGCGCAACAGACCGCCAGCATCCCGGCCCGTGGCAGCGCGACCGTGGACCTCACCGGTGTGCCGAAGCGGCGTGGCGTCCTGGCATGCTCCGTCCGCATCGAGGATGATGAGCTCGAGATCGATGATCGCCGCTCGTTCGCCCTGGCGATCCCGGAGACGCTCGCCGTGTTGCTCGCAGGTGACACCCCGGCGGCGATGCGCTTCCCGTCGCTCGCCCTCTCGCTCGCAGGTGATTCGTCGGTGGCCGGACTCTTCCGGATCAGGCAGGTCGACGCCGGCCGTGTGATGACCGCGGATATCGAAGCGACCGATGTGCTGGTCCTCTGCAGTGGAAAGGCGTTGCCCGCGGGGGCGGGTGAACGCATCGCCAACGCCGTGCGCAACGGGATGGGGTTGATGATCTTCCCGGGACCGACCACGGATGCAACCGACCTGACCCGCTCCCTGCTGCAGCCTCTGGGGATCCCGCCGATCGTGATGCCCGCACCGCGCGCCGTGACAACGGACGAGACCGGGTTCGTACGGTTCGGGACCACCGACATGAGTCACCCGATCTTCGCGGGCATGTTCGAGCAGAGCTCCACGCAACGCACGCCGCCACCCATCGAATCGCCCCGCATTCAGTCGGCGGCGACGCTCACGATAGGGCAGACCGGCGCGTCGCTCATCGGCCTCACCGATGGCCGTCCATTCCTGGTCGAGTATCGCGCGGGCAACGGGCGCGTGCTGCTGTGCGCGGTGGATGCCGGAACGGCATGGTCCGACCTCCCCGTCCACGGGATCTATGCACCACTCCTCCACCGTTCCATGGCGTACCTCTCGGCCACCGCATCAACGGACACGGGTGCGCGCGTCGGTGACCGGCTCACGCTGGTCCTCCCACGTGCGGCATCCCGCTCCAACAGGGAGTTCGTCGTCGTGGCACCCGACGGCAGCGGCGAGCGCGTCATCCCCCGCGTCCAGACCGGCAGTCTGTTCTTCACGACATCGCCCGCGGAACACCCCGGACTCTACACTCTGCAGGACGCGCGGTCGGCTGGCACCAGTGCGACACGAGTAGCTCTTCAGGCGGTCGCCGTGAATCCGGCGATCGAGGAATCGGACCTGAGGGAAGCCGACAGCGAAGCGATCGCCGCATGCACGGCAACCCACGGGATACCCGCCGACGCGATCCGCACCGTCAAGGGCGACGAGGGACTGGCCCGGTCGGTGACCGAAGCACGGTACGGCGTCGAACTCTGGCGGTTCTTCCTCGGGATCGCGCTCGCCTGCGCGGCCCTGGAGATGCTGATCGCACGCACCACACGCAGCGCCGCAGGAGATGGGACGCCACATGCCTGATCTGAAACAGACCACCGAACGCGAACGGGCATTGCTCGTCGCCCTGACCTTCCGCTCGGCGGACCGGGCGCGTACCACGGAGTATCTCGAAGAGCTCGGCCTGCTCGCCGATTCCGCCGGCGCTGACGTGATCCAGAAGGTCGTGCAGGAGCGCCCCCATCCGGACGCTGCCTTCTTCGTCGGCAAAGGAAAGGCCGAGGAGATCGGCCACCTCGTCGAAGACCTGCACATCGACCTTGTCATCTTCGATGACGACCTGTCCGCCGTCCAGGTACGTAATCTCGGCAAGGTGATCACCTGCAAGATCCTCGACCGGAGCGGCCTGATCCTCTCGATCTTCGCATCGCGCGCGCGGACCCGGGAGGCCAAGACGCAGGTGGAACTGGCACAGTTGCAGTACATGCTCCCGCGCCTGACGCGTCAGTGGACCCACCTTTCCAAACAGTATGGCGGTATCGGTACGAAGGGTCCGGGCGAGACCCAGATCGAGACCGACCGGCGTGCGATCCGCACACGGATCAGCCATCTCCGGGAGAAACTCGCCGACATCGACCGCGAGCGGGAAACGCAGCGTAAAGGGCGCGATCAATTGCCGCGCGTCGCGCTCGTCGGCTATACGAATGCGGGCAAGTCCACCCTGCTGAACTGGTTCGCCAATGCCGGCGTCCTGGCGGAGAACCGGCTCTTCGCAACGCTCGACTCCACCGTGCGCAGTGTCCAGCTTTCGCCGCTGCACACGATCCTGCTCTCGGACACGGTCGGCTTCATCCGCAAACTCCCCCACCATCTGGTGGCATCGTTCAAGAGCACCCTGGATGAAGTGCGCGAGGCCGACCTCCTCCTGCACGTCGTGGACATCAGTCATCCGTTGTTCGAAGAGCAGATGGCTGTGGTCCAGGAGACCCTGCAGGACCTCGGGGCGGCGGACAAGCGGACCATCGTGGTCTTCAACAAGACCGATGCGCTGGAAGAACGGTCCCGGATCCCCCTGCTCCAGGCGAACCACCCCGACGCGGTCTTCATCTCTGCCACACGGGGTATTCAGATGTCGGTCCTCCAGGACACGATCATCGGCATCCTGGATGCCGACATCCTGGAACGGACCATCACCCTGCCGACCAATGCGTCACGGCAGATCGCCCAGCTCCATGATGTCGCGCATGTCCTCGAAACGACATACGACGGGAACCATGCGATCATCCGTCTCCGGATCCACCGTGTGGTGGCGGAACGGCTCGGCTTATTCACATCACCATGAACACGCGAAAGAACCCCCATGCTCAACGTAGCCATTGAAGCGGCACGCGAGGCCGGACGATTCCTGAAACTCGGTGTCGGCAAGGTCCGCAACATCGAAGTGAAAGCGGGCGATGAACGGAACCTCGTCTCCGAGATGGACAAGGGCGCCGAGGAACGGATCATCACCATCATCCGCCGCAACTATCCGGGTCATGCCATCCTGGCCGAAGAGAGCGGCGGCAGTCTGGCACCGGCGGAATACCGGTGGATCATCGACCCGCTCGACGGCACGACCAACTACCTGCATGGCGTACCGATCTTCTCGGTCAGCATCGGCATCGAGCGGCGTGGTGAGCTGGTGGCGGGCGTCGTGTACGATCCGAACCAGGAAGAGATGTTCTCCGTGGAGAAGGGTGCCGGCGCGTTCCTGAACGGGAAGCGGCTGAAGGTCTCGAATTCCTCGGTCCTCTCGGAAAGCCTGCTGGTCACGGGTTTCCCCTACAACGTGACAGAGAACCCCGACAATGCCGTCGAGCATTTCGTGCATTTCCTGATGGAGGCGCGCGGTGTGCGGCGGCTCGGTTCTGCTGCGATCGATCTGTGCTACGTTGCGGCGGGACGGTTCGACGGATTCTGGGAGGTGAGCCTGAGTCCGTGGGATATGGCGGCGGGGGCATTGATGATCCAGGAAGCGGGCGGGCGGATCACCGACATGCAGGGGGCACCGCTGAACATCTATAAGAAGAGTGTCCTGGCGAGCAATGGCCCCATCCATGAGGCCATGCTCAAGATCGTCCGGTCGAAATGACCATGCACCATCACCCGCCCGCTTCGCCGGGCGGGAGATGGAACAGATAATTCTCCAGGAATTCGATCTTCCCCTCGGTCTCCAGGACCACGATCTGCAGAAGGTCCCGCAACGAGAGCATGCCCAGCAGGATGTCGCCATCCACCACCGGCAGGTGACGGCATTTCGCCTGCTTCATTTTTCCCAGGCTCGATTCCACGGTATCATCCGCGTGCGCGATCACGATGTTCCGTGTCATCACCGACCCGACGCTGGTCTTCGTCGGGTCGTGTTGCTTGCTGATGACCCGGCTGATGATGTCGCGTTCCGAGAAGATCCCCACGAGATCGCCCCCATCCACGACCATCAGCGCGCCGACGTTCTCCCGGGCCATGATCTCGGCAGCCGACTGCACGGTGGCGGACTTTGCCACCGTCACGACCTTGTGTCCCTTCACCAGATCTCGCACCTGCTTCATGGGCCCTCCTTTGAGGTTAGTGGACGATGGGCGTGGTCCAGGGGCGCTTCCCCTGTGCATCGATCACAGCGCCAATGGTCGGGCGAAGTGAGCCCTCCGGCGGCCCGCAGTGAATACAATGGGCAAGGTCGCCGGCCACACGATGGAACGATGCTTCACGGTCACCCATCACGCGGGCGAGAGGCTCGCCACGGCGCACGGGATCACCGAGTTTCTTATACAGGATGACACCGGCCTTCGGGTCGATCACGTCATCGGACCGGAGGCGTCCCGCGCCGAGTTCGGCCGCGAGCACGCCGATACGGCGTGTTTCGAACCGCGTCACCACACCATCGGCAGGACTGAGGATCTCTTTCGTGAGCCGCGGTGCCGGATACCGGTCCGTCCGCTCCAGCACATCCGTTGCGCCGCCCTGCCGGCGGACACCTTCGAGGAACTTCTCGTACGCCCGGCCGGACCAGATCGCTGACCGGCAGAGGGCCATGCCCTCCTCGATCGTCCTCGCCTTGCCTCCCAGCATGACCATGGCACCACCAAGCACGAACGTCACCTCCATCAGGTCAGGCACGTTCTTCCCGCGCAAGCACTCGACCGATTCCACGACCTCGACCCAGTTGCCGATCGTCATGCCCAGGGGCTGGTCCATCGACGTGAGGAAGGCCACGGTGGTCTTCCCGGCCATCGTGCCGATACGCACCAGCGTCGATGCGAGCGCCTCGGCATCCGCATCGCTCTGCATGAACGCACCGTCGCCGGTCTTCACATCGAGCACGAGCGCATCGATCCCTTCAGCCAGCTTCTTGCTCATGATGCTCCCCGAGATCAGCGGTATCGACTCCACCGTCCCGGTCACGTCGCGCAATGCATACATCCGCCGGTCGGCCGGCGCAACGTCCTTCGTCTGACCGATGAGCACCATGCCCACCTCAGCGATCACCCGCTTGTACTCCTCCACCGTCAGTCCCGTGCGGAACCCGGGGATGGACTCCAGTTTGTCCAGCGTGCCGCCGGTATGTCCGAGGCCGCGGCCGGAGATCATCGGGACGGGCACGCCGCAAGCAGCAACCATCGGGGCGAGAATGAGTGACACCTTATCGCCCACGCCGCCCGTCGAGTGCTTATCCACCTTGATCCCGGGGATCGCGGACAGGTCGATCACCTCCCCGGAATGCAGCATCAGATCGGTGAACGTGGCGGTCTCCCGGTCGGTCATCCCGCGGAAGAACACCGCCATCAGGAGGGCCGACATCTGATAGTCCGGCAGGCGATCCTCCACATAGGCCGTAATGATCCAACGCAGTTCATCGACGGTGAGTTCGCCACCATTACGTTTCTTCCTGATCAACTCAACGGGATTCATGATGCCTGTCGTTCGTGTGGTGGATCATAACACATCCGTGGCTCACCGGTCAGCGCGATGCCGGGCAATCCACGGATCGTGTCCAGCAAGTGGTCCGGACGGAACCGCAACAACTCCTCGCGTGTGAGCGAACCGTACGTGACGCCGCACACGGCAACACCTGCGGCCCGGCCGGCGAGAATGTCCGCATCCGTGTCGCCGACCATCACCGTCTCCGCCGGATCCCAGCCCATCGTCCGGAGGACGGCAAGGATCACATCCGGCGCCGGCTTGTAGGGGATATCGTCACTTCCCTGCAGAAGGTCGAATATCGTTGTGATGCCGAAGTGTTCCGTGGCCCGCAGGATGCCCGGACCCTTCTTCGTCGACGCGACCGCCAATCCGTGGCCGCGATCCTTCAGCTCGGTCAGCGTCTCGCGGACGCCGGGGAAGAGAACGGTGGTGTTCAGTGCACGGGGCGGATAGTACTCCGCATACAACGCGATCGCATCGGGGATCCGGTGATGCTCCGTCGGCGGCAGAACGCGCGAGAAGGTCTCGTGCAACGACTTCCCGATGAGCGGATAGAGGTCCTCCTCGCGGAGACCCTGCACACCCAGGTGCTGGAGCGACCAGAGTTGTGCGCCCGCGATGTCGCGCCGCGAATCGGTCAACGTCCCGTCAAAATCGAATATGATGTTCCTGTACACCATGCGATCGTCGGTCAGCGGCACTGTGGCGCTGCAAGCAGGAGTCCGATGATGGTCTTGGCATCCTTGATCCGGCCATCTCCCACCATCGCCAGCGCTTCAGCGAACGGGAGCATGTGTACGTTCATCGTGAACTCACCTTCCTCGCGCTTGTGACCGCCGGGTGAGGGACGGAGTCCACGCGCGAGATAGACATGCAATTCCTCGTCGCAAAATCCTGGCGTGGTATAGAAGGAGCAGAGATGCGACGGCGGATCACCGAGCCATCCGGTCTCCTCTTCCAATTCGCGCATCGCGCACACCGCGGGGTCTTCACCGGGCGACAGCTTGCCGGCCGGGAGCTCGAGGATGTGGCGCTCGAGAGGATACCGCAACTGATCCACGAGGATCACGCGACCATCGTCCATGACCGGAACCACCGCGGCGCCGCCGGGATGATGCGCCACTTCGCGCACGGACCGGTTGCCTGACGGGTACTGGACCTGGTCGACGAGCAGGTCGATGATGCGGCCCTTGTACAGGACCTCGCGGCTGAGGCGCGTGAGTTCCATGCCTGTTACTTGTTCCCCCGGCTTCCCGGTTTGACCGCGGCTGAACCCGCGGCACACAGTGGACAGCTCTCCGGCTTGTAGGTCACCGCGGTCATGGTGAGGACGGCGGTGTGCGCCCCCGTGTACCCCGGAAAGGTCACGGTCCCGCCGCTCCTGTCCACGATGCAGGAGACACCCACGACCTCGCCACCGGCCTGCCGGACGAGTTCGATCACTTC
>WBZP01005010.1_pt1 | contig 13605 bp, 12 predicted proteins | sample 5204301 | NCBI WGS metagenome assembly WBZP01 (sample SAMN12412401, study PRJNA552823) | activated sludge metagenome | isolation source: activated sludge from nitrification reactor of wastewater treatment plant... | place: USA: Pennsylvania | collected 2017 | reverse complement strand
GATTCAATTGAATATTGCAGAGCAAACAATCTTGCTATGGTAATTACAGGAATGAGGCACTTTAAACATTAATGAGTTTATTCGATTTCCATAAAACAATTATTAATACTTCCGGCGATTATTTAAAAAAGCTGACAGCAATTAATCCTTTTTCCCTCCATAAAAAAGGAACAAAGACCAAAGCATTCTTTGCACTGGCTTTGGTTTGTTTAGCGTGGGGTACTACTTGGCTTGCCTCCAAAGAAGGCGTAAAACATATGCCGGCATTACAGCTCGCCGGTTATCGTCAACTAATTGGGGGCTCATGTTACGTTGCATTTTTCCTGTATAAGAAAGTTCCATTGCCAAAAGGTAAAGAATGGTTTCCGGTTATTGTGTTAGCCTTCTTAAATTTTTTTCTTAGCAACGGCCTTAGTACATGGGGTGTACAATATATTTCTGCAGGACTTGGCTCTATCATTGGAGCCATTTTCCCATTATGGCTGGTAGTGATAGGTTTTTTTGCTTCTAAAGAAAAAATACCGGCAAAGGCAGTTATTGGACTATTGTTCGGGTTTAGCGGTGTCTGTGTTATTTTCTTTGATCACCTTATTGATTTCAAAAATCCTGATTTCAGAATAGGAATTATCCTATCAATAATTGCCACATGGTCCTGGGCGTTTGGTACTGTGTATACAAAAAAACAGGCATTAAACTTTAATCCATATTTTAGTTTAGGTCTGCAGATGGTAATATCCGGTGCAACCCTTTCTGCATTTTCTTCTGCAACAGGCAATTCAGTACCTTTTGTATTTCTCACCTGGCAATCTTTTGCTGCAATTGGATACCTCGTCATAGTAGGTTCTTTACTTGCATTTATTTGCTATTTATACGCCCTTCAACATTTACCAACTGAGCAGGTTTCTGTATATGCATATATTAATCCCATGGTGGCTGTACTATTTGGGTGGCTATTTTTTAGCGAAAACGTTACAGTTTTTATTATCATTGGGGGATTGATAACACTGTTGGGAGTGTACTTAGTGAACAAAGCATTTAAAGTTGTACCCGCACCAGAACAGCCAGAAGCGGAAGGTGTTTAATCAGGATACCGAATTAGCAGAAACGCTTTCAATGAACCGGGTGTATATTTCCTTCCAACCTTCAAATCTCTTATCATTTCCAAAAAAATTGTTGTGCCAGATAGTTATCAGTGTACCGTTAACTGATTTGACAACTGTATAGTAGTGCATCAGTTCTTCAAAAGCCACATCGGCAGAAAGCTTCTGTTCGTAAAATGAATTCGCATCCATAAAGCAAAAAGGGAAAACAAGAAGCGGGGTTTGTTGTTCTTTGTCCAAATCGTACCAGTAAAAAGGTGTGGCCACCGATGCTCTGAAACCGTTGATACTTCCATACCCCATCGAATAATCTTCGGTTATACCGGATTCAATCAGTTTTCTGAAGGTTTGTGGTAATGTAAACCGTATATAATGCTGTCTTGAGCAGACAATCTTTTTTTTCACAGAAACCTTTTCCAGTGTTGCAATTTCACTATCTAATAATTCCGGCTCATCGCCGCTACGCCATGAAGGATGAATGCCAGTGGCATATTTTTCACTATGACATTTTGTTAGTTGCCGCCATTGGTGACTCTCCGGAGAAATATTCTTATCATATTTTCCTCTCTTTACTGCGGAAAGGAAAAAATAAACAGGGCTAAGATTATGTTCAGCGTTCAGAGCATCTATCCAGTCATATGTGTCGTAAGGATCTTGCTGTTTTTGGCGAAGTACATTCAGCCGGGTAACAATATTTTTAAAATTTCCACTCAGAATATCACGAAAAATTCCGCCTGTATTTCTCCACCATTCTTTGTTTTTATACGCCCATGCTTCGTCAATATCATAAGTAGGAATAAAAGTGAAATGTGAATGGCGGAAGGTGAATGAACGAAACGTTTGTTGTAACGATTTTCGTAAATCTTCAAACCAGATGTTTATTAATGGAAGATTTAAAAACCCTTCTTTATATGCAATGGAGTTAGTATGGGCATAGCGGCCATACTCATCTTTTTGATGCGGCAGGTATTCTTCGTAACGACTGAGCAGGTAAAAACTTGCAGCAAAAATGTCAAAAGGATAGACACCATCAGTTTTGAAGAAAGCCTTATATCCGTTTACATCAAAACACTCAACCTGTTGTTCACTGATTCCTGTTTCAAAAAGCAGCCGGTGTGGTTGAATCCGGATTTCGTTATCTGCAATACCGATTTCGCTGTAATTAATTTTCGGTCCGGCATAATTTATATACTCAGAAATATCGTTGGAAATAATAACCGGTTCGCCCTTGAAAAAATTTCCGGCAAACCCAATAATGTAATCTAAACGACTACTATGCTTATTTGTAAACAGAATCACAATCTGCAGAAATTATCCTTTTCCTTTCTTTTCCTTCCACTGCTGGTTAAATGTTTTCTTTGGAAAATCGAGACTGCCACGGTGTGCCGTCCATGCTTTCCCTATAATATTGATGGCTTTTGTTTTTAAACCGCCTCCGGCCAAATTGAGCCAGCTACGGTGTTGCATAGCCATCGCCCACATTTTCCAAACCATTTTCTCTGTAAAATTGCCATGCCCTTCTTTGACAGATTCGTTCCTGTTCTCTAACAGTAACTCATGCAGGTTTATCCGCACAGCACAAACCTGGGTGCAATTTCCGCATAGAGAAGATGCATAACTCAGGTGTTTCCACTCACCCATATCCTTCAGATGTGGGGTGATAACAGAACCAATAGGTCCGCTATAGGTAGCTTCGTAAGAGTGCCCGCCAATTGTTTTATACACCGGACAGGCATTAAGGCAGGCCCCGCAACGTATGCAGTATAAACTTTCACGGTGAATTTCGCTGGCCAAAATATTTGTACGGCCGTTATCAAGCAAAATCACATACATATCTTCAGGACCATCTTTTTCGTTTGACTGTCTTGGACCTGTGATAATCGTATTATAAACAGTAACTTTTTGTCCTGTACCATAGGTTGATAGCAGCGGCCAGAATAGACCAAGGTCTGCCATTGAAGGAATTACCTTTTCTATACCTGCAATAACTATATGCGTTTTTGGCCAGGCACAACTTAATCTTGCATTACCCTCGTTTTCGGTAAGGGCTATTCCGCCTACATCTGAAATAATAAAGTTAGCCCCGGTAACGCCTACTTCAGCCTGCACATATTTTTCACGCAGCACTTTTCGGGCTACAAGGGTAAGCTGCTCAGGTGTAGATTTAGGATCGGTTCCAAGTTTTTCAGCAAAAAGCTTAGCCACATCTTCTTTGCTCTTGTGCATTGCCGGGGTAACAATGTGGTAGGGCGGTTCCCCATCCAGCTGCTGGATATATTCTCCCAAATCAGTTTCAACACTTTCAATGCCATTTTGCTCAAGAAAATGATTGAGGTGAATTTCCTCTGTAACCATGCTTTTGCTCTTCACCAGTGTTTTGCAGTTCTTTTCTTCGCAAATTTTCTTTATCTCCTGTAAAGCCTGTTCTGCATCTTCAGCCCAGATTACTTTCGCACCCCGCTTTGTGATATTCGCCTCGAACGTTTCTAATTGCTTGTCTAACGTTTCAATAGCTTTCCACTTAATGTTCTTGGCTCTTTCTCTTGCCAGCTCCAGCTCACTGAACTGCTGTTTTCCGTTAGGCACAACAGCATTGTACTTGCCAATATTGAATTTAATTTTACGGCGGTGTTCCTTATCTGCCGCTTTCACTGTGGCTTTCGCCATGAAGTTTGCCGTAGTTTCTTTCACAATTGTATGATTAATTGTTATTCCTTAAAATCTGTCTCTTCCCATTCACCCTTCGCAATCGTATCTAATGCTTCGTAAAATGCTTCTCCATATTTCCGGATAATGGGTTCTTTTAAAAATTGATAAACGGGAACTCTCATTTCCTCACCAAGCGAACATGCCGTTTTGCACAATGTGGCCCTTGGCTCGTAATTAACCCTTTCATAGTTTTTGTCTTTGGGTTTGCCAACAGTTATCGGGAAAAGATGGCAACTAATTGGCTTCTTCCATGTAATCACCCCATCATAATACGCCTGTTCAAAAGCACATTTGATGATTCCCTTTTCATCCCTGAAAGCAAAAGCACAAATGCCAGCCTTACTGCCTACTGTTGGAGTTACCCATCCAAATTCGTCATCATATACTTTCAACCCACTCTTAGTTATCTCTGCAAGGCCATCTTCTGTAAAATATGGCTTCACCTTTTCAAATATTTCCTCAATTATTTTCATCTCATCATCTTCAAGCGGGGCACCGGTATCTCCCTCTTCGCAACAGCCGCCTTTGCATTTGTTAAGATCGCAAATAAACTTCTTATCAATTACATCCTCGCTGATGAGCACATTATCAATTACTATCATTCTTCAAAGATAGTTTTTAATAGAATGAATCGTTCCCCATTTTACTGCAGAGTAAGTTTGCCAAGAGCTATAATACAGATTATCGCCACTTAAGCGAATTAATCAAATGCTCCAGGTCTTTTTTCAGAAAGTCGTTTACAATGCTCAGCGAGTCGGCATTGGGAGTGGCATCAAAGTATAATGCTCCCCGAAGAAAATGTTTCGTTGTGTCGGTTACAAAAAACTGGTTGGCCGTGGCTGTATTTCCACCCAGGTCAAAATACATACCTCCAATATTATTTGGAGTTTGTATTCTTTTCTCTTCTATTCCTGTTGAAACATCCACATGCTGCTTATATGCCATTTTATAGCCATCATTGTTCAGAGAATCGAAAAGATTTTTTGCATTAATTGGTTTGTAACTTATATGAATGCGGCCATTGAAACGGGGAATATCAATATTTACCCACCAGTCTTCTGCCCTGTCGTCAAAAAACATGGAGTCTTTAATTACATTGGCATATACAGGATACTCAAAAGTATATGGATAACCCGGCTTATCAAACAACTGGTATTTTTTTTCCGGAAAGTCTATTTTGAAATAGCCCCTCCTCTTGCCCGCAGAGTATTCGCTATTGCACGAAAAAAGAACAGTGACAAAAACTATAAGTAACAGAAAAGACTGGTTCCTCATTTTATTCAATTCTTGGTTTTATCGTAACCTTTACCTGCTGAATGCGGTTTTTATCAGTTTGTAGTACAGTAAACTCAAAATCGCCGCAGGGAATTACTGTGTTTTGCTCAGGGAATTCACCCGCCTGTTCCAGCACCAAACCCGCCAGTGAATCACTTTCACCCTTCACAACATCAAACGTATCTATAGGAAGACCCATTTGTTTGCACACATCGTGTATCATTGTTTTCCCCTCGAATATGTAGTTAAAGTCATCCAGTTTTCTATGGCCTGTTTCTTCATCATCAAATTCATCCTTAATCTCCCCGATTATCTCCTCCAGAATATCTTCCATTGTTACGATACCGCTTGTGCCGCCAAACTCATCAACTACTATGGCAAAATGCACCCGTTTTTGCTGAAACTCTCTGAGCAAGTCCTCTATCGGTTTTTGTTCAGGTACAAAATATGGCTGCCGCATCAGGCTATGCCAATCAAACTCCACCTCATTAAGATGAGGCAGCAAGTCTTTTGTGTTAATTATACCCGCTATTGTGTCAAGGCTTCCTTTGTAAACAGGCAACCTTGAATAATGTAACTCTTCAGCCTTTTTCATCACTTCAGTAAATGAGCAATCGTAGTCCACCCCGCTTACATCAAGCCGGCTTTTCATTATCTGCTTAACCGAGATATTTCCAAACTTCACAATTCCCTTCATTATATTTTTCTCTTCCTGCGAAACCTCTTCATCGCTTTTTATATCTATAGCCTCGTCCATTTCACGGATGCTTAACGCTTCAGCCTTATCTGCCCCGGCGGTTTTTCCAATATTATCTGCAATAGTTACAGCCCAACGGCTTATCCGGTTTAAAAGCAGGTGCAGGATTTCTACTGTACCTGCTGTACCAAAAGCAAAGCGAAGGTTATTCTGGGCCGCCCACACTTTAGGGAAAATTTTACCTACAAAAATCAATAACAAGCCAATTACGGCTGCCCGCATCAGCACATCCACTACACTGTTCCAGGGTCGCACTAAAGATGAAAACGGGTCAACCGAAAGATTAAGTGTAAGCAGGTGATTGGCGAGAATAATAATAACAATATTTATTACAGTTCCTGCAATAAGTAATGAAGCATATACCTCTTTCGGTTCATCCAGTAAGCGTACAATCCTTCTGGCCGAATCCTGGTCTTTTGTTTTCAGCATATTAATATCCTTCCTGTCCAGAGAGAAGAGGGCCACTTCCGCTCCTGATATTGTAAAAGTCAGTACTAGCAAAACAGCAAGGGTAAATGCCAAAAAAACAGTAGCCTGCGGATTCACCGCCAGTAAAATAATAGACAGGGAATCAGATAGGGAAACAAATACAGGATGACTTTCCAAAACAGGATTTTTCGTTATCAAAAAGGCAGGTCATATTCATGGCCCGCCCACTCATGTGCAAATTTATCGTATTTGCAGTTTTAGTAAGGAAGATTATCTGCAGAGTCACCGCCGGGCACATCACCGGTTTCTATACCGCTTTCGCCACCATGTCCTCCGTCAATCCTTTTATCCAGCATAATCAGGTTATCTCCCACCACCTCCGTTGCAAATTTGCGGTTACCATCCTTATCGTCCCAGCTGCGGGTTCTCAGGCGGCCTTCAATATACACAAGACTGCTTTTATGCAGGTATTTTTGTGCCAGCTCGGCCAATCCACGCCAAAGCACAACAGTATGCCATTCTGTTTGAGAAACTAATTTACCTGTGCGGTCTTTAAAGGTCTCAGTAGTTGCCAGCGGAAACTTTGCAACAGCAATATTTCCTTCCAGCACCTGCACATCGGGATCCTTGCCAAGGTTGCCAATCAGCATTACACGGTTTACTCCTCTCATGTCTGTTAATTATTGGGTGAAAAGTTCAACTCTCTATTCCTGCTCCTTAAAGTTATAATTTTTTTATTTATAATCTACCCAAACATAATTTCCGGAGACAACGATTTTTTAAGCATTATTCAGCCCTGAGAAACCGGTTTATAAGCACCGGAAAAGCTAATTTTTTTCTTTCTGCAGCGGTTATCCATCTCCATTTCGTATCTGGAAGATGCAGAGCATCAGCTTTGATAAAAAAGCCTGTAACTACCTGATGAGACAGTTGCTGGCTATACTTTTCAATTTTATTCAGCGGCATTAATGCTTCTTTTTTTATCCACCCCTTTTTTATAGCCTGCTTGACAATTTGATCTACAGGGGTTTCTTTTCCGGATTCAATCATCGGGAACTCATACAGCCCTTGCCAAATATCTTTTTCAACTCTTTGCTGAACAGCAATTTTGTTTTCAGACCTTAAAACAAAATAATAAAACCACCTTTTTTTGACTGCTGTTTTCTTCAATTTTACAGGCAAAGAGGTTACCAGTTTTTTCTTAAACGCCACGCAATGCTGCCGGAAGGGGCAGCTATCGCATAACGGAGAGGCGGGCTTACATACCACCGCCCCAAAATCCATAATCGCCTGATTATATAATCCGGGTTGCTTCTTGTTAAGCAGTTCATCTGCTAATGCAGTAAATCGTTTTTTCCCTTCTGTAGTATCAACCGGCGTTTCAATTCCATAAACTCTTGAAAGCACCCGAAAGACATTACCGTCAATAACAGAATATGGAAGATTATATGCGAAAGAAGCAATTGCAGCTGCTGTATAAGGGCCAACCCCCTTCAATTTTACAATTTCTTCATAAGTAAAAGGAAACTTCCCGTTCAGCTCTTTTGAAATATATCTTGCGGCAGCAAGAAGGTTTCTGCAACGGGAATAATAGCCGAGGCCCTCCCAATATTTAAACACCTTTTCGTCTGTGGCTTTAGCCAGTTTATGAACATCAGGAAAAGCATTCACAAAACGGATATAATAATTTAATCCCTGCTCTACCCTTGTTTGTTGAAGTATAATTTCGCTTAGCCAGATTTTATAGGGATCCTTCTCCCCCTTCCAGGGCATTTGACGGGTATTGCAGTGGGTATTCCATTGCAAAAGCAGCTTTGAAAAACTAAAAGACGGGGTATTTTTCTTCCTTTTATTCATGCCAAGACGACTAAAATGAGTTAAAAAACATATTTACCGGCAAGTAAACATCTATGATTAAAATAAGTTTAAAAAAAATTATCCCTATTTAGTTGATATTCATATTATTTTGTTATAAATTAGTCTTGAATTTCTTCGGATAACCAACAAAAAAGCAGCAATATGAGAAAAGCCGACCTGGTAAATCAGATTTCTGAAAAAACAGGCATACCTAAAGTAGATGTGCTTGTTACACTGGAAACTATGTTCAAGGAAGTAAAAGACACTCTTGCCGGTGGCGAAAATATTTATATCCGCGGATTTGGCAGTTTCATTACTAAAAAAAGAGCTGCGAAGATTGGCCGCAATATTAAGAAAAACGTTGCCGTTCACATTCCCGAACATTACATTCCGGCTTTTAAGCCGGCAAAAGAGTTTGTGGCTGAAGTTAAAAAATTAAAGGAGCCCAAGCCTGATACAGGCCCGGGTGAAGATGCAGAAGATTAAAACATTGAAGCAGGGTTCTTCCCTGCTTTTTTATTGGCTTCAGGTCTCAAACAGTAATTCCCGTTTACGGCACTATCAGTTACAATCTTTCAGGTAACTTTGTCCACTTAATAATTTTGAAAGTGAACAAAACTCAATGGATTACAGTTGGTACAGGAGCAGTTTTAGTTGCTGTCCTTTTTCTTTTTGGAAGGACTGTACCAGAAAAAACAACCCTAAAAGCGGCAGAACAGCATAGTGCCAATGATGGTCACAACCACGAATCAAGCAGCATAACAATTGATACTCTTTTGGCTTTTTATAAAAAGGCCATGCCTGAAGATTTGCAGAAAAGGGCGGCAATTTTGGAGAAAACAGCTCAAAAAACAACCGAAAAGGATGAAAAATTGCATGCTTTTCATCAATTATCCCGTTTTTGGGCCGATACAGGCCGGGCTTTTGAACCCTTTGCCTTTTACAAGGCCGAAGCCGCAAGATTGGAAAGTTCGGAAAAAAACCTCACATTTGCAGCCCATTTGTTTTTAGACAACTTGCAAAACGAGGAAACACCGGAATGGAGAAAATGGAAGGCTTTGCAGGCTAAAGACTTATTTGAAAGATCTTTGACGATAAACCCCGGTAACGATTCATCCAAGGTTGGCTTAGGAGCCTGCTATTTGTTTGGTGGCATTTCTGCCGCACCTATGGAAGGAATTATGAAAATCAGGGAGGTTGCAGATAAAGACAGTACCAATCTGTATGCACAGATTACATTGGCTAAAGGTTCTTTATTTTCAGGACAATATGATAAAGCCATTACCCGTTTGGAAATGGTAAATCGTATTAAATCTGATGATTTGGATGCTCTATTGCTACTGGCTGACGCTTATGAAAGAACAAACGACAAGAAAAAGGCAATAGCCATGTACGAAAAAAGCCTGCCATTGTCCAAACAAGCTGAGTTAAAATCTGCTATCGAAAAAAGAATAGAAGAGTTAAAGAAATAACCTTCTTCTAAAAAAGGATAAGAGAACTTATTATAAACAAGATTAAAAAACTATTTGAGTATGCCTTGTGGTAAAAAAAGGAAGCGTCATAAAATTGCGACGCACAAGCGTAAAAAAAGACTGAGGAAGAATCGTCATAAGAAGAGAAATAAGTAGTTGAAAGGTTAACAGGTTTAAAGTTGACAGGTAATAGTCCTGTCAACTTTCTGCCGTTTCAACCCGTCAACCGCACTTCAGTCCACCCGTTGTAAACCGTATTGTTTGCCAAAGGGTTCCTAATCAGCCCCTCCGTTACGTACAGCAAATAATCCTGCAAGTTCACAACCCTCTTCGCATTCCGGTATGGCACAACAGGTGTTTACAGCACTTTAAGGTGATACATTTTGTAAGCTGTAATGAACAAAGAACTTATTATTAATGCAGCCCCGCAGGGAGTGGAAATTGCCCTGCTGGAGGACAAGAAATTAGTAGAACTGCATAGCGAAAAAAGCGATGCCCGTTTTGCTGTGGGAGACTTATACCTTGGAAAAGTAAAAAAGTTGATTCCCGGCCTGAATGCTGCTTTCGTGGACGTTGGTTTTGAGAAAGATGCATTTCTTCATTATACCGATTTAAGCCCTTATGCCAAATCGCTTCTGAAGTTTACAAGCCTCTGTATGGGCGACAAAAGCGAACAGGGACTTGATTTTTCCAAATTCACCATAGAACCGGAAATTGTAAAAACCGGGAAAATTAACGAAGTGCTTGGCGGAAAGCCCAATGTACTGGTTCAGATATTAAAAGAACCGATAGCCGCCAAAGGTCCAAGGCTTAGCTGCGAAATTTCGCTGCCTGGCCGGTTTGTGGTACTTACTCCATTCAATGATATTGTAGCAGTTTCAAGAAAAATTCATTCTTCTGAAGAGAGAAAACGGCTGCAGAAGATTGTGGAAGCAATCAAGTCAAAAAATTTTGGCGTAATCGTACGTACTGCAGCCGAAGGAAAGAATACAGCAGAACTGCATGAAGACTTATCAGCACTTGTGGCGACCTGGAATACCATTCAGCAAAACCTGAAAGGCGCAACAGCCCCTACAAGGATACTGAGCGAACAAACAAAAACAAATAGCATCCTCCGTGACCTGCTGAATGAGTCTTTCAATAAAATTGTTGTAAACGATAAGAACATTTACGCTGATACAAAGTCCTATATACAGCGTATTGCACCCGAAAAAACAGACATCGTTTCTTTCTATAACAACGGTTCTCCCATTTTCGATTCATACGGCATTACCAAACAGGTAAAATCTTCATTTGGTAAAACCGTAAACCTCGACAGCGGCGCTTACCTGATTATTGAGCATACAGAAGCCCTTCATGTAATTGATGTAAACAGTGGCTATAAAAGCGTAAGCAACAACCAGGAGCAAAATGCACTTGAAACAAATCTGGAGGCAGCTGAAGAAATCTCCCGCCAGCTAAGGCTGAGGGATATTGGAGGAATAATCGTTGTTGATTTTATTGATATGAAGCTTCCTGAAAACAAGCGGAAGCTGATGGAAAAAATGGAAGAGTTTATGAAGCCGGACAGGGCTAAACATGCCGTGCTTCCTATTTCCAAGTTTGGACTTATGCAAATAACCCGGCAGCGTATGAAGCCGGAATTGAATATTAACACTCAGGAAGTGTGCCCCAGTTGTAACGGCACCGGAAAGATATCTTCCACCTTATTACTGGAAGATGAAATTGAAAAGAACCTCAGCTATTTAATTACTCATAAGAATACAAACCTGAAACTGGTTGTTCATCCAATACTCTATTCCTACCTTACCAAGGGCTGGCCCTGGAGCACCAGGATGGCAAAATGGAAAAGAAAGTTTGGACAAAAAACAAGACTGGAACAAAACACCGGTTATCACCTTACCGAATACAAGTTCTTCGATAAGCATGATGAAGAAATTAAGCTATAACAGAAAAGGCCGTCTCTTTTTAAACGAGACGGCCTTTTTCAATTTCAGTTATCAGCAATTACTCTCTGTCCCTGGCATTCATAAAGATCATGATGTACTGCACCAATTGTACAACAGCAGCCAAAGCCGCCACTATATAGGTGGTAGCAGCCCATTTCAGTGCATCTTTTGCTTTAGGATACTCGTTTGTATCAGTAACATTAGTATGTTCAAGCCAGGCAAGTGCCCTTTTACTGGCATCAAACTCAACTGGCAATGTTATAAGGGTAAATAATACAGTTACTGCCATTAATATAATACCAATAAGCAAAAGTGTAGTACTTCCGGAAGCCGCTAATACCACACCTATTAATAATACCAGGTTCACAATAGTTGAGCTAAACTGAACAACCGGAACCAACCGGCTTCTGAGGTTAAGCGGTGCATACTGTGTGGCATGTTGCACGGCGTGGCCGCATTCGTGGGCCGCAACAGCTGCAGCCGACACAGAAGTACCGTTGAAAACCTCTGGACTTAGGTTAACTGTCTTATTTACAGGGTTATAGTGGTCGGACAGGAAGCCATCCACGGATGTGACTTTAACATCATATATGCCATTCTCTCTCAACATTTTCTCTGCAATTTCCCTGCCTGAAAGGCCGCTGGAAAGAGGCACTTTGGAGTATTTGGTAAACTTGCTTTTCAAAATAGCCGATACAAGGAAACTGATTCCCATAAAGACAAGCGAAACAATCAAAATCTCAGGTGTCATCGTAATTTTTTATTTAGTTATACCGCATTTATATCAAATTTCCATCCATTTTTTTGGCTCTTCCAATTTCCGTCTTTTTGTCATTCTGTTTGTTAAGCAAAAAATAATTCGGCTAAGTATTTACTAATTACGATAGCATTTCAAAAATTTATAATGATTTGATTTATAATTATTTAACTCGATTTTTTTTTACCCTGTCATCCCGTCTGCCAGGCCCGGAACAGGTTCAAAAGTTATTCACAAGAGCAAAATTTTATTTTGAAATGTGGGGCATAATTGTAATTTAGCAATAGAATTTAATGGGTTAGTAAGTAAGGGGTCAATCGAAAGATTGGCCCTTTTTACTTTCAGCACTTCCAAGCCGCTTTTTTAAAGAAACCTGGCATCATTTAAACCTTTTTTTACTTCATCACCTGCTTATTTCAGTTAAAACAAACCAATCAACTAATTTTATTGAATGAGTAAAACAAAGTCATCTTTTTTTTGTCAGAACTGCGGCTACGAAAGTGTGAAGTGGGTAGGTCAGTGTCCCTCATGTGGGCAATGGAATATGTTTGTTGAAGAATTAGTACACAAAGAAACCGGCAAAAAGACAGACAATGGATGGGATGATTACAATGAAGAAAAAAGAACAGCCAAAACAATTTCACTTAAAGACATAAAGAGCAGCGAAGAAAAAAGATTGCCAACTACAGATGCCGAACTGAACCGTGTTTTAGGCGGCGGCATTGTGCCAGGCAGTTTGGTTTTGATTGCAGGTGAACCGGGTATTGGAAAATCAACTTTGTTCCTGCAAAATGGTTTATTATTGAAAGATGTAACTGTTCTCTACATAAGTGGTGAGGAAAGTGAGCAACAAATAAAGATGCGGGCCGACAGACTTTCTTCAGCAGGTCCGGCAAAAAATGACAACTTCTACTTACTTACCGAAACATCAACACAAACTATTTTTAAAGAAATAAAAAAGCTGAAACCTCAATTGGTTATTGTTGATTCGGTACAAACACTCCAAACGCCATTTATTGATTCTTCTCCGGGAAGTGTATCGCAGATAAGGGAGTGTACAGCAGAATTTCAGCGCTTCTCAAAAGAAACCAATACACCGGTTTTTCTTATTGGTCATATTACAAAAGACGGAAGTATAGCAGGGCCAAAAATACTGGAACACATGGTTGATACCGTACTTCAGTTTGAAGGTGACCGGCATTATGCGTACCGCATTTTACGGACTTTGAAAAACAGGTTTGGCAGCACTGCAGAATTGGGTATTTACGAAATGACAGACACTGGCATGAGAGGTGTTCAG
>WBZP01005009.1_pt1 | contig 13607 bp, 10 predicted proteins | sample 5204301 | NCBI WGS metagenome assembly WBZP01 (sample SAMN12412401, study PRJNA552823) | activated sludge metagenome | isolation source: activated sludge from nitrification reactor of wastewater treatment plant... | place: USA: Pennsylvania | collected 2017 | reverse complement strand
ACGGCGAAGCTCAGCAGCAGGGCAGCCAGCATCGAAAACTTCCTCTTCGTGGCTGCCGATCGGGGACATCAGACGCCTCCGGCCGACAACCAATTCGTTGTGCAGCCGAAGGTCTCGCCCACCGGAACTCCGGTTCAGGTAACCGGGCCGCGCGGGCCAGTGTGTCGATTACCTGATTGGGGGCTACTCCCCTTCGATTTGGCTAACCTTATGCGACGATGCGTACGGACGCAACTCGATGCCGCGAAAATTGTTGGCCGCCAATAAGTTTCAAGCGCCGATGGGAAAAGTTCGGATCGCCTTACAATCGGCCCCCGTTGTGCATAGCCTTGGTGAACCGGAACACGAGGGGGATCGAAATGTGGAAGACGTTTACTCGGCTGCTGGGCACGGGCGTCCTGGCGTTGGCGCCGTTCGCGGTCGGGACCGTCGCGATGCCCGCGATCGGCAAGGCCGACTGCGCGCCCGGGCAGTGGTGGGATCCGAAGGCGAACGTGTGTCGCGGGGCGGATGCGCCGATGGCGCTGCCATGCGATGCCGGGCAGTGGTGGGATCCGACCGGCAACGTCTGCCGGCCCTTGGGCGTCGGACCGCAGCCCCTGGCGTGCGACCCCGGCCAGTGGTGGGATCCGACCGCCAACGTGTGCCGCCCGTTGGGGGTCGGACCGCAGCCGCTCAACTGTGAGAACGGCTGGTGGTGGGATCCGACCTCGAACGCCTGCCGGCCGCCACTGTTTCCCTAGCTTTGACGGCCCAGACCCTCGGCTTCGATGATCATGTCGAGCATCGGGGAGGAGCCGATTTCGTGGGGGAATTCCTCGACCGCCGCCCGGAGTTCGGCGACGTCTTCGGGCGTCCACTTGCGTGGTGCCTCGGTCTGGAGCGGCTCGACGGCCCTCAGGTGCCGCTTGCGTGGCGGCGGAAACTTCGGTGCCGGCGCTAGATCGTGAACATCAATTCCTACGACGTTGTAGGTCATGGTTTCTCCCGATTTCAGGGCAGTTGTTAGGTTGTGCTGCCCAGTGTCGGCCTGCTGACGGCGAACGGCGAGGAACGACACCGCTTTTTCCCCTGATTGTTACCAAATCGGGGCTTCCTGCATCGTGCCTGAGCCCGAGATGCCGGCCACGGGCCAAGGGCCATGACAGGGCGAACCGGGCGGTGAGTGCCTCGGCCACTGTGCTGGGTCGCTGGCTAGAAGGGCTTGCGCCACAAGAGTTTTGGGAAGCGCGCAAAGCCGCGGTCATTGGTGAGCCAGGTGGCGCGATTCTCGATCGCAAGCGCTGCGTGGTACGCATCCGGGACGAGGTTCGCGGTGGCGGAGACCTCTCGGCACAGGCGGTCGAAGATGTCCCAGTGGTGAGTCCCGGGGCGCAACGGCACTGCTGCCGGCGCGGTGCGCACCGTCTGGCAGTAGTCGAGCACATCGGCCGGAATGCTGGGCTCGGTGAAGATCCGGTGGTTGGTGGCCAGCCGTACGACTGCGGACAGTACGAGTTCGCTGACGCCGACGGGTTCGTCGCCGCTCATCAACGACTGAAGCCACGCGGCGTACTCGGGATGCCGGGGAAGATCCCGTCGGAAGGCGTAGAGCAGCGGATTGACGTCAGGACAGAGCATTGTCGCCGAGGAGGTCCGCGAGCGCTTCCGTGTCGTCGAGGTTCACGCCCGGGCGAAGGCCGCCTGCACCTCCGGTCGGAAACGTCCATTTCTCTGCGGGCGCGGTTGCGCTGGCGCGCCGCAACGCTGCACGGAGCGCATCGTTGACAACGGCGCTCACAGAGCGGTGGGTTTTGGCCGCGAGCACTTTCGCCTCGGCCAACAGATCGTCGGCGATGTCGACAGTGGTGCGCACAGATGCATCTTAGCGTCAAAGGCCCTGCATCATGATGCATGCTCAGCCGGCGGCGAGGTGATGGACGGGAGAAGCGGCTATGGATCGAGAATGCGGAGGATGTCGTCGGCGAACCACCGATGCCGAGTGCCGGGTCCCTCCCCGACTTCGCGGACGATGCCCTCGGACGTGAGTGTCCGAAGCAAATTCGTCGCACCGGGCTGACTGACACCCAGCTGTTTCTGTACCGCCCGAACGGTCATGATGGGATTGGCAAACAGCAGATCGGCCACCTCGATGGCCCGGCTCCGGCTACCTTGCAGAGATAGGCGGTACTTTTCCCGTAGGTCAGCGAGGTCTTCGGCCCTGCTGACGGCATCGGTGGCCTGCCCCGCGATTCCGGCGAGGAAGAAGTCGAGCCATTCGTTGATCTGCCCACGCTCCCGGACGACTTGCAGGCTGTCGTAGTACTCCTCCTTGCGCTGATCAAAATAGCTGGAGATGTACAAGAGTGGGGTCGGCAGTCGTCCGCGGTCCAGCAGGTACATGATGATGAACAGTCGTCCGATTCGACCATTGCCGTCCAGGAATGGGTGGATTGTCTCGAACTGGTAGTGCAACAGTGCGCAACGAATCAGCAAGGGCAGCTTGGGATCGTCGTCGTGTAAGTACTTCTCCCAGTCGTCGAGACCCGTCCACATGTTCGCTACCGTCGGGGGAACGAATCGCGCCGTTCTCGGCTGGTTGTCTGGCGACGAGATCCAATTCTGGGTCTGACGGAACTCACCGGGCGTTCGCTCGTGGCCACGCACCCCCGACAGGAGGATTCCGTGCATTTCCCGGATCAGCCGTAGTGAGATCGGGAATCCTTCGCTCAACCGGGCCAGGCCGTGCCGCAGGGCGACGATGTAATTGCGAACTTCCTGGACGTCTTCGCGGGCGGATTTGCCGGTAACGGCGGCATCGAACACTTCAGTGACTGACGCTTGAGTGCCTTCGATCCGAGAACTCGCCACGGCCTCGCGTGTGATGTATGCGTTGACGAGGAGATGGGGGTCCGGCAGTAGACGTCCCGCTCCCGCCAGCCGTCCCAGCGCGGCGTCTGCTTCCGACAGCTGCATGATCGTCTGCGGCATCAGAACCAACTCGCGCGGAACTGGCATCGGGACGAAGGCGTGGTAGGCCGCTGGCCCACCAGTCGAAACGGCGCGACCCCAATCCGGAGCTACAAACCTCGTTGGGTCCACCCAAGCAAGATATAACAAAGGGCCATTTTCGTTATAGGTTGCCGCTAAACCTACAACCCCTCTTGGGGGTCAGCTCGCCCCCGCCGCGATCGCCTCGTCGACTTCGACGGCCCGGGCGGCCATCTCGGCGTGCGCCTGCTCCAGCGACTCGGCCTGATCCTCGTCGGCCTTCATCAGCGTCTCGATGTCCAAGCCGGCCATGTCGAGGACACCCATGTCCGAGAACGCCTTCTGCACCTTGTCGCCCCACAACCCGATGTCCTTGACGATCGGGACGATGCGACTGAACAGGTGGGAGCGGAACTGGATCATCAGCGGTGACGTTTCGACCCACTCCGCACACTCCTTGACGTTGAGGCCGAGGGTCTCGAACACCTCCTCGCCGCGGAACCGGTCCCGCATCAGGTAACAGGCGTCCACGACGAACTCCTCACGCTCGTCCCGTTCGGCGTCGGTCAGCGCGGAGTAGTAGTCCTTCAACGAGATTCGGCCGAAGGCGACATGCCGGGCCTCGTCCTGCATGACGTAGGCCAGCAACTTCTTGGCCAGCGAATCCGGGGCCGCCATGTCCCGCAACACCCCGAACGCGGCGAGAGCGAGGCCTTCGATGAGGACCTGCATGCCGAGATAGGGCATGTCCCAACGGGAGTCGTGCAGGGTGTCCTCCAGCAGGGCGGTCAGGTGCATGTTGATCGGGTAGACCAACTCCGCCTTGTCCTGCAGAAACCGCGAGAACGCCTCGACGTGCCGGGCCTCGTCCATGGTCTGGGTGGCCGCGTAGAACTTGGCGTCCAGGTCCGGGACGACCTCGACGATCTTGGCCGCGCAGATCAACGCGCCCTGCTCGCCGTGCAGAAACTGGGAGAACTGCCAGGTTTGGAAGTGCTGGCGCATCTCGGCCCGGCCCTTGGCGTCGGCCGCCTCCCACGCCGGACTGCCGAACAGCGGAACGAATTCGTCGGGCAGCCCGACCGGATTCGTCGGGTCGACGTCCTGGGACCAGTCGATGCGCGACTGGGCGTCCCACTGCTTGTCCTTGCCCTTCTGGTACAGCGAAAGAAGTCGGGCGCGTCCCTCGTCGTACTCCCAGGTGAAGCGTGCGTCGCCGGCGCTGGGCACCTCCCATGAGTACGGATCCGGTATCTGCGTGTATCTGTCCTTCGTGGTCATGCGGTTCCCCCTCTCGCTGCCTGACGACCAGGCAACATGTGATGGTTATCACAGTGCGCCGCGTTCGGCGGCGCCGTCAACCCTGACCGGGGGCCGGCTGGTCGGCACTCTCGAACTTCCGGTTCCGGCGCTGATCTGCCCGTACGATCGTGAGCCGTGCACGGCACGAACCAGGGATGGGCGCTATGAACAAGCCGGTGACGATCGACCCCCGATTGCACGATGCCGTCATCTTCGACCTCGACGGCGTGGTGACCGACACCGCGTCGATCCACTTCGCCGCCTGGACCGAGATGTTCGACGAGTTCCTGCGGCGGCGTCCCCCGAGCGACGGTGCGGACCATTCACCGTTCACCGAGGCCGACTACCAACACTTCGTGGACGGCAAACCGCGCTACGACGGCGTCGCCGACTTCCTCGCATCGAGGGGAATCGCACTGCCCCGGGGCCGGACGTCGGACACCGGCGACGACACCGTGTGCGGGTTGGGCAACCGCAAGCAGGCCAACCTGCTCGCGAGGTTGCAAGACGGCGTGCCGGTGTTCCAGACGACAGTCCTGCTGGTGCGTGAGTTGGCGCAGGCCGGAGTCGCCACCGCCATCTACTCGTCGAGTCGCAACTGCGAACAGATCCTCTCCGATGCCGGTCTTTCCGACCTTTTCGCGGTCCGCGTCGACGGTGTGGTCGCCGACGAACTCGGTCTGCCGGGCAAGCCCGACCCCGCCGTGCTGCTGGAATCCGTCCGCCGACTGGGCGTGAGCCCGCAACGTTGCGTCGTCGTCGAGGATGCCGAGGCCGGGGTGGAAGCCGGCCGCAGCGGGGGGTTCGCACTCGTCGTCGGCGTCGACCGGACCGGGCATGCCGCCGAACTGCTGGGCTGCGGCGCCGACGTGGTGGTGTCCGACCTCGCCGACGTCGCCGTGCGCACCGGCGACAAACCGATGTCGACTTTGCCGAACGCGCTGGATGCGTACGGCCAGTTGATCGGCGTCGTCGCCGGTCGGCAGCCGCTGGTGTGCCTCGACTTCGACGGCACGTTGTCCGAGATTGTCGCCGACCCCGACACGGCCGCCCTCGTCGAGGGGGCCGGGGCCGCCCTTGAGCGTGTGGCGTTGCAGTGCCCGGTGGCCATCCTGAGCGGCCGCGACCTGGCCGACATCCGCGACCGGGTCGGTCTCCCCGGTATCTGGTATGCGGGCAGCCACGGTTTCGAGCTGATCGATCCCGACGGCAACTACCACCGCAACGATGCGGCCTCGGCCGCCGTGCCGGTTCTCGAACGCGCCGCGGCCCAGCTGCGTGCGGAACTCGGCGCGATTCCCGGCGCCCGCGTCGAGCACAAGCGCTTCGCCGTCGCGGTGCACTACCGCAACGCCGCACCGGAACGCGTCGGCGAGATCACCGCCGCGGCCCACCGGCAAGGCCATCGCCTCAACCTGCGGGTGACCGGCGGGCGCAAAGTCGTTGAGCTGCGGCCCGATATCGACTGGGACAAGGGCACCGCCCTGGCGTGGATCGGTGAACGCGTCCACCAGACCGGACGGGTGCTGCCGATCTACGTCGGCGACGACCTCACCGACGAAGACGCGTTCGATGCGATCCGGCTCAACGGCATCGGAGTGGTGGTGCGGCACGACGAGGACGGCGGGCGACCGACGGCGGCTCAGTTCACGCTCAACAACCCCGGCGAGGTGCGCGAGTTCCTCCGTCGCGGCGGCAACTGGCTGGCCTACGAGCAGCAGACCTCGAACGCGGCGTGGACATGGACATTCGACGATTACGAGCCGCACGACGAGAAGCTGCGCGAAGCCCTGTGCACGGTCGGCAACGGCTACTTCGCGACTCGCGGCGCCGCGCCGGAATGTAAGGCCGGTCAGGTCCACTACCCCGGGACGTACGCGGCCGGTATCTACAACCGTCTCGACGACCTCATCGGTGGCCAGAAGACCGGCAACGAAAGCCTGGTGAACCTGCCGAACTGGCTGCCGCTGACGTTCCGGATCGGCAATGGCGAATGGTTCGACATCGATGATGTGACGCTGTTGTCGTACCGCCAGACATTCGACCTCCGCGGGGCGGTGCTGACGCGTGAGCTGCGATTCCGGGACGACGCGGGTCGCACGACATCGCTGACGCAGCACCGGTTCGTCTCCATGCAGCAGGCTCACATCGCGGCCCTGGAGATGACGATCACGGCCGAGGACTGGACGGACACAGTCGAAATCCGCTCGACCCTCGACGGCAACGTGGGCAACTGCGGGGTGGAACGCTACCGTGAGTTGGCCAGCACGCACTTGAAATGTGTTGACAAGCGGGCGCTTTCGGAGAACTCCGTGGTGCTCAGCGTCGTGACGACACAATCGCAGATACCCATCGCGCTGGCGGCCCGCACCACCGTGTGGTACGACGGCGGACCCGCGCCGGCGACCTATCGACTCGTCGACGAGGAGTTCGGGATCGGCCACGAGATCTTCACCGAACTGGCGGCGGGTCAATCGCTGTCTGTGGAGAAGATCGTCAGCGTGGTCACCGGGCGCGACGTGGCCACGTCGGAGGTGATCGCCGGTGCGGAGCGCAGGCTCGGCCGGCAGGGCCGGTTCGCCGAGGTCCGGGCGGGCCACACGATCGCCTGGGCCCACCTGTGGGAGCGGATGTCGATCGAATTCGACGACCATGTCGACGAATTGCGAATTCTGCGACTGCATCTCCTGCATCTGCTGCAGACGGTCTCGTGCAACACCGAGGATCTCGATGCGGGGGTACCCGCCCGCGGCCTGCACGGTGAGGCGTACCGCGGGCACATCTTCTGGGATGAGCTGTTCATCTTCCCGGTGCTGAATCTGCGGCTGCCGACGGTCACCCGCGCGCTGCTGCGCTATCGGTACCGGAGGCTGATCGAGGCGCGCCGCGCCGCCAAGCTCGCCGGATACGCCGGTGCGATGTTCCCGTGGCAGTCCGGCAGCGACGGGCGTGAGGAGAGCCCGGATCTGCATCTCAATCCGCGGTCCGGTCGGTGGAATCCCGATCCCAGTCACCGTGCGCATCACATCGGCATCGCGGTGGCATACAACGCGTGGCAGTTCTATCAAGCCACCGGAGATCTGGCGTACCTGATCGACTACGGGACCGAGTTGCTGGTGGAGATCGCCCGATTCTGGGTCAGCCGAGCGGCTTACAGCGAAGAGCACCAACGCTATTGCATCAACGGAGTGATCGGCCCGGACGAGTTTCATTCCGGCTATCCCGACCGGCCGTATGACGGAGTGGACAACAACGCCTACACCAACGTGATGGCGGTGTGGGTGATCCTGCGGGCCATCGATGCGCTCACCTTGATGCCGCTGCCGAACCGGCTCGACATTCGAGAGAAGCTCGGTCTGACGGATGCCGAACTGGCACAGTGGGATCGGGTCAGCCGGCAGATGTTCGTTCCATTCCACGACGGCGTGATCAGTCAGTTCGAGGGTTATGACGAACTGGCGGAACTGGATTGGGAATCCTATCTGCGCCGCTACGGCGACATCCAACGGCTGGATCGCATCCTCGAGGCCGAGAACGACGACGTCAACCGCTACAAGGCCTCCAAGCAGGCGGACGCGTTGATGCTGCTGTTCCTGCTGTCGTCGGACGAACTGTGCGGGCTACTCGACCGGCTCGGCTACCACTTCACGTCCGACCAGATACCGGAGATGGTCGACTACTACATCGCTCGCACGTCCCACGGTTCGACGCTGAGCTCGGTGGTGCACACCTGGGTTCTCGCCCGGGCCAATCGTGATCGCGCGATGGAGTTCTTTCAGCACGTGCTCAAGTCCGACGTCGCCGACATCCAGGGCGGCACCACCTCCGAGGGCATTCACTTGGCCGCGATGGCCGGTAGCGTCGATCTGGTCCAACGCTGTTTCTCGGGGCTGGAGACCCGGGATGATCGTCTGGTCCTGTCGCCGAATTGGCCGGAGTCGCTTGGCGCGCTGGGCTTTCCGATTCACTATCGGGGCCATCACCTGTATGTGCGGGTCAGCGGGAAGGGCGCCGAGGTCAGCGTGGATCCGCGGGGTGTTTCCCCGGTGGTCATCGAATGTCGTGGCCGGGTGGAGCAGCTCGAGCCCGGACGCATGATCCGGTTCACGCACGCCGGCGATGACGGGACCGATGTCGCGGTCGTCGCGCCGACCGGAGAGGCCACGACTGACGCGCAACCGTGACCCGGCGCGCCCGAATCACGACAACTGACCGGCGGCCCACTTGGCCAGTTGCGGGCGCTCGATCTTGGAGTTGTGGCGGGGATCCACCGGCAGCCCGCGCTTGAAGAGGATGGCGTGGATCTTGTCCGCCATGTCGGTGTCGGCCGCCCGCGCGAGCAGTTCCCGGCGCAAACCGTCGAGTTCGTTCTTGCCGACGTCGGACTCGACCTCGACGCAGAGGACGGGCAGCTCGCCCTCCGGTGCGGGCACTCCCACCAGTGCGCTACGCCGCACCTTGGGGTGGGCGTCGAAGAGCGGCTCGACCTGCAGCGGGAAGAGGTTGCCGCTCTTGGCCTTGACCCGCTGCCCCACCCGACCGCAGAGCCAGAGCCTGCCCTGGGCGTCGAGGTAGCCGGTGTCCCCGAAGCGGTGCCAATTGCCTTCCGGGTCGGGCACCTTGTTCTTGCGCGTGCTCTCGGGGTCGAGGTAATACTCGGGGCTCACGTGCTTGCCCCGCACCAGGATTTCACCGACCTGCCCCGTGGGCAGCTCCGAGGTTTCATCGATGGAGGCGATGGGGCCGTCCACGATGTCGACGATCTTCAATTCGACGCCGGGCAGGGCGTAACCCACACAGATGCCGGCACCCCGCTCGGTCAGGTCCCACGGGCCCTGAAGGTGCTCGCGGCTGCCCATCTCGGTCGACGGCATGGCCTCGGTGGCTCCGTAGTTCGCCGCCAACTCTCCGTCGGGAGCCATGACCGCGCCGAGCATTTCCTCGACCGGACCGAAGATGGGCGCCCCGGCCCCGATGACTCGTTTCAGGGACGGCATCGTCAGGTTCCGCGCCAGCGCTTCGGCCGCCAGGTTCTCGATCAGGATCGGCGCGCCGAAAAACGACTCGACCTTGCAGTCGTTGATGACCTGGATCATGGCGGCCGGATTCACCTGGGCCGGGCCCTGCCGGGCGAAGTCGATGGGCGGCACCACCATGGTGCCGCCGGCGCTGATGGGGACGAAGAGGAACGCGGGGAAGACGGCCATGTCCACCGGGACGTCGTTTCCCGTGTCGTCGCTATCCCAGCCCCAGCTGTGGTGCGCGTTGCGGAACACCTGGCAGAAGTTGCGATGCAGGTACAGCGAGGGTTTCGCCGGCCCGGTGCTGCCGGTGGTGTAGAGCACGGCGCAGGGATCGTCCGGTCCGACCTTCGGCGGCTGCGGCTCGGCGGGCGCCCGTTTTCGCAGCGACCTGATCGATCGCGCGCCGGGGAAGGGGGGAAACCCGGGGACGGTGTGGGCTCCCGGCCAGGGTGGGCTTCCCGTGAGAACGAGCTTCCGCAGCCCGCGAGGGCCCCATCCGAATGTGACACGTCCGATATGCGCGAGCGAGACGCCCAGGAACGCCTCCGGCTTCACGCGTCGCAGCCGCTCGGCCACGTTGCGGTAGCCGACCGCGGGGTCGATCCAGATGGTGAAGGCGCCCACCCGCGTCAGCGCCACGCCCATCACGCAGGTCTCGTAGCTGGGCGGCGACATGCAGACGATGCGGGTCCCCTCGGCAATGCCCATGTCGCGCAGCCCCACGGCGACCGCCTCGACGTCAGCCGAAAGCTCGGCGTAAGTGTGGCGCTTGTAGCGGCGGGTGCCGTAGCCCTCCCAGCCGTCCAGGTCGATGACCGCGATGCGCTCAGGGTCGTCGCGCGCCACCCGCAACACGATGTCGGCCAGGTTGAAGATGTCGTCGGGGAAGGGCTCCATCTCAGGTCCGCGCCCCCGCGGCCTGCAGGAACTCGTCGATGATCGAGGCGACCTCGTCCGGCCGCTCCAGCATCAGCAGGTGGCCGCAGTCGGGTAGCCGTTCCTGGCGTGCGGGGTGCAGCGTCGAATTCAGGCGACGTCCCGCTCTGGGCGAGACGATCTTGTTCTTCAGCCCCCAAATGGTGCAGATGGGCGGAAACCCCTGCGGCGGCGCGAGGTCGTCGATGACCGAGTAGTTCTCCAGGTCGTCGAGCACCCCGAGCAGTGACTCCATCTGGCCGGTGGCCGCGTAGGGGCCGAACAGTTCGGGTTTGCGATGGAGCTTGAGGCCGCGGCCGCGCGGCCCGAGCTGGAACAGGGTGACAACCGAGCCGATGCCGTTGGTGAGCTTCAGTTGCCCCAGCAACCGGTACACCTGCCGGTTGATTCCGGGCACCCGCTCCCGCAGCCACAGGAACGGTCCCAGCCAGCCACCCAGGAAGGTCGATTCGGTCAGCGGGTTGCAGAGCACCAGGGCCTTGACCTGGTCCGGATGGCGGTCGGTGAACGCCAGCGAGATGGCGCATCCCATGCAGTTGCCCACGAGCGTGACCTTCTCCAACCCTCGTGAGCTGACGAACTCCTCCAGCATCGCCACATAGTTGTCCAAGGTGTAGCCCGCGCCGGGCTTGGCCGAGTCGCCGAACCCCAGCAGGTCGAGGGCGAAGATCTCGTACCTTCCGGCCAGCCTGTCCGCCACTTCCGCCCAGATGGCATGCGAGGAGCCACCGTTGTGGAGCATGATCACCGGCTCGCCCTGCCCGGTGTGCTCATAGGTGATCGGCAATCCCCGGAAGTCGAAGCTCTCCAACACAATCCGCTCCTGTGGTCGTTCCTCGCTGCAACCCCGGCAGCCGCCCGGTAAATACAGTCTAGGGTTCGCTCATGGACGTCGTCGCGAGCATTCCCGCGGACACCCGGCTCGGGGACGTCGCGGTTTTGGCGCAACGGGCGGAGTCACTGGGATTCGATGTGTTGCACGTTCCCGAGACCATCCGGGATCCGTTCGGCATGTGCGCGTTGGCACTCGAACACACCTCCCGCATCGTCGTGCGGACCAGCATGGCGCTGGCTTTCCCGCGCAGCCCGATGGTGACCGCGTATGCGGCCTGGGAGCTCGCCGCGTTCTCCGGGGGCCGGTTCGAGTTGGGGTTGGCGACCCAGGTGCGCGGCAACATCGTCGGCCGGTACTCCGCAACCTGGGTCGACCCTGTCGCGCAGCTGCGGGATTACGTGCATGCGTTGCGCGCGATCTTCGCCGCGTTCACCGAGCAGGCGCCGTTGGATGTGGAGTTGGAGCACTACCGGTTCACCAGGCTGCAGCCGTATTTCAACCCGGGGCCGATCGATTTCCCCGCTCCGCCGATCTACCTCGGTGGCGTGAACAAGCAGATGGTCCGCCTGGCCGGTGCCGTGGCCGACGGCTTCGTGTGCCATCCGACCAGCTCGCACCCCGTCACGTTGCGCCAGCACACCCTGCCCGTCCTGCTCGGAGCGGCGCGGGATGCCGGGCGTGCCGCGCCCCGCGTCGTGGTGGGACCGAAGGTGGTGACCTCTTTGACGGAGCGGGGCCTGGCCGCCGAGCGCGAGCGCGGACGCAACGAGCTGGCCTTCCTCTACAGCACACCGGCCTACCGACTCCAACTCGATCTCCTCGGCCACGGTGACGTCGCCGACGCGCTCGTCGCCGCCGCGAGCCGCAAGGACTGGCAGCAGTTGGATGGGCTCATGACCGACGAGTTGATGGACGAACTGGTGCCGCACAGCACCTATGCCGACCTTCCCAGGGTCCTCGCCGAGCGCTACACCGGCGTGTGCGACGGCATCGTCCTGGCCTTGCCGGCCGACGGCGAAGACGACCTCGCGCTGGCGCCGGCAGTTGCCGGGATCAAGACGATTCCGGGACTCGTCTGACTGGAGCCGATGACGGGAATCGAACCCGCGTATTCAGCTTGGGAAGCTGATGTTCTGCCATTGAACTACATCGGCATTGTGCTGACGAAGGATAGCAACACCGGCCGGCGGCAACCAACGCCCCGCGGCCGTAGACATATGACACGCAAAACGGCCGGCGGCGTGCATTATGTCGACGCTGGCCCAGCAGGGGCCGGCGCACGCCAGCCGATACGCTCGTCGGGTGCTGCTCTCCGATCGCGACATCCGGGCCGAACTGGCCGCCGGGCGTCTGGGCATCGACCCGTTCGACGACGGTCTCATCCAGCCGTCGAGCGTCGACGTTCGCCTCGACAACCTGTTTCGGGTGTTCAACAACACCCGCTACACCCACATCGACCCGGCAGTGCGCCAAGACGACCTGACCAGCCTGGTCGAACCCAAGGAGGGCGAACCGTTCGTCCTGCACCCCGGCGAGTTCGTGCTCGGTGCGACCCTGGAGCGCTGCACCCTGCCCGACGACCTGGCCGGCCGGCTGGAGGGCAAGTCGTCGCTGGGCCGGCTCGGTCTGCTGACGCACTCCACGGCGGGATTCATCGACCCGGGATTCAGCGGACACATCACTCTCGAGTTGTCCAACGTGGCCAATCTGCCGATCACATTGTGGCCGGGCATGAAGATCGGGCAGTTGTGCCTGCTGCGGCTGACCAGTCCGGCCGAACATCCTTACGGCAGTGCGAAAGTCGGCTCCAAGTACCAGAACCAGCGCGGGCCGACGCCGTCGAAGTCCTACCAGAACTTCATCAAGTCTGATCAGTGAACCCCGAGAGGTCGATCACCTCGCCGCGGTTGATGCTGACCCAGTCCCGGCCGTCGAGGTAGGGCCGCAGACTGCGACCAATCAGCTGCGCATCGGCGGCGGTCTTGGGTCGCTGCAACTCGTAGACGTGCGGCAGTTCGGCCATGCCGGAGACGACGTCCCACAGCCGCAGCGCGGCCGGCCCGGTCGGCGGGTCCACCAGCACGGGCCCGAACAGACACTGGTCCCCAAGGAACAGGGTGGGCACACCGAACCCGCCGGCATCCAGGACCCGCTGATGGTCGGCGCGCACGTCGTCGTGGGTCGTGGGATCGGCCAGCGCCGCGTCGAAAACGTCATCGGCGGCCCCGATCTCCGCGAGCAGTCGTCGTGCCACCACCGGATCGTGCGGCTTGCCACCCAGGGTGTGCAGTTCGTTGCCGATCGCCGCGTACCACCGGTCGAGCAGGTCGGGGTCGATCCGCCGCAGCAGCGCCCCGATCCGCATCAGCGACCACCCGTAGGACCACTCCCGCTCCCACGGGTGCTTCTTGCCCTCGACGCGGTTGACCTCCTCAAGGCTGAAGAACTTCCAGTCGATCGTGATCCCGGTCTGCTGCCGGACATCGCGAATCCACAACGAGGTCTGATAGGCGAACGGGCACATCGGATCGAAATGGAAA
>WBZP01005007.1_pt1 | contig 13609 bp, 13 predicted proteins | sample 5204301 | NCBI WGS metagenome assembly WBZP01 (sample SAMN12412401, study PRJNA552823) | activated sludge metagenome | isolation source: activated sludge from nitrification reactor of wastewater treatment plant... | place: USA: Pennsylvania | collected 2017 | reverse complement strand
GTCTGACCGCACGCCCGCGCAGGGGCCGCATTTGCACTCGGGGGGTGAGAGTGCCAATAATCGGGTTAGCACTCTCCCTCGGAGAGTGATAACGACCCTGACCAACGGGTGAGGCACGGACCGGGGCGCGACGTGAGCGCTTCCGGCGTCGAGCCGGCCGTCGCGGGCGCCTGCTGGTCACCACCTACCGAACGGCTGGAGGACCACCTTCAATGGCCAAGATCATCGCGTTCGACGAGGAGGCCCGTCGCGGCCTCGAGCGGGGGATGAACACCCTCGCCGACGCCGTCAAGGTCACCCTCGGCCCCAAGGGCCGCAATGTCGTGCTGGAGAAGAAGTGGGGCGCCCCCACGATCACCAATGACGGCGTCTCGATCGCCAAGGAGATCGAGCTCGAGGACCCCTACGAAAAGATCGGCGCCGAGCTGGTCAAGGAGGTCGCCAAGAAGACCGACGACGTCGCCGGTGACGGCACGACGACGGCGACCGTCCTGGCCCAGGCCATGGTTCGCGAGGGGCTGCGCAATGTCGCCGCCGGCGCGAACCCGATGGCGCTCAAGCGCGGCATCGAGAAGGCCGTCGACGCCGTCGTCGCGGCCCTGTCCGCCGCCGCCATCGACGTCGAGACCAAGGACCAGATCGCCTCGACCGCCGCCATCTCCGCCGCCGACCAGCAGATCGGCGACCTCATCGCCGACGCGATGGACAAGGTCGGCAAGGAGGGCGTCATTACCGTCGAGGACTCCAACACCATGGGTCTGGAGCTTGAGCTCACCGAGGGGATGCGCTTCGACAAGGGCTACATCTCGCACTACTTCGTCACCGACATGGAGCGGATGGAGGCCGTCCTCGAGGACGCCTACGTCCTGGTCGTCAACTCGAAGATCTCCTCGGTCAAGGACCTGCTCCCGCTGCTGGAGAAGGTCATGCAGTCGGGCAAGCCGCTGCTCATCATCGCCGAGGATGTCGACGGCGAGGCGCTGGCGACCCTGGTCGTCAACAAGATCCGCGGCACCTTCAAGTCGGTGGCGGTCAAGGCCCCCGGCTTCGGTGACCGCCGCAAGGCCATGCTCGGCGATATCGCCATCCTCACCGGTGGCCAGGTCATCTCCGAGGAGGTCGGCCTCAAGCTCGAGAACGCCGACCTCGACCTGCTCGGTCGGGCTCGGAAGGTTGTCGTCACCAAGGACGAGACGACCATCGTCGAGGCCTCGGACGACCGCACCGCCATCGAGGCCCGGATCGCCCAGATCAAGGCCGAGATCGAGAAGTCGGACTCCGACTACGACCGCGAGAAGCTCCAGGAGCGCCTCGCCAAGCTCGCCGGCGGCGTCGCCGTCATCAAGGCGGGCGCGGCCACCGAGGTCGAGCTCAAGGAGCGCAAGCACCGCATCGAGGACGCCGTCCGCAACGCGAAGGCCGCCGTCGAGGAGGGCATCGTCGCCGGAGGCGGCGTGGCCCTGATCCAGGCGTCCAAGGCGGCCTTCGAGTCGCTCTCGGTCGAGGGTGACGAGGCCACCGGCGCCAATATCGTCCGCGTCGCCTGCGAGGCTCCGCTGAAGCAGATCGCCATCAACGCCGGCCTCGAGGGCGGGGTTGTCGCGGAGAAGGTGCGCAACCTCGGCAAGGGCGAGGGCCTCAACGCCGCCACCGGCGTCTACGAGGACCTCGTCAAGGCCGGCATCATCGACCCGGTCAAGGTGACCCGGTCGGCGCTGCAGAATGCCGCCTCGATCGCAGCCCTCTTCCTCACCACTGAGGCCGTCATCGCCGACAAGCCGGAGAAGGCCGCTCCGGCCATGCCCGGCGGCGATGGCGGCATGGGCGGCATGGACTTCTGATCTGAGCCGACCCGGCCCGCCGCGGCCCGGTCGAGAGCGACAGCGGGCGACCCCCCGGTCTCGGGGGGTCGCCCGCTGTTCGTTAGATTGGGACCACCCGTGACGAGGACGTCCGATGACGATCTGGATCGACCCCCCAGCCTGGCCCGCGCATGACCGGCTCTGGTCGCACCTCGTCAGCGACGTCTCGGTCGCCGAGCTCCAGGAGTTCGCCGACCGGATGGGGATCTCCCGGCGGGCCTTCGAGGGCGACCACTACGACGTGCCCCAGGAGCGGTATGCCGACCTCGTGGCCGCCGGCGCCCGCCCCACCAGTGCGAAGGACCTCGTCCGTCGGCTGCGGGTCAGTGGCCTGCGGGTCATGAAGCGCCACAGCGACCGGCTCGTCACAACCACCCAGGAGGTCACCGGCGCGGACGGGGCCACGATGCGGGTCGACCTGTTCACCGCCCGGCTCGACCCGCCCGAGCGCTCCACCTGGGGGGTGGCAGTCTTCGTCGCCGACGCCGCTGGGCATCAGGTTGCCGTCCGCGCCGTGGCCCGGGACGCCTGGGGCCCGCCGTCCGGGCTCCGCGAGCCCGGCGAGGGGGTCCGCGAGGCCGCCTGCCGCGAGGTCGCGGAGGAGTGCGGCCTGGTCCTCGACCCGCATGAGCTGCAGGTCGTTGGCTATGAGCGGCTGACCTTCCTCGACGGCCGCCCGCACGGCCGGTTCCCCGAGCCCACCGTGCATGTGGGGGTCTTCCAGGCCCGGGCGCTGGGCGTCATACCGGTGCTCCACCCGGCCGCGCCCGATGTGGACGCGGCCGAGTGGGTGAGCGTGGCCGAGCTGGAACGTCGGTGCGCCGACGAGTTCTGGTGGCCCCTCGCCGACGTCGTCCTGCCCGGGTTCAGCCGCTCGTCACCTGCGTGAGCAGCTCCGCTGCGGCGGCCGTGGCGCTGACCTTGTCGAGGGTGACCTTGGCCAGGGCGGCGGTGAGCTTCTCCGTGGTCAGGCCGGCCGAGACCGCCTCGAGCGCCGCGGTGACCGCGGGGCTGGCCTTGTCCTTGCGGATCAGCGGAAGGACGTTCTGCGAGAGGAAGAGGTTCTTCGTGTCGGTGAGGGACACGAGGTCGTTCTTCACGATCGCCGAGTCGGTCGAGAAGATGTCCGCGACCTGGGCGTTGCCGTTGAGCAGCGCGGCCAGGCTGAGCGGGCCACCGGCGTCGAGCGGCAGCTGGGCCTTGAACTCCACGCCGTAGACCGACTTGAGGCCCAGGGCGCCCTGGTACCGCTTGGCGAACTCCGGCGCCGCCGCGACGGTGAAGTCCTTGGCAACCGCAGCGAGGTCGTCGATGGTCTTCAGCGAGTACTTCGTCGCGGTCGCCCGGGTCACCGTCATGGTGTCCTTGTCCTCCGCCGCGGCCTGCTTGAGGACGGTGAGGCCGGCCGGGAGGGCTGCGCCGAGGGCGGCGTACACCTCGTCAGGGGTGTTGACATCCTCGGGCACCTTCTGGCTCAGCAGGTTCGCCAGGAGCGCGCCGTTGTACTCGGGGATCAGGTCGATCGAGCCGTCCTTGAGCGCGCCGAGGTAGACCTCGCGCTTGCCGATGCCGGACACCCGGGTGACCTGGATGCCCTTGGCCTTGAGGGCCGCGGCATAGAGCTCGGCGAGCAGCTCGCTCTCGGGGAAGTCGGCCGAGCCGATGATCACCGCCGACGTCGCGCCCCCGCTGGTGCCGGACGAGCCGGAGCCTGGGGTGAGCGGGTCGCCGCCCCCGCCGCAGGCGCTGAGGGCGAGGACGGTCGCGGCGGCGATGGCCAAGGTGAGGCGTCGGGACATGCTGGTCTCCTTCAGGTGGGGTCACACCGCCGGGGTCGGCAGCTTCGCACGGGTGTCGGTCAGGGGGGTGGTCGGAGTCGGTCGGGCGGAGAACGGGCGCCGGCCCGAACCGGTCAGGCCCGGCGAGACGACGAGCCGGGCGAGCCCGGCCAGGGCGAGGTCGACGAGGATGGCCAGGGCGGAGACCACGACCGCTCCCGCGACGACCTGGGGGTAGTCCCCAAGGGCCAGCCCGTCGACGAGGAGCCGGCCCAGACCGCCGAGGCCGACATAGGCGGCGATCGTCGCGGTGGAGACCACCTGGAGGGCGGCGCTGCGCAGCCCACCGATGACCAGCGGTGCCGCGATCGGCAGCTCGACCTGGGTGAGCACCTGACGTCCGGTCAGGCCCATGCCGCGCGCGGCGTCGACGGTCGCCCGGTCGACCGCCTGCACCCCGCTGTAGGCGGCGAGGAGCAGCGGCGGCACCGCGAGGGCGACGAGGGCCACCAGAGCGGGGAGCTGGCCGATCCCGATGAGGGTGACGAGCAGCGAGAGCAGCCCGAAGGTCGGCAGTGCCCGCCACGAGTTGCCGACCGTCACTGCGAGGAAGGCACCTCGACCGGTGTGGCCGATGACCAGGCCGACGGGGATCGCCAGGACCGCCGCGACGAGCAGGGCGAGCCCGGAGTAGCCGAGGTGCTCGACGACCCGGGCCGGGATCGACTCTGGGTCACCGAACGCCCAATGGGCCGGGTCGAGGAGGTAGTCGAGCAGGTCGCGGGTGAGCATCAGGCCGCCCCGGGTCGGGCCCACGGGGTCAGTCGCCGCTGCACGAGAACGAGGAGTATGTCGGCCAGCAGCGCGAGCAGGACCGACAAGGTGATGCCGAGGAGGATCGGGTCGAGGTAGCGCAGCTGGAGCCCGCGGGTGAACAGGGTGCCCAGGCCCCCGACGCCGATGAGCGCCCCGACGCTGACCATCGAGATATTGGCGACGGTGGCCGAGCGGACCCCGGCGACGAGGACGGGCAGGGCGACCGGCAGCTCGACCGCGACGAGCCGATGCACCGACCGGTAGCCCATCGCCGAGGCCGCCTGGACCACGGCCGGGTCGACCGACCGAAGTCCGTCGGCGACCGACCGGACGAGCAGGGCCGCGGTGTAGATCGTCAGGGCGACGACGACATTGCGCGGGTCGAGCATTTTCGTATGAAGAACCGAGGGCAGGACGACGAAGAGGGCCAAGGAGGGCACCGAGTAGAGCACCCCGGCCAGCCCCATGAGGGTGGGATAGACCCAGCCCCGGCGTGCGGCCAGTGCCCCCAGCGGTATGGCGACGACGAGTGCCAGCGCCACGGGCACCAGGGCGAGCACCAGGTGCTGGCTGAGCGCGGCGAGGACCAGCTCGCGGTTCGCGGTGAAGTAGTCGATCACGGCGTGGCCGTTCCCCGCGCGGAGCCCCGGCGCCGAGCCGCGACGAAGCCGGCCACATCCGCATGGCTGACCACGCCGGTCGCGCGTCCGGTGGCGTCCACGTGGACGGCATACCCGGTGGGGCTGGAGATGGCGAGGTCGGCCGCCTGCCGGACCGAGTCGTCGTCCCCGAAGCTCGCGGCGGCGACCTCCCCGGCCGCGGTGGCCCAGGACATCGGGCGCCCGTCGGCGTCGAGGCGCAGCTCGGCCGGCAGCGGGCGCGGGGTCAGCTCGCCGGCGGGGAGTAAGGAGAGGCTGCGCCACCCACGGTCCCGGCCGACGAAGGAGGCGACGAAGTCGTCGGCCGGTGCGGTGAGCAGGTCCTCGGGGGTCCCGACCTGGGCGAGGTGGCCGCCCTCGCGGAAGACGGCGACCTGGTCGCCGAGGGTCACCGCCTCGTCGATGTCATGGGTGACCAGGGCGATCGTCGTCCCGAGCTCGCGCTGGAGCCGGAGGAACTCCTGCTGGAGGGCGCCCCGGACGACCGGGTCGACGGCGCTGAAGGGCTCGTCCATGAGCATGACCGGCGGGTCAGCGGCCAAGGCCCTGGCGACCCCGACCCGCTGCTGCTGACCGCCGGACAGCGAGGCGGGGTACCGGCCGGCAAGCGCGGCGGGCAGGCCGACCCGCTCGATGAGCTCCAAAGCCCGGCGTCGGGCCTCGGCGCGGCTGACTCCGAGGAGACGCGGGACGGTGGCGATATTGTCCAGGACGGTGCGGTGCGGGAAGAGCCCGGCGTGCTGGATGACGTACCCGATATGGCGCCGCAGGGTCGTCTCGTCCTGGGTGGCCACGTCTCGCCCGTCCAGGAGCACCCGGCCGCTTGTCGGGGTGACCAGCCGGTTGACCATCCGCAGCGAGGTCGTCTTGCCGCAGCCGGAAGGGCCGACGAGCACCGAGATCCGGCCGGCGGGCAGCTCGAGGTCGAGGTCGGCGACGGCGACTGTTCCATCACCGAAGACCTTGTTGACCCCCTCGAACCGGATCACGAGCAGCGGCCTCCCGTCGTCGTGGCCGGCGGGTGCCGACCGGCGCGCATGACGCGCGCCTCTGGCGCGTCAACCCCTGGGGAGCGGCAGCGTATTCCCTCCCGGCCTCAGCCGCGGGTGCCGAGGGTGACCCGCAGGTCGAGGCGCTGGCCGTCGCGCAGGACCGTCAAGGTCGTCGAGGACCCGGACTGCATCGCCCGGATCGACGCCACGAGGGACAGCGAGGAGTCCACCCGGGTCCCGTCCACAGCGATGACCGCGTCGCCCGACGTGACGCCGGCCTTCTCGGCCGCACTGCCGACGACGACCTTGGTCACCAGGGCCGCATTGCGCCGGTCGGAGCCGTCGGTGGCGACGGTGTCGCGGGTCGAGACCCCGAGGTAGGCGTGGCTGACCCGGCCCTTGGCGATGAGCTGCTCGGCGATCGCCTTCGCCTCGTTCGACGGTATGGCGAACCCGATGCCGATATTGCCGCTGCCCGACTGGCTGGAGCCCAGCGTGGCGATGGAGGAGTTGATGCCGATGAGCTTGCCGGCAGCGTCGACGAGCGCCCCACCGGAGTTGCCGGGGTTGATCGCGGCAGAGGTCTGGATGGCCGAGGTGACGACCGGCTCGGACACGGTGGTTCCGAAGGGGTCGCTCTCGCCCTGGGTGGTCACCGGGCGGTTGAGGGCGCTGACGATTCCCGTGGTCACTGTGCTGGCCAGCCCGAGCGGGTTACCGACGGCCATGACCGGGTCGCCGACGGAGACCGCGGCGGAGTCGGCGATCGCGATGGGGGCGAGGTTCGTGGGCGGGTTCTTGAGGGTAAGGACCGCGAGGTCGGTGGAGGGGTCCGTGCCGGCGATCGTCGCGTCATACGTGCGACCGTCGGACAGGGTGACGGTGATCGACCCGCCGGACCCACCGGCGGTGGCGACGTGGTTGTTCGTGAGGATGTGACCGGCACTGTCGATGACGACACCGGACCCCTCGCCGCCGCTCTGCCCTGCCCGGACGGTGATCGAGACGACGCTGGGGGTGACGGCCTTGGCGGTGGCGGCCCAGTCCGGTGCGGTCGCCGAGCCGACGATGACGGGGGCCTGGGTGGCTCCAACCGGGGTCGTCGTGGCCGTGCTCGACGCACCCGCGGTGGGGGAGCTGCTCGACGCCGCCGGGGCATCGCCCGCGCCCGACTGGGTCAAGGCGTACGTGCCGCCACTGGCAAGGGCGGCGGCGAGGACAGCGACAACGCCGAGCTCGGCGACGCGCGCGCCGCGGCGGCGTGGAGCGGGGGGCTCAGGGTCGGCGGGCGACCCGAAGGCCGTACCCGGGTGCGGGGTGGGGCCGGTGGTGACCGGCGGCGGGTATGAGGCCACCGGGGGGAACACCATCGTCGACGCACCGCCGGACGTTGGGAGCGCGGTCGTCTCGGCGGCCGCGGGGGTCGGGAGGACCGGAGCAGCGGCGGCGGCGACGGGGTCCGCCTCTCCGGTCATGCCCTCGGCAGCACCGACGGACGCAGGCTCGACGCTGGCGAACCACTCCGGGGTGGGGGGCGTGTCGTCGCGGCCGGGCTCTGGGCTGGGGGTTGTCTCACTCATGGCCTCATCACAACACCATGTGCTCCATGATCACTGGACGATGTCTGTGAGCCGGCTATGGGCAGCTCGACGTGGAAGGTGGCTCCGCCCCCAGGTGTCGGGGAGACGCCCGCGCGGCCACCGTGCGCGGTGACGATGGCCGCGACGATCGCCAGGCCCAGTCCCGAGCCACCCCCGGCTGCTCGAGACCGAGCCGGGTCGGCGCGGAAGAAGCGCTCGAAGACCCGAGCACCCGTGCGTGGGTCGAGGCCGGGTCCGTGGTCGCAGACCATGAGCTGGGCCGTCGCGCCGTCGGACGGCCCGACGGCGACCTCGATCGGGGTCCCGTCCGGGGTGTGCGTCAGCGCGTTGGCGACGATATTGGCGAAGACCTGACGCAGCCGGGCCTCGTCACCGATGACGACGGTGGGGCGGACGGGCCCGCTCAGCCCGGTGAGCCGAACCGAGCGCTGCGGCGCCCGGGCGGCGGCGTCCTGCACCGCGTCCGCAGCGAGGACTGCGAGGTCCACCTCCCGGCGTTCCAGCGGTCGCTCCCCGTCGAGCCGGGCCAGGAGCAGCAGGTCCTCGACGAGCCCGGCCATCCGCGCCGCCTCGGACTCGATGCGTCCCATCGCCCCGGCGACCGCGTCCGGCTCGGTCACCGCTCCCTGGCGGTACAGCTCGGCATACCCGCGAACCGTGGCTAGCGGGGTGCGCAGCTCGTGGGAGGCGTCCGCGACGAACTGGCGCATCCGGACCTCGGAGGCCTCTCGGACCGCGAAGGAGCGCTCGATCTGGGCGAGCATCGCGTTGAGCGAGCGGGCCAGCGAGGCGATCTCGTCGTCGGAGGCACGCTCGGGCACCCGTCGGGTCAGGTCCCCACCGGCGATCGTCGCCGCGGTGTCCTCGATCTGGCGCAGCGGCCGGAACGCCCGGCGGACGGCATACCAGCCGAGGAGCGCGCAGGCGAGGAGGACGACGATGCTCGCCGCGGCGGCGACCGAGGTGAACTTCGCGATCGTCCCCGCGATGCCGGTGAGCGGCTTGGCGACGGCGAAGACGGCGTCGCCATTGGCGTTGAGCCCGGCGACCACCCGCCAGGTTGTCGACCCGCCGCCGCGGGAGCCGACGCTGAACGGCTCGCCGCCCTGCACCCGCGGGTCGGTGTCGGTCAGCGCCGGGATCAGCGGGCTGGCTGGCTCCGACGCCGCTCGGACGAGCTCGATCGGGGTCCGATCCGGCTCACTGAGCGGAACGACGACGACGGCATAGTCGGGCGGGAGCAGGGACAGGGCCGAGCCGCTGCGGGCCTGGGCGGCCGCGACGAGGGCGGCGACATCGGCATACGCGCGCAGCTCCTGGTCGACGCGGTCGGTGAGGTACTTGCGGATGAGCAGGCCACTGGCGACCCCGGAGACCGAGAGTGCGGTGACGAGCAGGGCCAGGACGATCGCGACGAGCCGCAGCCGCAGCGGGACCGCACTCAGCCGCTTCGCGAACGGTTCGAGGACCGGGCTCACGAGGGCGGCAGTCGCAGGACGTACCCGACCCCGCGCTTGGTGTGGATGAGGGGCGGCGCGACGGAGTCGATCTTGCGGCGCAGGTAGGAGATATACGACTCGACGATCCCCGCCTCGCCGCGGAAGTCGTAGTCCCAGACGTGGTCGAGGATCTGGGTCTTCGACAGCACCCGGTTGGGGTTGAGCATGAGATAGCGCAGCAGCTTGAACTCGGTGGGGGAGACGTCGATGGCGACCCCGCCGCGGCGGACCTCATGGGCGATCTCGTCGAGCTCGAGGTCGTGGAAGCGCAGCGTGTTCGAGTCGTCCTCCTCGCCCCGGGTGCGGCGCAGCACCGCGCGGATCCGGGCGACGACCTCCTCGAGGCTGAAGGGCTTGGTCACATAGTCGTCCCCGCCGACGGTCAGCCCCTTGATCTTGTCGTCGAGGCTGTCCCGGGCGGTGACGAAGACGATCGGGACGTGCCGGCCGCGCTCACGCAGCTTGCGGGTCACCGTGAAGCCGTCGAGGTCGGGGAGCATGACGTCGAGGACGACAAGGTCGGGCTCGTCTGCGGCGGCGAGGTTGAGCGCGGTGGCTCCGTCGGCGGCCACCGCCACCTCGAAACCGGCGAACCGGAGCGAGGTCGCGAGCAGCTCACGGATGTTCGGCTCGTCCTCGACGACGAGCAGGCGGGCCTCTGGCTTGGTCTGCGTCACGGGCGCCAGTGTGTGGGAGTTCGCTGAGAGTTGTCTGTATGCCGTGCTGGTTCTGAGCACCCTCCGGCCCAGCGGATCTGGGCCGGCCCGGCGGTTCTAGGCTGGCGGGCATGACACGGGAACGTCCGGACGCACTGGCCTGGTTGCGCCTGCTCGCCACTCCTGGGGCGGTGGCGGCGGCCTATGCCGTCGCCCTGGTGTCCGTCGCCGCCCAGATCGGGGCCTGGTGGGCGAGTGTCTCGCCGTATGTCGGCATCGGGCAGGAGGGGCCGGGCTGGTTTGTCTATGTCACGCCGATGCTCCTCGGCGCCTCACCGGTCGTCTCGGCCAGCTCATCCGCCGTCGTGGCGCTCGCGGTGGCGCTCGGACTCGAGGTCGCCCGTCGACTGTCCTGGCCGGGGGAACACTCGACCCTTTCCCTCGTGGGGGTCGCCCTCTCAGCGGTCTTCACCGTGCTCGCGGCCGCGCCATTCGTCATCGTCGTCCTCTTCCGTAGCGAGCTCGACACGCTGTTCGCGACGATGGACTCCACGCGCCCGTCCATGGACTGGATGACCCTGGCCGGATTCGGTCAGGCCTTGGCCTGTCCGCTGCTCGGCTGGCTGTTCTGGCGGGTCTGGCGCACCCCGGTCCCGGTGATGCCCCTTGAGGAGCCCGTCGCCTCCGTGCCCGAGGGGGCTGCCTCGGCGGGCGGGTCCCGACCGCGTGTCGACTCCGTCCCCGCCGCCACGCCAGAACCGACCCGGCTGGACGAGCCTGGCGCTGAGCCCGTGCAGGAGCTCGCTCCGCGCCCCATCCCACCGACTCCTCCGGCCCCGCCCGGTCCTGCTGCGGCATACCGTCTGCCGGGCGCGGAGGTGACCGACGAGTCGCTCTTCCGCCCCCCGCAGCCGCGCTCCTGAATGACAGGATGGACGCCAGGCGAGGGCGAGGAGGCATCGATGCGCGGACCACAGGTCGAACCGGCAGTCGGGCTGCCCGACGAAGTGCGGATCTACGAGGTGGGCCCGCGGGACGGGCTGCAGAACGAGCCGAGCGTGGTCCCCGCCGCGGTCAAGGCCGAGTTCATCCGGCGGCTCGCCGCCGCTGGGCTGCCGGTCATCGAGACGACCTCCTTCGTCCCGCCGACGTGGGTCCCGCAGCTGTCCGACGCCGCCGAGGTGCTCGAGCTGCTCGGCCCTGACGGGCTCGGCCGCAACCGTCCCGTGCTGGTGCCGAACGAACGCGGTCTGGACCGGGCGCTGGCCGCCGGGGTGCAGGCGGTCGCGATCTTCGGCAGCGCCACCGAGACCTTCGCGCAGAAGAACCTCAACCGCTCGGTCGCCGACTCGGTCGAGATGTTCCGGCCCGTGGTCGAGCGGTCCCGGGCGGCCGGGCTGTGGGTCCGCGGCTATGTCTCGATGTGCTTCGGGGACCCATGGGAGGGTGACGTCCCGGTCGCCCAGGTCGTTGACGTCGCCCGGCGGCTGGTCGACCTCGGCGTCGAGGAGCTCAGCCTCGGCGACACCATCGGCGTGGCGACGACCGGTCACGTCCACCGGCTGCTGGAGGCGCTCGACCGCGCAGGCATCGGCGTGTCCACCCTCGCGGTGCACTTCCACGACACCTACGGCCAGGCCCTGGCGAACACCCTCGCGGCGCTCGCCGACGGGGTCCGTGTCGTCGACTCCTCCGCCGGTGGCCTCGGCGGTTGCCCGTACGCCAAGTCCGCGACCGGCAATCTCGCCACCGAGGACCTCGTCTGGGGGCTGCACGGAGCAGGGGTCCGCACCGGTGTCGATCTCGAGTCGCTGGTCGAGACCAGCGCGTGGATGGCGGCTGCTCTCGGACGGCCCTCGGCCGCACGGGTCGTCCGCGCCCTCGCGCCACCGATAGGCTAGGCACCTGGTGCCGACGGCACCGCGGCCAATGCCGCTGGCGCGCAGCGCCGGAGGCGACGACGAGAAGGTGAACGGTGCCCACAGGCAAGGTCAAGTGGTATGACGCGGAGAAGGGCTTCGGCTTCATCGCCGACGACGACGGCGGCGACGTCTTCGTCCACGCCAACGCGCTGCCTGCCGGGACTCCCGCGCTCAAGGCAGGAACCAAGGTCGAGTTCGGGATCGTCGAGGGCCGCCGCGGCGCTCAGGCGCTGAGCGTTCGGGTGCTCGACCCGGTGCCCTCGGTCGCGGCCGCGCAGCGCGAGCGGCACCGCAAGCCCACCGAGGACATGGTCGTCATCATCGAGGACCTCATCAAGCTGCTCGACAATGTCTCGACCTCCTTGCGTCGGGGCAAGTATCCGGACAAGTCGACCGCTCACAAGGTGGCTCAGGTCCTCACCGCCGTCGCCGGCGACCTGGAGGCCTGAGATGGCCCTCGCAGCGACGGCCAAGGCCGATCCGGTGGTGCTCGGTGCCGCCGAGACGGCCCGGACCGCGCTGCTGGAGGTGGCCGAGCCCGACACGGTCGGCGACCACCTCGACGCGACGATGCTCGGCGAGCGCCTCGCCGTCCACCGGTTCGCGTGCACCTCCTCGGCCTATGTCGGCTGGGAGTGGACGGTCTCGGTCACCCGCGCGTCCCGGCAGAAGGTTGCGACGGTGTGCGAGTCGGCCCTGGTCCCCGGCGAGGGCGCGCTGCTCTCGCCCCGCTGGGTCCCCTATGCCGACCGGCTGGCCCCGGGTGACCTGCGCCCCTCGGACGTGCTTCCTTTCCAGGACGACGACCCGCTGCTTGTCCAGGGTTTCGAGGCCACCGGTGAGGAGGACGTTGACGAGCTCGGCCTCGTCGAGCTTGGTCTCGGTCGGCGTCGGGTCCTGTCCCAGGAGGGTCGCGCGGCCGCCGCGCAGCGGTGGTATGACGGCCCGAACGGCCCGGAGAGCGATATGGCGGTCCGGGCGTCCGCGCGCTGCTCCACCTGCGGCTACTTCCTCCCCATGGCCGGCGCGCTGCGGGCCGCCTTCGGGGTCTGCGCGAACGAGTGGTCCCCGGCCGACGGGCGAGTCGTCGCACTCGGGTACGGCTGCGGGGCGCACAGCGAGACCGACGTGCCTGCTCCTCGGCCCATCCCGGTGCCGGAGCCGCTCGTCGACGAACTGAGCGTCGAGCCGCTCTAGTGCCCCGCGTGTAAGCACTCCTGACGGTTGGCCTTCGTGAGATCAGTCGGCGGCTTGGTTCCAGACGGAGGGTGCGTGCGGCCGTTCTTGCCCGTGATGCAGGCGCGGGCCAACCGCCACGACGTGATCGCCGCGCCGAGTTCGCGCCGGCCGAGGGGTGGAGCGGCTGAGGTACCTCACAGACCCCGAGACGCGTGAGGTCGTGCCGATCACGTTGGTGACCGACCACGGTGGACCATTCCGGTCGGTCAAGCGGTTGTCAGGGTCCTCAAGGACACCCGGGAACTCGCCCACGTCCGCACCCAGGTCTGGATCGACGACGTGCCCGACCCGGTCGTTCACCGCGAGGCGTCCTGGTCGAGTTCAGTATCGTCCGCCCGACCGAGGCGCTGTCTTGGAACCGCTTGCACGAGGTCCACTGCCGCCTCGCCGAACCGAGGTCACCCAGCCTTTTCTCGAACCCAAAAACCTACAGGACCTTGACACCAAGTGCCCTTCTGCGAGAGTAGTGCGCGCCGAAGCGTTTGGGGCGCTCCCAGGGGAAAGGGACAATGATGGGGATCTTGTCGTTCGGCCGCGCGCGGATGGTGGGTGTGGCCACCGTGGCTTTGCTGGTGCCCATGGTCG
>WBZP01002491.1_pt1 | contig 13610 bp, 17 predicted proteins | sample 5204301 | NCBI WGS metagenome assembly WBZP01 (sample SAMN12412401, study PRJNA552823) | activated sludge metagenome | isolation source: activated sludge from nitrification reactor of wastewater treatment plant... | place: USA: Pennsylvania | collected 2017 | reverse complement strand
GCAGTGGTTGCAAAAGGCTTCTGAACTGCACTGCCAACACAACGTAAATCGCAAGCAGGACCAGCGGAAATGCCAAAACGAGTGTCTTGAAACTGTCCATGTTTTCATCTTCTTGTCCGAAATCGAAAGTTAGCGCCTCCTTGTCGAGGCCATAACTTGCAACCTTCTCAGGAGTAAACTTCTTCTCAATCGCGGACTGCGTTAGCTGTACCAGCGCCGACGTGTCGGTGTCCTTAAACTTGGCCGTCAGACCAACATACTGTTCTCCATCGTCACGCTGAACCACATCGGTATTGTCGGCAGACACCGTTTCGAACTGTATTGCCGTACCATCTAGGCGTTTAATATCGGCTGTTTTCAGATACGCTACAACATCCTCGGCCAATTTCTTTGCCTCTTCGGCTCGTCCTTCGGAACGAACGCGCGCCTTAAAGTCTGCTGCAGGCGGACCGGCGTCGATGCTTCGCACACTCACGCTGGCACCCTCAAACGAAGTAAAGCTTTGCTTCATTTTTTCGATGTATTCTGGAGCAGTAGTTTTACGCTTGTTGTAGTCCTTAAGCTCTATGTAGAACTCCGCTGACTGCGCGTTTGCCTGTCCGTAGTTGGCCGCATAGGCAAAGTCCTCGCCCAGGAGGGCTGATGTTTTGGCTGTGAAGTCATCTGCGACTTCCTCTGCCTTTTCTATGGTAGTACCGGGCCGGAATGATAGCACTGCCAGCAACTGGTTGGTGTCTTTAGAAGGCGGGAAAATGTTGAACTTGACCTTGCTCATGACGAAACCGCTTCCGCCAATAAACGTCAGGCTCAGCAGTACTGCGAGCGTACACACCAGGACAAGTTTTTTACGACTGTGCTGCGCCCAGAGCATTGGAGCCGAAAGTTTCTCGGCAACTTTGCGTTCGAAATCCTCGGCAATTTCATGCTCGGCGTGCTTACCAACATGCTTTTTGCCCAGCAACACAAAACGCGCAATGTACGGAATGAAAATGAGTGCCACCAAAAGGCTAATAAACAGTGCCGATATGATGGTAACCGGAATTGCGCGTATAAAGCCACCAAGTACACCGCCCACAAAAATCAGTGGCGCAAAGCTAAGTGCGGCAGTTGTTGTGGCTGCCACCATGGCCTTGCCCACCTTGCCCGCGGCGACCGTCACAATTTCGTTTCGGTCTGTGCGCTTCTTGCGCTGCGCATCCAGAGCCTCAACCATAATTATGGTGTCGTCAACGATCAGCGACAGTGCCAAAATAAGCGAGAAAAGTGTAATGGTGTTGAGCGTGTAGCCAATCAACTCCAGTAGACCAAGCGTCGCAAACAGCACAATCACCATCGATATAACCGTAACAAACGAGGCTCGAACCGCAATCACAATCGAACCTATGACCAACACTGCCAGCAGACCTTCCAGTAGCGTTTTCTGGAGCTCGCTGATTTGTTGTTTAATACTCGGAGCATAGCTCGCACTCACAGCGGCCTTGTAGCCTTTGCCGTTTTCGGCGGAATAGCGCGCACTCAACTCTTCCAGCTTATTGCCAAACTCGACTGTGTCGCCACCGTCGGCCATAGTCACGCCAATTGGGACTGAGCTATAGAACTTGCTCTCGTCGCCCATCCGCGTCCCAAAGCGCTCGAAACGAGATTGTACCGTAGCCTTCTCGCCAGTAAGCGGGTTGGTAGATTCTTCGAGCGGGCTAATGATTGAAGCGTCTTTCACTATGCCTTTACCCTGCTCTTTTATAAACCCAGCCGCCTTCGTCGCTTCGGCTACCAGTTCTGGTTCGGCAGCTACCGCGTTACGGCTAGAATAAAACGATACAACCGCATCGTCACCACGCATGGTGAAGCCCATACCTGCAGGGTCGAGCTTGAACTTCGCAGACTGTGGCAAGAGGCCTTTTGCATAAATGGCCTTTTGCAGTTCCTGGCTCCTTGCAGCAGCATCTACGCCCTCTTCATACTGCACAAACGTAGTCCCAAAGTTTGCCAGAGAACTCGTCTTTACAGATTTCACGCCCGTTTGCTGTAATAAAAATGTGCTCAGAGGCTTAGCAACATCGCCATCGACTTTTGCGGAGTCATTTACAAAATACGCCGTTTGGCCAATGGCAAACGGGATTTCGATAGGCGGGAAGCCTTCTCGCTTCAGAAGCGTCGTGTAACTAAGCAGACCAAACACCGTTACTACCAGAGCCAAAAGCGCCGTTAGTCGTGTCCGAGTAAAGAAAAATAGTGCGAGCTTCTGCACAGGACGTACATTAATTTGCTTTTTTGCCACAAAAACCCCTCTCTTTTAATTACAGTTAGTATATCACCCTATCACCTTTGGACGCGAATACTTTAGGCAATGATTTCCTGGGCGTTTGGGTAGTTGTTGTAACCTTTGGCCGACATGCTCCGGCAGTACGCGCCTACATCGTAGATAGCCACTACATCGCCAATGCTCGCCTTGCGCAATTCTCGAGGCTCAATGCCCTCCGGGTCGCCAGGCACCGGCGTCAGGATATCGCCAGTTTCGCAATTATGTCCAACCACAATGTAATCCGCCTTTTCCGTAGCGTCATTCAGTACTTCTACGGTGTGCTGGGCGCCGTACATACTTGGACGCAAAATGTCATTCATGCCGGTGTTCAGGCGCAGAAATTGGTGCCCATCCGGCCCGGTGTCGACCATGTCGACAACTTCTGCCATAAGCACCCCGGCATGTGCAACCAGCCATGTACCCGGTTCAATTTCTAGACGCAGTTCCCGGCCCGTTTCATCGGCATATGCGCAGAGCTTCTCTGTAAAAACCCCCAAAATCATCGCCATATCGGCTTCTGCCTCGTCAGCAAAACGATGGATTTTGAAGCCACCGCCGATGTCCAATGTTGTTACGTCTGGCATGTCGCTCACGATCTCTAGGCACGTATCCATAACCTTAGCCCACAGGTGCGGGTCGGCGCCCGAACCAATATGCACGTGCAGTGTGGTTATCTGCACGTCGTGCTTGCGTGTCAGCTCGAGCGCCTGTGGCACATAGTCGCCCCACAGGCCAAAGCTACTATTTGTCCCGCCAGTAGTTGTACGGTTATTATGGCCGGATCCCAGCCCGGGATTTACCCGAAGCCCCACATGCTTAGCGCTACCTTCCTCGCAAAAAAGCTGGAGCTGATGGAGCGAAGTCGCAACATAGCGCACACCCGCCTCGAGTAGTTGGGGCAGGTTGTGAGCTGGTTGTTGCGAACTCAGGCTAATCTTAACCCCGTCAATGCCAAGGCCGAGAAGTTCTTGCGCTTCGTACGACGAACTGGCGTCAAAGTGCAAACCAACCTTCTCAAAACGCCCAATAATCTCTGGGTGGCTGTTGGCCTTAACGGCATAGCGAGGCGTAAAACCAAATGGCGCCTCCAGGCCCACGAGTTCGCCGGCCCGCGCCTGAAGCATGTCGTGGCTATACACAAACAAAGGCGTGCCATATTTTTGCGCCAGCTCGCGCAAGCGCTTTTGTCCAACCTGAAATTGCATGATTACTACATTCTACACCATGCTTCTTGAAAAAGGTTTACGACTTTTTGCCACCAAGGCTAGAGTCCGGCAGAATGTAGAACCTTCGTACATCATCAAATATAAACTCATCAGCAGTTTGCCTTGCGCCGGAGTATTCAGCGACTTGCCGCCAACCCGCTTTTTCATAGGACTTCCATGCACCAACATTGCTCCCCCATGTCTCGAGCCAAAAACCTCTAAGTCCGTATAGAGAGGCCGATACCTCAGTCATTGCAATAGTGTACGGCACTGCAAGACCCTGGCCGCCTACCTCTTCACTCAAACGAATCGCAAACGTTGTTTTACAACCAGCCAGTTCTGGCACATCTTCTGGCGGAGCCTCAAGCCCTGTCCAGCCATTGCCAACGAGACTCAAATCACCCGACCTTCGAAGTGGTAATGCTACCCTGCGCTTCGCAAGCCAGCGCTCTATGCACTCCCGGTTACCAAAACGCCCTTTTTCATCCGTTCGGCAGTCCTTGTAACAAAACTCCTGTACACCCTTTTGATTTGATATGGCATTAAGCGCATCCACATCTTTAAGCGTTATGCCCAGATAGACACCAAACCCTTTGCCCTGTAGAGTCCCGACTGCTTCGGCACCTGTGTCGCTCAAATGGGTTGGGTCAACGGCCTCTATCTGCTTAGAAAACCCTATGGGTATGGGTCTTGCTTTCACTTTACAGCCTCAAATTGCTCAATACTCACTTCTTCGTACATCTATATACATATAATATCATATCATATTTAGTATAAAAATCGAGCCAGCATCCTAAGGCATGGTTATCGGAACGGGACATTCAGTATAATTGCAGTATGGCTTTTAACCACTACGCCAAGCTCAAACGTATTCTCGAGGCCGAACCACCCGGTTGGTACATTCGGCGCGTCGATGAACCGACCACGGCGCAAACATTCAAAGGCGAGGTACGCCATTTTGACCACTACTACCGTCTCTACAGCGCAAACGACGTCCAGATTAAGTACGGCAAATTTCAGCAACTCGACCGCCTCGCCCAGGCCCTAAAAGTGCCCGTAGAAGCCTTGCCGGTTATGAGCGACTAGTCCTCGTATGCTTTTCTAGCCACTTGGCGTTATCAGCTACTGCCAAATGCTCCACGGCTATCTGCACTGCAAAATCTTCAATATCACCCGCTCCGGCAACTATTCTACAGCCGTTTATTTCTAAAAATGTGAGTCCGACAAGCATGGCCGTGCGTTTATTGCCATCTGAAAAAGGATGGTCGCCAACAATGCCACGAATAAGGGCCGCACCTTTCTCGAAAACAGTTACATACAACGCTTCGCCAAATACCTCTTGTGTCTGTGTTGCAAGCACAGCGTCTAGCCTGCCCATATCGCGCACGCCTTCACTGCCCCCGCCCATGTTAAGCGCACATACGTGAAGCATAAGGATGTGTTCCAAGGTTAAAAGCTTCATGCGTTGCCCTATCGATTTGCCAGATTAGTAAAATCTTTTTTGTAGCGCCTCAGGATGTCATTGGCAACATCGAGAACCTTTTGGTCTTCGGCAAAATTATTCTTCTTGCGTACGATGATTTCGATTTCGTCGCCCACGTCACTGCCAAGTTTTTTCAGCTCACGAGCAGGCAAAGTCACACCCTTGCTGGTGCCTATTTTGATGATCTTCTGCGTCGTAGTTATGGTCATGCGTACACACTAACACAAAACCAAAAACATTACAATAACATTATAATGTTTTGAGCTTTGTACCGATCTTGAAGTAGATAAAAATAAATGCCAAAGCATCTGCAATCAAGATATAAACCGGAAATGCCAAATGTGCAAAATCATACGAGGTTAAGATAGCAAAGTTAAACATGTTAGCCATAATGCCCAGCAAAAATAGTGGATAGCTTTCGGTCTCGGGGTTAGTGTATGCCTTAATAAGTGTAGGCAAAAATGCTAGCCCGTCAGCCAAGATCCCGAATATGATTGCCACTGCACCTTCGCCAGAAAGCTTCCAGAGGATCAGACCAATCACTGAAAGAACTGCGCAAACTAGATCTCTTTTCTCAAGTTTCCAAGCTGGATGTTTTGCCACAAAAGAACTCAAAAAGATCAAAAACGGACAAAAACCTACAATGAACGTAAAGAGCGCCTGCTTCCACATAACCCCTTCAGCCACCATGGCACTAAAAGCCAAAAGAGGCGCAAGGGACAGCACAAACCAACTTATTCTATTTGGTCGTGCACTGCCACGCAAAACGTCTCGTATATACAAGACTGTGCCTACAAGATTGAGCGCAACCGCTACATATGCCCAGTTCTCATGTATCATTGTATGCTCATTTCAAGTGTTTTGGCCTGACCGCTTCTATGCAACCAGAAAGGATTAGGTCGTGGACGGCGTCTAAGATCTCGTCTTGGCTAAAGCCTATGCCTGACTGCTTTTTGACCTTAATGCGCACGGCGCGAATAACGTCTTCAGTATAAATTGTCTTCAGCAAACTGGCGGGCGTCAACGCGTCAACCCGCTTCCAGTATTCCTCCAATTCACCTCGCTCGACACCGTGTTTTGTCAGTGCCAAAAGTTGCTCGGAAGCCTTACGCATTTGCGTAAGATCACCTAAATCCAAATCTACAATCAACTGGTTTCTGATTGGCTTTGTAAAAAGTAATCTATACAGCTGAATCTGACGTCCGTTAAAAAGTACGATCCAATCTATGCCTTCGTTGGCGGCATAGTTCTGGGCTTGACGAAGATGCTTTTCGTTCAGATCAATGCTCATCGCCTTTACTTCGACCACAAAGTTCTTTTTGCGCTTTAGCTGAATAACGTAGTCAGCGTACTCACCCTTGATGGCGTACTCTGTCTTGATCTCTTCGTCAAACGTATAGCCCAGCACATCTTGTAAAAACTAATTCACATATATGCGCGTTGCAGACTCGTTATAGTCGGATTTCTTGAGGTTCTTCTTGCGGTATTCTCGCAACTTTTTCTCAAGATTTGCTCGTTGCTTTTCCGTCGCCATTGGTCCGCCCCCTTCTTGTTATAGTTCTTCTACGTTTACGCGCGTTTGTTCGGTGGTATCGCGGTGGCGGACGGTGACAGTGTCGTCCTCCAAGGTGTCAAAGTCTATGACGACGCAGTATGGCGTACCAATTTCGTCCTGACGACGGTAGCGCTTCCCGATGTTACCGTTGTCATCGAACTCACAGACATACTTCTGGCTAAGCTTTTCGTAAACTTCACGCGCCTTTGCAACAAGCTCCGGTTTGTTCTTTAGAAGCGGAAAGACTGCGTACTGCACGGGTGCTAGTTCTGGCTTAAGTTTTAGAACGGTACGCGTATCGCCATTCTCTAACCGCTCAACAGTGTAAGCGTCTGCTAGTACCGCCATAAAAATCCGACCCATACCCATGGATGTTTCAAGAACCCATGGAATGTACTTTTCGTTTGTTCTGGGGTCGACATATTGCAAGTCAGTACCAGAAAACTTCATGTGTTGTTTCAGATCATAATCCGTGCGATCGTGAATACCTTCCACCTCATCAAAGCCAAGGCTCGGAAATTCGTACTCGATATCCCAAGCATCCGAAGCGTAGAACACCAGGTTTTCATGCTGGTGCCAACGCAACTTATTCTCTGCAATCCCAAGGTCCATCACATACCAATCCCAACGATCTTTTTTTATCGCTTCGTACGCCTCCTTGTTTTGATGCGGAGCTACAAAGTATTGTGTGTCGGCCTGCTCTAGCTCGCGCGTACGGAACAGGAAATTACGCGGGCTAATTTCGTTGCGAAATGCCTTCCCTATTTGCGCTATGCCAAATGGCACTTTCATGCGCGTGGTGTCTACAACATTTTTGAAATTTAGGTAAATACCCTGGCAAGCCTCACCTGGCAGATAGACGGGACGCTCATTTTTGCCCGTAAAATCGCCCAGGTTTGACTGTACGAGCATATTGAATGGCTTAGACTCGGTGAAATCTTTTTTGCCACAACTCGGACATGTAATGCGCTCTCGATTGGCATCAAAAAGCTCGTTAAGTTGCTCGGAACTCATCTTCTCGTCTGCCTGCACACCGAGCGCCGTAAGCTCTTTGTCGACACGTATACGCGCGTGGCACTCCCGGCATTCTGCAAGTGGGTCTGCAAAGCCACTAACATGGCCAGATGCCTCCCAGACTTTGGGGTTTTTAAACATGGCACTATCTACACCAACATAATCCGCCTTTAGCTGGACATTGCGCCGCCACCAAGAACGCTTAATGTTGTTCAAAAGCTCCACGCCATATGGGCCAAAGTCATACAAGCCAGCCTCGCCACCATAAATTTCACTCCCCGGATATACAAACCCACGACGCTTGCATAGGCTGACGATATCTTCTAGTTTTGGACCACTTTTTTGCTCATTGGCAGATTCGTTCACTTCTTCACTCATATGCCATTCAGTATACTTCCCTCTCGACATTTCTCCAATCCACCTCCCAAACTTTGTAATAAATTCCGCGATAGCGTATGTTTATTACAAGATATGGCACGCAACGAAACCACAAGCAAAATTATTGATGAAATTATTCGATACGGATCTCTTGGTGGGGCCGTTGTGATGGTCATTACCTTGCCAGGAATGGCTATTGCGCTCGAAAAACCTCTGGGCAAACTCCTAAAACACCTTGATAAGAGGGAGCGAGAAAGAGAGCTACGCCGAATCGTAAACACCATGAAAAGCCATGGCTATCTTGCTGGCGACTACGAAAATGGTCTACGTATTACCAAAAAAGCTAGTCAACGTCTCGCAAAAATGGACGAAGACAATCTATGCATCGCGGCCCCTCGTATATGGGACAAACACTGGCGCATCATTATCTATGACATACCGGAAACGCATAAAAATTCAAGAGATGCACTAGCGCGCAAGCTACGTCACATAGGTTGCTTTCAGCTTCAAAAAAGCACTTGGATAACGCCCTTTCCTTGCAAAGACGAGGTTATGAAGCTTGCAGAAACATACAACATTGCGAGCTATATTACCCTTTTTGTAGCCATGGAGCTTGAAAACTCCAAACCGCTTATCACCCGGTTTTGCAAAAAGTACCCCCAAACAAAGTTCTAACCTACACATACATCGTCCCTTGTAATAAATTCCGCGATAGCGTTGATTTATTACACGTGAGGACGGTGATAGTAGTGATGGATTGTTGCCTGGTGATGGTTTTGCTAGAGTGCATAGCGTGATGCGGATAATTGGACCGTGTGGTGAAAGGGTTAAATGTATTTTGCTACTGCATATAGAGCGTTTTGAGCGAAGTTACTAGAGGCTGACAGGTCGCTACCAAGGCCTCGTGTCCATCAATGCCTTTCAGTGGCCCCGGATGCGTGCGCGTAAACAAGAGCCTCAGAAACTTAATTTCTCGCTCGCCAAACGCACCGTCTGTCTGAGCAACCATACACACAGCGTCGAAATCGAACCCGTACTGTGTGCCTGCTTGCAGTTTTGCCCCATCCTTTTGGCTGACCAAGTTGGGTGAATGTCCGCCGAGTGCCAACATTCGGGCCACAAACCACAACTGGAGCACCTTTGGAGGTACCTCTTCGTCATTGAGCGCCTCAAAAGCGTGCTTCAGAACACCGTAATAGGCTTCTTCGGCCTGCTGTTCGGTGGCTTTGTGGAGCATTTTTATCAGCTCGTAGCCGAGCATTGTCCGTTCAATGTTTGCCAGCACCTTTGGGTAGTGCGCCAGCAATCGGCTAGATACCAGCGTGCCCACTTCGCCCCTGCCAGGGATGTACGTCAGTTCGTTTTCGCTAAACAGCTCTATTCCACCCGCTAACTTGCTGCGGACTTTGCGGGCGCCCTTGGCCATCAAGCTTAATTTGCCCTCGTAGGGCGTTAGTACCGTCAGTATGCGGTCTGCTTCGCCATAGTCCACACGGCTGAGCACAATCGCGAGCGTCTTTTTTTGGTTCATTTGCTAACTTTTTCCGCCATCCCATGCACAATCGAACACAATTCTTGCAAATCGACTTCTTGTTTTCGTAGCACACACACGACCGACAAGTCTCTACATACCCGCTCAGGTAGTTTTAGATCGTTACTACTCGTCAGCACAACTACCGGTACATCTCGCCATTCGCCATAGCTTTTAAACTCGTACAAAAATTCTACGCCGTTGTGGCGCGCCAACTTCGGTTCCAGCACAACTACATCTGGTGTTTGTTGGTCGGCCATCTGCACTGCCTGTTCTGCCGAACGTGCCCAGTCCACGACACCACGGCTAGATAGCGCCTCTTGGTACACCCGCCCCAACACTCCGTCTGGCTCTATCAGTAGTACATTCATACCAGTTGCATTTGATTACACCTCGGTAGCGTTGCGCCCAGACCCATGCGACTGTTATGCCGTGCAACGTGTAGCTCGGTTTGCATGGCGCCGAGGAGCTTATCTGCCACAAATACTCCCGTCGCGGAACCGGCTGTCAGTAGGCTCAAAGGTTGTTCGGCGCGACCAAAAAGTTTGCGTGCCTTCCGAAGTGCGGGCTTGTTCATAACGGTGTTTTTACTATACAGCCCAGCCACAATGCCACTCCTAGTCCTGTAGGCATCCAGTCGAACTGTAGCGGGCTCTTCCTGTGAAGATTCCGCCACTACGAACACCTGTCCTAGACACACCAGGGCCGAGTGCATAAATGAACGATCGCATAGCACCGGCTCAAGCCGTGGCGTGTCCGCAATCTCGAGTTGCACATTATGCTCACTAGCGAATGGCTGGAGTACCTTGGCTGCGTCGTGCAGGAGCGAACTGACCGCCACTGGCTCGAGCGCCACTTCCACCTCGCCAGCACCCGCTCGCATGCTCTGTACATAGCCATCTGTCAGTTTCATGGCTGCTTCGGAAATAGTCAAAATCTGTTCGAGCGCCCGGCTATCGCCATGAGTGCGCGCCAATTCACTCAAACGCGCAATCTGCACATACGCCTCACCAAGCTGTTCGGCCAAGCTCACAAAAAGCCGTTCCGACTGCCCCGCTCCCTGCTCCGTGCGCTTTTGCATTGCTACCCTCTTTCTTTACACACTAGTATAGCGAGCGCGAACGCACAAAAATACGAGATTATTTACAACTTTCCATGTTCTTACCGGTCTGCTCCGTTAGCTACGGTACAAATGTCAGGTTCTGCATGACTATATTGTCAAAGTCTGCCTTTGCCTTGTCGCTCTCGGTCCAAACCTTTATGGCTTTGTCACGCAGGGGCAAAACTACCATCACACCCTTTATGTCGTTATCCAGCTTGCCCTCTATACGACTACCGATTATTTTCGGGTTTTTGGGTAGTTTGTAGGCACTAACTTTAACTTCGCCTGCAGTCGTCGAGTTGGCGAACTGTTGCAGAACGGCTGCATACGTCTGGTTTACAACTTGCGCACGGAGTGCATAAGTAACCCCTTGAGCATCTGGCGATCGTACAACGCCCTGATCCATGTATACATCGACTGGTTGGGTGTTATTGCCATCAACCGCATAAATACTCCACGTCTTAGGATGGGTAAGACGTAAACTGCCGTACTCTTCTGGGCCGACAAAAGTTTCGAGTGGAGACTTTTCCTTTTCTGCAAACTCTTTTTCTAAAGCTACTTTGACCTCGGCGGTATTCTTTTCGACAGCCACCGCAACAAGTTGGTCACTCTTGTCCTTGTACGTTGCGCGCTCACCCACTGCCCAGGCGCTCAGCACCGCAAAAAATATGCACAACACGCCCAAAACTACAAAACCAAGCACAACTCCAAGAGCCACGCCACGTTGATCATCCACTCGTTTCATACTGCTTATGGTACCTGAACTAGAGTCATGAGACAAGAGATAAGATGTTAATACTTGTACAGAAAGACGCCGTTTTTTTGTCGAGCGGGCTCTTTGCCCAGGACTTTAAAGGCAACGCTAGCTAGAGGCCTCTTGTATGCTTGCATTCGACCGTCTAGTTTGGGCATGAACGGGTCGAGCAAAAACACAAACACTCCATCCGCCTCAGGCCAAGGCACGCGCCAAAAATCACCCCAGATTACTCGTACATTCTCCCGGTACCGAAACGTCCGGAGCCTCGACACCACAAACAAAATTGGGTTCAGCTCAATACCCACAGCTCTATACCCTCGTTGCGCAGCCAACACGAGTACCTTGCCATCACCACAGCCCAACTCCAGAAGCGTCTGCCCCTCTTCTAGCCCAAGCAAGTCAAAGGCTGTCTCGGCCTGCGACCGAAGCGTTGGCAAATACGGTGCACCCACTAAAAGCACCGCCGCAAAAAGCCCCACCACCAGTCCCAGTATCCAAAATGACAAACCCATGCCCTAGCACTACCCTTTCGACATATGTTTCTTCACTTCGACCTCGGCGTGTTGCAAAAATTCGTCGAGTTCAGCCAGCAAAACTTGGCCTTTTTTATGAAGCTCCAACGCTTCTTCCAGCGAAACATTCGGTTGTTGCAACTTGTGCAAAACAGCCTCGAGTTCGGCTACCTTTTCGCTATATAAAAACTCTTTTTTACTCATGCTCGCCCCTCCTTCATCCTGGGATAATCTTTTTTACTTCAGTGACTACATCGCCATTTCGCATCCGCACGCGTAGACCCTGTCCGGGAGAAAGCTTGCTAACGTCACTAACCTGCGCGCCTTCACTCGTCTGGACAATTGCGTAGCCACGCTCGAGCGGCAAATGCGGATCGTAAGCACGTAGCAGGCCAGCGTACGTCACGAGCGTACGGCGACTTTGCTCCAAAACAACCTGAAGCGCCTGCCGAAAAGCCAATTTGCGATCAACCTGATCGCGTCCGAGACGTTCAACAAACGCCTCTAAACCTCGCGTCAACTCCTGACGTTTACTCGCCAGCAAGCGTTGCTGGGCTTGTCGATCAGGAAAAAGCAATTCAGCGGCGTTGCTCGGTGTGCTCGCACGCACGTCAGCAACCAGCTCCGCCAAACAGACGTCGACCTCGTGACCAATCGCCACGAGCGTTGGCACCCGGCACGACGCCACCGCACGTACCACCTCCTCGTGATTGAACGCCGAAAGGTCTTCTGCGCTCCCGCCACCACGAACCAGTACGACCACGTCGGGTAGCCGCGGCTCTGCCTGCACGACTTTTAGCGCACTGATCAAACTTGCTGGCGCCTCGTTCCCCTGAACGTACGCGTCGTATATGTCTACATGGACTCCTCCCCAGCGAGCTCGCGCTACTTTCAAAAAGTCTGCACAGGCAGCGGAGTCGGTCGCTGTTACAACCGCGACTCTCTGCGGTACGGCCGGTAGCATGCGCTTACGGGCAGGGTCGAGGAGTCCTTCTGTTTCAAGTTTGGCGCGCAGGAGATCAAAGCCCTTCTTTAGCGCCCCAGCACCGTGCAAACTAACCTGTTGCACCTGTAGGCTAAAGCCATATTTTTCGTGTAGCCTGGGCGAACCCTGCACACGTACGACCATACCTGGCTCTATCGGCCCCGGCAGTGCGTACACCGTGGCAAAACACTTTAGCGTTGCCCATTCATCCTTGAGTGTCAAAAACACCCAGCGCCCCTTACTAACCTTGCACTCCAAAACCTCACCTTCGACCGTTACGTACGGAAAGGCGAACTCCAAACTCTGATTGACCACCGCTACAAAATCGCTGACGTAAAATATAGGAAGAGCTCGCCCCTCCTCGCCATTCCGAAGTGAATTCGGCATTGGCTCGTTCGCCTCGCTCATTATTGTTGTGGTCATGGGCGAGGAATTGGCCCTGGAGGATTGTTTTTATCATCGGTGCTTACTGGCACATCGGTCAAGTGTTTATGGTAGAAATAGGCACCCAGTGGCAACTGAATGAGCATGTTGAGTATACGGTACATGATGGTTACTGGCAGGCTTAATCGCGAAGGCACCCCAGTCGCCGAAAGCGTGACGGTCATCAAACCTTCGTAAATCCCTACCCCGCCAGGCAAAACACTAATAAGCCCCGCAAAATTTGCCACGGCATACGCCAAAATCACCGCTCCAATATTTACAAACTGGCCAAACGCCACATACACGACGTATATGGTCATAATCTCCCAAAAGTTAGCCAGAAGCGCCCACAAAAACGGCTGT